>WNGL01004309.1_pt1 | contig 17169 bp, 9 predicted proteins | sample 5400591 | NCBI WGS metagenome assembly WNGL01 (sample SAMN13153377, study PRJNA577476) | soil metagenome | isolation source: 80 cm soil or saprolite under Garry oak tree replicate 1 | place: USA:California | collected 2016-06-15
GTCTAGATGATGAAGGAAGAATCCTTGTTCAGCACAGGAGACACAGGATATTCGACAAGGTCTGGAGCCTCTCCGGCGACACTCATCCCAGAAAGTATGACTCCTCGAAAGCGGAGAGCCTCTCTGAAGCCGCGAGAAGGTGTGCCAAGGAAGACCTCGGGATTACGGTCAAGAGCTGGCGACAGATACTAAGCGTGTCGTATTCTGCCAGAGACCCTCGGGATCCGAGGTATTGTGAGAATGAGCTATTGTCCGTGCTGGCCGCGAAGCATAGGGGTCCTATGAATATGAACAGAAACAGTGCCTACGAATTGCAGTGGGCTAAGTTCGCTGAGATTTCCAGAGACTCACAAGCCGACTCGAAAAGGGAGCCGATTGACCGTAAGTACGCACCTTGGGTCCATTCACTCTTCTCCCTTCCTCTTGAGAAGCTTGAAGAAGCCTTCCGCGTCAATTAGACGGCATCGTCAGACTGATCACGAGAGCCCAGCATCTTGGTCAAGCTCTTCAAGGCAAATTGTTCAGCTGCAAGTTCTCTTTGTTACGTAACATCCTGCGATCTTGAATTAGCGTGGACATCCCAACGTACCGGTTTACAGGCAAACCTGTTAGCCAAACGACAGGTTTGTACTTTGAATACCAATGCTGGTACGATCCAGGCATAGCACGATTCATCGGCGAGGACCCGCTGGAGCGGGCTGCATTCGCGCTAATTGGGAGAAAGAGGACGATTTTCTTGGGAAGAAGTGTGAGTTCGCCTAAAGAACTAGCCGAATACCACCCTATTTCGAAAGAACACTGCACCCTCTAACTAAAACAAGCTCATACATGCGATTTAGTCACGGCCTGGGCTCAAGACAGGTGGGACCTTCCACCGTATTGATGAATGTCAAGGCCCTGAGAGATCTGGGCCAATTCCCCTTTCCTGAGTGGGAGAAACAGAATGTCTTCAATAGACTGAGTTTCCTGTATCTGTGGCGAGGTAGGCTGTTCCTGTCATTATTCGCTTACGACGCCAGCTCACAAAGCGACAAAGAAATGGGCGGGAGTTCTAAGAGTGGCGCCGGAATCGTTAGATTAGTTTCACATTATTTTCGGTCTTGAGCTAGCTGAACGAGTTTGAGGGATTCAAGTGGGCTCGTCCTCTTCGGTAGCGGGCCTGGCTGAGCGCCTAATGGGTCGGGGGTTTTTACCTTTTCTACCGAAAATGGTTGAGTGCTCTTATTTCCTAACTGCCTGCATCCCACAAAAACGTTGCGTAGAACTCATCATGACGTAAAGGCAACGATTCTGAAATCCTGCGTTTTCAACGGCCTCTCCGTCAGCCAGTTGCTGGCGTCACAGAATCTCTCCTATAAGGTGCTAAAGCTGACCCTCGATCATCTTGTCTCATGCAGACTAGTCGAGTGGGAGATCGATGGAAAGAAGAAGCGAGTGAAAACAACCGAACAGGGTTTGATTGCTTTCCGAGCTTATCAAAACGCGATGGCACTCTTGGAAGGTCGTCAGACGCTTCTCGAGCTCCACGAGCCAGCTAAGGTTGCTGCAGGCTCAGGGCGAAGATCATGAAACAGTGTCATAGAACAAAAGGACAGAATAACTCTTCCGAGGCCTATTATGATCGAAGAATAGGCCCTCAGGGCCGTGTATATTTCTCGGGACCCGATTGCACTCGGAATACTTTCTTTCAGTGCGTCGCGGGTCTCTCTTACTAAACTAAGAGACGCACTCACATCAAGTCTCAAGATGCAGCAATCTGTTCGAGCCTTCTGGAGGGAGCGATAACGCCAACGAGGCCCGGGATCATCGGGGACGTTCCTATCAAGATACCTTACATGGATCGTCGCGCTAGAAGGGTAGCGAAGACGATTCTGGTATCCTCTCTAATCTTCCTAACAGTCATCGGATCAATCGGCGGGTGGCTGCCTGGACTCGTAGGTTTCTTCGGGAGTTTGTTCCCTTCTCCGGTGCAGCAAGCTCAAACATCCTGCTTCCCTATTCTTCTAAACTCAACAAGCTCGACTGGCTCGTGTCCATCAACGAGCGATATGGGTTCGAATACTCCAAATTCCAGTGGCGCAGACCATTTGCCGAACGTGTCTCTTCCCAAAGAAATTGTCTCAGGGCTGGGCTCTACTTCTCGAACCAGCGCAACCCTTACCACATCTGACAATCTAACCCTCCAGAGTCCGAGTGTTCGAATGAGGCTCTTGGGCGGGGTAAGTCCGCGTGATGAGCTGGTAGCGGCTGGGGCTGAAAGTGGTTGGCCATCGATCTCATGGGGAGCATATGTCAAGCTGGCTTCGAGCAACATGACACTCAACCCAACTTCCAACGCTCTGACCCTAGTCGGAACCAACTCTACCGGAACCTATGTCGTTAGGGCAATGGCTCTTGGAAAGGCACCCTATCTCTCTGTTTTGAAGGTCATCTATATTGCTAGACCAGACGGCGTTCTCAAGTGGGACTTAGATTTCATCCCCAGCGCCGTGGGCCATTACGCGCTCAACCTTACCCTGTCCGGACTCACAAGGACGTTCGCCGGGTCCGACCGCTCCGAGCTTCTGCAAGCGTACGATTCAAACTACACGCTTTCATGGAGGGATGTTCCAGCATCCTTCAATACCGCTTCCAGCGCAGGAGCGCATCGTTTCTCGCTTCTGATTGACCTTGGTACTGTATCAGCGGGAATCGAAGTCCGTATCGATCCCAGCTTGGTCGGAAACTCGTGGAATCTTCAGCCGACATACACTACTTTCCAGCATCGTCTATACCAAGACCCGAAGACTGGCTACTACTGGGTCTTCTACATCAACGGTACGAGCCTGGTCTACAAGTATTCTATGGATGGCATCACCTGGAACCCGAGAAATGGAACGGGTATGCCGAATCCATGGCCTGGACAACCGTCATGGGACGCCGGTGATGTTGCCACGGATTCTCCTGCAGTCTATTTCTCAGGTGAGACCGTCGTCGCCGCAGTAGGAATTCACAAAACGGTCACGGGCCAAGCATCGACGACCGTTTCTCCAACGATAGTCATCGGAATACTCGTGGGGAATCGGATCAATTGGGGGACTGTGAACACTCAGGTATATCCGATCGGACTCTACTGCTATAACCCCACAGTTCAGGCCTGCTGGATAGACGGGGGAGTCCGGTATGTTAGTGTATCCATCGACGCAAACGGCAAGCTCTGGCTCTCCTTCGACGAATTCCTTTACCAGTCCCCATGCTCTCCGGGGCAATGCGGACTAAATTCCAATGGGAATACATGCTATGATTACGCATGGGCTAATTACGGCGGTTTCTATGCAGAGAGCTATCAGTACGTCGTGGACTTTCTCAGCTCAGGAGCCTCGGATCCGAACAATCCCGTCTTTGTTCAAGGACACCACAACGCCTCTGCCGGTATATGTTACAGGTATGACAGAGACGAAAAAATTAGGTCGGCATTGCTCAGCGCCGATATGCAAGGAATAACCGGCACCACGATCATTTTCCAGTTCGTAAACCACACCTATACACCCGACTATGTGACGGTCACATCAACCTGGACCCAGCTGATTGCGCAATGGTCTAATGGAGGAACGGTGTTTCAGCCCTCTGATGTTCTTGAACCCCTTCTCCCCAACAATGATGTGAGCTTCTCTGCTGTTTCAAACATAGAGGATGGTACTCATTTCGGCGCTGAAGTCGTGTACAGCGGATCGAACGGGAATATCACCTATGCTCACCGCTCAGCCTTCTCTGGAGCGTGGTCGTATGAAAAGGACATATTCGGCACAACAAGCGCGTCGTATCCTACAATAACGACAGACTATTCTACGAACAACGTCTACGCCTTCGCCATTTTAAGTTCCAATGTAATTATGAGGATGAGGACGTATAACGGGAAGTTTGCCGATCATTCCATCATCTATCCGGTGACACAGCGGAGTTCTCCTTCATATCTCCAGTCCGGCTTTGCCTCGGTCAGTGCTTCAAACTCAAGTTACCTAACCATTGCGTGGAGCGAGTCTGCGAATCAGAACGGTATGGCGCCTTGGAACACAATGTTCGCGTCAATACCAATTCAGACCGTCTGGTCGCCCTACGCATCGATGAAGGATCCTTGGAACGGAAACGGCCTAGCGCCTTACGGTCAATACTTCCAGAGCCTTGGGGAATATGTCTCTCCTAGTACTGGAATGTTGACGATTAGGCAGACCGATCTGTCTGTTCCGGGCAGAGGGCTGAGCCTCGATTTCACGAGAGTTTACGCCGAACCATACAGCTTCCTAAACGGTCAGCCCTACAATTATGAGACCTACACTTGGTCTCCTATGGGTGACGGATGGCAGTTCAACTTCCCATGGATAACTAGCACTGCGCAGCCAGTATACCTTCACATCTCAAACGGCCAAGGCTACATCATCCCAACAGGCTTCTGGTCAGGCTTCACCGGAACCTTCGAAAACCACCAGGGAGAGAATTTCCGTCTGGTCAGATATGTCAACGGGACAATCATACTGTTTGACAAGTCTGGAACGTCGTACGTTTTCGGCACGAGCCCCAGCCATGCCCTGATGTCTATCAAAGACTCGACGGGCAACAACACCATCACATTTGGCTACACGAACAATCTAATTTCATGCGTCACGGACAGCGTCGGACGGACATTCACCCTTTCCTATTCAGGCGGGTTGCTTCAATATCTGAGCCAGGTCAGTGGAACTTGCGTAAGCCCCGGCACTACTATGAGGAGAGTCAGCTACTTTAACAACGGGCAGAGCCTCACATCGGTAACCGATCCGGCCGGCAGAACCACATATTTCGCTTACAACGCAACCAGTAGTTCGACTATCGCTCCCTGGCTTCTGGCACGGGTTAGATACCCAACCTCGTGGCTCACCAACTACACGTACACAGCGGCCTTGCTTGGAACACAGGCCTTAACCTACCGCGTCCGGGCACAAATAACGGGCCCCTCCGCGACGATCCCGTCACGACAGTTCTCCTATAGCTACAACAGCCCATTCAACGACCAGATAATCAACTCTACCGTTACAACTTATAACGGGACCCGGACAATCAGCTACACCAAGTACGCCTTCTCTTTCATGGCTGACGTCAAGAACGTGACCGATGCAAACGGTCTCCTGCTGAGCGGTGATATCCAGTTCTTCGGAGTGGGAGGCCAGATCCCCAAGGATATCACGATCGTATCAGATGGTCAGGGGCATTTGGGGAGCTACACCAACTACTACGCCTATGATCTTTGGGGCAACCAGATCTATAGCCGCGATGCTATTACTTCGTCGCCCAATCGGTATCATGAGACCTTCAGCTCCTATTACAACAACGGTGAACCTCCGGGGTTCTATGCATTCGACGACTCCTTCAGCCGCAACCAGGGCAGTTCATCCGACAATGTATGGAACACCACCAAGGGAATATGGGTCGTCAGTAATGGAATGTACAACGGCACCGGGGTTTCAGGTCCCGAGGAGGGCATGGTCGCCTATTCGAACATTGGCACGCCAGACATCTCAATGCAGGCAAGGGTCTTCCTCTCGAGGTTAGCGAATACTACGACGGATCGCAGGTTCGGAATCTTTACCCACTACGCTGGTGGAACCCTCTTCCGCAAATGGGCACTAGTTATTCATGCTGCCGCTGGTCAGCCGTCCTATCTTGAGCTACTGGACGAGTGGAACCAGTGGCTCGGAAGTCAAGGCGGCCAGTCGTCTGCGCAGAGTTCATGCAGCTCTTGGACCATACCTTTGATTTCAACAGGCGTCTGGTATACTTTCAACATGACTGTTCGCGGGACCCAGGCGACCGGCTGGGTCAGCGCTCCAGGTCAGTCTCAGTGCTCAGTCTACGGGACTTTCCAATCGACAAGTCCTGCAATTGGCGGAGCGGGCTTCGGCCTCTATGCGGCTACGTACTCTGCACTCTTCGACGATGTCATTGTCACTACAGTATCGCCTAACGTCACCGGAACCAGCTTCTCCAATTCGTTCATCCAGAACGGTGCTCCCGGTCCAGTAGGGTTAGACACCTGGATGTCGACCACGAAGCCTCCCGGACCCGGGTGGAACACTACGAAGAACTGGCCGGCGGCGTCAGCCTGGAGCCAAGCCTACGCGTCTCAAAACTACGGTGGAACTCCATGGGGCACGCTCACGGGATGGTCTGATAATAGTGCGCAGTGGATATGGCCGACTACGAACGCCAACATTTCCGCGTCTATGGGTCCTGTCTGGTTCAGGAGGACCTTCATTCTTTCAACAACCCTAACTCTCAACGTGGCAATAGCTACTGATGATACATACGTGGTCTATCTGGACGGAACCCAGCTCGGTACGGGAAGCAACTGGCACCAAGTTGGCTCATACACCAGCACGGTGAGTCTAGGATTTCATGTGCTCGCAATATACGCAACGAATATCGCTGGTCCTGCAGGGCTCTTGGTAAGCGTGAAGAACACTAGCACCGGACAGGTCATGTTCCGAAGCGACGCTACTGCCGGGCCTGCGATCGGAGCGTTGGCAGGCTCCGCCCAGCTTCAGAATGGATCTGCTAGTCTGTCTGAAGAGACATATTATGGCTACACGAGCTCGGGAGAACTTAACCAGACAAGGACGCGCCTCGACACCAACGCGAGCCCCATATTCATTGACAACACTGCTCAGGCGGGCTGCAGTCACAGTACAAACTCGTGCTCCTTAAGCTTCAGCACATCACAGCCAAACGACATTATCATAGTCTTTACCAGCGAAATGCTCGACCTCCAGATCTCCTGCACCTTCAGCGTAACAGATACGGCAGGTCTCTCCTGGACGCTGAGAGGCAGCGCATCCGGAAGAAACGATGGAACACCAGGAACCGGGAATCGGGACCAGCTCGGAGAGTTCTGGGCCAAGAGCACAAACAAGCTCTCTTCTGACATGATCACCGAGTCAATCTCGGGATGTGCCGGCTCTTTTGGAGGCGAGTATAACGGGCTGATCGTGTTCGGAATCAGTGGAGCCAACTTCAGCAATCCCTTCGACTCTAGCAGTTCGCTTCCAGGGTCTACCAACGGCAATAGCAATCTACCGTCCGCGACCATATCCACCAGCAATTCCCGAGACATGGTGATTGGCATCGCCCAGCAGTCCAGCTATGGTGTACTAACGGCTGGACCAGGCTTCGCTCCCATTTCCTATTCTGGAGCCTGTTGCCAGACCACGCAGGAGGACCTTGTCTACTCGTCCGTCACCAACTTCAACGTCGCGTTTGGGGACAACACAGCATACTACTGGGAAGAAATAGCCGATGCTGTTCAAGCCGGGGTTGGCTCGTCACAAACCCAATGGATCGCAACAACAAGATCCTACGATCAGTATGGCAACCTCCTCACCACATTTGATCCTAGGGGCAATTCGACATCGTACGCTTATTCGACGAAGTACCAATCTGCCTACTTGACTAGTCAGACGTCGACGCTAAAGCCAGGGGCCACATCAGTCGTTTCGTCCTTCGGATACAACTTCACGACGGGAACGATGATCTGGGCTCAACAGCCCAACGGCTACAATACCCACAACTACAATACGACATACACCTATGACATCCTCGGACGCCCGACTAAGGTAACCTATCCCACCGGCGACTTCGCAGCCTACGCGTACAATGATGCCAGTAACTATGTCAACGTCACGAACGAGAACGGTTTGAAGACGAAGCAGATCTACGACGGGCTTGGCCGCCTGGTTTCGACGCAGAGGTTCGTGAACGGGGTTGTATACTCAACATCAGGCTCCACCTATAACTGGATGAACGAGGTTACTAGTAGCACTGATCCTCTAGGTAACAGATACAGCTACACTTATGACGCTCTGGGGAGAATGAATATGACAATTGAACCGAACGGCAACCACACCCAAGCATTCTATAATGGTATTGCCTCGTGGGTACGGTATGCGGACGAGTACCAGAACTCCCGCTGCAACATCTACGACAGGCTTGGCCGGCTTGTCTCAGTAATCGAGGAGGCGGACACGAACTGTCTGACCGGTATAGTCACGAACTACTACTATGACGAGGCGGGTGATCTGATCGAGGTTAGGAACGCTAACCAGGCCGCGACATTTTACACGTATGATAGCCTGAGCCGTCTGATCCAGACGACGAATGCTGATGGGACAACTAACGCTTACGTTTACGATAGCAACGGGAATGTTGTTAGGAAAGTAAACCAGAACGCTGTCAAGACCCTCCTGTCCTATGACTCTTTGAGCAGACTCTTAACCGTAACATACTGCGGGTCTCCTGTGACCAGCCAGAGCTACACGTACGACTCGAATGGGAACGCATTGTCCCTCCAGAACCAGAATTCCACAGTCAGTTACATCTACGATTCTCGCAACAGGGTTCTCAACGAGACCTACGCAGTCAACCCGTCAACGAGGCAGGTAGTCGACCTCGGCTGTTCCGGGAGTGGCGGCACATCCACCACCACTGGCGGTGTCAGCAAGACCTACATGGCAGGAACCACTTACAACGGTGAACTTGTCAAGACCGTCGCCTACCCGACAACAAGCCAGACCAATCCTGACATCACCATCAAATACGCATACGACACGCTTGGAAGAGTATTAAACGCTACAAATGTTTCAACGGGAGCATACTACGCGAGACTAGCCTACAGCAAGGCCGACAACGTCCTCGGCATCCAGTATGGAAATGGATTGGTTGGAAACTACACCTATGATAAGCTCCTGCGCACCTCGACGATCACCCTTCAAAACACTGGCACTCACACAACAATGATGTCCCTGACCTACGGATACAACAATACGGGAACAGTCTCAAGCGTCGTGGGTCAGGTCAATAGCGTCACGGTGAACGAGCAGTACAAGTATGATCCACTCCAGCGACTCGTCAACTCCACTGTGATAAGCAACAACGCGAGGACGACCTCCTGGTACGAGTATGACAATGTTGGAAACAGGATTGCACAGAGCATCAACGGTACGGCCACAACCTACACCTACAACCAGGCTAACAACGAACTGTTGAGTTCCACATCGCCTGGACTATCGATAGTCTACGCCTATGACAAGAGTGGTAACCTGCTGAACAAGAACGTGACGACCAGTGGCACAGTAAGATGGTACTACACGTGGGACGTGGCCGGCGACCTCCTGAAGGTAGCCACTAACAGCGTTCAAGGCATCTATGCATACGACGGCAATGGACGCACGGTCGAAGCAATCGAAGGAGGCTCGAACTGGTTCTATGCCTTCGCTGGGACGGAGATGCTCTACAAGAATTTGCTGAACTCTATCAACTACGCGTACGTCTTCGCTTCGGGGCAGAGAATCTCCTTAGTCGATGACAGAAGTTCGGTCTACTACTGGCATACTGATGCATTGGGAAGCACGCGGATGATGACCTACAGCGACGCAACAGTCATCTTCACAGACGGATACCAGCCCTATGGGCAGGATAACGGGACACCCCAGAGCCAGGGCACAGTCCTAAGCAAGTTCACGGGCAAACCTGTTAGCCAAACAACAGGTTTGTACTATTACTATTCTCGTTGGTATGATCCATCAATTGGCAGGTTCATTAGCCAAGACTCGTATCCGGGTCATCGTTCCGATCCTCAGAGCCTGAACCCGTACCTCTATGTTGAGAATAGTCCAACCACCTATTCTGATCCGTCGGGTGAGTGTCCGTGGTGCATCGCGGCCCTAATAGGCGCGGGGATCGGTGCCGCTGTTGGTTACGGCTGGTGTGTCGCCGACACGGGAGGATGGACCAGCTCAGAATGCGGCAAGCAGGCGCTAGAGGGCGCCATAGTGGGGGGCGTGATCGGACTAACGCTTGGGCTAGCCGCACCGGACGAAGGTCCGTTAAAACAAGGTGCAGACCAGCTGGTAAACACAGCAGACTTCTGGTCAAACGTGGAGTCTACCACAACCACAACGACCACAATAGCGACGGACACTACCACCTCAATTTCGGCCAGCGCAACCCCGGTCATAACAGAAACCACTTCGGCCGCCCAAAGGGTCGCTGCCAACCGAGAATTCGGTATCTCATTCGAGAATCATGTCGCGGATATCTACGGAGAAACACGGAATGTGGGCCCCGGTCAAACGAGCGTCGCGAATGAATTTGGAACGTACAGGCCAGATTTCCGACCCGGAGGAGAAGCAAAGGCCGTTCAGTACTTATCCCTGACAAACCAAATGAAAATAGCGTATCTAAATGCTCAACAGACTGGTACTCCGTTCAAACTCTATGTCTTGGCACAGACAGAGTTGTCAGGGCCGATGGATCAAGCTGCAGCATCAGCATGGATCAAACTGATAAGAGTACCTTTTCCTAGCTAAGTATCGGAGACAGACCTTTGATTTCCGTAAGCATGGACTACATTGATTCAATTCGGAGTCGAGAGACAGCGACTCGATTTTTCGAACTCTTTCGCAATGTGTACCCTGAGCTGAGCTTCAAGTCTATGGACGAATGGGAGCCGCTAAAACGACGATTTGCACTTGACGAAGCGATTGATGAATGGGTCGCGAACCGAGGTCCGGGTTCTCAGACACAGTTTGGTAGAATGATCTTCTACGGAGATAACCCTGCACCCTTCTACGTGTTTGCAAACTGGCAGGGGGTCGGTACTCACGGTAGATGGATCGACTCCATCTCTGCAATGTTCGACGAAAGCTACTGGATGAAGAATAAAATAATCAAGCCGACCGATCGATTAATCAAGTTGCTAAAGGGACTCTCGATCCTCGGGAACTCACTGTATGGGAGAGGTTATCATAAGTCTGAGTTTGAAGCAAAGGCCTTCAACGAACGCACTCTGAAAGGCGGAAGGGTTAGTCGTGAAAGCATTTCTTTGACGTCTCGTGAAGGAATCATCGACCTCTTTTGGGCAAACTACCTAGGAAGACCATATGTTGACTTTTTCGGAGAAGCAACTATTGCACGAGTGAAATGCACTTTGAACGAAAGAGTGGGAAACGGATTCCTCTTGGTTTTCGCGCAAGATCCACTAAACTGGAACGACGAACAAACTCTGTCTCAACAAAAGTCAGCCAAAGCTGAGTTGGACCATGGAGCTTTCGTCGAAAAGTCAACCAACTTCAGTCCTAGCTTGAAGTTTGGGACCGAAAGTCATTCGCATGAACGCATCGCAGACAGAGCGAGTGGAATCTAGCTCGGTTAATGCTCTAGGACCCTTTGCCTACCATCGAGTTTCCCTAGCTAAAGCTAGATAGACCCGCAATTTCCACGACGTTGCTTACGAACTGGCATCACTGTTGCTCTAGCCGCTGTCGAAACTGTTTGATTTAATCTAGTTCGTCTTCAAGGACCGTTAGCTTCGCTTCTAGCACCCGCTGTCTTTCGAGTCGAGCTTCAAGATCAGCAAGTCTTCTGTTGTAAACCTCAATTCTAGTCTTTGGCTGAATCAGGTCTTCAACTGTAAATCTGACAAACGGGTACGCTTCTCGGTAAACGTCACGCAATTGTTCAACATCTCTATCGGTAGAGTGTTTGGCGCGGGTCTCCGCGAAGTGTCCTTCGATGATCATCTTCTTCTCGTGATCAATGCTGGCTTCATCAAGGGCGTTCTCGAAGTATTTCCTGAATCCATGACAGGGCTGAATTTCAGGGTCCAGACCAGCCTTTCTGCTGGCCCTATGGATAGCTGCCCGGACCACATAGTAGCTTCGAGGAATCAGCCTAGCATCGGGTCTCGCATCAACCACCTTTTCGTCAATGCAGTTCCTGAGTGCTCTGAGGGACCCTTCTCCCAGAAACGTGTAGCCTGCAGCTTTCTCCCCAACATGGAATCGTGGGTCGAGGCGAATTGCAACTGGGACCGTTCCATTCTCCAGATCTTCCATGACGTGACGATACCGTAGCTCCATGATGACGTGGGAGCTGAGTCCCGATTCCGCAGCCATCAATACTAAGAGTCTGTGGTGCTTCTTTCTCAGCTGAGGGAGGACTCTCTGAGTTTCCTCACGTTTGTACCCTCGGTGCCATGCTTGAGACAGATACTGCAGGTCTGTCTTGGGCAGGCTATTGTAGCCGTTGTGGCGAAGGAAGCTCCTCATTGCTACTCGATAACAAAACTGAATAGCAGGCTTGAACCCAGAGAAGTCGCGTCGATAAGGTCTTTGACCCCTACAGACTCCACGGTCTTACACCAAGCAAGAAAGTGTTCGGGTGTCAGACCTGTTAGAATTTGGAGTCGATTCAGATAGCTCGGATATCTAGTCTGGGTTAGGGGCGCCTTGTTTCGGAGCCAGCGCTCTACGCATGGAGGTCTCTGAAAGTAACTTCTGTCTCCAGCTACATTTTGAATGGTACGCGTCCGGTCCCCTAGTCCAACAGGATGCTCAGGCAAAATCTGTTCTTGAGATCGTACAGTCGTTGAATGTTGGATGCGAGAATCGGGTCAGAGGTTGTGTTGAAATTATGGGCAAACTTTCATCGTCGGGGGATTCTTGGCCGTCTGTGAATAATAGTTCTCATTTCCTTTCTTTTGAACCAACGTTTCGGGGTGGCCGTCCTTGGCCGCAACGCTTTTAGTCCGGCGCCTTACCATTGGTAAGGCGGTTGGAATCATTGTCTTACCAGTCGAAGATAACTTCTAAGGGGCAGGTCACGATCCCGAAGGATCTAAGGGATAGATTCGGCCTCAAAGAGGGTGAGGAAGTTCTTATGGTTCCGGAGAACGAGGGAATACTGTTGAAGCATAGGATGGACTCCATGCGGAGTCTCCGGGGACTCTTGAGAGAGGAAGTTGATCTGAAGAAAGCCTCCACTTTCATAGGCAAAGTCAGAAGAGAGTGGCGTGTTGAAGGAGAATGAACGGTACACCATCGATACTGTCGCTGTCCTAGGATATCTCGCCGACCGGCTTCCTTCCAGAGCCAATAGGGTGTTTCAGAAGGCGGAAGATGGGAGAGCAGAGCTTGTCGTACCATCCATTACCCTAGGTGAGACCCTTTACACTCTTCTCAAGGGAAAGGAGGTGTTTGGCGTCAGGATACCGATGGAGAAGCTTTCAGTGTTCTACGATGTAGTAGAGAGTAGGGGAAGCCTGAGACTTGAGGATCTAAACCTGAACGGATGGAGGGATGTGGCGAGCATTGCGCTCCCGGAGCTTCACGACCGGATGATTGTTGCAACCCACCGGCAGTTGGGTTCAAAAGGGATAGTAACCGACGACCAAGAGATTTCGGATCTCGAAGGAATCGAAACCATCTGGTAAGAGATCAAGATTGTTCTAGAGACACCTAGGGAATGGTCGGACCTACAGGTTCACCGGCAAACCTGTTAGCCAAACAACAGGTTTATACTGTGACTTCTCCCGTCTCAGCCAGTATCTTCAAACGTCTGGTTTACCATTGTAAGCCAATCAGTGGGTGGCTCTAGTGACTGAGGTAACCGTGGCGGTCAAAATAGGGTCTAAGGAGTTGAAGCGGATAGATGCAATTGTTCGTCGCCGCGGTCTGCTGAATCGGAGCGACCTTGTGAGAGAGGCAATACGCTTGTGTCTCAGCCTGTCAAGCCTTGAGACTGAGGCTCGGCTTAGGATGCTCCGTCTCATTAACGAGAGCGTCGGAGTCTCAGGGAAGTCGGCGGGCCAACTTATCGAGGAGGCTAGGAAGGAGGCAGACATCTAAGGTGGTGTTTTGAGCGCGAAACATTCACCTGTTCGTGACGCTGAGCCTCGACGGCTACTTTGAAGGATCCAACCATGATCTGTCATGGCACAATGTTGACCATGAATTCAACAAGTTCGCAATAGAACAGCTGAGGGAGACGGGTCTCATCCTCTTCGGGCGTAGAACCTACCAGCTGATGGAAGGTTTCTGGCCCAAGGCCGCTGTTGATCCCGAAACGTCACCTGACAACCAGGAAATTGCGCGTTTGATCAATAATACTGAGAAGATTGTGTTTTCGAGAACATTGGATAGTGTCCGTGAGACGGAAAATTGGAAGAACGTCAAACTTCGCGGCAAAGTCGATCCGGTTGAGATAAGACGTCTCAAAGAGATGCCTGGAAAAGACATCTGGGTAGGGACCTCAGACCTAGCATTGTCGTTCATCAAAGAAGACTTGATCGACGAGTTCAGATTCATGATAACCCCGGTAGTCGTGGGTGGAGGCAGACGGATATTCGAAGGCTTGAACCGTAAGCTAAATTTAGAGCTCACGGAAAGTCGCAAGTTCGACTCTGGCAACGTGTTGCTATACTACAGACCTCGAAGAAAAGGAGAGGTTTGAACGGCTCCTGCGTAACTCGCGAACAAAGGCTTCGAGAATTCAGAGCGGGGGTCCGCTGAACATGCTCTGGAAGCGTGGCTGCGTGAGGGCGTTCTGGAATAGGTTGACTGCGTTCCGGGTATAGTCGAGGAAGATTTGCCCTTTGTCTTCGCCCTGGTTCTTGCGGTTTTTGACGACAATGTCTGGTGGGAGGAGTGCGCCTTTGAAGTCTTTGCTTTTGCCTTCGGCGTTCTGATATTGTAGTTCAAGTTCGTAGGCTGACCCGATCATCTTCTTCTTCATCCGGATGCCGCGGAGCATGTTGTGGGGAATTACCATGTTCTTGGGATCGCTGGCGAGCGCGTTCACATCCATTTGGCTATAATCGAAACTCCGAGCTTGAGACGTGGCGGCCGCCGCTATAGCGGCGCCTACAGCGCCGAAAGCCCCACCTAGACCTGCCTTACTCGATTTTTCAAGCACGAGGACTGTCCGCTGGTCAGTGACGAACAAAGCCCACTCCTGGGGTCCCCACTTTCCCTGGACCCAGAGGCGAGGGATTAGTCCGATCTTCTTCTCGGTCGCGAACATGGCCTGAGCCTTAACGGCTTCCAATCAGAGTATCGTGACAATGTCTGGATAAGACTTTTGGATCAGGTCCATCGTTTAGAGCATGATTCATAAACGCTAGTTATCCCCGCAGCAAGATCCTATTATGAAACCTGCCGGTTCACACCCTCGCAAACGAGAAACGACTATCCCGACTCGCATTCGTCTGTGAGAAAATCGACAAGGCATAGGCGAAAGTCCGAACTCAACGTCTTCTCAGTATGCGCACCGAGATGACCTTAGGATAAACGGCCAGGATTCTCCTAATGTGATCCGTGGGTATCTATGGATATAGATTTGGTCTCTGAGAACGCTTCAATTGTGTGCTTTCGTGTTTTGTACAGCGTCTCTTGTGTTCCTCAGACAGATGTTCAAAGATGTTGGATGAAATAACAGGATCAGATACCGAACATGCGAAAATCGTATGAAGAAACTATTCGGAGCTTCGATAGTCCTCGTCTGCCTCGGCCTGCTCTCGGTAGCCCATGCAGCAACGACTGTCAGTGCGACTTTTGAGACACCGGTCAATGTCCAGACATCGATATCCACTTCAGGCTGCAGTAATTCTCCCGGCCCAACCATCACGTTGCAAGGAGCCTTATCTCTAGGCGGTGTGGGAGTCAAACTCCTGTTCGAGAACAATGTCATCGGAACACACACCTATACCGTAGAGTCAACCGCTAGCGCAACTGTCATTCCGCAAGGACAGAGTATTCAGATTCCCAAGCAACCCGTCCTCGGCGGCGTCGGCGGCAACCCGTACATCTGGCTGCAGATCATGGACAGCAACAACAACCCACTGACCGGCACAACCTTCCTCGGAAGGTGCGTACAGGGGCTCTTCACCTCTAGCGCAGACTTTAGCATCCCATCGACAGCTATCGCCCAAGTTTCAGCGGTAGACTGTAGCAACACCGGCTCTCACATCACCCTCTCAGGACAACTGGCACTATCAGGAATCAAGGCTAACCTCATCTTCGCCAATTCGGTAAACCTAGTCCACGAGAACACCCAGTCAACCACCGTCAGCGTAGTCCTCATCCCTGCTGGCCAGACAATATCGTTCGCTAAACAACCGTCCCTAGGCGGCGTCGGCGGCAACCCATGGATATTCCTCCAGTTCACTGACGGCAAAGGCAACGTAGTGTCAGACAGCTTCCTGCTTGGACGCTGCGTGCAGCTCTCAAAATAGGACAGAGTAGCCAAGGCTTAGAAGGACCAATCCCCCCTTTTTTCTTATTTATCGACTCAATCTCAGAGCCTTGACGGCTCTGCGAGCGATACCGATCCGCGTCGACCCCAACATCAAAACGGGAGCAGTCATAACGCAAAGTGCGAAAAGTCGGACGGCTCCATCATGGGCCGACTGCGTAGGCTTCAGAACGCTCACACCGCTTCTTAATTCGTATGTCCGAATATGGTCACGGTGGGTGGTCTCGTTATGAGTGTATCAATAATGCGCGGCAGTTATACGAAGAGTTTCACACACCCAGGATAGATAGGCAATGCTGTCCCAAGCCGCTGAGGGGTCCGACGTAGTTCCGGAGAGAAGGCTGGCGCTGATCCATAGGGTGATTATACCGGACGAAGAATATCCGAAAGAGTACGCCATTCTGGTGACTGATCAGCGATCAATCTTCATTCGTCAAGAGAAGACCAGGAGCAGCTTTGTGCTCCGGCAAGAGATGAGGATCGGAACCGCGTTAGTAACGGATGTGATACCGAAGTCACTTGAACACTACGAAGAAACAAGTCTACAAACGCTTACGGCGGATAGTCGGAACTTGACAGTTCCACATGATTCCGTTACTTCACTAGTGATGAAGGCCGATAGGTTCGAATATCGAAAGCGCGACTTCTTCGTGCGGATAGTGATGAAGAGGCAGAAAGAAATATTCCAAGTATACAACTTTGAGATGAATTATTGGCAGAGCCCAGACCGTAAGGTGTCGATCAAGTTCTATGCGGTTCCCTCAGGCGTGTACTTCAAGCACAGAAGACAAACCCAGACCAGGGAGACGATTCTCCGAGAATACGCCGCAGATGCGCTCCAGATTTTTCGGGAGGTCCTCCCAACCACAATCATCACCCCGTAGAACTGTCTCCGGTGCATAGGGAGGATTCTTGCCGATCCCGACAGATTGATAATAGTTCTCGAGCAAGAGAAAAGCTGAAAACCAGCATATCTCGGCCGAGAAGCCTTCCGATTTATCGATGGCAAGAAACAAGCAAGAAATCACGACCTTTTTGATGTTCAAGGATCAAGCCGAAGAGGCGGTAAGTTTC
>WNGL01006641.1_pt1 | contig 17169 bp, 28 predicted proteins | sample 5400591 | NCBI WGS metagenome assembly WNGL01 (sample SAMN13153377, study PRJNA577476) | soil metagenome | isolation source: 80 cm soil or saprolite under Garry oak tree replicate 1 | place: USA:California | collected 2016-06-15
GGAATGATCAGCAATTCGCGGGAAACCTGAGCCGCGGTGAGGTCGCCCGGAGGCCCATCACGACCTCACCGCTGGCTCTTCCCCTCAGGAACAACCCGTGAAATCCGTGCGCGCCACATCTGTGGTCGTCGCAGGAGTCACCTTGAGCGGCAGGTTGTTCACGTCCTTGGAAGTCACAATCTCGGACGGCGTGCAGTCAGTTTTTCCTCCGCTCATCGGCACAGAAGCATTGGCATCGACGCTAAAAAGCACATCGCCGCTCGCGGGAGCCGAAAAAGTGAACCCACCTGCGGCAAACACCCCGACACTCGGATTGCTGGCGGGAACCACGAGCGTGTATTGCGCGCAGTTCGCACCGGTCGGACTTCCCATCGGGCAGTTCTTGCTGTCGGTAATGGAAATGAGGCCCGTCGACGTCACCGCCGGGGTTGCCGCTGTCGCTTGCGTATTCTGCAGCGGAATGGTCAATTGCCGCGTTACGCTGGAAGATACATTAATGCTCTGCAGAGCAGCGAGGCTCACGTCCACGGTCGCTCCGGCGGTAGCCGTCTTCGCCGTGACGAAGCCCTGCAAGATTGCCGGGCCCGTGGCCCCGGTTTCCGCAACCAGTGGAATAACATTTAAGTTCGTTCCATTCGGCACGTTCACGACCGCCGTCGCGTTATATGGCAAGTTCGCGGCGCCCAGCGCTACCACCACGATGTCAAACGTCCCCATGGGCAGCGGACAGAAACGGAAATTCCCCTGCGGGTCGACAGTCGCCTGCATGACAATGCGATCGACGCCGGTTTTGTCAGGCTGTTCGAGCGCTACGATGACATTGCCTGAAATCGGCTTTTTCGTTACGGAATCGACCACCTGGCCGCCAATCCCCGAGGTATTGGCGCTCACCACGCCTGCCGTCAGCGTGGGCTTCAGGCGAAATGTTCCATTTCCTTCCTGAACGATGGACGCGCACGCATTGAAATCGATATTCAAATCCACGCTCTGCCCCGCAGACACTTGAATCGGTCCTCCCATGATTTGTCCGGGAGGAATCTTCAAGCCCGTCTCGGCCTCGCTGCTCAACACCAGCTCATGTATACCGTTGCTATCCACAACGCAGTTGAAGCCGTGGCCCGCGCATGCATTCGGAGAAGGCACAGCTGCTCCGGCAGCAGGGCTATTGGAGAGAAGGACCAGTCGAATCTGTTGAAGATTGCCAACGGGCAGGCTTGCCGAACCGAGTTCCGCCAGCACGCATCTTGTGTCCTCTTTGGAAAACAGATCGATCTGCATCGGCGCTGAAGCAAGCTGCGGCGCGAGCTCCTGCCATCCGGCGCTGTTGTCATCCGCGGTCGCGCTGGTGTGCGCCTGCACCGACCTCACCGTAATCCAGACGTTCGTGAAGTTGCCATTGGGCGGCATACAACTCGGCGGATCGCTAATTGATACGAGCACCGTGCCCATGCTCGGGCCTTGCATCGAGGAATTACCGCTGCAGCTGATGATAGCCACAGCCACCACGATCATTACGAAAATTGACAAAAAATAAGGGATTGGCCGTTCCTTGAAACGGAACAGTACGCTGGAGATCACGGGATCCTCCGAAGATCTAAAGATAAACTTGCTTTTTTTTGGCGGCCCCGTGCGAGGACAGAATGCCACTTGGGGTTGACCGTCCGGGGCGGATACGAAGGTCAGTACTAAGACTGCTAAGAGTTCCTACCCCCGAGACATTCTACTAGGCAGCCATGCCCATTTACTCATAAGCAATCCACTAACCTTCTTTCCGATTTTCCTAACGCGCGAAGGCTCTGTGCCTTAGTGACAAACACCTCCGCAGAACCTGAGCATCGATGGGTTAAAACTACGGCATCCCATGTAAATATGTGTAGCCACCTCGCACAGAACCAAATCTGGGCGAGCCGAATCGCACGCTCTCACTTGCTCCACGCCCATGGTTTTCGAAGTCTCAAGGCGAACCGGGCGGATGGTCCCGGAGGAGGGGGTCGAACCCACACGGTACTAAGTACCACTGGATTTTGAGTCCTTGGTGCCGCTATCTCTAGCCCTTCCCTTTCAAGCATTTACAACAGCTTGTCTATTTCGAGAGTGGCATTCCTTCCCCGTTTTTCCCCGTCCTTCCCTGCCGAACAGCCATAAGTCAGCCATAATGGCTGATTTTTTTGAAGTGACTGTGGTGTTTTTTTCCCCGATAGTTGGGGCGTGATCTCTCCGACGATTCTTCGCCTGTCCCTGACACGGCGGTCGCTTGGCCGGTTTTCGCAAGCGATGATGCCCGCCTTCGAACTCTCTCCCTTCCATCAGCTCGTCATCGATAACCTGGAATTCCTGCTCAACGGCCACATCAAAAAGCTCGCCATCATTACGCCGCCGCGCCATGGAAAAACAACGCTGGCGAACGTGATGGCGCCCGCGTATGCGCTCGGAAGAAACCCCACCGAGACCATCATCAGCGTCAGTTATGGGTCGGAGTTGTCAGAGACTTGGGGGCGTCGCGTACGAAACATTCTGAGCGACCCTGCCTTCCATGAACTATTCCCTGGCTGCCAACTCTCACCTGATTCGGCAGCCGCGTACAGATTCAGCACAACCGCGGGCGGCGAGTATAGCGCCGTGGGCCGTGGCGGGCCGGTAACCGGCCGCGGTGCAAGCCTATTGGTTCTCGATGACCTGATTAAAGACAGCAGCGAAGCGAACAGCGAAACGACCTGCAGGGGAATTATCGAATGGTTGCAGCACGTTGCGTTCACACGGTTAACGCCGGATGGGCGCGTCGTGGCCATCAGTACGCGATGGTCAGAGCGCGACCCCATGGGCTGGATTCTGCAGCAGCATGGCTGGACAGTTCTGCATCTGCCGGCGTTGGCCGAGAGTACGGCCGATCCTTTGGGCCGTGAGATTGGTCAGGCACTGTGGCCAAGCCATTATCCTGTCGAAGCGCTCGATGCCATCCGCGCGGATGTGGGCAGCCGCGTCTTTCAATGCCTTTATCAAGGCAATGTGGCGGCGAGCCAGGGAACCATTTTCAAGCGCGATTGGTTCCGGCACTACCAGCAGCCGCCCGAGAATTTCTTACGCATTATTCAGAGCTGGGATACGGCATTCAAGACCGGCGCAACGAACGATTATTCGGTGTGCGCGACCATCGGTGAGACGCGAAGTGGGTTCTACTTGCTGTCGTTGTACCGCGCCAAGATAGAGTTTCCCGAACTCAAGCGACAAGTCGCCGAACAGGCGGACTTCTGGAAACCGTCTGAGATTTACGTCGAGGATAAAGCCAGTGGTCAATCATTGGTTCAAGAACTGAAGCTCTCGACCAGCTACCCTGTGATTCCCGTAAAGATTGATCGCGATAAAGAGGCACGAGCATCGGCCGTCACTGGTTATTTCGAAGCGGGGAAAGTTCTCTTCCCCGAAGGTGCGGCATGGCTTGCCGACCTGGAAGATGAGCTCGCCAGTTTCCCAGGCGGTTTGCATGATGACTGTGTCGATGCGGTCAGCCAGGCATTGAACCGTATGCGTGACACCGGCGGGATGTACGGCCTATTAGACTGGGTGCGCAAGGCCAGCGAAGAAATCGGCAAAAAGATTCGCGATGAATTTGGACGCAAGCCACAACCGCAAACGCTGGCCGTCGAACAGAAGCAAACTGAGACTCGTGTCGAGGGCAGGCCACCACTAGAACAAAAGCCCAGGTGTCCGCTCTGCAAGTCATCGGCCAGTGTTGCTCGTATGCCCGTCAATGGCGGCTTTTGGTGCCGACAGGACGGTGTGAGTCTCGACTACTCAGGCCGCGTGATGTCGGAGCCTGAGAACAACATTACGGTGGGCGTAACAGGGCCGAATATGGCCGCGGGCACAGCGGGTTTATGCTGCGGACGAATTTTGTGAACCGCTTCGGGAGGTTTGGATGAGCGAACAGACAAAAGAGCAATGCCCGCGCTGTCACTCTGATCTCACCATTGAAATCACAAACGCGCGAAGATGCCAGCAGTGCGGGGAAATTTTCGCTTTGGTGAAGGATCCTATCAGCGCGGCCGCGCAAGAACGCAGGAACACAGGCTTCCAGGGCGGCTGGCGACGGCCACAAAATACTTGAAGCTTGAAAAAGTGCTCGACAATGGCGGGAAAACCGAAACATGATTCAATCATGCAAACCATTGCCACCGCGGACAGCGAACTCGCAACCGTCGAGCAAGAATATGCCGCCGCTGAGCGCGCGTGGACACTTGCGAAACAGCGAACCCGCTCTTACGAAGACGCCCATCCGAAATTAAAACCATTCGCGTTTTTTAACGGCCGGCTCGCGACTCTCATTCGATACAACATTGAAGAGAAAGACCCAGAACTGCGCAGGCTACGAATCGCAGAAGCGGAAGCGTACCGCGTGCGGGAAGAAAAGATAGGAATGCGCAGGGACATAAGGCAACGCCTAGGATTGATTCGCTAGGAGGAGCAATGGAGAGAGAAAAATTCGGTTGGACGGCACCGCCGCAGCCAGCGAAGAAAACAATCGGCGAGGTTCCCTTTGTGCTCAAGGATCTCGTCAAGGTCGACGACGACAACGACAGCAACCAGGTCGCCGATCCGGTGAGGGAACTGGTGGAAAAATGGCAAGAACCGAAGGGTGAGGCCACCGCCGTGGAACCGTTCGATATTCGGAAGGCGATTCTTGCCGATGCCGATGTGCGCGACAAAGAGCCGAGCAACATCATCCTGCACAAGAACGCCCTGCCGGATTGGTCCTGGAGCGCGCCTATCGGTGACACGCTTGGAAAGCGCGCCACGCCTGCTCGCGCGAGACTCAATCTTTTGCTCGACAGAATTTTCAGCGAGCACGAAGACTTCCGGACGGAAGCCGCCGACATTGTGGCCGAGGCACTCGCTGACGAGCGCATTGCTATATTTTCTGAGACATAGGAGGGAGATTCATGACGGTAAAACAGCATTTGGCGCATCATCATGCGAAAGGCGCGGCTTTCAATTTGAGCATTGGCACAGAGCTCGAAAAACTCAGAAAATCTTTCGAGGCGATGGAAACGAACACATCCGACGATGACGGTTTGAAAAAGATTTACGGCGATGCCAAAGAGAGCGTCGCCAGGCTGTCCGCCGGTTTCATGAACCATGCCGAACATCATCGCAGTTTGGCGGCGAATGCGGAGAAGGCTGCGGATGATGAATTGGGCAAGCGACTCATGCCCACAGACGTTTCCGTTGTCACGGACCCGTCAAAAATGCCGGCAGGTTTGCGTATGGTCCCAAGAAGCGGTCAACCGAGCGCTCCTTCCAGCGACATGCCGAAGGTTGACATGCGATTCGAGCATCTGGTCAAAGTGGACGACTAGGAGTAGCCCATGCCGCCGCCGACGCAACTCACGATCACGATGATTCCGAATAGTGTTGCTAACACTATAGTAATCCCAATTTCAGCAGGATTGCAAGTTTACGAGACTACGCAACAAGGTTCAGCGAGCGACCTCGCAATCAGAAATCTTTTTAAGGCCGGCGTTTTTACGGATGGCCAAGGCAATTGGTATTCTGCCTTCCAGATCCTCAAAGTCGTTGCGAGCTAAAAATGGCGACCGCTCTCCCCCCAATTAGGGACGATTCCAGGCAACGGTGTTGGAAAGTCTGCAAAGCTGCCCCAGCCGTACGGGGAGATTTGGTCCTGCGTCTTAGCGATGAGTGTCTAAAGAGCTTATCAGCAATTGCGCGGGGGGCTGGCTGCAAAGTGCCTGCGTTCATCGCCGAATTGATCGAGGTCACGGTCGTGGACCGCGCAAAACACATGGGTGAGTCGAATCTTTTTAAAGAGAACGACACGCCGCCGCCCGTGACCAACGCACTTCGTCGCAGAAGCCTGACCGGGGAAGACGAAGCCAAAATCCTTGCCGCGCTAGAAGCAGGACTGAAAGTTGATGCGGTCGCGGAGCGCTTTTCGGTGGGCTCGTCAACGATTCGCCGAGTCCGGGAGCGAGTAAAGAAACGCGCGCAACTGCCTGCCAGCGTCGTACAAAAGATTATTTTTTTAGCCGCCAAAAAGTACGACGGCGGCGAATTCCTGAGCGTGCCAAAGATTGCGAAAATGGTTGGTGAGCCCGAGGGAACCGTGGCTGCGGTCCTTGCAGTCCACCGTCCGTTGGTCGAGGAAGCGGGCAGTGTCCACAGGCATCCGCCGACTGTGTGATTGGACACGCATGTAGGCGAAGGAGGTATGCAATGGGAGCAAGACGCACAATGGAAATCGCAGCGCCGCCTGAAGCCACGCGCAAGCTCACCGCGGCGCAGAAGCGGCAAATCATAAAATTGCATGATGTCCCTGTCGCTGTATCGCAAATTAGTCGCGAGGTCGGTGTTTCCACGGACGCGGTCCGCAAGGTCCTGGTAGAGGCGACTCCGTAGCTCCATGGATGTGAACCATGATGGGTAAGAAAATTTCGCCCGATATGCGGCGCGAAATCGAAGCACTCTCACGTGAGGGATTGCCGCAAAAAGAAATCGCGGCGCGCACGAACGTTTGTATTGACACGTGCCGCATGGTTGAAAAAGACCTTGGCCTGCAGCGCCAGCCTGCCAAGCGAACGCGCGGGCCGGTCACCGAGCAAGAAAAAAAAGAAATCCGCCGACTCCACAAAAAAGGCTGGTTTATCACGAGCATTGCCAAGCGGCTGGGTGTCGGGCACAAGACAGTCGCCAGCCACATAAAACGCATGGGCCTTGTGGCCCTAGTGCCCCGCTTGCCCGAAGAAAAAATGTTGTCGATGCGCCGCCGTGGATTCACGCAACGGGAAATCGCGCGCCGACTCAAGCTCAACCGCCGCCGCACGTTCCAGTTTTTCCGCCGTAACGGCTTCGCGCGTCCGCGCTACCGGCGTTTCCAGCCGAGCACCAAACAATTGATCGAGATCATCGACCTGGCCATGACTGGCAACGATAGCGCGAAGAGCATCGCCAGAAAACTCAGCCTGCCTTACGACTCGCTGCTGAAGCTCATCCATAAGATTCGCCAGTGCTCGAAGTTTTTGCCGACAGCAGCATTGTCCAGTTACCTGCCGATGAAGCATAGGGATCAAATCGGGTATCGCGCGTGCGAAGAAGAATCAATGATGTACCTTTTGGATTGCGTAAGACGCGCGTGCGCCGATTGCCACCTTACTCCGGATCCGCGGCGACTGGTCGCCGTCGCGATTGCCGTGTGTGCGCAGCTTTATTTGCGAGAGAGAGCGGGAGTCCGCATCGGCTACACCGCGGCCGAGGAGCAAAAGATAGTGGATTCGCTCACGCCGCGTTTCGCGAACGCCCTAGACACGCTGCGCACGGCAGAAGACGCTGTGGTGCATTGATGGTGACGACACGAAAAGAAGAAGCCGAGTTGGAACTGGCAGGAGCGCGTTCCCGCTTGTCAAAGGTCCTGCATGAACTGGAACTTTACCAGGGGCGACACGACCATGACCACCACGAGTACACGTGGTTGTTGATCGAATTCGACGAAGCAAACAAGCAGGTCATGAAGGCCCGCCAGGGACTGGACGCTTATGAGTGACGCGAACGATTGGACGGCCGCGCTTAACGAAACTTTGCTCAAAGGGATTGGCCTACGACCCAAGGACGTGTACCGGTCGATTCAACTAGCCAGCGCCATTGTCGAGGCCATCCGAGTCCGCCGCGGAAAAATCAGATTGGCGCGGCCGGCAGCAGACTCAGCGGACGCCATCGAGCGCGTAGCGCAAGTGGCGCACGATGAAAAAGACGACGAACAGATTTTTTTAGGCGCAATGACCTTGCTGGCCGCGAGAACGAAAGGAAAGTAAAGGAGAGAAAATGGGAAACTATCAACAGCCGGATTACAGAATCCCGACGAGTCTCGGAACAGTTCAGCCCCACCAACCCGGCGCGGCGACCGGCAACCCGCTTGCTATAAGCAGCATCCCCAAATACGTCCAGGCAGGCACGAGCGCTCCCGCAGCACCAATCGCAGGCCAGCTCGACAACACGCCGCTGGGCAAAAGCAAAAAAACTTTCCCCGATGGTTCCACTTCGTCGACGTAAGGAGGTAGACATGTCAGAAGAAGCGAGAGTTTGTGCGAAGTGCGGAAGTGCTGGCCCATTTGTACTAATCAGCGATGGCCGCCGTTGCCAGCAATGCGGTGATGTTCAGCCGGTTGCGGTTGGGGTGCGAGCGAGATACCAACAGCCATACCAACAGCCTGACGTTCCGCCGAAGCCGCTGAGCGGAAAGGCGTCGTGGAAAAATCCGCTCGGCGCGTGAGCAATTAAGCAGGCTAGTGGCACATCACGAGCGCAAGCAGAAAACCGAGCAAGATACCTAACCCTAAGAAAAGTAGCACATCCGAATCCGCGTTGAAGCGTTCGCCGCATTTCGGACAGGCAACGATGCGGGGAGGGAATCTCACGGAGAGAACGCTACTCCCAGAGCAAGCAGCACGTCAACCAACATATAGACGTTGGTGGACGTTAAGCGTAAAGTGACAAGCTATGAGAAACACTGCTAGCCTTCCCGACGTGAAAAAGGTCAACCTGTACTTTGTGCAAAGCCACTGGAAAGAACTGCAAGCTATCTCGCGCAAGTCCGGCGTTCCCGTCGCCGTCATGGTGCGACGGATCATCGGCGATTGGCTCAAGCGCAGAAGGAAGAAGGCAAAGTGAGTTGAGCCATGAAGGGGGGGAAACGTGCCAGAGCAAAAGACATTCAAGAAAGGCGACAAAGTTTACATCAAATCGCTAAATACGGATGGGGAGGTGGTACGCGAGCGCATTCCCGGCGAAACGGAAGATGACCAATTCTACGTCGTCAAGACTATTCACTATTGTCGGCCGTCAGAGCTTGTACTTCTCGATGAGCACCGCGAAGCGGAGCGCAAGAATCGTGAAGCCGAAATCCAACAGAAGTTCGACCGCTTCACCCGCGCCCACAAAAGGATTATGGCCGGGGACACGAGTCCAGAGGCCGCATCAGAGTACATCTCCGCTGCCAACGAACACTCCGCTGCAATAGGCAGGCCCCCACTCTTTGTAAAGAAATAGGATGCCTACCTGCGGCGGTGGCTGGCCCGCTTCGACCGCGACGCCCCCAACAAAAGGTGCGGCCCACTGTGCGGTTGCGAATCGTTCAACAGAGAAGATTCGCTTTTTGCAGAGTGGGCCGCGAAGTTTCGTTTTGCCATGCCTTGTCGCGTCGCGCCATGCTTAGCCGCGTCACGCCAGGTTCATGCGAAGAATAGGCCCTTAACAAATAACATGTCAAGCGCACAATATGTCGAAATTACAGATGCAGATCATTTCTATAAGTTCGACATTCCCGTTACGTGTTCCACGGCAGAAAAAATAACAGAGCGTTCCACCGAGAAATGAGAGGCTGATTCGAGCCGCCGGCATGCCCTAACGCCAAAAGTCGTGAGGATGAGTTACTTATACGTTAACTACCTAACTGTATTACTTACTCATCGCTTGCGGTGTTGATGATGTTTAAGAAGCACACGCGTAAGGAAACGCACTGGATTCGGCATCCTGCGCGGCGCACTAAGTTCCATCGCGTCAATGCGTTCGCAGCCCACTATGGCCGAGTTATGGCTGATTCTGGAGAGTCCGTCAACGCTTGGAATCTAGCGATCACAGCCGGATTCCAGCCGCAAGTTGCTTCTTTGAGCAGTGCGGCCAGCTCTTTATCGTCGTAGTTGGTGACGTTGACGTTGGTGATCTTGGTCAAATGGATCCCGCCACTGTTGGGGCCCTGTAGTTCGCCGGACAGTCGAGCGCACAAGTCTAGTAGCTTCGCAGCCGCGCCCAGCGCGCCGTTAGCCCCGCGAAAATCTTCCTTCGCCTTCGCGCTCGCAAGAATCTCTTCTGCGCTCTGTACGAGCTTCTCAACGCGCCCCAGTAGGGCAGAGCCGCGTTCTTCTCTTTCGCCTGGTTGTGACTGTATCGCCAGCGCGATGTCGGCTTTGATGTGGGCTTTGTGGCGGCAAAGGGAGCCGGTGGAAATGCCGAAGGCTTGGGAAACGACGCGTAGGGCAACACCTTTAACTATTTGGGTGTCAATCTCGGTACGCCGTGGGTCACCACAAGGCTTGCAGTGGGGCATGACGTGATTCTACATCTTCGTTCCAGTTGTGTGCCGAATAAATCCGATGTGTTCCGGATTTCGTTTCGTTGCTGGGGTTTCTCATGCCTTCCAGTCCTAGATTTTCAGGGGTGCTGGGCGGGGGATTTTGGCAAGTGTCCTCACTGAATCTTATAACACAGTGCATTTTGTTTGGAGTGTCTTCAAAACATATGATGACACTTGAAGACGCTTACTCTCTAAGTCTTTATATATGAGAGTCTCTCTCTCTCTCTCTGAGATATAAGATTCCTTGAGGACACTTGGCCATTTTTGTTATTTTTATACAGCAAGTGTCCTCAAGTGGCGTCGCCTCTAATGAAGACACTTCCGGGGGGGGGGATATGGCAAAGCCCGAGCTAAAACTGGAGATGGACGCTTTCGCAGACCGGTTCATATTGATCTTAAACCGAGACTTCCGTGACGATGAGACTTGCCGCCACATTGGAGCGGACCGAGAGACGGCGGTATCCGTAGGAAAGATGATGTGGTCGTACGTGGAAAAAGAGTTCACCCGAGAACTAAACGAAGAACGACGTGCGAGGGTCGGCACGTACTGGGCGAGTGTTGTGACGGCTATTGCTGGACTAGAAGCGGCGGCAGCACTTAAAAAGGCTCGTGATCCCCAGCGCGCAGCGAAATGGCTGGAGGATGCCCAGGAATTCCGCAGCGAACAGCAAGGCGCGGAAAAACTACTAGACACAAAGCGCCACGGCCGAGAGCGGGACCATGGAATACTGTATTCGATCCGCCAGACGCTTGAAGCTCATTTAGGACCGATAAGCAACAAAACGTTGGCCAATCTAGTCAATGCAGGCCTTCAAGCGGCTGGGCAGGATGAAGCCGACAATCCCGTGACTGAAGACGATGTGCGAATGACTTTAAAGAACTTCCTCGACCGAAATCCCGATTGGGACGCAACCGCAAACAAAGCCCCCCAAAAATAAGGTTCTTTGTTTACTTGTACGAGTTTGTACTCTAGCCCCATTCTCGGGGCATGGCACGGAAATCTAAAACAGAAAATCCAGAAGTCGTCCTAGCGCCTTTACTCCTGAGCAAGGCCGAAGCGGCGCGATTGCTAAGCGTGTCGCTGGAAGCCGTGGACGAGCTGATTCGCGACGGACATCTGTTGGTGCGCACGCTGGCGGGGCAGACGCTTGTACGTTTTGACCGGCTGCGGCTCATTGCCAGCGAACGCGATCCGGAACCGATTCCAGGCCTTGCGGGAGCCACGCTGAAGGGGCGGCTGTAGCATGCGCTGCCCTTGGTGCAAGGTTGTCAACCAGCCAGTTCATTTATTGAAGCGGCATATTAAGTATTGCGACAAGTCGCCCTATCCGCGCGGCTTGACGGCCGAGAAACGGGCAAAGCAAAAAACGGAAGTCGAGAAATTGCTGGAGTTGGGGAACAGTGATGCAACTCACATTCGGAAAATATGAAGGCTGCGAAATTGAAGACATCCCGCACGACTACTTGCGATGGCTCTATCGCCGCAATCGGCCGTTGCAGGCGGCGCTTGAAAAAGAGCTAGGGATTAAGCCCGAGAGTTCGAAGCACACAGCCGCGGAAACCGTGGATGTGCCTTCGGGCATGCTCAATGACCTGATCGAGGCGGGCTTCAAAGTGTTGGCTATCAAAGCGCATCCCGACCACGGAGGCGATGTCCGAAAAATGCAAGAACTGAATGCGACACGCGAGCGGCTGCGGAAGATGTGCGCAAGAGTTTGAAGTTAGGAAGGGGGCAAGTGTCTGCTTGCCCCAAAACAAGGAGAAAATATGGACCTAAGAAATATAGTCGTTCCCAATAAGCAAGTCAAGTCAATCAGCCAGGTGCGGCGGCGCGCCAAGCGTCACGGCTTGGTGATGAAGCGGCGGGGCAGCAATCAGTTCGTGCTGTGCCGTGCTGTGCGAATCCAGCCTACTTATGCCGGTCATCGTATCGAATTGATGCGGCTCGAACCGGTCACCCACGCTCTAACCCTTGCCAGTGTCATGGACCTCACCGAAGAACTCGACAATGTGACCGAGCGAGTGTCTCTTCGCGCCATGGAATCCGCATTCCTCGATTCCATGCCAACCCTATTCGACCAGCCGCCGGTGGCGGCAGAAATGGCGGTGCTCCAATGAAAATCACAGTGAGCGATTGGAAAACCTACGAAGGAACCGGCGGGCTCAAAGGTTTCTTCAAGATGACCTTGTTCTTCAAACGTGGGAACGGGTTCGAGTACGGCCTAATCATCAAATGCAGCCTATTCGAGCAGGAGAGCGGCGCCAGATGGATCGGCATGCCCACGAAACAATGGACCAAGCGCAACGGCCAAGTCGCCTACGAAGACCAGGTGGATTATGCCGACCCCCAAAGTGAAGAATTTTTTCACACAGAAGTTTTCGCGCAACTCGATAAAATACGCGCCGCGGAAAAACAATCCGAAACTGAACCTCCTTCCACGGAAGATGGCCTGACAGCTCCGGTCATCACGGACTCGGATATCCCGTTCTAAGGAGCAGACGATGAGCGAATGCATAGTTTGTGGTCGCGAAAGCGACCAGCAAGCCGTGATGCTCTCGCGCGGTAAAGAAGTGGTTTATCCGCTCTGCTATGACCCGTGGTGTAGGCGGAAACTTCAAAAACCATCCAAATCGCTGCGCGACAAGATGGCAAAAAACCAAGAGAGGACTTATGAAGGAACAGGAACTCAAAATCGAACATGAGGACCAGGTCCGCATTTACGGCCCCGGCTTCGAAGTCTGTATTTGTGGCAACGGCTTCGTTTCTGAATTCCTCACGGATGAGGACGGGGAAGAACGCTCTCACCATTTCGACAGCTGGATTGTCGATTGTCGGGCACGGCAAGCCTGTAGGCAATAAACCAGGAAGGTGCCTGAGACCATGCAGGCACCTTCTTTTTTAATCAGGAATCAAGGATGAATGGATGGCTCCGCTTACCGAAGTCGACCGGCAAGACTTCCTACGCTTGCGTATCAGCGAAGATGTACTCACGCGGGCTGGGCTCGACCGTGTAGCTGAAGGTGTTCGCTTTCCTTATCGCCCACTGCCGGATGGCACTCCGGATCCACCGACCTGGACGTACCGCATACGCCAGGACGGCAACGTCAAGCCAAAGTATGTTTCAGAGCCTGGCAGGCATCATCTTTACTTCCCTCCCGTAAGCCCGGAATGGGCCAAGGACAAGAGTGCGCCCTGTATTTTTGTGGAAGCCGAGAAATCCGCACTCATGCTTCTTAGTTTTGCAGAACAGCATCGTTTGCCGCTGATTCCGGTTGGTCTTGGCGGCTGCTACGGATTCTGCGGTAAGACCACCAAGCTCGGTGAGAACGGCGGGCGCGTCCCTGTGAGCGGACCGCTTCCGGATTTGGAAGTCGTTCGGGGCCGCGATGTTTACCTTTGGCCAGATAGCAATGTCGAAACCAGTCCCATGGTCTACTCCGCGCAAAAAGAACTTCTAGAAGTCGTCAAGGAATTCGGCTGCAAAGAACGGCGCATCGTCAAGTTTCCGCCCGATACTCCCAAGCACGTCAACGGAGCCGACGACTATGCCTGCCTCTACGGTTATGCCCCGCTCATCAGGATCATTTTCCAGAATTCCGAACTACAGACCGACGTTGCTGTCGCAAAGCTGGCTATCGAAATTGTCGACATGCCGAAGGACTGTCTCGACGGCGAACTCGGAAAGCTGTGCGCAGATTACCTGAAGTACTTTCCGCGCGCCTATAGCTGGCCGGCGCTTCTGGCCTTTGCCAGTGCCATGATTCCACGGGATCCCGATGACCCGCGCACTAATTTGTATGCCGCCATGGTTGGCCCGGTGCACACAGGTAAATCGGAATGCCGGGCTTGGGCAAGAGAATTACTCGGCGCGTCGGAATCGAATCTCATCAGCAGCTATATCGGAAGCGGTGAACAACTCGCGCAACTAACCGACGCCGGCGGCAATGCCCGGCTGTTTTGTCCCGATGAGCTTGGCCATACGCTCCAGAAAATGCAAATCGAATTCGCTTCGCTTCCATTTATCTTTACAAGAGCTTTCGGCGAAGACCAGTTCAGCCTGACGCAATCGAAGCGCGGCACAAAGAATCCCGGGCTCGCTAAATTCAACTGCCATTTCTCTATCTTGGGCGGCATTGTTCAAAAAAAATTCGAAGAATTATTTACAGCCGCCACCACGCTAGGATTTTATGATCGCTGCTTTTTGTCGCTTTGCCCAACCGGATTTGCCTACGACTACGTTCCGTTCCCTGTAGACCTGAAGGGTAGAGGTTACCGCATTCCCGAAGCCGTCAAGATTGACCGAGAGGTTTGGAAAGTTTTGGCCGAATGGCGCAAGAATGATCCGAGCATCGGCCGTATTGCCGAAATCAGCTTGAGAGCCGCCACTATCTGCGCCTGCTACGATCACCGCGGCGTACTCAAAGCTAGCGACCTTGGCCCGGCTAGAAGACTTGGCGAGTATCAGAAATACGCCCGCACCATCCTACAGCCGAATGAAGGAATCACACCGGAAGGGCGAATTACAGAAGCGCTTCTCCGTTTCATGCGGCGCCTGGAACCTAATTCGGGCATCACACGGAGAGACCTGTACAAAAAAACTAATATCCACCGCCTGGGCATCACTACCGCCGGGCGCGTCCTGAACATCCTTATCGCCAACGGCGAACTCGCCGAAAGTTCCGGTAAGCGTCTCGATACCAAACTGATTTACTTGCCGGCAGGTGCCAAAGATGGTGAAGGCAGTTGATGGATGAACGACGACACCACCATCGAACTGGTTCGGGAGTTGGCCACAAGGGCAATTTCCCGTGTTCAGAGTGGCCGCGAGATACCTCCCCGCCTGCTCGATGTTGACGACGCTGCCCGCTACTTGGGGATGAGTGACAAGGCCATTCGCGAACTGATTGCGGATGGGGATCTGCCCTACATCCAGAAGATTCCCGCACGCTCTCCCTACCTAATCGATCTCCGCGACCTCGATCATTGGATTCTGAAACACAAAATCCGGGCTGGCGAGTGAGATGCTGGCAGGAATAGAAAAAGGAGAAGCTATGATAAATATTTGGTCTGTCACTAAGTTGCAAGATGAGTACGACCCGGACGTGAGCTACTACCCTACGAAGCAGTCAGCCGAATTCCATGCTATGCGAAGATTCGGCCGCTTCAATACACCGAACATCTACGTCGATTGCACGCTTGTTACCGAGGAGGAGTTTGTCGACCTACTGGACAAATTCGGCCCGCGGTACTGGCGGGATACCGCGAGAGAGGAAGGCATAGAAGAAAGCATTCTATCCCATTGATTTATGTCTTGACATAATGGCATAACTATAGTACTCTTTTCCTAGGAGGTAGCATCGATGGGAAAAGGCAAACAAGCCAAGCCGGATCTGGTCATCACCACCATTCGCGCGGAAAGGCAGTTTTGGTCAAAGGTGCGCACGCGGGCTTTTGAAGAAAAAATCAGCGTCGGCGCATTGACCCTGAAAGCCTTGGCCGAATATCTCAAAAAAGGGGAATCACGATGAGCAGAAGACGCGGAAGTGGCAGCATCTTCCGGCAACCTGGAACGGATAATTGGACCATCCAATACTATGCTCGCGGCGGCAAACGTGTCCGCGAGGCAACCGGCTCGGACGATTACAAAGCCGCGCAACAAAAATTGACCCAGCGGCTCAACCAGATTGATAAGGGAGAGTACACTGAACGTCCGGCAAAACCGAAGACCGTGGCGGAACTCTACGAAGAACTCCGGCGCCACTATCGCGTGAACCGCCGGCGCTCACTCAAGAGCCTTGAATTCCGGTGGAAGCATCTGAAAGTCTTTGCCGACTTCCTCGCCATCCATATCGACAAACCACGTCTCGAAGCGTATATCGATGAGCGTCTGAAACAGGGCGCGAGCAACGCAAGTGCAAACAGAGAAATGAGCGCTTTGAAAACATGCTTCCGCATCGGGCAGGTGCCGCGCATGCCGCAATTCCCGCACCTCGTAGAAGACAACGTACGCACGGGGTTTATCAAGCAGCATGAATTCGACCGCATGATCCCGCGTGCCGACCAACTATGGCTCCGTTTATTTTTGGAATGCGGGTTCACCTATGGATGGCGCAAAGGAGAGCTTCTAAGCCTCAGAGTCGAGCAGGCGGATCTACTGACGAAGACGATGCACCTTGATCCCATCCAGACGAAAAACGCCAGGCCGCGGGAAGTAGCGATGACGGCGACTGTCTATGAACTCATAAAGCAAGCCGTTATCGGCAAGGACCCTGGCGACCGTCTCTTGACGCGGAAAGGCAACAAGCCCGTCAAGGACTTCCGCGAGTCTTGGCAGAAATTGTGCGTGAGGTCAGGGCTCGGAAAATTCACTTGCCGCAAGTGCGAAAAGGTCGGAGACGGTGACAAGTGCAAATGCGGCAGCCGCGCATTCAAATACAAGGGAAGAACGCCCCATGATTTTCGCCGAAGTGCTGCCAAGCAACTTCGCGAAGCGGGGGTGGCTGAAACAACCATCATGGCCATCGCAGGTTGGTCCACACGGGAAATGTTCATACGCTACGGGATCACAGACGGCTCTGACATTCGCGCCGCCGTCGTGAAACTCGAACAGGCCAGGGTCGAGAACAGCCATAGTTTCGGCCATAATCGGGCATCTGAGCCCCCACCCAAGCCCGAAGCCGTTAAGGGCATGGTCAACTAAAATGCAGATAGGGCTAGAGATGTTGGTCCCGGAGAAAGGGGTCGAACCTTCACGGTACTAAGTACCACTGGATTTTGAGTCCAGCGCGTCTGCCAGTTCCGCCACTCCGGGTCAAGAACTCAAAATAGCACGGCCCCCCTTTGCACTCAAGCCGGGCTGACGCGCGAAGTCAAATTCTCTCGTCTCTTCCTTCGCCTTCAGCCCTACTTCTGCGGTTTCTCCCAAGAGTTGCCGCAGGAGTTATAATCAGGAGGTGGTTCCCCGCGCCCGCTAGTTTTCCACAGGTCGGCTGGACGACCGCCTCTCCGCGAGGTACTCTATCGCCCCTTC
>WNGL01019600.1_pt1 | contig 17169 bp, 16 predicted proteins | sample 5400591 | NCBI WGS metagenome assembly WNGL01 (sample SAMN13153377, study PRJNA577476) | soil metagenome | isolation source: 80 cm soil or saprolite under Garry oak tree replicate 1 | place: USA:California | collected 2016-06-15
CCAGCGCCGTCTCGAGCATCCGCTTCTGATCCACGATGCCTTTGGGCGGCATCAGCACTTCGGTATCGACGCTGAAATCTTTCGCCGCGTCGCGCACGCCGGCCGCGGCGACGTTCCAAAATGGATCAACGGCATTGGTAATATAAACGATTTTTTTCCTCTTCTCGGCGGCCACGCTCAGAGCAGTGATGCCGGCCAGGCATACGATACATAGGGCGCCGGCCGTAACGCGTACTCTCGAAGCTTTCATGATGGCCTGAGGGTGAGGAATCGTGGCAAGGAAGCCAAGCCTCGCGCCGGGCTGGTCAGCGCCTAGGCCACGGTCATCCCGCCGTTGATGCACAAGTTTTGCCCGGTGATGAACGACGCGGCCTCGCTGGCCAAAAACACCACCGCGCCGCCCACGTCCTCCGGCACGCCCCAGCGGTTGGCCGGGACCAACGCGCGATAGGCGTCCTTCTCCGCTTGCGGGTCTTTCTCATGGCGCTCGACCGGGATCCAGCCGGGGGAAATCATGTTCACGGTGATGCCAAACGGGGCCAGCTCGGTGGCGAGGCTGCGATGAAATCCATTCTGCCCGCCCTTGGCGGCGACATAGGCGGTAAAGTTCGGCACGCCCCGCTGGATGACTTCCGAACCGACGTTGATGATGCGTCCCCACCGCCGCTCTTTCATGTGCGGCAGGCAGGCGTGGGTGAGCAGGAACGGGCTTTTAATGAAGAAATCGATCATCGCCTGGTAAAAGTCCCAGTCGTATTGCTCGATTGGCTGGTGCGGTTGATCACAGGTCGCGTTGATGACCAGAATATCCACCGGACCGAGCTGATCGGCGATCTGCTTCGCCAGTCGCCGCACGTCGTCCGATTTCGTCACGTCCGCGCGCGCGAGCATCCCCTGGCACCCGGCCTCCTGGAACTGGGCGAACGCGCGTTCGGCGCGCCCGGAATTGTTGGAGTAATTGATCGCCACTTTGGCGCCGGCCTGGCCGAGGGCCATCGCCATCGCGCGGCCAAGGCCGGTGCTGCTCCCCGTGACCAGGGCGACCCGGCCTTCGAGAGAAAACGGGTTTGATTTCGTCATAAACAGATTCCTGATTTGCCGCAACGCTAGAATGCCGCTTCCTTTCCCGCAATCCTTTCTTCCAATTTCCGTCACTCGCGAATCACGGCGCGCAAATCTTGTTTGAGCTGTTCGACCAATTGCTGGTGCGCCGCGTTGACTTCCGCGTCGGTCAAGGTCTGGCCGGGATTGCGATAGATGAACGCATAGGCCACGCTCTTCTGCCCGGCGGGCACGTTCTTGCCCCGGAAGACGTCGAATAACTCCACGCTCTCCAGGTTGCGCGGCCGGGCCTGTTTCACGGCCTGGAGCACCGCCGCATGCGTGGTCGCTTCGGGCACGAGCATGGCGACATCGCGGCGAATCGCCGGGAAGGCGGGCAATGGCTTGAAGGATTTGTCCGCGGCCCGGCGCGCCAGGAGCGAGTCGAGGTTCAGTTCCGCCAACAGCACGGCCTCGCGCAGGTCGTACTGCCTGGCCAGCGACGGCAGCAACTGGCCCAGCTCGCCGATGGTCTGCTTCCCAAGCTCGATCGTGGCGGACTCCAGCAGCAGGGCGGTGCTTGCGGCGCGACGCGCCCAGCTCAATCCCCGCGCGCTGATTTGATCCAGAAACTCCTCCAGCATCCCCTTCAAATCATGAAGGTCGAACTTTGCCCCGCGCTCCGCCCCGCTCCAAAAGGGCGGATTGCGCTGGCCGGTCAGGGCGATCGCCACGCGGCGTTCTTCCCGCAACTGGGCGTTGGATTGAAGGAAGACGCGGCCGATCTCGAAGAGAGCCACGTCATGGTTCTTGCGATTCGCATTGTGCCGGAGCGCGTCGAGCAACCCGGGCAGCAGACTTGGCCGCAGCACGTTCATCTCGCTGCTCAACGGGTTCGCCAGGCGAATCGGATCGTCGGCCGCCAGCTTCGCGCTGGTCTCGGAAAGCAAGGTTTGTCCTTGCGCTTCGCTCAACCCCAGCCCGCTCAGCGCGCGCCGCGCTTCCGCCAACGCGTCGTGCATGGCATCGTAAGGGTGTGAACCAACGACGCCGCGCGGGGCCGTGGCGGGAACCTTATCCACACCGGACAGCCGCGTAATTTCTTCGATCAAATCCGCTTCGCGCTTCAGATCGACGCGGAAGGAAGGGATGCGAACCGCGCACGATTCGTCGCCGTCCTCGCGGATGATCGCCAACCCGAGGCGGCGCAGGTATGGGAGGTTTTCCGCCGCGGAAATTTCCCGCCCGAGCAACCGGCTGACACGCGCGTGCCGCAGCCGGATCTCCGTGGGCGCGAACGGCCGCGGGTAGGCGTCGATGACCCCGGCGGCGAGCTTTCCGCCGGCGGTTTCCAACGGCGAGCTTTCCGCCGGCGGTTTCCAAGATCAGTTGCGCCGCGCGCTGGCTGGCCCAATCGCAGATGCCCTGGTCGCCGCCGCGCTCGAAGCGGTAGGAAGACTCGGTCCGGAGATCGAGTTTCCTGGACGTGGCGCGGATGTTCTGCGGTTTGAAATAGGCGCTTTCGATCAGCACGTCGGTGGTCTGGGCGCTGATTTCGCTGTTTTGCCCGCCCATAATTCCGGCCAACGCAAGGGCTTTGGTTTCGTCGGCGATCAGGAGCATGCCAACGGTGAGCGCGCGCTCCTGGCCGTCCAGGGTCGTGAATTTTTCACCGGCCGCGGCGCGCCGGATGACGATGGAAACCTTGCCGTCACCGCCCCCGGCGATCCGGTGGCAGTCAAACGCGTGGAGCGGCTGGCCCGATTCGAGCATCACGAAATTGGTCACATCCACCACATTGTTGATGCTGCGCAGACCGATCTTCTCCAGAATGTTCTTCAGCCAGTCGGGACTCGGCCCAATCTTCACGCCCCGAACGACCCGCGCGGTGTAACGGGGACAAAGCTCGGCGTCGTCGATGCGGACGGCGACTAAATCCTGGATTTTGACTTCCGCCTCCTGAAGTCTGACCGCTGGAATTCGCAGCGCATTTCCAGTGACGGCGCTGATTTCCCGCGCGATGCCGATCACGCTATTCAAGTCGGGCCGATTGGGCGTGATTTCCAGATCATAAACCACGTCGCCGGCCGCGCGGCCCAAATGTTCGGAGAGCGGCTGGCCGACTTTCGCGCCGGCAGCCAGAATCAGAATACCTTCGGCATCCTCGGCAAGTCCAAGCTCCTTGGCGGAGCACATCATCCCTTGGGACTCGACCCCGCGCAACTTGCCGACCTTGATCGTCAACGGTTGTTCGCCCGGCTTCGCGGGCAGGGACTGACCGGGCAGAATCAACGCCACTTTGTCGCCCACCTGGTAATTCTTCGCGCCGCACACGATTTGCCGTTCGCCCTGTCCGTCCGCGACCCGGCAGACGGAGAGCTTGTCCGCGTTCGGATGCTTTTCGCTGGAAAGGACTTGGGCGACGACGATCCCTTCAAATTCGCCGGCCAGCTTGTGGAAAGCTTCGACTTCAATGCCCAGCATGGTGAGCCGCTCGGCCAGTTCCTCCGGCGACCAGTCGAAATCGACGTGCTGTTTAAGCCAATTCAGCGTGACTTTCATGATTGCCCAAGAGGAAAGAAGCACGAGCTTTGGGTGCGAGGTCTCATTTCTGATTCGGCCCGAGAACATCGGCAATCGCCGGGGCGGCCTGCGGGAAGGCGGCCCGATAATCCTCCCCCAGCAGCGCGGCGATCGTGGCGGCGATCTGACCTTGCGTGATCGTTTCCGTCCGCGTGCGTTCTCCGAGGGCGGGTGTGTCGGGGCCGATTATGGCAATCCAGATGCCCTCGGCGCCTTCGACCTTGTCGCCGTGGTCGGTCCAGGTTTTCCCGGCGCCGCGGCCGTGATCGGCGGTGATGATGAAAGTCGTTTTGTCCCGGTATTGGGGCATGGCTTGGAGAGTGTCCCAGAGAGTTTTCACGAAGCGGTCCACGTTCTTGGCCGTTTGCAGATATAGATCATAACGCTTATCATGCGCCCATTCGTCCGTCTCGCCAAATCCCAGAAAGACGACCCTCGGCTTCTGCTTTTTGACGTGGTCGAGCGCGGCCTGGAACAGAAACGAATCGAGAATCAGGTCCGGCCAGAGCGGTGTGGTGTCGCGCATCAGGTCCAGGAGCAGTTTAGGCGGCGCAAAAATCTTGTCTTCGAACTTCGTTTCCCATGCCGGCCAAACCGGCAGCCGGCTGCGCTCCCGGTTCAAGATGTACGGGAAAGCATCCCAGGAACCAAATGCGGCGACGCGCCGCCGCAGGCCGGGACGACCTTGCAACCACTCGAAGACCGTGACGTTGGGGTTGGGAATCTTGTCGTTGGTGTCGATGCGCGGGTCCGCGAAGCCAGCGAAGAGTTCGTTGTAGCCGGGATAGGAGAATTTCTTGCCGTTGGTGACGCGGGCCACGCTCCCTTTGTTTTGATTGCCATAAAGCTGTCCATGCTGCGCAATCTCGCTCCAGAAGAACGGCAAAATTGCCTGGCGCCGGGATTCCGGCGTCTCGCGCCAGAATTCGGCCCGCAACGCCTTCACGTCCTTCACGCCACCGTTGGTTTTCGCCATCAGGGCTTCCTCCGCGCCGTTGAAAACCTCCTGCCAGCGGAAGCCGTCGCTGACGATCAGAAACACGTTCTGGGTCTTTAATCGCGAAGGAGCGGCCTCCGCGACGGTTGGCATCAACACGAGCGTGAACAAACAGAGAAGCACAGCGTTGAATTCGAGGGTTCGTTTGCGCCAGTCGCGGGTGGTTTTCATGGTCGGAATTCGCCAGACGCCTTTCATCATCGTTCGTCCCCAGACCACGGGGTAAATTGAATCGTAAGCGGCTCGGTCACGGCATCAGAATTGGTTCAGAAACCGCAGGTCATTCTCGTAAAAGAGCCGGATGTCGCCGATCGCATACCGAATCATGGCGATGCGCTCGATGCCGAACCCAAAGGCCCAGCCAGTCCAGACTTCGGGATCGTAGCCGACCTTTTCGAAGACCGCCGGATGAATCATGCCGCAGCCGGCGATTTCGAGCCATTCCTTGCCCAGCTTCTTAACCAGCGGGCTGGAGAAATCGATTTCAAAGCTCGGCTCGGTGTACGAGAAGTAGTGCGGGCGGAAGCGCAATTTTAGCTCCGCGCCGAGCAACTCTTTGAACACGAACTCCACCGTCCCTTTCAGGTCGCCGACCGTGACGTTCTTATCCACATAGACGCCATCGATCTGCTGGAAGGTCGGATTATGCGTGGCGTCGGCGTTGTCTCGACGATAGACGCGCCCCGGCACGACGATGCGCACCGGCGGCGGCTGGGATTCGAGCACGCGCACCTGCACGGACGTGGTATGCGTGCGCAGCAGCAGCGGCGCCGGGGAGTCGGCCGCCCCCGCCCCTTGCAGATAAAACGTGTCTTGCGTGTCCCGGGCCGGGTGATCCGCAGGCGTGTTGAGCGCATCGAAACAGTGGTATTCGTCCTCGATCTCCGGTCCGTCGGCCACGGCAAAGCCGATCCGCCGAAAGCAGCGGACAATGTCCTCGGTCACCTGGCTTAGTGGATGGAGCTTGCCGAGGTGGCGGCGGCGTCCGGGCAGGGTGAAGTCGGTCGGTTCCTCGGGGGCAGCGGACCTCAGTTCCAGTTCGGCGCGGCGCGTGACGAGGGCCGCTTCAAGTTCGGCCTTTGCCTGATTGACCAATTTGCCCGCAGCCGGCTTCTCTTCTTTCGACAGAGCCGCGAGCTGTTTCATCAGCGCGGTAAACTTGCCGTGGGGACCGAGGTAGCTTCCTTTGACGTGTTCGAGGGCAGCCAGGTCTGGCGCGGCAGCAAGCTCGGCGACCGCCGCTTGTTTGAGCGGCTCGATTTGGTCGAGGAATCCGGGCATAACAACAAAGTTGGAATTTAGCGTTCAGCGGCGAAAGAAGCCCGAACCTGCCGCGTTTGGAATTCCGCTGCGATTCTCGTGTTCAGTTGCGGTCCTGAGTCAAGCAAAAGCGGGCGACTGGCCCAGGCCGCCCGCGAAGCGGATTCCGAATTCCTGTTCGAGAATTGTATTTCCGCTCAAGCCTTGGCGGCCTTCAGCTTCAACGCGGCTTGGGCGGTTTTGACCAGCTCATTGAAGGCGTTGCTGTCCGTGGCGGCGAGATCGGCAATGATTTTGCGGTCCAGGCCGCATTGGGCGGCTTTGAGGCCTTCCATAAACCGGCTATAAGTCATACCTGCGGCGCGGGCGGCGGCGTTGATGCGGATTTGCCAGAGCGCCCGGAAATTGCGTTTCTTGGTCTTGCGATCGCGGAAGGCGTATTGGCGTCCGTGATCGAGCGCGTCGGCGGCATAGCGGTAAAGTTTTGAGCGGCGCATCCGGAAGCCTTTGGCGGCCTTGATCGTGCGGATGCGGCGCTTGCGGGAAGCGGCGGCGTTGGTAACTCGCATGGGGTGATGGGGAGTCGAGGGTTCGGAATCGGGAAAAAACCTAATGGCTGAAGGGCAGGTTCTGTGTGACCCGATAAACATCCGTCGGGTCCACCAACAGGGCGGTGCCGAGGCGGCGGCGGCGTTTGGGTTTTTTGGTTTGCAGCAAATGCCGTTTGCCGGCGCGCATGCGCAACACTTTGCCGGTGGCGCTGATCTTGAAACGTTTGGCCACCGATTTCCTGGTTTTGATGCCTTTAGGTCGTCGCATAAGAATCCATCTGCTCTAAAAAGAAGGCGCACTCTAGGGAGCCGCCCCGCCACTTGCAAGTCATTTTGTTCTTGGCGCGTGTCTTTGGGTGTGATTGGAAGTGGGTGCGAAGGTGCCGGCTAAAGCCAGCGTTCCGGTCGGAATGGAACGCTGGCTTTAGCCGGCAGCCTCGCTCTGCGCACCCACATTTAATCACACCCGCGCTTCTTTTGTTCTACTTGCTCCAAGCGGGCCAACGGAGCAATCTCCCGCTGCGATTAACCCGCGGCCTTTTTGATGAAACGAACCAACGCGCGGCGCATCCGATTTTTCGGCTTTTGGCTGTTGCTGGCTTGCGCGGCCAATGGGGTGGCAATTTCCGCCGCTCAGGAGGCCAAGCCGAAAAAAATCCTTTTGATTGCCGGGACCATCACCGGTCACCCCAAGGACGCGCACGAATATGAGAAGAGCGTCGTCCTCCTGAAGCAGTTGCTCGAATCCACGCCCAGCTTGCGAGGCAAAATCGAAGCCGGAGCTTATTTCCACGGCTGGCCGGACAATCCCGCGGCGCTCGATGAGGCGGACGCGATCGTGATGATTACCGACGGCAGCGATCGCAATCTGCTCGATCATCCGCTCTATGTTGGGGACCGGCTCGCGCAACTGGAGAAGCAAATGAAGCGGGGCTGCGGCTTTGTGCAGTTTCACTGGTCCACGTTTAATCCGGCCGCCCATCAGGAGAAAATCCTCGAATGGGTCGGCGGCTATTTCGATTATGAGTCGGGAACCGCGGCCAACCACTGGTCCTCCGCCATCACCCATCAGGACTGGATCGTCACGCCCGCCACCCCGGAGCACCCCATTAATCGCGGCGTGAAGCCGTTCAAACTGCGCGAGGAGTTTTATCATCATATTCGCTTCCGCGATCACGATCCACGGCTCCAGCCAATCGTCAGCGTCGGCCCCGGTGAAAAGAACGAATGGACGGTCGGCTGGGCGGTGGAACGCGCCGACGGCGGGCGCGGCTTTGGCTTCACCGGCGGACATTATTACGATGACTGGTGGAACGACGACTTCCGCAGATTGATCCTCAACGCCATCCTCTGGACCGCCAAGGTCGAAGTGCCCGCGAGCGGCGTGGAAACGAAAATGAAACCGAAGATCAGATCGTTGATCCTCACCGGTCACAACCACCCAGCGCACGAATGGAATTCGGTGACGGCCGCGCTGTTGTTGGCGCTCGAGCAAGACCCGCGCATGGTCGTCCACGTCAGCGAAAACATCGAAGACCTGGCGACGCCGAAGATCGATGAGTATGACTTATTGGTCCTGAATTACAACAACTGGGACCGGCCCGGCCTTAGCGGGGCGGCGAGGGAAAACTTTTTGAGATACCTCAAAAACGGCGGCGGACTGGCCATCATCCATTTCGCAAACGGCGCGTTTCATCCCTCGCTTGTCGGCGCCCGGCCGGCGGACGCCTGGCCGGAGTACTACGAAAAGATTTGCCGCCGCGCCTGGGACCATAAGGCGGACAGCGGCCACGATGCGTTCGGCCCGCTGCGAGTGGAGATCACCGAAGTGAAGCATCCGATCACCGCCGGCTTGGGGCCGTTTGCGACGCAGGACGAGCTTTACTTCAACCAGAAAGGGAATCTGCCGATCGAGCCGCTGGCCACCGCGCTCTCGAAAATCACCGGGAAAAATGAACCGCTGGCGTGGGCCTACAACTACGAGAAGGCCCGCGTCTTCCAGACCGTCCTCGGCCACGCCGACGTGTCGGTTCGCAAGGCAGGCGCGTTGATTCGGCGCGGCTGCATCTGGGCGTCGGGCCGCGAACCGCTCGGTTTTGATCCACCGCCGGAACTGACCGAAGGCGCGTTGTTCCGCGAAGGCAGTCTCTGGAAACCGAAACTGCCGCCCAAGCCTGACGCGCCCAAGGCGCGGTCGTAGCCCGCGCCATTCGGGGGGGAGCTAAAACTTGATGGTAAAGAGGGAGATTTTATCCTTTCCAAGAAAACTTCGGCTCCGGGAGTGGTTTGTCAACCGCCCAACCCGGGACGGCGTGCGCCGCCTTCTTCCGTCGAACGCACCTTGCTTGGCATTTGCGACGTTGCGGGAAGCGCTCGGAGTGGGCAAAGGAACGTGAGCGGAAGGTTGGTGGGTTGGCAGGGACTCGAACCCTGGACCAATGCCTTAAAAGGGCACTGCTCTACCAACTGAGCTACCAACCCGATCGAAGGGAGGCAAACCGTAAGCAAGCCGCGCGGCGGGCGCAAGATTTTTCCTTGGCCCGGCAGATTTTTCCCCGTGGCGGCCGCCGCGGTGGCGCCATCAAACGGCCCGAAAAATAACATTTGCTTTCCCCGTGGAACTGGCTAGGCTTGCCGAAAGTTAGATAACTTGTCGATTTCAAGGCATGGTAAATCTTCAGTTGAACGTGATTCAGTGATGATTTGAAACCCGGTGGTCGGGAACAGTCTGGGAAGAAGCAGTCAGTCTAAATTAGAAAATCATCATGAGCACGAAACTGTTTGTTGGAAACCTTTCCTTCAACACCACCGAAAACGATCTCCAGGACCTTTTCGCCGCCCACGGACCCGTGGCCGCGGTGGATTTGATCATGGACCGCGAGAGCGGACGGCCCCGCGGCTTTGCGTTCGTCACGATGGAAACTCAAGAAGGGGCGAAAGCCGCCATCACGGCGCTGCACGGCAAGAACCATGACGGCCGCGATTTGACGGTGAATGAAGCGCGCCCACGCGAAGAGCGGGCGCCGCAATCCCGCGGTTATGGCGGCGGCGGCGGAGCGGGTCGTCGCGAGTATAACAATCGCTATTAGTTCGACAGCCCTGGCCTGGTGTGGAATCCTGGAGCCCCGGGGTTCCACATCTCTTTTCGTGGGGCGCCTTTAAGGGCTGGCTGGTTAGTCGCCGACGACAGAAATTTGCAGAAAGAACGCATGGAAGAACATATCGAACTGGAAGGCAACATTAAGACCGTTTTGCCCGGCACGATGTTCCGGGTCGAGTTGGACAACAAGCATCAGGTGTTGGCGCACATCTCGGGGAAAATGCGCAAGCGTTTCATTCGCGCGGATCGTCTATCGCTTGCAATAGAGCTACTATTCTTTTGAGCTGCAGTTGCCAGCTCATAAGTAAGTCTGCGGCAGGAGGCCTCGGTACTTGGCCAGCAACCTAAATTCCAACCGCCGTAAGTTGTCAGCCTGGACGGATGCGTTCCGAAACCGCGTTGGTTGCAAGCCTGCCCACCACGGCCTTGACGAGGCGAGGCACTTTCCTCCAGTTTCTCCGCACCATGAACCGTATCACTGCGTTGCTCTGTCTGCTGGCGGCCGGCTGCGCCCCACTCTCAAATCGTGAAGCCTCGCGGTCCGGCGGCGGCGACGCCAACTTCACGCGCATCGCCAACGAATTCATCGCCGGATATCTGGCGTGGCGGCCCGGCGCGGGAACCTCGCTCGGTCTGCACCAATACGACGGCAAGCTGACCGACTATAGCCGGGCCTCGATTGCGGCCGAACTGGCGCGGCTCAAACGCTATGAGCAAATGCTCGCGGGGCTGGATCCCAAGGCTTTAAGCCCGGCGGCCTCGTTCGACCGCCGCCTGCTGCAGACGGCGATCAACAATGAGCGGTTCCGTTTCGAGGAGATGGACGCGTTCCACAACAATCCTATGACTTACGCGGACGTCGTCGATGTGAACGTTTACATCAAGCGTAACTTCGCGCCGCTGGAGGAGCGCGTCCGATCGATCATTGCCATCGAAAATCAAGCGTCGAATGCCATGGCCGCGGCCCGCGCCAATCTTGGAGAATCCTTGCCCCGCCCTTATGTCGAGACCGCGATTCAGAACGCCAGAGGCTCGGCTGATTTTTTGGCCAAGGACCTCGTGCAAGCGTTGAAGGAGGTCAAAAACGAGGCCTTGATGGCCGAGTTCAACGCCGCCAACAAGCGGGCCATCTCCGAAATCCAGGGCTTTGTCGAATACCTGGAAAAGGAAAAGCTCCCCAAGTCGCATCAGCGCTACGCGCTGGGGCGGGAGAAGTTTCAAAAGATGTTGCGCGAAGGGGAGTTGATCGCGCTGCCGCCGGAGCGAATTTTGGAGATCGGATTGCGCGAGTTGCGGCGCGAGCAGGAGATTTTCGCCGACACGGCGCGCAAGATCGATCCGGACCAAAAACCGATCGAAGTTTTCAAGGCCATTCAGAAGGAACATCCCACCGCCGAGGAGTTGATTCCGGACACCCGGAAGAACCTGGAGGCAATCCGCGAGTTTGTCGTCCGCCACAAGATCGTGACCCTGCCTTCCGAGGTTCGCGTCCGCGTCGAGGAAACCCCCCAGTACGCCCGCGCCACCAGTTTTGCGTCGATGGACACGCCCGGTCCCTTCGAAACCAAGGCGACGGAGGCGTACTATTATGTCACGCCGGTGGAAAAAGAATGGCCGCCCGAACAAGCCGAAGAGTGGCTCACGGCGTTTAATGTTTATACCACCGACGTCGTCTCGATCCACGAGGCGTATCCCGGACACTACGCGCAGTTTCTCCGCCTGAACGCCTCGGGCGCCAGCCGGCTCGAGAAAATTTTCAGCAGCTACGCCTTCGTGGAAGGTTGGGCGCATTACACCGAGCGGATGATGGTGGACGAAGGGTTTGGCGCCAACGAACTCCGGACCCAGGAGAACATCCTCAAGGCGGCCAAGTATCGCCTGGCGCAATCGGACGAGGCGTTGCTGCGTCTCTGCCGGCTTTGTGTTTCCATTAAAACCCATTGCGAGGGGATGCCCTTGGAAGCGGCCACCAAATTCTTCGAGGAGAATTGCTACTACGAGCACAAACCGGCCCACCAGGAGGCGCTGCGCGGCACCTTTGACCCGCAATACTGTTATTACAGCCTGGGCAAGTTGCAGATCTTGAAGCTGCGCCAGGACTACCAGAAACAGGAAGGCGCCGGATACTCGCTGCAGAAATTCCACGATGAAATGCTCCGCCACGGCGCCCCGCCCATCCGCCTGATGCGGGAGTCGATGCTCAAGGACCATACCATCTGGGATGAGATTTTTTGAAGGAAGGGTGGCGGCTTGCCTCCGCTGGCGGGCCGGTCCGACGCGAGCACTTTGGGCTACCCGTCTGCACTCGAGGCAAAAAACGATGTTCGGGCGACGTTTGAGCGATGCTGAGAGCGAGTTTCAGGATTGTCGGCGCACGCCGCGTGAGGGCACGCGGCCTACAGGAAATGGCCAAAACCCTGAAGCCCTGTAGGCCCGGTCCCCTGACCGGGCGATTTTAAAATACGCTCTGAGCAGTCTTTCCTTGCGAACTGCGCGCAATCTGGCCAAGCGCGCTGTAGCTCGTCCGAACCGGATTCGGCTCGCCGTTAAGTCTGCACGAGCTTCTGACACGCTTCGCGCAGTTTTCTGAGTTGCGTTGCGGACTTCGCTTCGAGGTAGCACCGGATGAGCGGCTCGGTGCCGCTGGCGCGAAAAGCCACCCACTCCCGGTTCGGCAACAAAAACTTGTAGCCGTCGGTTGTGATGAGCTTTTCCACCTTTAGACCGCCGATTTCACTGAGTCCGGCGGCGAATTTCCGAAGCACCGCTTCCTTTTGTTCCGGCGGCAACTCCAGGTTGAGCCGGTCGGTGTGGAATTCGCCGCTTTGCTTTTCAAGCTGCTTGAGGACTTGACCCAGCGGCTTTTTTTCCGTCGCCACCAATTCCGCCATAAGCAAACAGGCAAGGATTCCGTCCTTCTCCGGCATGTGGCCCTTGACGCTCAACCCGCCCGATTCTTCGCCCCCGACGATGATTGGCTCGCTTTCCATCAGTGCGCCGATGTATTTGAAGCCCACCGGCGTCTCATGGACCTTCACGCCGAACAGCTCGGCCACCGCATCGACTTGATGGCTGGTCGGCACCGAGCGGACGACCGCGCCGGTCCAGCCGCGATTTTTCTTCAAATGGTACAGGGTGAGCGCCAGGACCTGGTTTGGGGTCAGCCAGGCGCCATCTTTGTCCACCACCCCAAAGCGGTCGGCGTCACCGTCCAGGCCGAGGCCCAGTTGCGCTTTGCCTTTGCGGATAAACTCGCTCACGTCCCGCATGCCTTCAGCGTTTGGCTCGGGATGATGGCCGCCAAAAAGCGGGTTGAGCTGGTCATGGAACCGGGTGATCTTCGCGCCGCCCGCTTCGAGCAAGGCGTCGAGGTAACCGCGCCCGGTGCCGTACATCAGCTCGACGGCGACCTTCAATTTGGCCGCGCGAATCGTGGCGAAGTCCACGAGTTTGTGGATTTGCTTGAAGTAGGCGGGCCGGGGATCGAATGTTTTGCACGCGAAGGTCCCGACCGGCGCGGCATTCATGGTCCATTTCTCGGCTTGCAGCCCGGCGATATTGGCTTCGATCAGCCGCGTCACTTCCGGCGTGGCGGGCGCGCCGTTGCTGATGGAGAATTTCAAGCCCTGGTATTCGGCGGGGTTGTGGCTGGCGGTCAGGTTGAGGCCGCCAATCGCCTTGCGGTGGCGGATCGTGTAGCTGATGACCGGCGTGGGGGCGTCCCGCTCGCAGAGGAGAGGAGTGAGGCCGGCGTTGGCCAATACTTCGGCGGCGGCGAGCGAAAACTCACGCGCCAAAAAACGGGTGTCATGGCCAAGGATGACCACCGGCTTGCGGCCGTGGATCGGCGAGGCCGGATTTTGGAGTTCGGCTTGGAGCAACTGCGCGATCCCCTGAGTCGCGAGGCGGACGTTGTCGAACGTGAAATCGCGGGCGATCAACCCGCGCCAGCCGGAAGTGCCAAACTTGATGGAAACCATGCGAACCGTTCAGGAACAGCCGTGGTTCGCCGGTTTATCGGAGCATCGTGCCGGAGGGCCGTGGGATTAGCGTTTCCAATCCAACGCCCCTTTCTTCAGCGCGTAAATGTAGCCGACAAACAGGGTCGCGAGAAATGAAACCATCGACACGAAGATCACGTTGTGAGTGGCCGGGTCCCGGAGCATCGCTTTGTAAACGACGGCCCACGGAACAAGAAAGATGAATTCGATGTCGAATAGGATGAAGAGCATGGCCACTAAATAAAACTTTACGGACATCCGCGTGTTTCCCGGCCCCACCGGCACCATGCCGCATTCATAGGCCGTGTCCTTGGTTGGGGTGCGCTTGCCGCGCTGGCCCAGGAGGACCGAGAGGGCCAGCGTGCCGAAGGCAAAGGCGATGGCGACCAGCGCGAGTAAAAAGACCACCCCATATTGTTGCAACTGCGTATCTTCCATTCGGCGACGATAAAAACGGGCTGCCGGCATGGCAAGCGCTATTTCCAAAACCGAATGAAACCGGCGTTGTCAATCGGCTGTCTAACGTGTATAGAGAAGCGAAACTATGGCCGCGCCATCCCGGATCCTTTACTGCCATTGCGCCTACGCGCAGGTTGTGCCCAAAGAGGTGAAGGAAGCCGTGTTGAAAAACCTCTGCGCATCGGGTGTCGCCTTTGAAGCCGTGGCCGACCTCTGCGAAATGTCGGCGCGGCAGGATCCCGCCTTGAAACAGTTCGCGGAAGGCGGCGCGGTGAAACTGGCCGCCTGCTATCCCCGCGCGGTGAAATGGCTGTTTGCCGCGGCGAAAGCGCCCCTGCCGCTGGACCAGGTTGAAGTCCTCAACATGCGGGTACAGACCGCCGCCGACGTGACGGCGGCACTGTTGCGCCCCGAACTCACTCCGAACCTCCCGGCGGGCAAGGTCGCCGCCAGTCCGCTGGCGGAAGTTTCAAAGTCCAACCCCGAAAGCAGCGTGCCCATGCCGGCCGCTGTTTGAACGCGCCGGAGACCTGGGAGCCTAACCTTTGAAAAACTCACTCAAGGATCAAAACATTCTTCGCGTCGTCCTTTACGAAGGGGCTGGCGCGCGACCGCTGGAGGCGAATGAACGCTTCGGCGCGATCACGGCCTTGCTGGAGAGGGGATTCGCCGTCACGCGCGCCGGCAACGGCGGCCGTCTGGTCCCAACGGATCGGAATTCCCTGCTGGTCTTGGGAAAGTTCAACGAAGGCAAGCCGCCGCTGGCCGAGGATGCCGCCGGGCAGGTCACGGTCCGTTTCCAAGACATAACCGGGTGCGACCCCGCTCGCGTCGCGGACCTGGTCGCGTCGATCGGCGCTGAACTGAGCGCGGCCAAACACGGCGAGTGGAAGCCGTGGTTTCCGGTGATCGATTACGACCGTTGCACCAATTGCATGCAGTGCCTTAGCTTCTGCTTGTTCGGCGTTTACGGCGTCGATACGGAACAGCGAATCCAAGTCCAGCACAACGATAATTGCAAAACCAATTGTCCCGCCTGTTCCCGCGTTTGCCCCGAAGCGGCCATCATGTTTCCGAAATACAAGGCCGGCCCGATCAACGGCGACGTGGTGAGCGACGCTGATTTGCAGCGCGAGAAAATGAAAATCGACATCTCCGCCTTGCTCGGGGGCGACATTTATTCCATGCGATGAGCCTGCCGTCGCCGGAGGAAATCGCGCACCGGGCAGAAGAGGCCAAAGCCAAGGCGGAAGCGGCGCTGGCCAAACAATAGCCCGGTGATGAAAATGGCTGGTACTTGCGGCCGAAAAACGATCTGAATCGCGCGCTCATGTTCCCCCAACTGGCCACTCGCATTCTGCGCACGACCGACAAGCGGTCGCTCTGGAAATTGGCCTGGAACTTCGGCCTGAAGGGGATGTTGTCGGTCGAGAAATTCAAGCGGCGCATCCGGCGCGGCGAATACTTTCCGCCGTTCCTTTACCTTTCGATCATCAATTCGTGCAACCTCCGATGCCAGGGCTGCTGGGTCGATGTCGAAGCGCCGCGCGAACTGATCGACCTTGAGGCGATGAACCGGCTCATCGGCGACGCGAAGCAGCATGGCAACAGTTTCTTCGGCATCCTGGGCGGCGAACCGTTCATGCACCCGGAACTGCTCCGAATCGTTGCCGCGCATCCGGACTGTTATTTCCAGATCTTCACCAACGGACAATTCATCACTGAAAAAGTCGCGCGCGACTTGCGGCGGCTCGGCAACGTGACCCCGCTCATCAGCATCGAGGGACGCGAAATGGTGAGCGACGAACGGCGCGGCAAAAAGGATGTTTTCAACAAGACCGTGCGCGGTCTGGAGCATTGCCTGAACGAGCGTCTGCTCACGGGCGTGGCGACGAGCGTCTGCCAGAGCAACATCGACGAACTGCTCACCGAATCGTGGTTGCAGGAGCTCATTACCCGAGGCGTCCATTATGTCTGGTATCACACCTACCGGCCGGTCGGGCCGAAGATGAACGGGCAACTGGCGCTGCGTCCCGACCAACTCGTGCGGGTGCGCCGCTTCGTGGTCGAGATGCGCGGCAAGATGCCGATCGCGATTATCGATGCCTACTACGATCACCGCGGCCAGGCGCTTTGCCCGATGTCCACCGGAGTGAGCCATCACATCGGCCCGCGCGGCGACATCGAGCCGTGCCCCATCATTCAGTTCGCGGTGGAAAATATCCGCGACTCGCGCGGCGTGTTTGCGACGATGCGCGACTCCGCCTTCCTGCGGGATTTCCGCGAACTGTCCGCCCGGGCGACGCGGGGCTGTGTGGTGCTGGAGCGGCCCGATCTGGTGAAGCAACTCGTCCAGAAGCATGGCGCGCGGGACACGACATCGCGCGGCACGGCGATGACGGAATTGGAAGCGATGCAGCCGCGTTTCAGCCAATGGCTGCCGGGCGAGGAAGTTCCCGAGAAGCATTGGATGTATCGGCTGGCCAAAAAATATTGGTTCAACGATTTCGCGGCGTATCGGAACGCCGGCCATGATGCCGCGGCCAAAGCCCAAGCCTTGCAAACCCGCCTCGACCCGGACCGGCCGGGCGCGAATAATACGCCGGGCCAGCCCGAATTTGTGAATAAATAAACCCGCGCAACATCTGACCAACCATATGCAACCCCTTAGCCTGCCGCGGCACATCGTGCAGCAACGGTTCCGGCCGCCGAAGACCAACATTCCGCAGACCCCCGCCGAACGGAATCAGATGCTTCAGTTCATCCGGCATTATGTGGTGGAGTACAATCCCGTGCCGCCGCTGCCGGTGGAGCAATTGAAGGAACACGCGGACCGAGTCGTGGGCATGCTCAAGTGCGATCCGGTTTATCGCGACTACCTCGGGGTGCTCATCAACAACGAACTGTGGCGCGAGACGCTGGCGGCCGTGCCTTACGAACGGCGGCTGTTGCTGTTGCCGAAATGCCTGCGGGTGGAGAGCAAATGTCCCGCTCCATTCGATGAATTCGGCTTGCTGTGCAAGCAGTGCGGGCTGTGTACCATCCAGGATTTGCAGGCCGAAGCGGAGAAACTGGGCTACGCCGTGCTCGTCGCCGAGGGTTCGGCCATCGTCATGTCGCTCATCCAAACCGGCAAAATCGAGGCAATCGTCGGCGTGAGTTGTTTGAGCGTTTTGG
>WNGL01004311.1_pt1 | contig 17165 bp, 5 predicted proteins | sample 5400591 | NCBI WGS metagenome assembly WNGL01 (sample SAMN13153377, study PRJNA577476) | soil metagenome | isolation source: 80 cm soil or saprolite under Garry oak tree replicate 1 | place: USA:California | collected 2016-06-15
GACCTCTTCGACATTGAGGACGGCAAGCATCACCCCTTCAGGATCGCGCAACGCAATTGTGCTGCTGCCGGGCTTCAAACTTTTAGCGAAATCTTCCGTGACGTCCAGCGTGATCGGCATCGGCCACAGAACGCCGCTGCTCAGCTTCATCTTGCTGCAGACGCTTTCGTAATCCGCCTTGTTCAGGAACCCGCGCAGCGGGGAGAAACCGCCGTTCATCAGCAGCTCGAGATCGCAAATCTGCCGGGCAGTGAGGTCCCAGGATACCCATTCTTTGGAGTGCCCCTTGAGCTCCGCCGCTCGGTCGCGGTCCACAATTAGATTGATAAGTTCACCGCCATGAGGCGGAATGAGATGGCTTGCCTGAGCAGTCAAAGTCCCTTAACCTCCAGATCAATTGTGATTTCTGTTTTAACACCTTTTATTGCGGCATTCCGGTCACAGCGTTTATTGGCTTGCCAAAAAACAGGGGAAGCTTTCTGTGTGGTTGATGTCAAGATATCATAGGGAGCAGGTGCGTCCTGTTTTTACATAAAGACGCAGCAATTCCGGTACCTTCGGGAAGGGAAAGTTAATCTCACAAGTAGTTGATTCTACGTGGCTTGCTGTGGCCTTTCCGGCGCAGGTTTGTCGACACCAGACGGTGTGCAAAGATTTGCGGCAAATGGCCGCAGTCCAATCAGCGGCTGCTTCACTTTCTGAGGGACTCAGCCCCCAGCAAGTGCTGGACGTGGCAACGCTACCCGTGAGTCATAGGTTTCGGAGGGCGAACGCAACTACAATGGCCTCACTAAGCTGACTCGACGCTACTGCTCAGTCGGTCGGTTTGGTCTAGCCCAAATGCAACCTGCCAGCCATCACGGGGGATGCTGAAACTTGGCACGGGTCCTGGTTCTCGACGGACACAGCGCTGCTGCACTGGCGTTCACACGTTCCCTGGGGCGCGCCGGGCGATGGGTTGCCGTTGGTCATAGCGCTGGGACATTCGCTCCTGCGGCTCTGTCACGATACTGCCGCTCGCATTTGGCCTATCCCGATTCTACTCAAGATGTGAGTGGATTTGCCGCCGCTCTTCTGGAGTTCCTCGGGAAAGAGAAGATCGACTTGGTCGTTCCAATCACTGACTGGACAATCATTCCTGTTTCCCGTTACCGCGAACAGATCGAGACGCTTTCGAGCGTTGCGCTTCCCCGCCACGAGGTGCTCGAACTTGTTTCCGATAAGTACCGTACTGTCGAGCTGGCGCGATCGTTGGACGTTCCTGTGCCGGAGACCTGGCTGATTCACGATCCCGACGACCTCGACCGGCTTCCGCGGCTAATCTTTCCTGTGGTCGTAAAGGATCGTGCCTCGGCGCGATGGATCGGAAACGGCGCAGTGTTTGGGTCGGTGAGTTATGCCTACGACGGGGATGATTTGCGTCGGTGTGTGGGCGAGCGCCTGAAGGCCGCCGGCGACGTGCTCATCCAGGCTTTTGTTTCCGGCACTGGAATCGGCTTCTCGTGTTTTGCGCACGGCGGCAAAATTCTGCTGTCGTTTCAGTGGGAACGGGTACGGGAGACCGACCCGCGCGGCTCCGGAAGCAGCGCCAGGAAGTCTGTGCCAGTGGTTGCCGAGGTCCTCAATTGCAGCCGCAAGCTGATCAAGGCAGCGGGGTTTGAAGGTATCGCGATGGTCGAGTTCAAGCGCGACTCGGCGACAGGTCAACTCTCGCTGATGGAAATCAATGGGCGGCCCTGGGGCTCGCTGCAACTTCCGATCTGCAGCGGCATTGACTATCCGAACTACTTGGTTGAATGGTGCCTGAATGGGACTTTGCCGCCGCCCGAAATCAATTACAAGACCGGCATTGTCTGCCGGCGCATGGTGGGAGAGTTGACTCACCTGGAAAACCTACGCCGCGGGAAACCGCGGCAATGGCCGGCGCCGTATCCGAATTTCTGGATGAGCTTGTTGAAAATTGCGGTCCCCTGGTACCCGGGCATGCGCTACGACGATCTTTCTTTGACCGACCCCTGGCCGGGTTTCGCAGGGTTGTATAAATGGTTTCGGGATCGGATCAAGAAAAATGGAGTTGCCGCGAACTCCGATCCCAAGCGGACAGTCAGAGGAATCATTCACTGCCATACCAATTATTCCTACGATGGCAAGCTGAGCGTGTCCGAACTCTGCGACATGTTGCGCCGCGAAGGTTTCGATTTTGTCGCTCTCACCGAGCATACGCAGGAACTTACCGCTGAACGATATGCGGAATTGGTTCGGGAGTGCGGAGTGCACAGCGATGAAAGATTTCAGGCTGTTCCTGGACTGGAGTTGCGTTGTGGTGATGGCGTCGAGATGGCGGCGATTGGAGTGCCACAGTGGGTGGACGACTGCCCGGCACCAGCCGCTGCCGCCGTCATACGTGCCGCAGGAGGGTTCGCCTTCTGGGTGCATCCTTTCAAAAAGGGGGCTTGGAATGGACCTTTCCTGGACTGCGACGCAGTGGAGATCCTGAACGGCAAGGTAGATGGCGTCCTGGCGCCGGACTTTTCGCTGCTGAAGGAATATGCGCGGCAGCGGCGGCAAGGGAGAGTGTTTCATGCAGCGTTCGGCCTGGATTTTCACAACTTACGCCAGCAGCGCTGTGTATGGATCGAGTGTGAACTTGCGGAGCTGACGGGTGCGGAGATCGTGCGTGCATTGCGTGAAGGGCGATTCGTCAGCCACGTTTCCCACGGTGCCATGTCGAGTCGGGGAAAGATTGGAGCTTGGGATTACGCGAAGATGCTGGTTTTGCGGTGGGCCTTCCTGGGTTGGGCGGCTCTGTTGCGCGCCGTTCCGGTCGGGCTGAGAAACCCGTTGTTGAAGATCAGCCGTCCCGTGGTCAAAACCTTGAAGCGGCGCGGGTAGCGAGGGGTTTCGCGGCTCCGCTGGGTAGAATTCCTCATGCCCCCAGACCTTGAAGAGTGGCGTCCCGTGCGGGACTCACGCCCTTTCCCGCTTCACCCACCGCTCAGCGGTGGGCTAACGAATACCGCCTGCTTCGCGGGCTCAAGTCCTGATCTACTCGATGTCTTTAACGCACGGTCAGAGGCTCTATTCCACCCTGCGGCTGTCGTGCTGGTCAGTTCGTAGCCGAGTTGAGTCATCAGGTCTCCCCATTCCGCTTCGATTCGGGCAACGGATTTTTGGGACAAGGCCGATTTCCATCCCCCGGCGGTTGCGCTTCGTACGAAAGGTTTATCCTGGCGTGTTTGCTTCGTCAGCGCCCACTGTTTACCTTCGGACTTTTCCAATTGCCGCATGCGTTCCGGTGAACTGAGCTCGACCGCGCGTGATAACTTCTCGGGACCTGAGTCAATGGGCTGGGACCACGCATCACTGACAAATAACGCAATTCTTGCGAGCTCCCGCACGGGGTCTTTCTTCATCTCCTCGTAGGTGAGCAAGAGAAAATTCTGATGGTGCTGGCGCAGGCAAAGCCAGCTCATCACGTTGTCCGCCCAGGATCCCCATTTGCAGTCGAATTCCGCAGAGATGAATCGCGGTATGAAGTCGTCCATGGGGTAGCCGTCCGGAAGATTTCCGGCTTTCAGATTGTGATGATAGAACGAGACCGCCACGTCGCGGGGATCGCGCACGATGTAGATAGTGCGGGGATAGCGAGGATCGAAACACTCGTGGCTTTTCAACATGCGCGGCTTGGACAGGCGCCGCATCTGGCGGTCGGAATTGAAGTAGATCTCGGGAATTCGCGATTCGATGTTCGAGAATGTAACCGGCTCATTCTGATAAAGAAGGTTGCCGATCAGGAAACGCGTCCACGTATTGCCCGAACGAGGATAGGAAACCACAAACACGTCATCCGGGTAGATCGTCAGGCCACGGCCCGCTGGCTGACGACCGGTCAGGACACGCTCGACTTGCCTCAGAATTTTGAAAATTCTCGCCATACGGGCCAGGACTTCTCTAGTGTAACGTGAGCCGAAGCTCTTGGCCTTCCACCACTACGGCCGCCGCGAAGCCTCGACCAGCGTCGAGATTCCACATTGACCAGTGATCCCGTTCCTGCGCATTCGGGCGGGTCGCAAGAATCCGGGCGGGCTGGCCGGGAATCAGCGAAACGTCAAAATCGTTGAGCGGAAGCGATAAGCCTTCGCCTTTAGCTTTCACAAATGCTTCCTTGCGCGTCCAGCACGCAAAGAATGCCTGATGTTGCAGGTCCTTCGCCAGCCTGCGCATGGATGCTTGCTCTGACTCGGAAAAGAAGCGCGTAGCAATGTCGCAGACCTCGATATCGTCCCGTAGTTGTTCCACATCTATGCCAACGGCGCGCCTCCGCACGAAGGCGAACAACGCCACCGAACCCGAATGCGAGGCATTGAACGCCAGTCCGGAATCGGCTTGCGCACCACTGAGTTCCGGCTTTCCATGAGCAGAATAGCGAAACTCCACTTCGCGGCCAGCGATTCCCAGATAGCTGCCCAACAGCCTCCGCAGGATTTGCCGGCCGGCTGCAAACCGTCTCCGTTCCCGTTCGAAATGAAATCGGGAAGCCCGGTGCCGCTCGTCCATCGAGAGAAACGCCTCGGCCGTTTGCGCGGACGCGAATGCATCCAAATCGGCGCGCCAGACGTGCACTTCATCTGGGCCGATTTCGAGAGGACTCCTAATGTTTTCAGCACACCTGATCTCGATATTCGTTTGCAAGCCTGCGTTCACGACTCGGTTCTCTCGGTCAAGACCACCATAGCTTCTTCAGCTGCGAGCACAGGAACTGGTCGAAGGCTCTTTTCCTGTGCACGTTCGAGACATGCTGCCAGCTTTCTCGCCAGTAGCCGCACGTGCGGCTCGCGGAAGAGGAGCATGTGACGCTTACTCTCGAGATTAATCACGTGCAGATCGACGCCGGCCGTGGTTCTTGCCTCCCAACCCATCAGCGGATCGCGCTTATAGTAGTAGGGCTGCTTGGGCATCTTGAATAACGTGATCTTGCCCCCAAATATTGGCGGCACGAAATCTTTTCCCGGCCAATAGGCTTCGGGCCAGCGAATCATAGGCTCCGACGCCGATGCGCTGGGAGTGGCCTTGCCTTTGACGTTTCGATTCCGCATTATGTTCGCCAGTACTTCACCCTTCTCAGAAAGGGGCAACCGCCAGAAATCGGCGAATCGACTGACATAGTAGTCGATCATCCACAAGAAGCGGATCTGGCTGTTCTCAATCACCCAAGTGTCGAAAATCGCGAGCAGGCCAACCTCTTCGCCGTTGGCCTCAAGAGCGCGTGCCATGTCGAACGCCACACGTGCCCCTTCGCACATTCCGCCCAGATAATAAGGACCCTCGGGCTGAACTGTCTTCATGGCGCGCAGGTATTCATCAGCCAACTGGTCATACTCGGCCGTCGTATAGGGGCGGCCGCGGAGGCGGGGACCCGGAAGTTGAATCTTATAGACAGGTTGGTCCTCGCCAACCTGGCGCGCCAGGGCCGCGTACCCCAGCGCGCTCATCCCCGGTATCACGATCAGGAACAGCGGAGGTCTGGCGCCGCCGCGTTGAATCTCGACGACGATCTTTTCCTCGGGTAAGACATCCTCGCGCAGCGCAGTTGCCAGGGCTTCGATGGTGGCACCTTGGAACAGTGTCGCCAGCGGTATCTGCTTGTCTGTGGCTTTCCCAATCTCGGTAATCATTCGGACCGCTAACAACGAGTGCCCACCGAGTTCGAAGAAGTTGTCCCGGATACCGATTTCCTGAATTCCCAACAGTGCCTGCCAGATTTCCACCAGCTTCTGTTCGGTTTCATTGCGCGGTGCGACGGCCTTTTCGCTGCGTTCGAATGTCGGTGCGGGCAATGCTCGGCGGTTCGCCTTACCATTGGGGGTAAGGGGAAACGCGTCCAGCATCATGAACAACGAGGGAACCATGTAGTCTGGCAGTTTCTGTCGCAGAGACCGCTTCAGTTCTACGACGAGATTCTGTTCGGCACTCCGCTCCTGCTCCGCGACCGACATAGACTTCCGGTCTGAGATTATGTATCCGACGAGTTGTTGATTGCCAGGCTGGTCCTCTCTAACCATTACCACACTGTGTTGCACGGCGGGATGCTGGGATAGCACGGCTTCGATTTCGCCGAGTTCGATGCGGAAGCCGCGTAGCTTGATTTGATTATCCATGCGGCCGAGGTAAACAAGGCTCCCATCGGCCCGGTAACGTGCGAGGTCGCCGGTGCGGTAGAGACGCTGCCCGGACTTTTTGCTAAACGGGTCCGCAATGAATTTCTCAGATGTAAGCTCGGGACGATTCAGGTAGCCGCGCGCTACGCCGTCCCCGCCAATGTAAAGTTCGCCTGCAACTCCGACGGGAACGGGCTGTCGGTGCTTATCGAGGACGTACATCTCGGTATTGGCGATGGGATGGCCAATCGGCGCGAGCGACCAGTCGGTGCCGGTCACTCGATAAACTGAGGACCAGATAGTGGTCTCGGTTGGACCGTAGAGGTTCCACAGTTCGCGACAACGAGGTAACAGCTGTTCAGCTAACTCTCGCGGTAGCGCTTCGCCGCCGCATAGCGCCCTCAGATGAGAATCACCGTGCCATCCGGATTCGACCAACAGGCGCCAAGTTGCCGGCGTCGCTTGCATGACGGTGGCCGAGCTGTGCTTTAACAGTGCTTGCAGTTGCTGCGCATCGGCGGCCTGTTCCCGGCTGGCCAGCTCAACGCGAGCGCCGGTGGTGAGCGGCAGGTAGAGCTCCAGCCCAGCGATGTCGAAAGATAAGGTAGTTACTGCCAGCAGCACGTCTTCGGCGCACATGCCTGGCTCACGGCGCATCGAGTCGAGAAAATTGACCACGTTGCGATGCTCGATTTGTACGCCCTTGGGTCTTCCGGTCGAGCCAGAGGTGTAGAGCACGTAGGCCAGGTTCTCTGGCTGAACCTCGATTTGCGGATCCTCGGCAGATTGTGCGGCAATGGCGGGCCAATCGGTATCCACACGGATGACCTTGGCCGACACGGATATCTTGGTCGCGGAACTTTGCTGCGTAAGTAGCAGTTGGATATCCGCATCTTGCGCGATGAAGGTGAGGCGATCTTTGGGGTAGGCCGGATCGAGCGGAACGTAGGCCGCGCCGGCCTTCAGCACGCCCAAAAGCGCGACCATCATTTCCAGCGAGCGCTCCATGTAGACGCCGACCAACGCCTCATGTCCCACCCCCTGTTGTGCGAGATGGCGCGCCAGCCGGTTCGCCCTGCGATTCAAATCGGAATACGTAAGCGATTGCTGCCCAAAGTTGACGGCTACCGCATCCGGCGTCTTCCGCACCTGCTCTTCGAACAGCGTATGAACGCATGTTGGCGGATGAACGGCTTCCGTACGGTTCCATTCCACCAGCAGCGATTGGCGCTCGGGCTCCGTAAGCAATCGCAGTTCGCCCACCGGTTGCCCCGGATTCGCGGCGACTTCTTGCAACAGCTTCTGCCAATGGCTCAACATGCGGGACACGGTCGAAGCGTCGAACAGGTCTGTGTTGTAGTTGAAGATGGTCCGCAGTCCTTCTGGCCGCTCGCTGGTGATGACGGTCAGATCGAACATGGCCGCCCCGAAATCCTTCTTAAAGGGGCTGAACACCAGGCCGGGAATCTCCTTGTTCGTAACTGGCTGGTTGTGAAGGATGAACATGACCTGGAAGATTGGGTTGCGGGTCAGATCACGTTCGGGGCGGGTCTCCTCAACCAATTTTTCAAAAGGTAGATCCTGGTAGGTGTAGGCGCCTAGCGCGGTTTCGCGGACCCGGCCGAGAAGTTCGCGGAAACTGGGATTGCCGGAAACATTGGTGCGGAATACGAGCGTGTTGACAAACAGGCCAAGCAGTTTTTCGACTTCCGCGCGGCTGCGTCCGGCGATGGGCGAGCCGACGACGATGTCTTCCTGCCCGCTGTAGCGCGCCAGCATCACATCCAGCGCAGCGAGCAGGGTCATAAACAGGGTTGCGCCTTCGCGCTGACTGAGCTTCTTTAACTGCTCAAGCAGCGGGCGCGGAATCACGACAGAATCGCTGGCACCGCGGAAGGTCTGAACCGCAGGCCGCGGACGGTCCGTGGGTAGATCGATGCTGGCGGGAGCGTCTCTCAGTGCCTCTTTCCAATAGGACACCTGCTTGTCGAGCGTCGCGCCCTGCAGGTAATTGCGCTGCCATACCGCGAAATCCGCGTATTGCACCGGCAGTTCGGGAAGCGCGGCTGTCTGGCCTGCCGCATAGGATCGATAAGCGCCGGCCAGTTCGTTCAGGAAGATTCCCGTTGACCACCCATCGAAAACAATGTGATGAACGGTGGCTAGCAAAATGTGGTCTTCCGGAGCGAGCCGCAGCAGGCCGACGCGATACAGTGGGCCTCGCTTGAGATCGAATGGCCTTTGCGATTCTTCCGTCGCCAAGTGTAGCGCGCAACGTTCCCGCTCATCGCCTTCGAGATCGGTAAGATCTGTGATCGGCAAAGAAACCGCCTTGGCTGGCGTGATCACTTGCACCGGCTTACCGTCGGACGTCTGGAATACCGCTCGCAAGGCCTCATGGCGGCTTACGATTTCGGTGATGCTCCGCTCCAGCACACGGACGTCGAGCGCGCCCGCGATGCGGAACGCCATCGGGATGTTGTAGGCTGCGCCAGTGCCGCCCAACAGCTCAAGAATCCACAATCTTTGCTGGGCGAAGGAAACTGGCAGCTCTCGGTCGCGGCGGGCCGGGACCAGCGGCGGAATCACCAGACCGCTCTCCTTACGCTTCTCATCTTCGATTCGTTCCGCGAGCGCGCCAATGGTTGGACCCTCGAAGATTGCCCGCAGCGGCATCTCCACACCGAAAACTTGCCGGATGCGCGATATTACCTGGGTTGCGAGCAGGGAGTGACCACCCAGGGCGAAGAAGTCATCGTGTGCGCCGATCAGATCGACCCGGAGAACCTCTGCCCAGATTCCGGCAACGGCTTCTTCAACTGGGGTGCGCGGCGCGACATACGTGTCAAGTTCCGCTGGTCCGAGTTCGGACGTTTCGAGCGCCTTGCGATCCACCTTGCCGTTGGCGTTCAGCGGTAACTTGTCCAGGAACACGAACGAGCTCGGCACCATATAATCGGGCAACTGCGCTTTGACCAAATTGCGCAACTCGCTCGTGCTTACAGGTTGTCCCGTAGTCGTGACCACATAACCGACAAGTCTCTTGTCACCAGGGCGATCTTCACGAACAACCACGATCGCCTGCTGCACAGCAACATGCGAACTGAGCACCGCTTCGATTTCGCCCAATTCGATGCGATATCCGCGGACTTTAACCTGATTGTCGATCCGGCCCAGGAACTCGATGCTGCCATCGGGGAGATAGCGCGCCAGGTCGCCGGTCTTGTAGAGCTTCGCGTCCGGCTTTGGGGTAAATGGATTGGCAACAAATTTTTCGGCGGTCAGGTCCGGTCGCTTCAGATAACCCTTGGTGACGCCATCTCCGCCGATGTAAAGCTCTCCGGCCACGCCGATAGGAACCGGGTACTGATGCTTACTGAGAATGTAAATCTGAGTATTTGCTAGCGGTTTGCCTACGGTCAGCGGTTCGTCTTTCGACCGGAACTGCTGGAAGGTTGACCATACGGTGGTTTCGGTCGGCCCATAAAAGTTGTAGAGCGAAGCATCGGCGTCGAGGAGGCGCGCCCACAACTCTTTGGGCAGTGGCTCCGCTCCTACGACACGCTTGCGGCCAGCACCCGTGTATCCCGCATCCAACAGCAGGCTCCAGGTTGTGGGTGTCGCGTGAATCATCGTCGCGCCAACCTTGGTCAGCAAGGCGGCAAGCGCTTCGCCATCCGCGGCCAGTTCGCGAGGGCCGATCACCACTTGCCCGCCGGTTAGCAGAGGCAGGTAGAGCTCGGGAATGCACATGTCGAACGCGAATGACGCCAGGGCTACGACTACGTCTTCCTTGCCCATGTCGAGTGTCTTGCCCATCGACGTGAGCAGGTTGACGACTGCGCGATGAGGTACCTGCACGCCCTTGGGGCGACCGGTCGAACCGGATGTGAAGATCACGTAAACGAGATCTTCCGGGGTCACTGCGTTGGTGAGGTTCGCGGCGCTCTCGTTCATCCACACAGAGCGATCGCGATCCAGGCATACCACGTCACTTGCGTGCTGCGGAATCGAGCCGAGCAGAGACTCCTGGGTGAGCAGGACCCGAGGCTGTGCATCTTCCAGCATCAAGCGGATACGGTCGGCGGGATAGGAAGGATCAATGGGAACATAAGCAGCGCCTGCCTTCTGCACCGCCAGCAGCGCTACCGTCATGTCGCACGAGCGCTCGACGTAAACACCTACTAGGTCCCGTGGTCCAATTCCGCGTTCCTGCAGATGATGCGCGAGCCGGTTAGACTGCTCATTCAATTCGCGGTAGGTGAGCGATTGCCCCTCAAAGGAAACGGCGGGGGCTTCCGGGGTCCGCGCAGCCTGGGCTTCAAAAAGTTGGTGCAGGCACCGGGTGCGAGGATACTCAGCCTCGGTTGCGTTCCAATCGTCGAGGATCTGGTGGCGTTCGGACTCGCGCAACAACGGCAGATCGCCGATCGCGCGTTCGGGATCGGCAACTATGGCTTCGACCAGGGTCTGGAAATGAGAGATGAGGCGATCGATCGTGCTTCCGTCGAAGATGTCGGTATTGAACTCGAGGCGTCCGAGCAGCGCGCCGGAATTTTCCGCCATGAAGAGCGCCAGATCGCATTTTGCGGTTCCCACCTTGGCGCCAACCGCCTTCAATTTAAGTCCAGGGATCTCCTGGTCAAGGCTGGGCGTGTTCTGTAAGGCGAACAAAACCTGGAACAGCGGATTGTGGCTCAGGCTGCGCTCAGGGCGAAGTTCTTCGACCAGCTTCTCGAACGGCAGGTCTTGGTGCGCGTAGGCGCCCAGCGCCATTTCGCGAGTGCGTGCCAGCAGTTCTCGGAACGTCGGATTTCCCGACAGGTCGGTCCGAAGCGTCAAGGTGTTTGCAAAGAATCCGATGTGGCCTTCGATCTCGCTGCGATTACGGTTGGCGATCGGAATACCGACCACGATGTCTTCCTGACCAGAGTAGCGCGCCAGCAGAACATTCCAGGCGGCGAGGATGGTCATGAATAGCGTGACGCCCTCGTGCCGGCTGAGCGTCTTCAGCTTTTCCGTTACCTCGGGAGAGAGCGGGATACCTTTCACGTCCCCGCGGAAACTTTCTTTGGGCGGACGCGGACGATCGGTCGGAATCTCGAGGACTTGCGGGGCGCCTTCCAGTTGCTTCTTCCAATACGCGACTTCCCGTTCGAGAACTTCTCCCTGCAACCACTGACGCTGCCAGGCGGCGGCGTCGGCGTATTGAAACGGTAGTTCGGGCAATGGAGAGGGCTTGCCTTCCGAGAAGGCACCGTATAAGGCGATCAGTTCCTGGGTGAAAACCCCGATTGACCAACGATCGCTGACAATGTGATGGACATTGATAGCGAGGATGTGATCTTCGGCCGCCAGTCGCAGCAGGACGGAGCGCAGCAGCGGCCCGCGGCTGAGATCGAATGGTCGCGAGGCGTCTTCGAGAACAAGACGGCGTGCTTCAGCTTCAGCCGCCAGCGACTGACCCAGATCGGTAAGCGGCAGCTCGAGCTGCAGATCCGGAGCGATAACTTGAACAGGCTGGTTGTCTTCAGTATGAAACGTGGTGCGCAGGACTTCGTGGCGACGCACCAACTCATTCAAACTCTGATGCAATGCTTCCACGTTCAGGGATCCCGCCAGCCGGAATGCCCAGGGGATGTTGTAGAGCGGGTTATTGGGTTCGAGCTGATCGAGGAACCAGAGTCGCTGCTGTGCAAACGATAACGCCAGATTGCCTTCGCGCGGAACGGGGACAATCGGCGGTGCCTGAAGGCCTTTTCCCGATTGCTGCGCCTTCTGAATGCGATCTGCGAGTTCAGCGACTGTCGGTGCTTCAAACATCGCGCGCAGCGGGAGTTCGATCTGGAGTGCTTGCCGCAGACGCGAGATCACCCGTGTCGCCAGCAGGGAATGCCCGCCCAGATCGAAGAAGTTATCGTGGGCGCCAACGTTATCGCTCCTGAGAACTTCTGACCAGATGCCGGCAACAACTTCCTCCACGGCATTGCGTGGTTGAATCTTGAGTCGGATGGCTTCCTGAGATACCCGGTCAGGGGCGGGCAGGGCGCGGCGGTCAACCTTGCCATTCGGCGTCAGCGGGAATTTATCGAGAGTGACGAACCCGCTCGGTACCATGTACTCGGGCAGGTTTTGCCTAAGGTGGGTGCGCAGATCGTCGCGCGTGATTTGTTTTCCCTTGACCGGGATGACATAAGCAACCAGGCGCTTGTCGCCGGGCGCGTCTTCGCGGGCAACAACGACTGCCTCCTCGACGAATTCGTGCTGGGCGAGCACGCTTTCAATTTCGCCGAGCTCGATCCGGAAGCCGCGAATCTTTAGCTGATTATCCATGCGGCCCAGGTATTGCAGATTTCCATCGCGCAAGAGCCGCGCGAGGTCGCCGGTGCGGTAGAAGCGTGTGCCTGGGGCAAACGGATTTTCGACGAACTTCTCGGCGGTAAGTTCCGGCCGCTGCCAGTAGCCGCGCGCCAGTCCGTCGCCGGCGATGTAGAGTTCGCCAGCTACGCCAAACGGCACTGGCCGGCGACTCGCGTCGAGAACGTACATCTGTGTATTGGCGATGGGATGCCCTATGGGGGCGACCGTCCAATCGACTTGTTCGACGCGGTAAACCGAGGACCAGATGGTAGTCTCGGTGGGGCCGTACATGTTCCACAACTCGCGCGAGAGTGGGCGCAGTTGTTCGGCAAGTTCGCGGGGCAGAGCTTCGCCGCCGCATAAGACCTTGAGGTTCGAGTTACCGGTCCATCCTGAATCGATCAGGAGGCGCCAGGTTGCGGGCGTGGCCTGCATGATGGTCGCGCCACTGTCGCTCATCAACTTCGTAAGTTGCGGACCATCGGAGGCCTGCTCTGGGCTGGCCAGTACCACCTGCGCGCCGCAGGTGAGTGGCAGATACAACTCGAGGCCGGCGATGTCGAACGAGAGGGTGGTGACGGCCACCAAAATGTCGTGCTCGGTCAGGCCCGGCTTCCGCTGCATCGCGATCAGAAAATTCACTACCGCGCGATGGTCGATCTCGACGCCTTTCGGCTTGCCGGTCGAGCCTGAGGTGTAGAGAACATAGGCCAGGTTCTCCGGATTGACCCCGAAACAGGCATCTACGGCAGACTGGCTCGCGATCTTCGGCCAGTCGGCATCGAGCGCAATCACCCGGGCCGAGTGTCTCGGCAGGCCGGCACGCAGCTGCGACTGCGTCATCAGTGTCGTGACCCCAGAATCTTCAACGATGAATCGGATTCGCTCTCTGGGGAATGCCGGGTCAAGCGGAACGTATGCAGCTCCGGCCTTCAACACGCCGAGCAGCGCGACCATCATTTCTAGGGAACGATCGAGATAAAGACCGACCAAGCTCTCCGCCGTGACCCCTTGCTCCCGCAGGTAGTGCGCGAGTCGATTGGAGCGGGCATTCAGTTCGGCATAGGTCAAAGACTCCGAGCCAAACCGCACGGCTACTGACTCTGGCGATTTCTTCGCTTGCTTCTGGAACAGTTCGTGAACGCAGACGTTAGGGTATTCTGCCGCGGTGTGGTTCCAGTCGTCGAGAACTTGGCCGCGCTCGGCTTCTGGAAGAAGTTCGAAATTAGAGATACGCTCGTCAGGATTGGCGACGGCTTCGACGAGTAGATGTTCAAGGTGACCCATCATGCGGGCGACCGTCTGCTCTTCGAAAAGATCGGTGTTGTATTCCAGGCGGCCGCGCACGCCGTCGGGGGCTTCGGTGAGAAACAGTGCCAGATCGAACTTCGAGCCAGCCGACCGAACAGGAATGCCCTCTAACGTGAGCCCCGACAACCGGAGCTCTTCCTTGGGCGCATTCTGCACCGCCAATAAAACCTGAAACAGCGGATTGTGGCTGAGACTGCGCTCAGGATTCAGTTCTTCAACCAGCTTTTCGAAAGGTAAGTCCTGATGTGCGTAGGCTCCCAGAGCGACATCGCGCACCCGCGCCAGCAATTCGCGAAAGGTCGGGTTACCCGAAAGATTTGTGCGCAACACTAGGGTGTTCGCGAAAAAGCCAATCAGGTTTTCGATTTCGGCGCGGTTGCGATTCGCGATCGGGGTGCCGACGACGATGTCTTCTTGTCCCGAATAACGTGCCAGCAGCATTTGTAACCCCGCCAGCAGGAGCATGAAGAGCGTCACCCCTTCACGACGGCTGAGCGCGTTTAGCGCGTCGATCAGTTGCCTAGAAATTTCGAATGAATAGATCTGGCCGTGAAAACTCTGCGACGCGGGTCGCGGCCGGTCCGTGGGCAGCTCTAGGGTGGAGGGTGCGCCGCCCAATTGCTGTTTCCAATACGAAAGCTGTCTTTCGAGGTTCTTGCCGCTTAGCCACTCGCGCTGCCAGACGGAAAAATCGGTGTACTGGAGCGGAAGGTCGGGAAACGGATTTGGTTTCCCTTGAGAAAATGCGTCATAAAACGTGCTGAGTTCCCGATAGAAGATGCCGCGCGACCAGCGGTCAGAAACGATGTGATGTAGCGTCAGGATTAAGACGTGCTCGTTTTCGCCCAGTCGCGCCAGCAGGGCACGCAGCATCGGACCAGTTTGCAAGCTGATCGGGATCTTCGCTTCCGCATCAGCGAGGCGCTGGATTTCCACCTCGCGCTGGTCTTCTGAGAGTCCACTCAGATTTTTGGGGACTAGCGGAATCGTCAGCCAAGGGCTAATCACCTGAACCGGTTGATCGTCGATGGCGCGGAAGGTTGCCCGAAGCACCTCATGACGGGCCACGATTTCATCAAGGCTCCGCTGCAATGCTTCCACATTCAAGTGTCCGCGCAGCCGGATCGGCCAGACGATGTTATAGAGGGTATTTCCCGGCTCGAATTGGTCGAGAAACCACAGCCGCTGCTGGGCAAACGACATCGGGAAGGCATAAGAGCTTTGTGTCGTCACGTCCACGCCACAATTGGCCTTCTGCTGATTATTGTTCGCGGTGGGCTCCATCATCACTGTGCAATACCGTCGGACGCCGAGACATTAAGCCTGCGCCCGCTGCTGGTTCATATGTGCGACTTCGGCATCGGTGATCATGTCGCCAAGAGCGACCAGGATCTTGCGCTCGCCGACGAAGGGATCGCGGGCATGGGCCACCAGGATGTTATCGAGCGTGACCATGTCGCCAGCCTGCCATTGAAACCGCACTGCATTCTGCTCGTAGACCTCGCCCAGATGCTCCATGACAGAGTCCTCAATCTCGGACCCATCTCCGAAATAGGCGTGCCGCGGAAGATCCTCGCGCGAGAAGATTGACAACAGCGACTCGCGAACTACCGGATCGAGGCAGTACACGTGATGAAGCTGTACCTGGTTGAAGAAGGTTTTTTCTCCCGTCACCGGATGCTGAGTAACCGCGCGACAAATCTGCCCGATTCGAAGTGTCTCGCCGCCGTGAGTCCATTCTGCCTGCATGCCGGCTTTCTTGCATTCCGCCTCCACCGCTGACTTGTCTTCGGTGTGGAAGAAACGCTGCCAGGGAACATCAACACCGGGAGAGAAATTGCGGACGTACGTGATGCCCTTTTCTTCGAACATCTGGCGGACCTTCGGGTCCAGCTTCTGGTAAACCACGCGCAGATCGACAATAGGCGTCGCGCCGCCTTCCTTGGCGACGGTCACACAGAAAAAGTTGATCTTCCGAGGCCAGCTATGCAGGTGCGAACTCTCGGCGTGGTAAAGGATCGACTTGTCGTTCGGGTATGGTGTAGAGGTGTAAACCTTGCCAGCGACGCCTTCGCGCGGCAGGTCGCCGTATTCCGCATAGAGTTCATGGCAGATGGCGCCGGCCACGCCTTCGAAATCTTCGGGACCCTTCAGGTCAAACCCGCGGTACAAAAATCCGCCATGCTTATAGAGTTTCTGCTGCAATTGCTCTCGGTTGGTGCGAACCCAATCCGCCAAATCGACATGGTCAGTTGCGGGTTCGAGAATGAGTGGCAGACTCTTGCCCTCGCCCAGCGTACTCTCCTTCACTGGGCTGAACTGCGAAAGGTTGACTGGAGCTCTACGAATCGTCCCCAAATTTTTCTTAACCGAGGTTTCCATAAACTCCTTTTCCATTTTCTACAGCAGCCTGCAGGCAGCATGCGCGAGTCGCTTCAAATCCATGCAATCGTGTAGTGCGCCGCACAACACCCGGTTACTCCTCCCGGAACCTAATTCTGCATGCGTGAAAGGTTCACCACGAAACACCACGGCGGTGGATTCAGGGGTCCGTTTCCACCGGTACCTTGATCCGTTTGTGGACACACAGACGACGGGGAGAGTCCGCTCCGGTACGGTTCCACTCTGCGACAAATCGTAGCGGGCCCGAATGTCCAAGGTTACCCAGAAGTATCTGGCTCAAGAGTGAACGAGTTTGCCCCACATTCCCCATGCCCAATCGCAATAGTTGCACTTTATCTACCAAGCTGGAGGGTTCACCTGCCCAGCAGGTTGTTGGGGGGAAGACCATAATAAGCTACTTTTCAGCTACTTACCACAATTGTCTCGGAGTCTTTCGCGTGCCTACTTCCAACGTGTGCAATTGTTTGCAGCTACGCTTACCCGAGAGAAACTCACACGAGCAGGGGGAGGGAACTATACGACTCGATGGTATTATCCCAGAAACCAGGCGGCGTGACAATGCGGATTTTCTACCTCTCGTGATCTAGCCCTGGTTAGAAGTGATCCGGTACCGGTCGCGGGAAACCCGCGAAATGGGGGCCTGTACAGTGTCAGCTGCTTGGCCTCGGCTCGCTTCAATCTCGGTGGCCATTCCGGCGACCGTGGGTTTCTCGAAAATGCTGCGCAGCGCTAATTCAACGCTGAATTGTTCACGGATCCGGGAAACGACTTGGGTGGCGAGGAGGGAGTGACCACCGAGGGCGAAGAAGTTGTCGTCGGCGCCGACTTGGGAGAGGCGCAGCACTTCGGCCCAGATGTTGGCCACCACTTCTTCGACCGGGGTGCGTGGAGCCAGGTAGGTACGCGGCTGCGCTTGCCCCGCTTCTTCCGGCG
>WNGL01004312.1_pt1 | contig 17165 bp, 16 predicted proteins | sample 5400591 | NCBI WGS metagenome assembly WNGL01 (sample SAMN13153377, study PRJNA577476) | soil metagenome | isolation source: 80 cm soil or saprolite under Garry oak tree replicate 1 | place: USA:California | collected 2016-06-15
CGATCCCGCAGATCAGCCGGATCACGTCGCCCGGATGACGGTAGCGGGAGGACGACACGAGGGGCCACGCCCGGACGGCGACCGGTGGGCTGCTCATAGCCGGCCGGCCGGGCGGGCGGTATCCGGGACAGGCGGAGGGGCGGCCGGACGACCCCGCGGCGCACTCCAGCGGCGCTGGATCCAGCCCACCACGAGCGCGGCCAGCAGCGCGCACGAGGTCCCGAGGAGAACCCCGGCGATGGCATCGGACAGCCAGTGGGCGCCGAGGTAGGCGCGCGATAGCCCCATCAGGACCGAGAAACCCGCCGCGACCGTGGCCCACGCGATCCGCCGGCGCCCGGGCGGCACCAGCGCGATGACCGCGGCGACGACGGTCACCGAGGCGGCGATGGCGTGGCCGGAGGGAAACGAGGCCCCGGTCGTGGTCACCAGCGACTCGGGCGGCCTGGCCCGGTCGTAGACCCCCTTCAGCGTGCCGATCAGGATCTCTGACAGCAGCACGGCCCCGGCGAACGCGGCCAGACGCCACCACCTGCGGCGCAGGGCGAGGTAGCCGGCAATGGCGATCCGGACCGGAAGCGTGACATAGACAAGACCGAGTACGTTGAGGACCTTGGCGACCGCCGTGACCGGCGCCGACCGGCCCGAGATCATCAGCCGCAGCCACGCGTCGTCCAGGCGCTGGATGTGGGCCAGCAGGCCGTGGTCGGCGACCGCGGCGAACACTGCCGCGGTGAGCGCCAGCACCACCGCGGTGATCGCGAGCACCGTCGCGGTGACAGCCGGGTCCCGCTCCGGCGCGGCCAGCAGCTCCTGCCCTTCCGGGGGGCTTACCCGGGACATGCCGCCCCCCGCCCGCACAGCGCCAGTCTCTCCTCGTCCCGGACGTGGTCGGCCAGGGTGACCCGGGGCATGAAGGCCACCGCGCTGCGGACGCCGGTCGCCAGCAGCGAGGACGCACCGGGCGCGAAGTCGAGCTGATAGCTCACGCAGCCGCCGGGGAAGGTGTAGAAGTGCAGGCTGGCGAACCGGTCGCCCGGGCTGGCCGGGCGGTCGAACCGCCGCGTTCCCGGCTGGTCGGACGATGCCTGCCGGGCGCCGGAGACATCACAGACCGCGGTGAGGGTGACAGCCACGGCCCGGGGGCCGGCCAGGTCGGAGTCCAGCCAGAAGGTAACGTGCCCGCTGGCGATATCGGCGCCGCCGATCCGCCAGCCCGACGGGAGCGCGGCAATGCAGGGCAGCTGAGCGGCCGACGGGACCGCCTGAGCGGCCAGGATCGTCGAGTGACCGGTCCCGCACAGCGGAGGGTAAGACCCTATGTTCTCCGCCGGGAAGAAGGCCTGGCGGCCAACGACTGCGGCGATCGTGGTGGCACCCAGGATCGCGACGGCCAGGGCGACCCGCCGGATGCTCCAGCGCTGCAGCACGATCGGCTGGCGGGGCGGAGCCAGGGCGCGGAACGTGCCCAGCAGGTCACGCGGGTCCCGCTTCATGAACGCGCGCAGTTGCGTCGGGCTCGCCACCCCGCGGGTGGCGGCGAACGCCTCGCTGAGCTCGGCCGGGGTGAAGTAGCTCAGCGCCCGCCGGTAGACCCGTTCCGGGTCGGTGCGCACCGCGAGCACCAGCATCATGTTGCCCAGGTCGACCGCCTGCCGCCACGGCGAAGGGCGCACCTGGACGAAGGCCACGTCGATCAGCAGCAGCTCCCCGGAGCGGACCATCAGGTTGCCCGGCTTGATGTCCCGGTGGGCGACGCCCGCGTCCCACAGCTTGCGGATCAGCATCAGTCCCTGGTCGATCAGCCCGTCGTCGACGTCGGCCTCGCCGATCTCGACCGCGCCGGCGAAATACTCGGTGACCAGCATGTACTCGCGCTCGGGGGTGATCTCCACGATGCCGTAGGGCCTGGCCGTGCGGACCCCGACGTCTTGCAGCAGGCGCAGGGCGTAGTCCTCGTAGGTGACCAGGCGCCGCACGGTCTTGAAGGAAGACTCGTCTTCCAGGGAGCCGTAGAGGATGGTCCGCCACAGCTTGTACCAGCGGTCGGCGCGAACGTGGCCCTTGGTGTACAGCTTGGCGAAAAGGTGCTCCTCGGTCCCCTCTTGGACACGCAGCCGCAGCGGCGTCGAGCCGGCCGACGATTCCAGGCCGACGGGCTTGATCTCGAGCACGGTCAGCCCGAGCTGATCATGCACGGCCAGCCGGATCGCGTCACCACGCCGGCCGCCGACATCGACATGGGCGGTCCGGCCCCGGCGGTACACGACGGGGAACACCTCGTTCGGGGTGAAGTAACGGAACGCCGTGACCGGTATCGCGACCCCGAGCGCGACGCCGAAGAGCACGTCGTCGGGGTGATCGACGGCCAGGTACAGCCGGGCCAGGCAGAAGACGGTGAGCACCACGGCCATGACGATCTTGGCGTAGGCGCGCGGGCGGCCGGGCACGACCAGGCCGTACACCGCGCCCATGAGGAAGATCGTAAGTGTGGCGACCGGGGCAGACGGCGCCGAGTACCCGCCCCAGCTGTCGATGATGGACACGCCGTACGGGCGCGGCCGGGACAGGCCGCTGTAAATCCAATCTCCGACCGTCACGAGGAAGAAGAGGCTGCCGAGGAAGACCAGCAGGTGCCGCCAGCGGCGGAAGATCATGGTCAGCGCGACCACCGACAGTCCCACCACGGTGACCCCCCAGCCGGAGCCGGCCTCCTTGATCCCGCTGGCCAGGCTGGTCAGCCAGGGCGTGCGCGCGTCCGCGAGCCGGCGCAGCAGCCAGGTGTTGGCCCGGTCGTCGAGCCGGAGCCACGCGGTGTGCTGGGAAAACAGGAAGGCGCAGGTCACGATCGCGACAGCGAGCAGGAGCCACGCCGTGGTCGTGACCCGGAACGGATGCGGCAGGGGCGGCGGCGCACCGGTCGGACGCCGCTGGCGGCCGGTTCGCTGGGCCGGAGCGGCCCCCGGCGGGACGGCCGGCGCCATGGTGCGCTCGGTGTTCTCGCTCACTGCGCACCCAGCTTCCTGGGATCAACTGGCCCAGGCCCTGTGACGTCAGGTGTCGACCCATATGTGGGGAGTCCTTCCATCATGCGCTTGCCGGTCCGTATTAACCAGCTACCCGCCGACACGGCCGGCTGGCCGCCGGTTTCCGCTGCTGCCCCCGGGGCCACGATTTGCCGGGATTGGTGATAGAGAGACCGGATCCGTGCGACCCTCGAGGATAGGGCCGTCGCGTCAGCCGCTAACTGGAGGCCTGCACCTGCATGGGACTTGATCACCGCGTGTTGCGCCGCGGTGGACTTCGTGTCCTCGCCGGGCTCGCGGCGGCGGGGGTGCTCCTGGCGCTGCCGCCGGCCACGGTCACCTCGGCCGACGTCAAGGCGGCGCCAGCCCCCGCCCAGGCGGCCAGCCGCCCGCCGCTGGCCGGCAAGGTCGTCGGCATCGATCCCGGGCACAACGGGCTGAACTACACCAGCCCGTCGTTCCTGGCCCGCAAGGTCTGGAACGGCCGCGAATGGGAGGGCTGCGACACCACCGGGACCCGAACGTCCGGCGGCTACACCGAGGCCAGGTTCAACTCGAACGTCGCGGTCTACCTGCGCGCGGACCTGATCCGGATGGGAGCGCGGGTGGTGATGACCAGGACGGGCAACCACGGCGTGGGCCCGTGCGTCGACACGCGGTCGCGGATACTCAACCGGGCGCATGCGAACGTGTCCATCGACATTCACGCCGACTACGGGCCGCGCTCCGGCCGCGGCTTCACGGTCCTGGAACCGGTGGCCGACGGCCCGAACAACAAGGTCATCGGGTCGTCGAGGCGGTTCGGCCGTGACGTGCACGCGATGATGCTCCGCGACACGGCGCTGCGGGTCAGCGACTACTACGGTCGCGACGGCTACACCAGCCGGAACGACCTGGCCGGCCTGAACCTCACCACGATGCCGAAGGTCCTGGTCGAGACCGGCAACATGCGCAACGCCGCCGACGCCGCGCTCCTGGTCACCCCCGAAGTCCAGCGGGCCGTGGCGACGGCGCTGGCCGCGGCGATCGCCCGGTTCCTGGCCGGGCACTGAATTCCTGGCCGGGCACCGAATCAAGCGCTGCTCGACTTCGACCGCATCTTTGTGAGGAAATGGGCCGTGCAGATGAACTGGGAGGAACCGCGATGACGTCGGTGGCGGTGACGCTGGCCGAATGGGCCGCCGGATTGGAGCCTGACCGCGAGGACCTGGAGCTGGCGCACCGGTCGCTGATGGACACGGTGGCGGTGACCCTGGCCGCCCGCGAGCACCGGGTGACCCGGCTGGCCGGGGCGCTGCCGGACGGGGCACGCTGGGCCGTGGCCGGGCACGTGCTCGACTTCGACGACCTGCACATGCCGTCCACCACGCACGTCAGCGTGGTGTGCGTGCCGACCGCTCTGGCCGCAGACGGCGGGGCGCGGGCCTACCTGGCCGCGGCCGGGGTAATGGCCCGGCTGGGCACGGCGCTGGGCTGGCGGCACTACGCGGCCGGGTGGCACGCCACCTGCACGGCCGGGGCGCCGGCCGCGGCGGCAGGAGCGGCCGTCGCGCTCGGCCTGCCCGCCGAGCGGATAGCGACGGCCATGGCGCTGGCCGTGCCCGCCGCAGGCGGGGTGCAGCGCGCGTTCGGCACCGACGCCAAGTCGCTGCAGGTCGGCTTCGCGGTCGAGGCGGGGCTCCGGGCGGCCCGGCTCGCGGCCGCCGGAGCGCAGGCCGACCCCTCCGCGCTGGACGTGTGGCTGGGCCTGGTGGGCGGTGACCCGTCCGCGGTGGACCCCTCCGGACCCACGGTGCCGAACGGGCTGGCGATCAAGCTCTACCCGTGCTGCTACGCGCTGCAGCGCCCTATCAGTGCGCTGTCCGGGCTGGCTGCCGACCCGGCGGCGGTCCGCCGGATCGTGCTGCGCACCCCGGAGGCCACCGTGGTGCCGCTGATCCACCACCGGCCCGAGTCCGGGCTGCAGGGCAAGTTCAGCCTGGAGTACGCGGCCGCGGCCGCGCTGCTGGACTCCTACGCCGGGTTCGGCAGCTTCACCGACGAGGCGGTGCGCCGGGCGGAGGCCCGGCGGCTGGTCGGCGCGGTGGAGACCAAGCTCGACCCGGGCGGCGACTGGCTGCTCGACGGCGAGCTCGAGGCCGAGGTGCACACCGCCGACGGGGCCGTGCTGCGGACCCGCCAGAAGTACCCGCCGGGTTCCCCGGCCCGGCCGCCGACGCCGGACCAGCTGGCGGCCAAGCTGGCCGACTGTGTCGCCGGCCTTAACACGGACCCGGCCGCATGGACCTGGGAGAATGCGGCGGACATGCTGCGGAGGTGGCTGCCGTGCCAGACGAACTGAGCATCGACGAGCTGAACGAGGACGAGCAGGCCATGGTCGAGCTCGTCAGGGACTTCGTCAACCGCGAGGTCAGGCCCGTGGTGCGCGACCTCGAGCACGCGAACACCTACCCGGACAAGCTCATCGAGCAGATGAAGCAGCTGGGCATCTACGGCCTGGCTATCCCCGAGCCGTGGGGGGACGCCCAGGTCAGCACGCCCTGCTACGCGCGGATCACGGAGGAGCTGTCCCGCGGCTGGATGAGCCTGGCCGGGGCGATGGGCGGGCACACGGTGGTGGCGAAGCTGCTGCTGGCGTTCGGCACCGACGAGCAGAAGGACTCCTACCTGCCGCGGATGGCCACCGGCGAGGTGCGCGCCACGATGGCGCTGACCGAGCCGGGCGGCGGGTCGGACCTGCAGGCGATGCGGACCACCGCCCGGCGGGACGGAGACAGCTATGTGATCAACGGGTCCAAGATGTGGATCACCAACGCGCGCCGGTCCGGGCTGACCGCGCTGCTGTGCAAGACCGACCCGGCGGCCGCGCCCGCGCACGCCGGCATCAGCATCATCCTGGCCGAACCAGGTCCGGGCTTCACGGTCTCCCGTGACCTGCCCAAGCTGGGTTACAAGGGCGTGGAGAGCTGCGAGCTCGCCTTCGAGGACTACCGGGTGCCGGCCGGCGCGCTGCTGGGCGGGCGCGAGGGCGAGGGGTTCGGGCAGATGATGCGCGGCCTGGAGATCGGCCGGATCCAGGTCGCCTCCCGCGCGCTCGGCGTGGGCCAGGCCGCGCTGGACGACTCGCTGCGGTACGCGCAGCAGCGGGAGGCGTTCGGCGTGCCGATCTGGAAGCACCAGTCGATCGGCAACTACCTGGCCGACATGGTGACCAAGCTGACCGCGGCCCGCCAGCTCGTCATGTTCGCGGCGCGCCGCTACGACTCCGGGCGGCGGGCGGACATGGAGGTCGGCATGGCCAAGCTGTTCGCCTCGGAGACCGCGATGGAGATCGCGCTGAACGCGGTCCGCATCCACGGCGGCTACGGCTACTCCACCGAGTTCGACGTGGAGCGCTACTTCCGGGACGCGCCGCTGATGATCGTGGGCGAGGGCACCAACGAGATCCAGCGCAACGTCATCGCCCGCCAGCTCATCCAGCGCCATCCGGCGGGCTCGTGAGCGGGGCTGGGCCGCTGGAGGGCCTGCTCGTCGTCGCGCTGGAGCAGGCGGTCGCCGCGCCGTTCGCGACCCGGCAGCTGGCCGACCTGGGCGCCCGGGTGATCAAGATCGAGCGGGCCGGGGACGGCGACTTCGCCCGCGGCTACGACACGTCCGTGCTCGGCCAGGCCAGCTACTTCGTCTGGCTGAACCGGGGCAAGGAGTCGGTGGAGCTAGACGTGAAGAGCGCCGGCGGGCAGGATGCCATGGCCGCGCTGCTGGCCCGGGCCGACGTGTTCGTGCAGAACCTGGCGCCCGGCGCGGCCGAACGGCTCGGGCTGGGCGCGGCCGGCCTGCTGGCCCGGCATCGGAGGCTGATCTGCTGCTCGGTGTCCGGCTACGGGCCGGACGGCCCGTACGCCGGCAAGAAGGCCTACGACCTGCTGGTGCAGTGCGAGGCCGGGCTGCTCTCGGTCACCGGCACCCCGGAGGTGCCGTGCAAGGCGGGGATCTCGGTGGCCGACATCGCGGCCGGCATGTACGCCTACACCGGGGTGCTGACCGCGCTGTACGAGCGGGAACGCACCGGCCGCGGGTCCAGCTTCACGGTGTCCCTGCTGGACGCGCTGGGCGAGTGGATGACCCAGCCGTACCTCTACACCGTGTACGGCGGGCAGGAGCCCCGGCGTACCGGCGCGCGGCACGCGTCGATCTCCCCGTACGGCCCGTACCAGGCCCGCGGCGGGGAGGTGTTCATCGGGTTGCAGAACGAACGCGAGTGGGCGGTGCTGTGCGACAAGGTGCTGGCCCGTTCGGACCTGGTCGCGGACGAGCGGTTCGCCTCCAACCCGGACCGGGTCGAGCACGACGGCGAGCTGACAGGGATCATCGAAGGTGTGCTCAGCACGATGACCCCGGACGAGGTGGTGGCGCGCCTTGACGCGGCCGGCATCGCCAGCGCCCGGCTGCGCACCCCGGCCGAGTTCGCCGCGCACCCGCAGCTGGCGGCGCGGGACCGGTGGCGCGAGGCAGACACCCCGGGCGGCCCGGTGCGGACGCTGCTCCCGCCGGTCACCGTGCCCGGCCGCCCGGCGGCCATGGGCGCCGTCCCGGCCCTGGGCCAGCACACCGAAGCCGTCCTGGCGGAATTCCTACCTGGGAGAACAGCATGACGACAGTTGAACTGCCGCGGTACCAGCATGTGATCGACGGGCGCCGGGTCGAGGCGGCGTCCGGGCAGCGGTACGACTCGGTCGACCCGTACCTGGGCGCACCGTGGGCGTCGGCTGCGGATGGCGACGCCGCCGACGTCGATCTCGCGGTGGCGGCGGCCCGGCGGGCGCTGGGCGGGCCGTGGGGCCAGCTCACCGGGTTCGGCCGGGCCGCGCTGATGCGCCGGCTCGGCGACCTGATCGCGCGGGACGCGGACCGGCTGGCCGAGATCGAGACCCGCGATACCGGCAAGCTGCTGCGCGAGATGCGTGGCCAGCTGGCCACGATCCCGCAGTGGTTCTCCTACTTCTCCGGGCTGGCGGACAAGCTGGAGGGCACCACGATCCCGGGCGACAAGCCGAACTTCCTCGTCTACACCCGGCGCGAGCCGGCCGGCGTGGTCGCGGCGATCGTGCCGTGGAACTCACCGCTGCTGCTGCTGTGCTGGAAGCTGGCCCCGGCGCTGGCCGCGGGCTGCACGATGGTGGCCAAGCCGTCGGACTACTCTCCGGCCTCGGCGGTCGAACTGGCCGCGCTGATGGACGAGGCCGGGTTCCCGCCGGGCATCTTCAACGTGGTGACCGGGTTCGGGCCCGCGGTGGGCAAGGCGCTGGCCGCGCACCCGGACGTGGACAAGATCGCGTTCACCGGCTCGACCGCGGTCGGCGCGCAGGTCGCGGCGGCGGCCGCGGCGAACATCACCGGGGTGCTGCTGGAGCTGGGCGGCAAGTCCGCGCACCTGGTCTTCGACGACGCTGACCTGGACGCCGCCTGCAACGGCGTGCTGGCCGGGGTGTTCGCCGCCACCGGGCAGACCTGCATGGCCGGCTCCCGGCTGCTGGTGTCACGGACCGTGCACGATCAGCTCGTGGAGAAGATTGCCGAACGGGCCCGGTCGATCCGTCTCGGCGACCCGAAGGCGGCCGACACCGAGATGGGCCCGGTGGCCACCGAGCCGCAGTACCGCAAGGTGGTGTCGTTCCTGGAGGGCGCGGCCAGCGAAGGCGCGACCGTGACGGCGGGCGGTCGTCCCGACGACGCGCTCGGCGGCTTCTTCGTCCAGCCGACCGTGCTCACCGGGGTCAAGCCGACGATGACGGTGGCGTGCGAGGAAGTGTTCGGCCCTGTCCTCTCGGTGATCCCGTTCGACACCGAGGACGAGGCTATCGCGCTGGCCAACGACAGCCGGTACGGCCTGGCCGGGGCGGTGTGGACCAAGGACATCCACCGCGGGCACCGGGTGGCGCACGCCATGCGCACCGGCACCGTGTGGATCAACGCGTACCGGGTGGTCGGGCCGGACGTCCCGTTCGGCGGGTACGGGCTGAGCGGGCTCGGCCGGGAGAACGGCATCGAGGCCGTGCACGAGTACACCGTGACCAAGGCCATCTGGGTGGAGCTGACCGGCGGCACCCGCGACCCCTTCACCCTGGGATGAGCGCGTCCGAGGTCGCCATCGTCGTGCACTACCAGGCTCAGCCCGGACGGGGCGACGAGGTCGCGGCGCTGCTGGCCCGGCACACCGCGGCCACCCGGGCCGAGCCGGGCAACCTGGATTTCGTGGCCCTGCGCAGCAGCGAGGACCCGGACGCGTTCGTGCTGTACGAGCGGTACGTCAGCGCCGACGCGTTCGAGGCGCACCAGGCCAGCCCGCACTTCGAGGGCATCGCGGTGGCGCAGATCCGGCCGCTGCTCAGCGAGCGGACCCTCCGGTTCTGCCAGGTCGTCCAGCCCGACGGGTCCTAGTTCCCGGCGTCGAGCCACTCGGCGAAGGTCGGGCCGGCCAGCGCGGCGTGCGGGCCGGGCAGCAGGCCGCCGTTGGAGTTGAGCGCGTCGTCCGGGTCGGACGGGTTGCTGACCTCCTTGATCTTCACCTGCTCACCGCGCTTGGCCGCGACCAGCCGGGCCAGGTCCGGGAGGTACTCCTCGCGCGGCCCGGCGACCTCGGCGGGCTGCGTGCCCTCCGGCTCCTGGGACAGGGCCATGTCCACGAGCGCCTCGGCCACGGTCCTGGCCGCGACGATCTGGGTGCGCATCTTAGGCAGGTAGATTACGTCGCCCTGCCGGCCCCAGCCCATTAGCACCTCCACGAACTCGTGGAACTGGGCCGCGCGCAGGATCCGCCCCGGGATCGGCCCGGCCAGCACGGCCCGCTCCTGCGCCAGCTTGGCCGCGCCGTATCCGCCGGTGTTCTTGTCGGTGCCGATGATGGACACCAGCACCAGCCTGCGCACCCCTGCCTTGACGCCTTCCTCCTCCAGGTTCCTGGTCGCCGTGAGGAAGAACTCCGTGGCCGGCCCCTGTTCGGGCGACGGGCCGGTGGACGTGTCGATGATGACCTCCACGCCCCGCAGCGCCGCCGCCAGTCCTTCCCCGGTGATCACGTCGACGCCGTTCGAGCGGGAGATCGCCACCACGTCGTGCCCGCCCTCGTTGAGCACGTCGACGACATGCCGTCCCACTCGTCCGGTCGCCCCCGCTACCGCGATCCTTGCCATGTCACATCTCCTTCAGCCTGTCTTGTCACCGGCATGACGGATCGCGGCGGGCAGAATGTGACAACCTCTGCTCATGAGCGGACCGAGTTTCGGGGCGGCGGCGCGGATCCTGGCCGAACGGGATCCGGTCATCGCCCGGCTGGTCGCCGAGGCCGGGCCGCCCCGGCTCAGCCGGCCGACCGAGTCGCACTTCGGCACGCTGGTGCGGGCCATCGTCTACCAGCAGCTGGAACAAGATGGCGTCGCTGCGGGACCTGGCGGCCAAGGTGCTCGACGGGACCGTGGTGCTGTCCCCGCGCGGGCTGGCCCGGGAGAGCGACGACGAGATCGCCGCGCGGCTGTCCGCGGTGCGCGGCATCGGGCCGTGGACGGCGGAGATGTTCCTGATCTTCCAGCTGCGCCGGCTGGACGTCTGGCCGGTCGGCGACCTCGGCGTCCGCCGCGGCTACGGGCTGGCCTGGCAGGTCCCCGAGCCGACCGCGCGGGAGCTCAAGCCGCTCGGCGAGCCGTTCCGGCCCTACCGGTCGGTCGCGGCCTGGTACTGCTGGCGGGCGGCGGAACTGTACGCGGGCGCGGCGGACAGCGCGCTGACCCGGTTAACCGGGTTAGCGTGCCCGGGCCGGGCCATGATGGTGAGATGCAGAAACTCTCCCTGGACGCGACCGCCCGCGAGCTACTCGAACGGGCCCGGGGCGGCAGCGGCGGCCGGGCCGCGACCACCGTCATCGGCGGCCACGAGAAGGTGCTCCGTCAGACCGTCATCGCTATGGTCAGCGGCGCGAGCCTGGCCGAGCACGAGAGCCCCGGGGAGGCGAGCGTGCACGTACTGTCCGGCCGGGTCCGGCTGTCGGCGGGCAAGCACTCCTGGGACGGCCGGCACGGTGACCTGCTGACGGTGCCCGACGCGCCGCACAGCCTGGAGGCGCTGGAGGATTCGGCCGTGCTGCTGACCGTGGCCAAGCAGGTCTAGTGCATCAATAATGATATCATTTGTGCGCTGAATGATATCTCGGAGGTGCCAGTGAGCAGGACGGTGATCGATCTCGACGACGACCTGGTCGCCGAGGTGGCGCGGGCGCTCGGCACCCGGACGAAGAAGGACACGGTTAATACGGCGTTGCGCGAGGTGCTGGAGAACCGGCGCCGGGCGGTGGCGCTGACCCGGCTGCGCGAGGCGGCCACCGAGGGCGCCTTCGACCTGGAGCTGCTGGACGACAAGCGGAACTACCGACGGTGACGGCGGCGCAGTTCCTCATCGATACCAGTGCGCTGGCCCGGCTGATGCGGCCGGGCGCCGAGTCCTTCGGCTGGGACCAGGCCGCCGCGGCGGGCCTGATCGCGGTGTGCGTGGTCACCGAGCTGGAATTCTTCTACAGCGCGCGGTCGGCGACCGACCGCGCGCGGGGCATCGCGGACTTCCGGTCGCTGTTCGGCTGGGTGCCGGTGCGCGACCGCGCGTTCGCCCGGGCCTGGGAGGTGCAGGGCGAACTGACGACCAAGGGTCAGCACCGGAGCGCAGGCCCGGTGGACCTGGTGGTCGCCGCGACCGCGGAACTGCACAGCTTGACTCTGCTGCACCATGACCGCGACTTCGGCGTCATCGCGCGGGTCACCGGCCAGCCCCTTCGCTGGTACGGACCGGACTGAGGAGCCGGCCTGACGCTGATCCGCGCGAGGGCCAAGATGGTGTCATGCCGCCCGAAGTGTCCCTGCTCGATGGCGTGCTGGAGCGCGTGACCTTCGCCAACCCGGAGACCGGCTACACGATCGCCAGGATCGGCCCGGCTCACGGGGGTTCTGACCTGGTCACGGTGGTCGGCGCGCTGCTGGGTGCGCAGGTGGGCGAGTCGCTGCGGATGCGCGGCCGGTGGGCGAGCCACCCGAAGTACGGCCGGCAGTTCGAGGTGCACTCCTACACCACCGTGCTCCCGGCCACCACCCAGGGCATCCAACGGTACCTGGGCTCGGGGCTGATCAAGGGCATCGGCCCGGTGATGGCCGAGCGGATGGTCTCCCACTTCGGCGTCGACATCATGCACGTCATCGAGAATTCGCCGGGCCGGCTCATCGAGGTCGAGGGCCTGGGCCCTAAGCGCACCGCGATGATCACCACGGCCTGGGCCGAGCAGAAGGCGATCAAGGAGGTGATGGTGTTCCTGCAGGGGGTGGGGGTGTCCACCTCGCTGGCGGTGCGGATCTACAAAAAGTACCGCGACGATGCCATCTCCGTGGTGCGCGACGAGCCGTACCGGCTGGCCGCCGACGTGTGGGGCATCGGTTTCAAGACCGCGGATACCATCGCCGCCGCGGTCGGCATCGCCCGGGATAGCCCGGAGCGGATCAAGGCCGGGCTGGCCTACACCCTGTCCGAGGCGGCCGACGAGGGGCACTGCTACCTGCCCGCGCCCAACCTGCTGGCCGACGCCGCCAAGATCCTCGAAGTGCCGGCCGACCTGATCACCCCGTGCCTGGACGACCTAGCCGCGGCCGAGGGGGTGATCAGGGAGGATGTTCCGGCCGGGCCGGGCACCGCACCCCTGGTTCCCGCCGTCTACCTGCCGCCTTTCCTGATGGCCGAACGTGCCCTGGCCTCCGCCCTCCTCCGCCTGCTTGCCGCGCGGGCCGACCGGCTGGCGGCGTTCAGCAAGGTGGACTGGGACAGGGCGCTGGCCTGGCTGCGGGGCCGCACCGGCGCTCCGCTGGCCCCGGAGCAGGAGGAGGCGGTACGGCTCGCGCTGACCTCACGGGTCGCGGTTCTGACCGGCGGGCCGGGCTGCGGGAAGAGCTTCACGGTGCGTTCGGTCGTGGCGCTGGCCCGGGCTCGCGGCGCGAGGGTCGTGCTGGCCGCCCCCACCGGGCGGGCCGCCAAGCGGCTGGCCGAACTGACCGGGCACGAAGCGGCCACCATCCACCGCCTGCTCCAGCTGCGGCCGGGCGGGGAGCCCTCGTTCGACGCCGCCACGCCACTCGACGCCGACTTGGTCGTCGTGGACGAGACCTCGATGGTGGACCTGATCCTGGCCAACAAGCTGGTCAAGGCGGTACCGCCGGGGGCGCACCTGCTGCTGGTCGGGGACGTGGACCAGCTGCCCTCGGTCGGCGCCGGGGAGGTGCTGCGCGACCTGCTCACCGCGGGCACGCTGCCGGTCGTGCGGCTGACCAAGATCTTCCGGCAGGCCCAGCAGTCCGGCATCGTCGTCAACGCGCACCGGATCAACGCCGGCCAGCCGCCCGGGCTGACCGGCTTCGGTGACTTCTTCTGGTTCTCCTGCGACGAGCCGGAGGAGACCGCGGCCCTGGTGACGGACATCGTGGCCCGGCGGATACCGGCTCGGTTCGGCCTGGACCCGCGGCGTGACGTGCAGGTGCTGTGCCCGATGCACCGCGGCCCGGCCGGAGCCGGGAACCTGAACCTGGCCCTGCAGGAGGCGCTGACGCCCTTTGCCGAAGGCCGCCCGGAACGGCGGTACGGCGGGCGGGTGTTCCGGGTCGGGGACAAGGTGACCCAGCTGCGGAACAACTACGAGAAGGGCGCGGCGGGCGTCTTCAACGGCACCGTCGGGGTAGTCACCGGCATCTCGCTGGAGGACCATGCGCTGACCGTGCTCACCGACGAGGACGAGCAGGTGGACTACGGGTTCGACGAACTCGACGAACTCGCGCACGCCTACGCGGTCACCATCCACCGGTCCCAGGGCAGCGAGTATCCCGCCGTGGTCATCCCGCTCACCATGAGCTCCTGGATGATGCTGCAGCGCAACCTGCTCTACACCGGCGTCACCCGGGCCAAGAAGCTGGTCGTCCTGGCCGGCTCACGCCGGGCCCTGGCCGTGGCCGTCCGCGGCAAGGGCTCCGGCCGCCGCCATACCGCCCTCGCCCACCGCCTGCGCGCCTAGGCTGCGTGTCACCCGCCGTCCTCAGGCGTCTGGGCCGTAGGCCGCGGCGATGGCCTCCGAGCCGGACCACCGGCTGTAGGTGGGCGACTGCGGCCAGCCCTCGGGCGAGTCCTGCCACTCCTCCTGCCGCCCGTAGGGCAGCAGGTCGATCAGCGCGAAGCTGTGGCTGAGCTGCTCGGTGCCACGGCCGTTGGTGTGCCAGGTGCGGTACACGGTGTCGCCGTCGCGCAGGAACACGTTGACCGCGAACCCGCCGCCGGGCGGCGCGCCGACGTCGCCGCCGAATGGGCTGTTCGCCGTGGAGTACCAGGTCATCTTGTTCCCGACCCGGCGCTTGTAGGCGAGGGCCTCGTCGATCGGGCCCTGGGTGACGATGACGAACCGGCCGTCGTAGGCGTCCAGGAACTCCAGCCGGGTGAACTGCGAGGTGAACCCGGTGCAGCCCGGGCACTGCCACTGCTCGCCGGGGAACCACATGTGGTTGTAGACGATCAGCTGCGACTTGCCGTCGAAGACGTCGGCCAGCCGGACCGGTCCCTGCTCGCCCTCCAGGATGTAGTCGGGCATCTTGACCATCGGCAGCCGCCGGCGCTGCGCGGCGATCGCGTCGAGTTCCCTGGTCGCGGCCTTCTCCCGGGCGCGCAGCGCGTCGAGCTCGCGCTGCCAGGTGCCGGCGTCGACGACGGGCGGTAGTGCGGTGTCGGCCATGGGGCCTCCTCATCAATGATGCTCACAACGTGCGGCCTGAAAGTGCAGACGCCGCCCGCCGGGCTAAATCATCGGCGGGCCGCCACGTTCCTCCTGCGGCAGTGACCGGACCAGGTCGATGCCGCGGGCCAGGGTATTGAGCCGGGCGGTCGGGGTGTCGCCGGCCGGGTAGAGGCGGACCGTGTCCACGCCGGCGTCGCGCCAGGCCCGCAGCCGGGCGCGCACCATGTCCTCGGTGCCGATCAGCGTGGTGGCCAGCACCATCTCGTCGGTGACCAGGGCGGCGGCGCCGTCCCGGTCGCCCGCCTGCCAGCGCGCGCGGACCTCGGCGGCGACCTCGGCCCAGCCCTGGCGGCTGTAGGCGTCGTTGTAGAAGTTGGCGGTGGCCGTGCCCATGCCGCCCAGGGAGAACGCGAGCCCGGACTTGCGCGCGGCCACGGCGCCGGCCAGGTCGGCCTCGTCCACCAGGCTGATCTCGGCGCCCTGGCAGATATCCAGGCCGGCCCGGGTCCGGCCCGCCCGGGCCAGGCCCTCGTCCAGGTAGGTCAGGTAGGCGCCGGCCTGCTCGGGGATGAAGCTGGTGCCGAGCCAGCCGTCGGCGATCTCGCCGGTCAGCGCCAGCATCCTCGGCGACAGCGTGGCCAGGTATACCGGCACCGATACCGGCGGCAGGCTGACCCGCATCGGCTTGCTACCGGCCAGCGGGAGGCCGTAGTGCCGGCCGGCGTAGGTGACCTTCTCCCCCGTGAAGACGCGGCGGACGATCTCGACCGTCTCACGCATGCGGCCCAGTGGATGACCGAACGGGACGCCGTGCAGCCCCTCCATCACCTGGGGCCCCGATACGCCCAGACCCAGCAGGAACCGGCCGCCGGACAGGTGGGCCAGCGTCATCGCGGTCTGCGCGATCGTGACCGGGGAGCGGGTGCCGATCTGGATCACGCCCGAGCCGAGCAGCATCCGCTCGGTGCGGGCGGCCAGGTAGCCGAGCGGCGAGGGCGCGTCCGCGCCCCAGGCCTCGGCGACCCAGCAGACGTCCAGGCCGAGCCGCTCCGCCTCGACGGCGAACTCGACGGCGTCCTTACCCGCCGACGCTTCGATGGTGGTGGCGGTCCGCACCTAGCGTTCGGCCCTGTCCTTGATGACCTCCAGGTTGTGTTTCATGGCCGTTTCCCACTCGCGGAGCCGGACGAAGACAATCTTGGCCTCCTTCTCCGGCATGGCGTCGATGGCGATGCTCAGGCCGGAGCGGCCCGGGCCCATCCGCGCCCACTGCTCGAGCAGCGTGCCCGCCCCGGCAGGCCGCAGGGTGAACCGCCAGGTAGCCATCGGATGGCCGGGATCCCCGACCGTCCAGGTGAAGCGGCGCGGCGGGTCGCACTCGGTGATCGTGCTGATCGTCTCCCACGTGCCGCGGTACTCGTTGGCGTTGCGCCCGGTGAACCGGCGGCCGGGCGCCGGGCCGGTCACTCCGTCCAGCCAGGCCACCTGCTGCAGTTCGGAGCTCAGCTCGGCCATCAGCGTGATCTCGCTGACCAGGTCCCACACCCGTTCGGGCGGGGCGTCGATGAGGATCTGGGCCGCCGCCGTCGGGCAGTCCGCGTACACCTGTCCCGTCCACTCCATGAAGTCCAGGTTAGAGCCTCATTGCGGGTCCCGGCTGAACCGTGGTACAACGAGCCTGGTGATCACGGCCCAAGCCCAGCCCGCCGCGGCAGGTGATCCGGCCGCCTCGGCGCCGGCGATCCACGTCACCGGCCTGCGCAAGCGCTACGGCGACGTGACCGCGCTGGCCGACGTCGACCTGGTGGTGCGGGCCGGGGAGTTCTTCACCCTGCTCGGGCCGTCCGGGTCGGGCAAGACCACCCTGCTCCGGCTGATCGCCGGGTTCGAGCGGCCGGACGCCGGGCGGATCGAGCTCGGCGGCCGCGACGTCACCCAGGTACCGCCGTACGCCCGGGACGTCAACACCGTGTTCCAGGACTACGCGCTGTTCCCGCACATGACCGTGGCGCAGAACATCGAGTACGGGCTGCGGGTGCGCCGGGTGGCCAGGGCGGAGCGGCGGGAGAAGGTGGACCAGGCCCTGGAGATGGTCCGGCTGCCCGGGCTCGGCGGCCGCAAGCCGGCCCAGCTGTCCGGCGGCCAGCGCCAGCGCGTCGCGCTGGCCCGGGCCATCGTGAACGAGCCGGACGTGCTGCTGCTGGACGAGCCGCTCGGCGCGCTGGACCTCAAGCTCCGCCAGGAGATGCAGCTCGAGCTGCAGCGGGTGCAGCGCGAGGTGGGCATCACGTTCGTCTACGTCACGCACGACCAGGAAGAGGCGCTGACGATGAGCGACCGCA
>WNGL01015703.1_pt1 | contig 17160 bp, 17 predicted proteins | sample 5400591 | NCBI WGS metagenome assembly WNGL01 (sample SAMN13153377, study PRJNA577476) | soil metagenome | isolation source: 80 cm soil or saprolite under Garry oak tree replicate 1 | place: USA:California | collected 2016-06-15
CGGTCCTCGGCAGCGACGGCAACAGCGGCCTCAACAAGCTGGAGTCGCTGCTGGTCGAAGCCAAGACCGCCGGTATCGATCGGACAAAGATCCAGTCGGAAGTCACCCAGATCCAGCAGGATATGAAGAACACCGCCAACTCGGCGACGTTCAACGGCGTGAACTGGCTCAGCACGAATGCCACGACGCCAGCGACCGTCAACCTGGTGTCGTCGTTCTCGCGCGTCGGCGGCACGCCTACCATAAACTCGATCCAGGTGACCGTCGCCAGCTACTCGCTCTATACCAACACGCAGGGCGGTATCCTGGATACGGTGAACGTCGCGACCTCCAAGTCGATCGACACGATCGACATCAGCGCGCTGACCGATTCGACGGCCGACCAGACCAAGCTCGATGGCTTCATCGCGCAGGTCACCGGCGCGATCAACACGGTCAGCCAGTCGGCCGCCGACCTCGGCGCCATCAAGAACCGCGTCCAGAACAATACGGACTTCGTGAAGTCGCTGATGGATTCGGTGACCCGCGGCATCGGTCAGTTGGTTGACGCCGATATGAACGCGGAGTCCACCCGTCTGCAGGGCCTCCAGGTCCAGCAGCAGCTCGGCGTTCAGGCGCTCTCGATCGCCAACCAGAACAGCCAGAGCATCCTGTCGCTCTTCAAGTAAGCGTCGGCTTCTAAAGCGGCCGTGCACCTCAGGGAGCACGGCCTCCGCCTTGAGAGGCGGTTATGACGACACGTCGCGTGTCGCTCGGTTCATCTCCGGCCAACTTTCCTTCCGTCAGGCGCAACGCGCAGAAGTCATTGCCGCGCTGACGTTCTAATTGCAGAGCGCAGTTCGGGCCGGATCCGTGCGGCGGCGGCGATGCTTGCGAAGACGCGATAGCCGCATGGCCCGCGTCGATCGGACTCTTGCAAAATTGCAACGCCCGTCAGGCGAACTGATGCGTCTGCTCCACGCGCAACCTTCAGACAAGGTTGGCAGCGGAGTGTCTTGAGTATTCGCACTGGTACGAGGTCATATGCTTAGTCGCGCGCAAGTACAGCAACTGCTCAACAATCTGCTGGAACTTGGGCCGCGACGCTTGATGGCATTGGGGCTGATCGGCTTTGCCGTTCTGGTGACCGTTGTCGGCGGGGCCTATTACCTGAGCCGGCCCGAATTCGAGACTCTCTACACCGGTCTCAGCCGCGAAGACGTTACGCGGATTGGAGCGGCGTTGCGCGAGCAGAGCATCACGTTCGACGTTAACGCATCCGGAGACGCGGTTTCGGTTCGCCCGAGCCAGACTACGCAGGCGCGGATGTTGCTGGCGGAGAAAGGGCTGCCGACCAGCGCAAGTGCCGGCTACGAGCTGTTCGACAAGATCGGCTCGCTCGGGTTGACCTCGTTCATGCAGGAAGTCACCAAGCTCAGGGCGCTGGAAGGCGAGATCGCGCGCACCGTTCAGCTGATGAAGGGCGTGAAGGCCGCCAGGATTCATATCGTCCTGCCCGTGCGCGGTTCGTTTCGCGGGACCCAGCAACCGCCATCCGCATCGGTCGTGCTGCGCACCGATGGCACGATGGAGGCGCGCACCGCGCAATCGATCCGCCATCTCGTCACTGCCGCCATTCCCGGCATGACCCGTGACAAGGTGACGGTGCTCGACGCCGACGGCTCGTTGCTGCTCGCCGAGGAGGATGAGTCCAGTGCCGCCCCGACCAAGATGGCGAGCCTGCAGAAGATGGTCGGCCAGATGGTGCAGGAGAACATCCGCAAGGCACTGACGCCCTATCTAGGCCTCGACAATTTCGAAGTCAGCGTCGCGACGCAACTCTCGACCGACAAGCGGCAGATCAACGAGACTGTCTACGATCCGGAGACGCGCGCGGAGCGCTCGGTCCGCAACGTTCGGGAGAAAGAGACGTCGCAAAATGCGGATCGCCAGACGCCGACGACGGTGCAGCAGAATCTCCCGGACCAGCAGGTGAATGCCGGCGGCACCAAGAATTCCAACGAGGAAAAGCAGCGTCGTGAGGATGTTACCAACTTCGAGGTGTCATCCAAGACGACGACGACGGTTAGCGACGGTTATTCTGTCAAGAAACTCTTCATCGCCGTCCTGATCAACCGCTCGCGTCTTGTCGCCGATCTTGGCGACAAGACGAACCAGGCCATCGTTGACAGCAAGATCGCCGAGATCAGTCAGCTCGCGGCCACCTCCGGCGGACTTGACCGCCAGCGCGGCGACCAGATCCAGGTGACGGCCGTCGACTTCGTCGAGGGCTCGCGCGACCTGGCGCCGGTGCCGCCCATCGGATTCGTCGAGATGCTGAACAAGCAGATGGGCAGCTTCATCAACGCGGGGACCATTCTGGCCGTCGCCGCGATGCTGGTCTGGTTTGGCCTTCGCCCTGCGGTTAATGGCATCCTGAACCATCGTGCGCAGCAGGAGCAGGTTGAAGCCGCGGAGGCAGCCGCGCAGCTCGAGGCCGCCGCCCTGGCGCCGCCGGAGCGGGAGGAGGAGGCTGAGCTGAACCTGGTGGAAGACCTCGAGGGCAAGTTGCAGCGCACCCCGCAGAAGCGGCTGGAGCAGATCGTGCGTCTCGACCAGATGCAGGCGGCGGCGATCCTTAAAGATTGGATGCGTCGGGAGGAGGCGGCATGAAGGCGGCAATTGGAAAACTCCTCACGCAATTCGAAGCGAACGACCGAGCCAAGCCGCCTGAGAAGCCGTGGCTTCCTGAGCCTCTGGCGAAGCCGGCGGAGATCAGGCGCGAGCCTCAGCCTCAGCCTCAGCCTCCCTCTCCCCCGCCGAAGGCCGAAGCCCCGCCGGTCGATCCGCTGGATGACGCCTATCGGCGCGGCTATGCCGCCGGGCTCGCGGGAGGCGATGCCAAGCTGGCGGAGGAGCGGGTTCACGGCGCGATCAGGCTAGGCGAAGAGCGGGCCAAATGGTCCGACCAGCAGGCGGTCGCGATCGTCAACGGCTTCACCGCGGCCTGTCGCGAGATCGAGACCAATGTCGCAAGCTCGGTTGCCCGCATACTGCGGTCGTTCCTTGTCGATGCGGTTCGCGACAAGGCCGTCGCGGCGCTGGTCGAGCAAATTTCGGCACTGACCAGCAACTCACCCGTGCCGGTGTTCCGGATCACAGGGCCGAGCGATCTGCTCCGCCGGGTCAGGGCGCAGCTCGATACGGCGCGGCGGACCGGGATCGAATACGAGGTTGCCGACACCTTCGAGATCCGCGTCGTTGCCGATCAGACCGTGATCGAGACGCAGATTTCGGTGTGGACCGAGTGTCTGAAGGACGTGCGTCGGTAGCCCGCAATGAGCGAAGTCAAACCAGACATCGTGATCATCCGGCGGCGCAGCGCCTTCGACGACGGGCCGGCCAAAAGCGGCGTATGGAAGATCGCTTACGCGGATTTCATGACCGCCATGATGGCGTTTTTCCTGGTCCTGTGGCTGCTCAGTGCGCTCAATCAGGACCAGCGTCAGATCGTGGCGAGCTACTTCAACCCAATCCAGCTTGCGGAGAACGCGCCGGCACCGAAGGGTCTCAAGGACCCCGCGCACGATCCAGTTCCGGCCGAGGGTCAGGATGGTAAGCATCAGCCGGCGGGACCGAATGAAGAGCGCCGCGGCGACTCGCCGACCGTCGAGAAGCGCTCATTCTATGAAGAAAAGGTTCTTTTTCGCGACCCCTACGCGACACTGACCGAGATCGTCGCCAGCTCGAATCAGGCGTCGGGCCAGCGGCGCGCGGGCGTTTTGACCTCTACTGAAGGAGATGGACTGAAGGGGGGCGAGGCTTATCGCGACCCGTTCGACCCCGGCTTTTGGAAGCTTGCCCCGCAGGCCTCCCAGGCCTCGAAGGACTCAGCGGAGGTCATCGAGAGCGAGCCCAGTCCGAAGTCCTCCGTCCGCGAAGGTGCGCTAGCCGCAAATCAGGGCGAGCCGCTGCCTGCTCGTCGCAGCAAGTCCGACGATGCCGGCGGCACCGCCGCAGCCAGTGCGGAAGCGCCATCCGCAAGCCTGTCGCCTCTGCTGCCGCCGGGGCCGGCTCCGTCGCCACCTGGTCGCGAGGGGAGCGCCCAGACCAACTCTCAAGCCAGCTCTCAAGCGAATTTTGCGGCCCAGGCTCGTCCGGTCGAAGCTGCGAAGGAAACTGAATCGCGCGACGCCGTTCAAGCGCAGCCCACCGCCAAGCAGTTACAAGCCGCGATCACTGACGCGTTGTCGGATATCAAGGCGGGCGCCGGGCCGGTGGCGGAGGTACGCGAGGTCGAGGAAGGCCTGCTCGTTAGCCTGACCGATGATGCAAGCTTCGGCATGTTCGCGGTCGGCTCTGCCGAACCACGTCCCGAGCTCATCCGGGTCATCGACAAGATCGGGCCGCTACTGACGAAACGTCAGGGCACGATCATCGTCCGCGGCCACACCGACAATCGAGCGTACCGGTCGGATACCTATGACAACTGGCGGCTTTCGACGGCGCGCGCGCAGATGGCGTATTACATGCTGGTGCGGTCCGGCGTCGATGCACAGCGAATCGAGCATGTCGAGGGTTACGCTGATCGGCGTCCAAAGCTCCCGGGCGATCCGGCGGCCGCGCAGAACCGCCGGATCGAGATCCTGGTCCAGGAGAAACATCCGTGATCCCTTCGCGATCAGTAGCCGTGAGGTTGTTGGCGCTGCCGCTCATGGCGGCGACCGCGCTTGCCGCGATGCCGGATCCGGCCCCCGCATCGAGCGAACCGTATGAGCTGGTTCGATCGCTGCAGGTGGTGCAGGACGGCATCGCGAACGGCGACGCTGCGGCATATAGCGGCCATCTCGCGCTGATCCGGCAGATCGGCGAGAAGTTTCTTGGCGCTGATCCAGTTGTGTGGGCCAACCCGCAGAACGGCCAGGCCGTGGTCATCTACCTGCTCAGCGGTGGTGCTCCGCAGATCGTGCGTAAGCTTCCGCGTGATCGGCTGAACGTCGACGAGCGGCTGTTCAACGCCGCGCTGGCCTATGTCGAAGGCCGCCAGGACGAGGCCAGGCAACTCCTGAAGGAAGTCCAGCCGCGCGCGATTCCATCGAGTATGAGTGGACAGATTGCGCTCGTGCAGGGGGTGCTGTTTGCCAACTCGGATGCGTCGATTGCGATCGAGCGCCTCGACGATGCGCGCCTGCTGCTGCCGGGCACGCTTGTGGAGGAGTCCGCGCTGCGGCGCGAGATCCTGCTCGTCGGACAGGCGGAAGATTTCGACAAATTCGAGTTTCTCGCGCTTGCCTATATCAGGCACTATTGCAATTCCGTCTATGCCGGCGATTTCTGGCAGCGGTTTTCCTCGGTGCTGACACGTTCGAGCCTTGCCCTGGATGAGCGCCGCTTTTCCCGGACCGCGGCACTACTGGAGCAGGTCGATCGCGCGAGCCGCCTCAATCTCTATCTGGTCATATCGAGAGTCGCGCTGGTCCGCGGACGGCTTGGCGTGGTGCGGCTCGCAAGCGAGCAGGCCTTGTCGCTCGCTCCGGACGGGAATGCGGATCGCGAGCGGGCGCATCTCTTCCGTGGCGCCGCACGGACGCTTGCCGATGACTACGAAGATGGTCTCGCCGAGCTGAATGCGATTGACGCATCCAAGCTGGCGGAGCGGGACAGCTCGCTTCTGAATGCAACGCTTCAGCTCGCGCTCGATGTCCGCAAGCCGGCCTCAGGAACGCCCGCCGGTGCCGAAACCGACAATCCACCGCCCACGCCGGCGCGTCTCGATCTCTCGTCATCGACGACTGTCCTCGAGCGAGCACAGAAGCAGCTCAGGGAGTTGGATCTCCTCACGACGGATCGCCGCCCATACCAAGCTCGACGGAACCTCGGGACAGATTTTCGTCGGCATCGCCGAAACCATCAATGCGCGTACCACCGCGCGGTCCGGGCAGGCGGCCGGAGGGCAGGCGAGCGGGAACTCATCGTTCAATGACCTGCTTCACACGGTGTCGAAGCTGGCGAAAAAGGCGTTGAGCGATCAGGACCATGAGGGCCCGGTGAAGCCGGGCCGGCTGCGTGCGGGCGTGGCGCGATTGGCGGAGCGCGACGAATTCAAGGACGAGACGCTGCACGAGCGCCCCGAGGCGGTCGAGCGGTCGGACGCATCGCATAAATCCGTTCCGCTCGACGACCTTGCAAAGGCGGACATCCAGAGTCCATTGAGCCTTTCCTCCATCGTGGGACAGGAGCTTGCCGCCGTGCCGGCATCGAAGCCGCGGGCGAAATCGTTCGATGGCGACAGGGGGGCTGTTCCTGCGCGCACGGAGCGATCCTCCATCTCGCGCGCGCTGCCGGACGCGAACGCTGTGAGCGTCATGAAGGCGGACATTTCCGAGCCCGGGACACGCCCGTCGACGGCGGCGTCGCAGGTCGTGACGGCGCCGCAAGGCAACGCGGCTTCCTCAAAGAACATGCCTGCCGCGCCGGGCTTCGAAGCGGTGGCGGCCAACATCGAGCATGCCGCGAAAGTCTCGGGCCGCGAGGCACTGCGCGAAGCGACCAAGGTCACCGTGGTCCAGCAGGAGACCCATCTTCCGCCCGTCGCGCAATTCACCGCGACCCAGCAGGTCGCGAACGCCGTCGTAGCGGAGCTGGAGGGCTCCCCGGCGCCGGCTTCATCCGTCGCGCTCAAATCGGCTTCGCCCCCAAGCACCGCGCCTGACCAGGCGCTCAAGATCCTGACCATCAGCCTCGAGCCGCCGGCGCTCGGCAATGTCACCGTACGGCTTCGTCTCGTCGGCGCGGCCGTCTCGGTCCACCTTGCGGCGGAGCGCCGGGACACGAGCCAGATGCTGGACCAGCAGCGCGACTCGATCCGCGAACTGATGCAATCGGCGGGTTACGTCGCCGACGTTGCGCCGGTCCAGCATGGCGCGCTGGATGGCTTTCAAGCCGGCTCGGGCCAGCCGCAGCCTTCGTTCGCCGGACAGCAGCAATCGCCGCAGGGGCAGGGCACGCTCACCCATTCCGGCACATCGTCGGGTCGGTCGCAAGGTGGAGCGAATCAAGCCCGGCAGGATCAGCAGCCCAACCAGGAGACGCCTCATGACCAGGACGTGGCGCCGCACATTCGTCGCGGCCCTGTTTATCTGTAGCGCTGCCGCCGCCGAGACGAAGGCGGACAACGCTCGTCCTTGCGAGCGGGAAATGGCGCGCGCGGCGCAGCTTCACGGGATTCCGCTCGGCATTCTCTATGCCGTCGGTCTCACCGAAACCGGTCGTCGCGGCGCCCTGTATCCCTATGCGCTGGGTGCCGACGGCCAGACGGTATTTGCGAAGAACATGGACGACGCGATGTCGAGCTTCGAGGCCATGAGACAGAAGGGCATCAAGCTTATCGATCTCGGCTGCATGCAGATCAATCACTACTATCACGGTGGCAAGTTCGATTCGGTGCGGGCGATGTTCGATCCCGCCAAGAACGTCGATTACGCCGCGCGCTTCCTCAAAGAATTGAAGCAGCGAGAGGGAAGCTGGACCATGGCTGTCGCCCGCTACAATGCCGGCCCCAACAACCAGCCGGCGCAAAAACGTTACATCTGCCACATCGTCGATCACCTCGTGTCCAGCGGCTTCGGTGGCTGGACGGACAAGGCGCGCTCGTTCTGTCAGCCGGGAACGACATGACGTTGTGCTTCGAGATTCACCATCAGCCCCGCGCAAGCAAGAGCCTTCATTGTAACTGCAACCTGCCAAAGGAGCCCAATCCATGAGTCTGTATGGTGTAATGCGCACTGGTGTTTCGGGGATGTCTGCGCAGTCAAACAAGCTGTCGACGGTCTCGGACAATATCGCGAACGTCAACACGACCGGCTACAAGCGGGCTTCGACCGAATTTTCCTCGCTGATCCTGAAGAGCGGCTCCGGCAACTACGACTCCGGCGCTGTCGAGACGCAGGTCCGCTATGCCATCACGGACCCGGGGCATATGCAGTTCACCACGTCGACGACCGACCTTGCGGTTCAGGGCAACGGATTTTTCGTGGTGCAGGGCGCCTCGGGTGCGAACTTCCTCACGCGAGCGGGCTCGTTTGTGCCCGACAGCCAGGGGAATCTGGTCAACGCGGCGGGCTTCAAGCTCATGGGTTACCCCGGTGCTGTGCCCAATATCTCCACCAACAGCTTCGCCGGGATGCGGGTCGTCAATATCAGTCAAATGACGCTGCAGGCTCAGCCTTCGACTGCGGCGACCGTAAACGCCAATCTGGACCCCAGCGCTGCCATTACGGCCGGTCCGCCCGCATTCACATCGAAGACTTCGGTTGTAGCTTACGACAATATCGGCCGCGCCGTCACGCTCGATACCTACATGTTCAAGACCGCGCCGGACACCTGGCAGATCCAGACCTACGATGCGTCGGTGTCGACCTCGTCGACCGGCGGCTTCCCCTATGCGTCCGGGCCGCTTGCGTCCAATACATTTACCTTTGACACAACTGCGGCCGGAAAGGGGGCGCTGGCCGCGGCGAGTCCGACATCGCTCACGATTGCCGTTCCCGGCGGTTCGGCCTTCACCATGGACCTGTCGGCCATGACGCAGGTGGCATCGGGCTTCAACTTCCAGGCAACGGTCAATGGTAACGCTCCCTCTGCCGTTGAGAAGGTGGATGTCGACAACGCGGGACTCGTTACCGCGGTCCTTCAGAATGGGACGAAGCTGCCCATCTACACGATACCGATCGCCAATGTTCCAAGTCCCGACAATCTGACGCCCGAAGTCGGCAATGTCTACTCCGTGGGCCTGAAGTCCGGAAATGTGCAGGTCGGGTCTGCAGGCCAGGGCGGACTCGGCACCATCCAGTCCGGCGCGCTGGAGCAGTCGAATGTCGATCTCGCGGACGAGCTCACCTCGATGATCGAGGCACAGCGCGGATTTACCGCGAACTCGAAGTCCTTCCAGACCGGTGCGGACCTGCTGGACGTCGTTGTCAACCTGAAGCGCTGATTTCAGCGGTGCCGATTCTGGCCAAGAGTATGTCATGTCCCTAACAGCAACTCTCGACTCCGCTCGCTCCTCCCTCATGGCGTCGGGTGTTCAGTCGTCGGTCATTTCGCGCAATATCGCCGGCGCCAGCCAGGCGGGCTATTCGCGAAAGATTGCCGTGCTGGACACGTTCCCCGGCGCCGGCGTCTATGTCGCGGCGATCCAGCGCGCCGCAAGCGCTGGTCTGTTCACCAACGTCCTGACCGCGACGTCGGCCTCCGCCAAGCAGAGCGCGATCTATGACGGCTTGCAGAAGATCGCAGCATCGACGGTGGACGATCCGCAACTGGACCAGTCGCCGACCGCGCAGCTCAATGCGCTGAAGAAGGCTCTGCAGCAATACGCAACGGCGCCTGACAACGCGACGCTTGGGCAGGCGGCAGTCACGGCTGCAAAGGACATGGCTACCGGGCTCAACCAGGCGACGCAGACGGTGCAGTCGACCCGCGAGGGCGCCGACGCCGACATCGCCACCTCGGTTGCCAATATCAACCAGCTCCTTGTCCAGTTCGACAAGGTCAATACCGCCGTGGTGAAAGGCACGGTCGCCGGCAACGACGTGACCGACTATCTCGATCAGCGTGACAGCATCATCTCGAAGCTGTCGCAGGAGATCGGCATTTCGGTCTCGATCCGCACCAACGGCGACGCGGCGCTCTATACCGACAGCGGCGTCGCCCTGTTCGACAAGGTGGCGCGGACGGTGAGCTTCGCGCCGACGAACGCCTATACGCCCGGCACCACGGGAAATCCGGTTTATATCGACGGCGTGCCGGTGACCGGCGCCACGTCCGTCATGCCACTCAAGTCGGGAAAGATCGCGGGCTTCGCCGAGTTGCGCGACAACGTCACGGTCACCTACCAGGATCAGCTTGATGAAACCGCGCGGGGCCTGATTAGTGCCTTTGCAGAGAGCGACCAGTCCGGCGCGGCGCTGCCGAATGTGCCCGGTCTCTTCACCTATCCGGGTGCCCCGGCGATGCCCGCCAGCGCAACTGTGTCGGTCGGTCTCGCGGGCACGATTACGGTCGCCGCCTCGGTCGATCCGGTCTCGGGGGGAAACCCCGACCTGCTGCGGGACGGCGCGATCAGCGGCAACCCGGCCTATGCTTATAATACGGCCGGCAATGCCGGTTACTCGACGCGGCTCCAGCAACTAATCGGCAACATGGACGCGCCACAGCCGTTCGATGCGTCCGCGCAGGGCAAGCCGGACGGAAGCGTGATCGATTTCGCCTCGTCGTCCGCGAGCTGGATCGAAACCGGGCGCAAGGCCGCCAACGACAACGCTCAGTACCAGAGCACGCTGCTCGACCGGAGCAACTCGGCACTCTCGAACGTCAACGGCGTCAATATGGACGACGAAATGTCCTTGATGCTGCAGGTCGAACGCACCTATTCGGCGTCGTCGAAGTTGATCTCGACCGTTGATGACATGTTGAACAGCCTGCTTGCAGCCGTGGGGGTGCAACGATGAGCGCGAACTACATTTCGACCTATATGCTCTCGTCGGCATTAAGGTATTCGGTCACCAACAATCAGAGCTTGCTGAGCAAGGCCACCAAGGAGGCGACGACCGGCCGGTTCGCCGATGTCGGCCTCCAGCTCGGCACCGCCACGGGGCGCGATGTCGAGCTGCGGGCGGAAATGAGCTTCGCCGACCAGATCGTCGACACCAACGGACTCGTCGCGGGCCGCCTCGATGTGACCCAGAACCGGCTCGGGGAGCTCGGCGCGACCGCCCAGGAGTTCCTCAAGAACCTGATCGCTACGCGCGACGCCGAAAACGGCGCCAGTATGATCCTATCGAGTGCGTCCGCGAACCTGCAGGATCTCATCGGCGCGCTCAACGTCTCCTATAACGGCTCGTATCTGTTCGGGGGCATCAATACGCAGAACGCCCCGATTGCGAACTATGCTGCGGGCTCGACCAGCAAGAACGCCGTCGATGCGGACTTCCTGGCAACCTTCGGCTTTTCGCAGAGCGCAGCCGGCGTGAGCAGTATCACTCCGGCCCAGATGCAGACCTTCCTCAGCACTAGCTTCGACGCGGAGTTCGCCAGTCCAGCCTGGAACACCAACTGGTCGTCGGCCACCGATCAGGTGCTCAGCAGCCGCATCTCCACGACTGAAGTCGTCGACACCTCCGTCAGCGCCAACCAGCCGGCCCTCCGCAAACTCGCCGAAGCCTATACCATGCTCAACGATCTCGGCACGACCAACTTGAGCAAGAATACGTTCCAGGTCGTGGTGGACAAGGCCATCAGCTTGGTCGGCGGCGCAACCAGCGATCTCGCGGTGTTGGGCGGCAACATCGGCTCGATTCAACAGCGGGTCACCGGCGCGACCGACAAGTTGAAGATCCAGCACGACATTCTCAACGAGCAGATCGTTGCCATGGAGAACGTCGACCCGACGGAGGCGTCGGTCCGCGTCAGTACCCTGCAGAACCAGATCGAGACGGCGCTCGCGCTCACGGCGCGGCTGCAGAAGATCAGCCTCATCAACTATCTCTGAGCCGCGCTGCAGCCGTTGCTTCGTTATTCAGCCTCCCGCACAGAGTGGTCCAAATGACTTTTGAAGCTTACGAAGTGGTCGTCGAAGACAGTGGCCGGGAGGCACGAACGCGCGAGCGGCAGGCCTTGAGTCTCGGCATCGACCGGATGGAGCGACTTCAGAGAGACCTGTTCAGCGTCGAGGATCTGGTGGAAAGCCTGCTCTACGTCCGGCGGCTTTGGACCATCTTCATCGAGGATCTTGCGCATCCGGAGAACGGGCTCCCCGAAAATCTGCGCGCCGACATCATCTCGATCGGCCTGTGGACCGTCAAGGAGGCCGATCGGCTTCGTGAAGAGAGGTCGAACGACGTGATGCAGCTCATCGAAATCAACCGCATGATCCGAGACGCGCTTTGATGAAGATATCCTTGCGGGCGGGCGAGCGGATCTACATCAACGGGGCGGTGCTGTGCGTGGACCGCAAGGTCTGCGTCGAACTGGTCAATGATGTGATGTTTCTTCTGGAAGGTCAGGTCATGCAGGCGGCCGACGCGACCACGGCGCTGCGTCAACTCTACTTTATCGTCCAGCTCATGCTGATGAACCCGACGGACGTTCAGAATGCCGTCGCGGTCTACGGACAGCATCAGGCCGCCCTGACAGCGGTGTGCGAGAACCAGCAGATGCTGGAAGGGCTGGCTGCGATCGATAATCTGGTCGGGGCCAGCCGTTACTACGAGGCGCTCAAACGGATTCGAGCGCTGTTTCCGGTCGAGCAGGCAATCCTGGCGGGCGCTGCGACCGATTTCCCATTTGAAGCTGCCTGACAGCGGAGAGGCAAATGAACGTCACCAGCGCGACCGACACGACCAGCACGGGTTCCTCGACGACCTCGTCCACCAAGAATACGTCGACCAACACCGTCGACTACAACACGTTCTTGCAGCTTCTCATCGCCCAGATGAAGAACCAGGATCCGACCAATCCGACGGACGCCTCGCAATACATGAGCCAGTTCGCGCAACTCTCGACGGTGGAGCAGGCCATGCAGACCAACTCGAAGCTCGATGCGCTGCTCTCCTCCTCGGCGCTGTCGCAGGCGGACGGGCTGATCGGACGCAACGTGAGCTTCACGGACGCTACCGGGGCGTCCGTATCCGGCAAGATTGCGTCGGTCTCCATCAACACCGACGGTGCGGTCGCTACCCTCGATGACGGTAAAAAGGTCCAGGTCGGGCCCGGGCTGACCCTCAGCTAGATCATGAACGAGAGAGACGCTCTCGATATCGTCCAGCAGGCGATCTGGACGATCATCATCGCTTCGGGTCCCGCGGTCGGTGCGGCGATGCTGGTCGGCACGATCATCGCGCTCATCCAGGCGCTGACACAGATCCAGGAGATGACGCTGACCTTCGTTCCGAAGATCATCGTCATTCTCCTCGTCGTGGCCGTCTCCGGCTCCTTCATTGGCGCGCATCTGTCCACGTTCACCGAGATGGTTTATTCACGGATCGAGCACGGTTTCTGATCCGTGCGGCCATCCCCACCACCCTCGCGTAAGCTTTGCGCCGCAGATTGCACCACGGAATCTGCTGCCGGTGACCCATGACCGATACATTGACTGCGACCCGCCCTGCCCAGCAACGACTTGGGGCGGACGTCTTCTTTGCGGCTGGGATCGTGGCTATGCTCACGATCCTGTTTCTGCCGATCCCGCCGGTCCTGATCGACCTCGGTCTCGCATTCTCGATCGCGCTGTCGGCGCTGATCCTGATGGTTTCGCTGTGGATCCAGCGCCCGCTTGATTTCTCGGCCTTCCCGACGGTGCTGCTGATCGCGACAATCCTGCGGCTTGCCCTGAACATCGCCACCACCCGCCTGATTCTGTCGCGTGGCGGCGAGGGTGAACAGGCTGCCGGCTATGTTGTCGCCGGCTTTTCCAAGTTCGTCATGGGCGGCGATTTCGTCATCGGTCTGATCATCTTCGCGATCCTGGTCACGGTGAATTTTGTCGTGATCACCAAGGGAGCCACCCGTATCGCGGAGGTCGGAGCCAGGTTTACGCTGGACGCCATCCCCGGCAAGCAGATGGCGATTGATGCGGATCTGTCCGCAGGCCTAATCGATGACAAGGAAGCCCAGCGGCGGCGCCGTGAGCTCGAAGAGGAGAGCGCGTTCTTCGGCGCGATGGACGGGGCCTCGAAATTCGTGCGCGGCGATGCCGTCGCAGGTCTGATCATCACGGCGATCAACATTTTTGGCGGCATCGTGATCGGTGTGACGCATCATGGCCTGACGCTCGAGCGCGCTGCCGATGTCTACACCAAATTGTCCGTCGGCGACGGTCTCGTGTCGCAGATGCCGGCCCTGATCGTGTCGCTGTCGGCGGGCCTTCTGGTTTCGAAGGGCGGGGCCAGGGGATCGGCCGAGCAGGCGGTGCTCCGGCAGCTCGGTGGTTATCCGCGCGCCGTGTCCGCAGCCGCCCTGATGATGTTCGTCCTGGCGCTGATGCCGGGGCTGCCGCTGCCGCCGTTCCTGCTGCTCGGCTCCGTCATGGCTTTCGTGGGCTACTCGCTGCCGAGACGAGAGGCGGCGCGGCAGCAGAAGGAGGAGGCCCGCAAGGCGGACGAGCGGGTCCAGGCCGAGGCCAAGGAATCCGTCAAGGAATCGCTGAAGACTGCAGAGATCGAGCTCTCGCTGGGGAGTCAGCTGGCGGTTCACCTGCTGGGTTCCCGCAACGAACTCGCCCATCGCGTGAGCAAGATCCGCAAGAAATTCGCCAAGCAGTACGGGTTCGTGATTCCGGAGATCAAGCTCACCGACAATCTGTCGATCGATCATGAAGGCACTGTGGATTACGGAAGCCTTCGCGGAGGAAGCCAAGCGGCAGGGCTGCAAGCCCGTGGACAATCTGTCGGTGCTGCTCACGCATCTGAGCGAGGTCATCAGGGTAAACCTGGCCCAGCTCCTGTCCTACAAGGACATGCGCGGCCTGCTTGACCGGCTGGATCCGGAATACAAGCGCCTGGTCGATGATCTCTGTCCGTCACAGATCTCCTATTCGGGATTGCTGGCGATCGTGAAGATTCTCCTGGCCGAGCGTGTGTCGATCAGGAACCTTCATCTCATCCTCGAGGCGATTGCCGAGATCGCTCCCCATGTGAGGCGTTCGGAGCAGGTCGCCGAACACGTCCGGGTCCGTCTTGCCCAGCAGATTTGCGGCGATCTCTCTGACAACGGTGTCCTCAACGTCGTTCGTCTCGGCAATCGCTGGGACCTGGCGTTCCACCAAAGCCTGAAGCGCGACGCCAAGGGCGACGTGGTCGAATTCGACGCGGACCCGCGGCTAATCGAGCAATTCGCGACCGAAGCCAGTGCCGCGATCCGGAAGTTCACCGAAAAGGGGAGCGTCGTGCTGGCGGTGACCCCGGAAGCGCGTCCCTATGTCCGGATGATCCTGGAGCGGGTTTTTCCGACCTTGCCGATCCTGTCGCACGTCGAGGTCGCGCGATGCGCCGAAATCAAGCCGCTTGGAGCCGTGTCGTGATCAGCGGTCTTACGGACAGCGTTCTGGCGACGTTCATCGTGTTCTGCCGCATCGGCGCCTGCCTGATGCTCGTGCCGGGATTCTCCAGCGTCAACATTCCCGCTCAGGTTCGCCTCTTCGTCGCGATCGTCACCACCTTCGCGCTCACGCCCTTGCTGATTGCAAAACTGCAGCCGCTGCTGGCCGACGCCCCGCCGCTCACTCTGGCGTTCCTGATCAGCTCCGAGCTCCTGATCGGCAGCGTCATCGGTCTCGGCGGGCGCGTGTTCTTTCTTGCGCTTCAGACCATGCTAACGGCCATGGCGAGCGCGATCGGGCTGAGCAACATCCCGGGAACGCAGGTCGGCGATGTCGATCCGGCGCCGGCGCTGGTCCCGCTCATCATGGCCGCCGTCACCACGCTGTTCTTCATGACCGACCAGCATTGGCAGGTCCTGCGGGGTCTCATGAATTCCTACGACGTCTGGCATCCCGGCGACAGGATCAGCGGAGATATGGCGCTGGCGCAGCTCGTCAATCGTCTCTCGGAGGCCTTCGTGCTGACGCTGCGGATCACCAGCCCGTTCATCATCTACTCCGTCGTCGTCAATCTGGCGATCGGCCTCATCAACAAGCTGACGCCGACGATACCCGTCTATTTCATTTCGGTCCCGTTCGTAATGCTTGGTGGATTTCTGCTGCTCTACCTAACCAGCGACGAGCTGCTGACGCAATTCATGATCGGCATGTCATCGAGGCTGGCGGAATGACGACGATCAATTCGCGCACAGAAAAGCTTGATCGCATGGTCTCGCTCGTGAAGCTCCAGCTCCGGCTGTCCGAGTGGCAGCTCGCGCAATTGCGGCAGCAGGAGAAGCAGTTGCACGATGAGGAGGCCTATCTGGTCGGTGCCCTCAACGGGATGGAGCTGCCGATGGGGTCGTCGAGTGAATCGATCTCGCGGCGCCTCACGACGACGAGCGTCGGGGTTCACGCCGTTCAGGCCCAGGCGTCCCGGCAGCGTGACCAGGTTCGAGCGGAGAATCGCCGTGTAAGGCAACTGGAGCAGGTCGTGAAAGCAGCCATGGCCGACAAGCTTCGCGACGCGGAGAGGCGTTCACTCGAAGAAATGACAGGCGTGAATCCGGGTGCGCGTGATTGGACGTCTACGGCCAACAAACCGGATCCAAGGAAATGATCGTGACACCCATACCTGATGTTGTTCTCGACGTGCTGGAGGCCGGCAATCCGGTAACGCAGCGCACGGCGACCGCGAAGCTGGACGCCCTGAAGTCCTCAGACGCCGACTTTGCCGCCACAATGGACTCAGAGATCAGCAAGGCCTCGGCAACCGCGAGCGCCGCGAACGGTCCATCGGCGGCGACGACCGCGCAAGCCGAGGCGGGCTCGCCGAGCGCGGCCGCGCCGGTGCGGGTGATAAAGGCTCCGTCGCAGGGCGAGGTGTATCGCAAGTTCGAGGCGTTCGTTCTCCAGGTCTTTGTCGACACGATGCTGCCGCAACAGTCGCCGGGCATTTTCGGAAAGGGCACCGCCGGCAGTGTGTGGCGGTCGATGTTGGCGGAGCAACTCGGCAATCAGCTTGCCCAAGGCAAGGGGATCGGCATTGCCAGGCAACTCGCCGCTGCGCATCCGGCGGTTCGGGACAATTCAGGTAAGGCAGGATGATGGGCGTGGGATGGCTGACGAGATTTGAGGGGTTGATTTCAAATGCAGGTAGATGACGGCGGGAACGCGATGGTTGCAGAATCGTTGAACGTGGAGACCGAAGGCCTGGACGGCGCGACGCTACCCGTGCATGTGCCGGTGGGGAGCAACGCAGCCACGTCTACGGAGGCTAACGGCGCGAGGCCGGACGAGGTGCGCGGCTTGCTGGCGGCGATTCGAAGACTCGAGGACGTCGTAGGAGAAGAAACGATCGCGCTCGAGACCCGGGCGAAGGTCGATTTCGATGATTTCAGCGCGCGCAAGAGCCAGAGCATGCTGGAATTCGTCCGCCTGATGCGGGCGCGGATTCACCTTGGCGGCGAACCACAGATCACGGAGGAGATTCAGAGGCTGCGCGAGAAGCTCGAGCGAAACCGCGCAATCCTGGAGATGCATTA
>WNGL01004317.1_pt1 | contig 17159 bp, 19 predicted proteins | sample 5400591 | NCBI WGS metagenome assembly WNGL01 (sample SAMN13153377, study PRJNA577476) | soil metagenome | isolation source: 80 cm soil or saprolite under Garry oak tree replicate 1 | place: USA:California | collected 2016-06-15
CGGCTTGCTTGTTCCTGGCCCCATCCAGTTGACGCTTGGCACTGGAGCGCAGTTCATGCAGCTCTGCTCGGAACCCAGAGCCGACCAGACGGTGCGCACACATCTCTACCGTGCAGCTGATGGAGCCAACTGGTATGCAATGGCGGCTGTGCAAAATGCCGGACTTGCCCTGGACTGGGTACGCGAGGTACTCAATGCCACCTGGGATGACATCTACGCAAGTGCTGCTTCCGTGTCTCCCAGCGCTGATGGTCTGCTATTTTTGCCCTCTCTGACGAGAGAGCGCCCGCACCATCCTATCCCCTCCAGCAGGGGAGCCTTTCTCGGTATACGTATCGATCACCGGCGTGAGCATCTGCTGCATGCTGCCCTCGAAGGGGTAGCCTTCGGCATACGTGTCGCCTTCGAGGCTCTTCCCACAGCGAGCAAGGCAACTACTCTGCGCCTGGCCGGAGGAGGTAGTGAGCATCTCGCCTGGCGTCAGATGCTCGCCGATATCTTGAACCGGGAACTGCTAACTGTCGATACGCTTGCTGCTTCTGCGCGAGGTGCTGCCTTGCTCGGTGGTATCGCAAGCGGTATCTGGGCTGATGCCTTGGGAACGGCTTCAATTGCCCCTCGTACATCCCTCGTCGCCACTCCTGAGGCAGAGCGAGTAGCAGTCTATAACCGAGTGTACGCAAAGTATCTTGAGAGCATCAACGGATAGCCGCCGCGACTACTCTGTGACTTCCCACCGAACTTCGCTGGTTTCGATTGACATCTCACGAAATGGATGTCATTAGACGTCTATGGAGGGGTTATGCCGATGGAGAGATTCGGCCTGGCTTGTTTTTGGCTGTTCCTGGTCGTTCTCTCCATGCGCAGTGGAGCGGGTTCTTGTTTGTCTACATTCGGGGTTGTGCGCTGATGGTTGTCGGCGTTCCTGTCAGGATTTGATTTGTACTGCTTAGTCAGGTTAATATGGTCTAAAATAGCAAGCTATTGATGACATTGCTAAAGGGCGGATGGGAACAGGGTTGTTTGTAGTTGTCCTTTTCGGTCCCTTTTGTACTCAAATTTCCGAACCCGGTGATCATCCGGTGGGAGTAATGGAAGTCAGCAGGTGAAAGCCCTCATACCAGCCAATCCGGTTGCTCCAACCAATGTCGGCCTGTCCTGCCAACCAGCCGGTGCCACGCCGTTTCGCATCGCGTGTGGGAATGCCCGAACTGTCCAGGGCTTCATACAGACAGTGTTGCGCTTGCATCTGCTCAACCAGAGACAAACTGAACGCCACGATCGCATCGCGCTGGTGCCGCTGCAACCGATTGAATTGTTCGCAAGTGGCTCAACGCGTAGCGGTAGAAGGTACGTTCGCTGGGAAACTGTGCCCATTGGCCAAAGATGGCCAACGTCACTACCTCGCTACAGGACAGCGACGCGGCTGGACCTGGGGGGTGTTTCTCATCCAAGCCTTTGGATTGGCAAAAATCATCGCGTGCAGTGTTGTCAGAAAGGTATCACAGTCAACCATCAGAGAGCTCCTTTTCCTTGTGAATGGGACAAACAAGCTCACTGTAGGATACGAGGTACCTTTTTTTCAAGTCCTTTCTATTTCACACCAAACGTTTAAGTTAACGCCTATGGGGACACTCCTCGGCGGCCTCGTCACAGACCGTGACCACCAGGTCCATGGATGGCTGATCCTCAAACTCCTCGATGCCTTTTGCCCGGTGACCGGCACGCTCGCTGATGTCAATGCCCAGCTCTGCCATGGCTTTCACGGCCAGCGGATGCACAGCGCGTGGATGCGTCCCTGCGCTGAACACCTGGTAGTGGGTCCCACCACGTGTCCGTAGGAGGCCCTCGGCCATTTGCGAACGCGAAGAATTATGGGTGCAAAGAAATAAGACTCGATAGGGAGTCGATTGAGGCATTTCGGTCATTGCGTCTCTCCTTCTAGATGATTGACACGGAGTGCAGGCATTCCCTGCTCGCGGAGCCAATGGTAGACGGAGGCAGCCAGGACGGTACCCCGATGAATGGAGCGAGAACATCCATCCGACTTCGTCGTCCAGGCCTGTGGGGAAGTGCGAGGCGGTACAGGACGCTCGGTGATCGTGTCACGACTCACGGGAGGCTCTCTTCTTTCGTTCGAGCAGGATCAAAAGCAGGCGAATGCGAGTGGTTAATTGCAAGGACGTCTGCTCAAAGACGCGCAGCTGCTCGGCTTCCGTCCCCTGGGCAGTGGCCGGATCGAGAAAACTCCAGTGGATCCGCTCCGGGTCATCGGGGAACGTTGGGCAGGTCTCCAGCACGCGGTCACAGACCGTCACGATCACGTCAAAGTGCTGCCCCCGGAAGATCTCGAAGTGCTTGGGAACAGCGTGGCTCATATCAATCCCGATCGCTTCCATACATCGCCTGGCAAAGGGGTGAATCTGTTCGGCGGGGATACTGCCCGCGCTGAAGGCTTCGACCGTGCCATGACTCAGATGGTGCAGGATCGCTTCCGCCATTTGGGAGCGGGCGCTGTTCTCAGTACAGAGAAAGAGGACGCGCAGTGGAGCCTGAACCCCCATATCCTCCTGGAGTCCCGGTTCGGTGACAGGAGCGGTGAGAGCCGGGTGAAGCTGCTCTGCGGCAGCGAGATAGCGGACGTGGAGTTGCTCGACGTCCAGGCTGTAGAAGACTGACCGCTCATCCGCGCTACTTCTGCGGTCCGCGACCAGGTGTTCCTGGCGAAGCTGCTTCAAGTGCTACGAAACCAGAAAGGAGCGAAACTCCTGCTCTCATTCCCTGCTCACAACCATCCCTTCTGTTCAGCGAGTCGTGCCGCTTCCATCCGATTCTGAGCCCCCAGCTTCTGCATGGCGGTCGAGAGATGATTACGCACGGTCCCCTCCGACAGCCAGAGCCGCGCGGCAATCTCCGCAATGCTCGCTCCGAAGAGGGAAGCCGTGAGTACGTCACGCTCGCGACTCGTCAGCGGGTTGGTGCCAGAACTCAGCGCGGCGAGGGCCAGCTCCGGGTCAACAACCCGCGAGCCCTCCATCACGCGACGCAAGGCCACGGCCAACTCGGAAGCGGGTGCATCCTTGAGCAGGAACCCGACCGCTCCGCTCTCCATCGCCCGGCGCAAGTAGCCACTGCGTCCAAAGGTCGTCAGGATCACCACACGGCAGGTGGGCAGTGCCATTCGCAATGCATGCGCGGCAGCGAGCCCATCTCCACCGGGCATCTCAATGTCGAGCACAGCCACATCAGGCTGTGCTGAAAGCGCGACTTCCACTACCTCATCGCCTCGTGCGACTTCGGCCACGACCTCGATATCCTGTTCCCGGCTCAGCAAGGCAGAGAGGGCGCCACGGACCATCGCCTGATCTTCTGCCAGCAGTACTCGGATCATGCTCGTTCCTCCTGTCCTGCCTGTGCTGCTCCATGGCTCTGGAGAGGTAGTTCCACGTGTACGCGAAAGTGTTCTGTGCCCGAGAGCGTGAGAGGACCTACCTCCAGATGTCCCCCCAGCGCGCTCACCCGCTCCCGCAGGCCGGCGAGTCCAATGCCCTGCCGAGTCGGGCTTTCCGCGTGCGGCAGAACATCTCCATCGTTGATCACCTCGGCACAGGCTCGTCCGTTCTCCTGTGTCAGCCGAATGAGACAGTGCTGCGCACGACTGTGCCGGATGACGTTGGTCACTCCTTCGCGCACCGTCCAGGCGAGGACAGCGGAGGTCTCAGGGGGAAGCGCCTCGATGAGCGGTTCGATCTGAGAGTTGATCCCTGCTGCGGAGAGGAGTTGGCGCGCACCCTCCAGTTCGCTCGAGAGTTGTGGTTGCCGGTACCCTGCCACCGCCTCACGTACCTCGCGCAGCGTTTGACGCGCCACGCGCTCGATCTCAGAGAGTTCCTGCACACAGCGGTCAGGCTCCTCCTTGACCAGGTGCCTCGCCAGTTCGCTCTTGAGGGTGATCATGGAGAGCGTCTGCCCCAGCAGATCATGCAGGTCACGCGCGAGGCGGAGTCGCTCCTCCTCGACTTGCAGGCGCGCCAGTTCTCGGCGCGTGGCATGCAGTTCTCGGATCGCGCCGCCCATGCGGGCCATCCCGATCATGTCCAGGCCAAGTCCCCGCACTAGCAGCAGGAGAGCGATAGGCCATCGCCAATCCACTGCGCTGATGCCGTCGGTCCCTCCAGTGGTGCCCACCACGATGAACACCGGAAAGAACATGAGAATCGCCACCGCTGCGAAGGCCGCGCGCATCGGGAGCAGGACTCCCGCAATGGCCGCGACCCCGATGAACAGCCAGAGCCAGGCAGAACCATACACCAGGCTGAACACGAGGGCCAGCACGACCAGGGCCACCCACAAAAGCCTCGCCCTCCAGGAGCGGATGCGCGCCTGGTCAGCCCAATGCACCGGATGCGGCCACATCAGCCAGGTGTAGCTTGCCGCGTACCATCCCAGGGCGACGAGTCCCAGGGCAAGATGCCACGACGAGCCTGGCTCGCGAACCAGGGACACCAGCGGAAAAAAGAGACAGGCGAGCCAGGCGTGCTGGTAGAGTCGCCAGAGATGGAACGTCACCCCGCTAGAGGCAATCACCTCATCTGAGCGAACGGTGCCAGCAGGGCAAGCTGGCTTCACTGGTTGTCCTGCTGTTTCCCGGCGTTGGCTGATTCGCATACGATCCCTCCTTGTTGCCTGCTGCAACACCAACGGTTCTCGCGACCTCATTGTACCACTGCCTCATCACAGCAGGTCTTGCTCGACGCTGTTTTCCTCGATCACGACTGTGCCGGCGGTGCCATCAAGCGTCACACGGCTGCCAGTCGCAATCCGCTCGGTTGCGCCAGCCACGCCAACGACGGCGGGAATGCCATATTCGCGCGCCACAATCGCGCCGTGTGCCATCGCTCCACCCACTTCCATCACCAGTCCCGCTGCCTTGAGGAACAGGGGTGTCCAACCGGGGTCCGTCGAGGGTGCCACCAGGATCTCGCCCGTCTCCAGGCGGGCGTCGTGTGGATCAAGGATCACCCGCGCGGGCGCCGTCACGATCCCGGGGGATGCAGGGACTCCCTGCAGCGTTCCTTCTGCCTGGATTGTGCTCTGCGTGATTTCTCGCTGAGCGGTGGGTACCGTGCCATCCGAGAGTAGGACGAGTGGCACGTGACGGCGCCTGAGCTCCCGTGCGAAGGTGGCTCGTCGCTCGCTCACGCGCTCACGCAGGTCCGCTCCGGCTAGTGCCGCGTGCGCTTCGGGCAAGGTGAGAAAGAAGAGATCTGCGGCCTCTTTCAGCCTCCCGGCCCGGGTCAACCCCTCTCCGACCGGCCAGAGCAGTTCGCGTGCCTGGGCCAGGACCAGACCAACGACAAAGCGCGTCATCTCGCGGAAACCTGCCAGGGCATGGGCGCGTTGCAGGCAAAAGCGCACCAGCTGGCCGCGGAGCCAGTGCTTTTGCCCGGCGCGCTGCGCAAGCGTCGCGATCATCGCGTGCGCCGAACGTCCGGCGTGTTGGAGCTGGAGATCCGGCGCGTGTGCGCTCTCCTCCATCTCCAGGTAGCCGGTGAGGAGAGCAAGCACGTAGGTGGGGTCCTCCGACCAGCGCGGCACACCCAGGTCGAGTTCACAGACCCCCTGGTGGCCGTACGCCTGGAGGAAGCTTGCCAGGCCCTGCTGCAAGGGAGCGGGGAGTCGCCCTTGCTGATAGTCCTGGGCGAGCCGCTCGGCAGGCAGCGCTACGAGCATCTGCCTGCTCGTCGCATCTGCCCGGATCTCCTGGGAAAGCCTCCACAGGGCCAGATTCATCTGGGTCGTGGGATTCGTAGGTGAGCCGCTCAGGACGATCTGGCACTCACTCTCCGAAGCGAGTTCACCGAGCAGGCGGCGGGCCAGAGCAAAGCTCAGCATGCCCGCGAGCATGACGGGCGAGACGCGAAAGGCCAGGCGCAGGCAGTGCAGGAGGAGGCGCTCCGCGGCGGCCAGATGGGCAGCAGCATCGGCAGACGCATCGATCTGGTGGGCATTGCGTAGCTGTTCCACGAAGCGCTTCACCCGCGCGTTGGCGGCTTTCGGCGACAGGAACGCCTGGAGCAGATACCAGGGCAAGCGGGTGCGCGCGAGCAGAAGCGCGAGCGCACGCCCAAATGCTCGCAGTGGCGTTTTGCGGAGCGAGAGCCGTGGATCCGTCACCAGCTGCTGGAAGCTGGTGGCCGCGTGGACCTCCGCCTCGCGCATGGCATTCATAAGGAAGCGGCGTCCAAACGAGCTGCGCAGGGCAGCGGTGACCTCGAAGAACGGGCGACTGGCGGCTTCTGTCACGAAGCGAGGACCCACGAGCGGATCGCGCAGCGGGGAGCCAATGAGCGAAAGCCCCCCGGACGCGAGGAGCCGGAGCGCAGACAGTCCCATGGGGGTGAAGGGCCGATAGGTGCCTTGCTGGACGCCAAAGGCCAGGTAGACGCGCAGCTCCTCATCGGTGGACGGAGCGCCGACCGGGAGGGGAAACAGAGTCGTAATTGGTCGTGCCTGGAGCAGGAAGATCTGGCCGGAGGCATCGATGGCCCACTCGATGTCCTGGGGTGTCTCAAACAGCGCTTCGACTCGCGCTCCAAGCGCTGCCAATGCGCGGATCTGATCATCTGAGAGACAGGCACGAGCGGGGGACGCGCCTGCTTCGATCTTCTGGATGCCACCGCACGCTGCGGCCTGGATCAGCACCTGCTTGTCGCCCAGGCGACGCTCGACAATCTCACCTGTCATCGTCTGCACCACAAAATGATCAGGGTTGGTCGCACCGGAAACGACGGCCTCCCCCAGGCCGGGATTGGCATCGATCACCGCTTGACGACGTTTCCCGGTGAGTGGATTGGCCGTGAAGAGGACGCCAGCCACCTCTGCCTCCACCATCCGTTGCACCACGACGGCCAGGCGCACGCTCCGAGGAGCAATGCCCAGGCGGGCACGGTACTGCGTTGCGCGGTCCGTCCACAGCGAGGCAAAACACTGCTGGACGGAAGTCAACACCGCCTCGATGCCGATCACATTGAGAAAAGTCTCCTGCTGCCCGGCAAAGGAGGCCTCTGGCAGATCTTCTGAGGTTGCCGAGGAACGGACGGAGACCGGGATGGGCTCTCCAGGAGAGAGAGCCTGGTAGGCAGACGTTACAGCCTCGATGACCTCTGGCGGGAGAGGTGTCTGACACAAGGCGGTGCGGATGGCGGTGGCCAGCTCGATCAGGCGTTCGCTTTCCGAGCTTTCGGTGGCCTCCAGTGCCGAAAGATAGGTGTCAAGCCCAGCCCGAGCTGACACGTGTACATAGGCAGCGGTAGTCACACAGAAGCCGGCAGGCACGGCGAAGCCCGCGCGGATCAGCTCGCCCAGATTTGCTGCCTTGCCCCCGGCGACCGGGAGCGACGTCCGGTCAAGCGTCTCCAGGGGGACAACAAGAACGGCAGTGCCGGACATGCTCTCACGCTCCTGCGGTTGCCCTTGATGAGATCGATTCATAACACTTCCTCCTCAAGAGATGATGCGCTGCATCTCTCTTCCTTGTACACAGACTGCTACTGGACGACGATGGTGAGACTCATGCCCTGGTGGATCGTGCAGTAAAGGTGAAACACCTCGGCGATGGTAAATGGCCCGATGTGCACAGATCCCCCTCTGAGATCCAGGGAATGTATGATGGGTGCCCCCGGCTCCGTTTGCGGATGTGGCAGGCCACTCGGCGTCCAGGTCCCATTTTGGATGATGTGTTCAACTGAATCGTCATCCACCATGAGGAGTGATTCCCCCTTGGGAACCAGCACGACGTTCGTCAGGAAAGTGCTCCCTGCGATATGCACGGTTGGCATCCCATTGGTGGTGGTGTTCGCAGCCGTACTCGGTGGGTTGGCGGAGACGATTCCCGCGAGCAGAAGCATCCCCAGCACGAGGCCCAGCACTCCTGAAAGGAACGGGGAGAGCCAGCGTGAGGAAGGCTGCTCCCTCCCTTGAGCGTTCTGGATCGCCGCTGTCACACTTCCCACGAGCGCAATCAGCGCACAGGCAAACTGGACGAGGAGTATCCCAAAGAACGCGAGATTGACGTTGGGATGCAGCAGTGTTGAGCCTGCCAGCGGGATCGCAAGCGCTATCACGAAAGGAGCCAGGGCGACGAGCGCACCCAGACCAGGCGCAAAGCGCCAACGTCTCAGGATACCAGCGACCCCCAACAGCGTGACGAGAGCAGCGATCAGAAGCGGCAGCACCACCGCTCCTCGGACAAACCACACGAGCAGCAACTGAAAGAGGGAAATTACTCCTATGCCAAGCAAGGCCAGAGCGGTTGTCCTGCGAAGCGTGTTAAGGCGCTGGCCGGATGCGGACGCGGCTTCTTGCCTCCTGCGATGCGTTTCTGGATTCATCATTCACTCCTTTTCTTGATCCAAAGATGCTTTCCCTCGTGAACAGCAGCTCGAGAGGTAAGAGCAACACACCATATGTTTCTTCAGCATACTTCTTCAGCATGTTCCTCTTCTGTCCGCGAACGTGGGAGCGGCGTCACTATCTTCGGGACAAAGCGGGAGATGGATAGCATGATGAACGGGGTCCCAATCACGGTAGGCAGCACCCAGAACGTGATCTGTGGCAGTTGGTTCAACAGTGGGATCAGATGAGCATTATCCATGTAAAAGCCAGTGAGCAGGACGATATACGACCCAATCGTCCCGACAATATGGGCAATCACCCACCGCTTCCCAAGCAAGCGCACGAGGAAGCGTTCGCGACGAAATCGTCGTGCTGCGTAGCCACCGAGAGCGAATCCATAGCCCACTAGCGCAATGAAGAAGAGGTAGGCATCTGCCGACCAACGCTCTCCAGACAGGATGGTGGCCGTCAGGAACACCAGGGTGTAGGCCCACAGATAGAGTGCTCCCCAACGGGGATGACGCCCTCGGCGTTTTGGCATGCTGAACGCCACAATGCCGGTGATCACCGTCGTCAGTCCTGCCCAAACATGCACGACGAGTGGGAGAAAAAAGGAGAGCGGGATGCCAAAGACGAACATAGTTTTTTCCCTCCAGATAGGCTCGCTGCCACGTTACACGGGTGCAGGAAGACGAGTCAACCCTCAGCTTCTGTGAAGCTTCTTCACGACAGATCGAGGAAAGGCGTTTGTCCTTCCAACGGTCTGCTTTCACTGAATAGTATAGCCGTGGAGCGGACCTGGGGGAAGTGAAGTTTATCGTGATTCGGGCGTGACAAATGTCATGGGTGGATGCTCCCTCCCGACATGGAATGTTCGGAGGCGGATTGAGTTCACGAGATACTGGCAGTATGATAGAGGAAGCAAATGAAGAAACACTCATCATTGAAGGAGAGGTATCAAGGCGCATCATGGCTGCTTTCCTGGCACTCATTACCACGATCCTGACGTCATTTCTGCCCATTCTGAATAAGCATCTGCTGCGTGATGCTCGTCCAGCTCTCGTGGCCTGGATCACCAACGCTGCCTCCCTGCCATCCTGGCGGCGGGGACGCTTCTGCTCACCCAATGTTCGCCTACCTCGGTGCAAGGAGCAAGCGCATTTTCCTGCATGGCCAGGGTTCCACATGTTGATGGCGTTTTTGTGGCCGCGCTGCTTGGCTCTGCTCTGCTCAACTGGGCCGCGACCCTGCTTTCGACCTTTGCACTGGAGAAGGCAGATGCGTCGCTGGTGAGTCCTCTGCTCACCTTCAATCCCGCCTTTACGCTGCTCGTCGCCTGGCTCACCCTGGATGAGGTTCCAGGGGTGCATCAAACCATCGGTGTGGCCGTGGTGCTCTTCGGTTCCTATCTTTTGGAAGTGGAGGAAGCTCGCACAGGACTGCTGGCCCCGTTGCGGGTGCTCCATCGTCGTCCTGGAGCAGGGCTTTCTGTTTTCGCCAGTGTGTTGTGGGGCACAACCACTGTCCTTGAGAAGCTTTCGATTGAGCATATGACCCCGCCAAGCGGTCCAGTCGTTGTACCCATTCTCTTGCCCAGGCGGAACGCTCTGCTGGACAGAGTGCGAACTGCCTATTACTAATAGTCTGGCTTTTGAGTCGCTGATGGCGGAGACCTGCCAGGCGCTGCAAGCGGCGGGGCACACCTTTATTCCTCCCTCGATGCAGGAAATAGCGGCGATATTTGAGAAGCTCCATCGGGAGGCCGGGCATGAGGTGCGTCCCTACCAACGCCGCCACCTGGGGATCACGCCGATGCTTGGCAACTGGATGCGGCAAGCAGGCTATCAGAATATCCGCCGCGCTCCCTCTGCGATTGAGGTCTCTGCAGGCATGTCGGCTCATCAGATGTTTCTTCAAGAAGTAGTGGTATATGCGCAGCGCATCAGGCCCTTCTTGCTGGCAATAGGGGTAATCTCGGAGGCGGACTTTGATGAGTTGGTGTCGCACTTGCACACAGATCTGCACGAAGAGCGTTTCTGTGGGTTGTGTTTTGTGCTCCAGGTATGGGGGCAGAAGCCATAAAGGGAGAGGTGTCTTTGGCAGAAAACACCTCTCGTGCGCAAGGCTCGCGCTTTCATTCATGGGCAGGGTGCAGACTGGGTTCCAGCCGTCTCAGCCGCTCTGCCAGCGCTGTGTAGCGTTGCCGATCCATGACGCGTTTGATCGCCATCCCAATAGCTTTCGTCGGTCCCACCAGGATCGCGAGTTGCCTGACGCGGGTCAAGCCGGTCTAGAGCAGATTGCGCGAGAGCAGCACATAGTGTTGCAGGAAGATCGGCAGGATGACGACGGGATATTCACTGCCCTGACTTTTGTGGACGGTGACCGCCCAGGCCAGCGAGAGTTCCGAGAGATCGGCGTAGTCGTAGCTCACCTGCCGTTCGGCAAACTGGACCACCACCTCTTGCTCTTCCAGGTCAATGGAGGAGATCGTGCCCAGGTCTCCATTGAAGACTTCCCGCTGGTAATCGTTCACCTGTTGGATCACCCGATCCCCGACGCGCAAGCTGCTGCCACCTCGTGCGAGTTCGGCTTTCCCTGGCGTGGGTGGGTTCAGGATCCGCTGGAGCAGGCTATTGAGCTGGCGAGTACCCACCTCTCCACGGGTCGCCGGGCAGAGCACCTGCACCTGCTGCACGGGATCAATGTCGTGCTTGGGCAGATACTCTTGCACCAGGTGAGTAATGCCTTCTGCTCCCAGTTCCGGCTCTGCGGCTTCGAGCCACAGACAATCGGACGCGGCGAACTTGGTGGTCGGAGTGAGACGTGGGAACTGACCGGCATTGATGCGGTGGGCATTGGTGACAATGTCGCTTGTTGCCGCCTGGCGGAACACTTCGGTGAGGCGCACGACAGGGATCCGCTCCGAGGCGATGAGATCTCTCAAGACCATGCCGGGTCCCACGCTGGGCAGTTGATCGATATCGCCCACGAAAAGCACCTGAGCAGCAGACGGGATCGCTTTGACCAGCGCATGTGCCAGGAACAGGTCGAGCATCGAGGCTTCATCGATGACAATGGCCTCTGCTTCCAGCGGATGGTCTTCATTGAAACCGAACTGCATCGTCTTGGGGTCAAAGGCGAGCAAACGCTGGATGGTGCTGGCCTCCCGTCCCGTCATTTCGGCATGGCGCTGGGCGGCTCGCTCGGTCGGCGCAGCCAGGAGCATGGACTTGCCCATGGCGCGCCATAAGGCGACAATGGTCCTGGTCGTAAAGGTCTTGCCGCATCCCGGACCACCCGTGAGCACCAGCAGGCGGGAGGAGGCCGCTAGCTCCACCGCACGGCGTTGCTCGGCAGACAGGGTCATCCCCTGCTTCTGCGTATAGCGATCAATCCAGCGCTGCCCGCGCGGGAGATCGACCTTGACGGGGTTCTTGATGAAGGCGGAAAGGCGGGCAGCCAAGGCGACTTCTGTGTGGTAGAACGCAGGGGCGTAACACAGCGGCTCGCCCTCCAGGTCGCCAAAGCCAGGCTCGATGATCAGTTGCTTCGTCTCAGCCATGTGCGTAATCACTGCGTGGATGCGCGCCGGGTCCACCGGATACTCGGGAAGGGCCAGGTGCCTGGTGGCCTCTTCCACCAGTTTCTGTTCCGGCACAAAGCAGTGCCCACTCTCCGCGGCATGACTCAGCAGATAGAGGAGGCCCGCCTGGAAGCGGGCAATGGTATCGGCAGTGATGAAGCCAATGCCGTAGATATCGTTGGCCAACTGGTAGGGATTGCGTGAGACGACCTCGATGGCCTGGTCGCCGTACTGCTTGAAGATCTTGACGGCATACGTGGTGGAAACGCCATGCCCTTGCAGGAAGACCATGACCTCTTTAATGGCTTTCTGGGCTGCCCAGGCCCGCTGGATCATCCCGACGCGCTTTGCGCCAATACCGGGCACCTCAATCAGGCGGGAACAAGCTGCTTCAATGACGTCGAGTGTCTATAGCCCGAAGTGAGCCACGATGCGCTTGGCGGTCACAGGGCCAATGCCTTTGATGAGCCCACTGCCAAGATACTTCTCCAGGCCGGTCAAGGTCGCCGGTTTGGTCTCCTGGGCATGCAGGACCTGGAACTGCTGGCCGAACTTGGGATGCTCTCGCCAGAAGCCGATGACCCGCAGCGTTTGCCCGGCGGAGATGGAGGGGAAGCTGCCCACGATGGTGACGAGTTCGGAGTGGGAAGGCACCTTGAGCCGGGCCACCGTGTAGCCGGAGTCCTCAGCATGATACTTCATGCGTTCGACAATGCCCTGCAGATGTTCAGTTGGCGGGCGAGATGTGCGTTCGGGAGCAGCCTCTGATGCTAATGACACAGTACTCTCTGTTGGTCCTTTGGCTGCGGTTGTTCTTGTACAACTTCTTGAGCAAGTATAGCAGCCTTCCCCTGCGATGTCCTGGCACTGCTCCGGCTCGCCTGGCGCTCCCTTGGTTCTGCCGCCTCCACCGCTACTCCCATATGAAAGCGTCACTCAAAGACTGTCGCGTACTCCGGGGACATCCAGGGCCCTCCTCGCGCCGCGGTGGCGTGCGCCCACTCGTACATCGTCAGGAGATCATCGAGCTGCCCGGAGGTCATCGACTCTCCGAACAAGGCGCGAATCCGGAGCGCCCGGGCGGCATAGTCGACGAGGTCGGAAGGCTGGCTCCAGCCCGTCATCATCGTCAGCACCTGTCGGGCGGCAGCCATCCAGCCCGCGCAGGGCATCGCAGCGTCATGCCCTTGCACGCCGGCTCGGGCGGCGGCGAGCTCGATCACCCCCTCTTGTTCCCGCATGCTGAACGTCCACGGTGGCGGCGCGGGCTGATAGGCCGTAGCATGGGGGTCGAGGGCTTCGAGCACGACGATGTCACCCAGCCAGCGCGACTCGAACTGATCAGCGGTGGCGTCGAGGATGTGGCCATCGGCGAGCTGGTTCCAGCCGAACTGCGCCTCGAGCGCCGCAGCTACCTTCGAGCAGCGGGCGTCGTAGGGGCGACCGTCCTAGCAGCGAACCCGCCGTCGCAGCATCAAGATGGCTTTCCTGTCGATGGCTGCACCCGGATCAGCCATGGCTAGCGATCTCCCCACTCATGGCGATGTCAACGTGATGTCGAGGTACTGTCTGCTCTGAGAGGTTGTTTCTCTCTCTTAGTACTGGCTGTCACAAATACGTTCCGGGCTTCGTATCCACCGATGGTTTTGAGCCGTATATCTCAGTATGGAATACATTTGCACTCTGCTGTACGCGGTTAAAATCTCTATAAGGAGGGTCAATAAGCATGCCCACACTTCCTACCCCTGCACAGTTCCAGCAAATGTTGGCCGCTCTTGAGGACACGTCCCATCCTGAGTACGAACAACGCGAACGTGCTGTCATGGCAGTAGTCGAACAGCTTGGCCTCACTGACTTGTATCAGACAGATCCACTACAAGCTGGCTTCCGGGTTGCCCTCCTCCTCCGACAGCATCACAAAAGGCAGAACTAACTCCTCACAGTCACAAGTGCATTCTGCACTGGATGGCAAGCAGGAAGCTACGGGACAGCTACAAGCCCGGAACGTATTTGTGGCGGCCGGTACTTACCGCTCCACCCAAGTATACCAGAAATGGGTGAAACAGGCGAGTTTCTGCCGCATTTTTTGCTCATGGCCGGTTTGGTGAATCAGAAAATTGATGAGTTATACTGATGGATTGCATGAGCACAAACTTGAGGATGCTTTGCAAGGAAGTCAAAGAGTTCCTTTGCTCAAAAGCACCTCGGAACTTCCCCTCCCTCCCTCTTGACTCTGTAGTATGGTACAGAGTGTATACCTTTTTCGAAGGAGGGGCACAGATGGAAATCCTCTCAATTGGACAAGAGGCACGCAGAGCCGGGGTCGGCGTGGAAACGGTGCGGTTCTACGAGCGCGAGGGCTTGCTGGAGGAACCGCCGCGCCGGGCCTCCGGCTATCGCCAGTACTCCGAGCAGGTGGTCACGCGTCTCCACTTTATCAAACGCGCACAAAAGCTGGGCTTCTCACTCAAAGAGATTAGCGAGCTACTGCTGCTGCGTGTTGACGCCCAGACGTCCTGTGACGAGGTCAAGCAGCGCACGGAGGCGAAAATCGCTGAGGTGGAGCGGAAAATGGTCGAGTTACAACGCATGCGGCAAGCTCTGCTCCAGGTGGCCTCGCTCTGCACAGGTCAAGGACCGACCGGTCGCTGTCCCATGCTGGATGCGCTTGATCAGCAAGAGCCGCTTGATCAGACTGAACGAAACGAGGAGTGAGCCACGTCGATGGCGTCCACACCACACCCCTCGGCTCTGGTGATGCTCGGCGACTTGCGGGTCGCGATCTCACAGAGCACACATACACGTGCATGGAAAGAAAGGAAAGGATTATGGAGACGATACAAGGGAAAGGTGAGACTGGCCTGCTCACTCCCCTGTTTGAAGCTCAGCTCCAGTACCAGTCGGATATGGAGGCAATGGTGTCGGCTGAAACCCGAGAAGGTGAACTGGTTGGGAGTGGCGATGGGCGCGTTTCGGGAGATCTGCTCAGTGGGAAAGCGCGCTGGTCAATGTACGTCGGTAACTGCGCCTATGTCTTTGTGCGAGCCGGGCTTGAGCCGCCACCTGGGCAACATCTCTGCACCGTTCATCCGGCTGGCGTCATCGAAACGTCCGACGGGGCTGAAATATGGTTCGACGCCAAAGGCTATGGGCTGCGAGGGGCTGACCAGAGCTACCCCCATCTGTGGGCGCTCACGATGGCGGTGCAATTTACGACCACGGACCGGCGGTATCAGTGGCTGAACACCACTCTGGGGGTTGTGGTCTCTGAATTTGATGAGCGTGCTGGACGTGCGCTCTGGCACGCTTTTGTTCCATAGAAGACGCCATACGGTTCACTGGCGAAAGGTACGTCTATGCGACAACAACGATTCCGGATGCGTGGGGGCGGGAGTGGGCTGGCTGCCCTGGCTGCGCTCTTGACCACGCTGTGCTGTTTAGGATTCCCCGCCCTGGTGGGACTCATCTCTGCCCTGGGGGCAGGGTTCTTGCTCAGAGACAGCTATCTCGAGCCGCTTCTGGCGGGAACGCTCCTGCTCACGGTGCTGATCGCCGGGCTCCATCTTCGTCGGCATCATCAGCCTGGTCCCTTCCTGCTATCACTCGTGGCAGCCGGAAGTGCGTTCTTCGCCATCTACGGCACGACCGTGCTCCCGCATGCTGCAGGCGGCGATTCCATGGCTGACAGCATGGCTGCTACACCCACCTGGAGCCCCTTCCTGGCTTATGGAGCGGTCATCGTCCTGTTGGCGGCGCAGGTCTGGGACCTCTGGCTCTACCGCCGGTGCGCACCGAAGGCCGCACCTGTTCTCACGCACTCTCCTTCGGCTTTCCGGGAAAGACGAAAGGAAGGTGTCTGATGCGCAGAATTGGTGGTGTTGTGCTGACCGTGACGGGCTTTCTCGCCTGTCCCTGTCACCTGATCATTACCCTGCCGCTGCTGATCTCACTGCTGGCCGGAACGGCCCTGGGCAGTTTTCTCAGCCGCAATACTGGCCTGGTCAACACCGGGGCGGGCATCTACTTCGTGGTGGCGCTGGCGTTGGGGGCCTGGTTCTTGTTCGGCCCTGCGCGTGGGAAACGTGAGATGGATGCGGCCTGTCCCACCTGTGCGCCGGTCGCATCTGAGACGCACGCGCAGGAGCGTTCCCCCATGCCGGATGACCTGCCTGCAACAAGGAGATAAGAATTACGATGACATCAATGCAAGAACGGTATGACCTGGTGATTCTGGGCAGTGGCTCGACAGCCTTTGCCGCGGCCTTGCACGCCGCTGAGCTTGGCAAAAGCGCCGTCATGGCCGAATTTCGCACGGTCGGAGGCACCTGCGCCAACCGGGGGTGTCTCCCCTCCAAGAACCTGATTGAGGCAGCCCGCCTCGTCTACGATGCCGCCCACCCACGGTATCCTGGCCTCACCCTGGTCCACATGCCGTTCAGTTGGGCGGAGTTGGTGGCTCAGAAGGATGAGATTATCGAGGAGTACCGCGCCCACAAGTACGAGAGCTTGCTCGATGATCCCGACCATATGCAGGTGGTCCCCGGCCAGGCAGCGCTTGTTTCCGACCACGAGGTTGAGGTGAGTACTCCTGATGGCCCGCGCCGCCTGATCGGCTCGCAGCTCCTGATCGCGACCGGCTCCGCACCGAGCATTCCTCATGTGCCGGGCCTCTCGGATGTCCCGTACCTCACCAGTGACCTCTTGAGTTCTGCCGATGACCCCTGGGGGACCGAACTGCGTGAGCAACCCCGTTCGCTGCTCATCCTGGGTGGCGGCTACATCGCGCTCGAACTGGGCCAGATGTTTGCCCGCTTTGGGACGGAAGTGACCCTCGTCACGCGCGGAAGGACGATTCTCTCCGGCTACGAGCCAGAAATCACCGAGGCCCTCACCGAGATCCTCCAGGAGGAAGGCCTGCGGATCGTCACCGGAGCGCAGGTGCGCGGGGTGCGCTCTGAAGGAGAGGGAGTTGCCCTCTCGGTGAAGCTCCACGGCAGCCAGCGGACGTTCACGGCAGATTCGCTCCTGGTATCCACCGGGCGACGTCCCAATACCCAGGAAATCGGCCTGGAGCGAGCGGGTGTGGAAATAGACTCTGCAGGAGCCGTGCGGGTTGATCGTACTCTGCGCACCAGTGTCTCCCATATCTGGGCCGCCGGTGACGTGATCGGACGGG
>WNGL01005293.1_pt1 | contig 17158 bp, 12 predicted proteins | sample 5400591 | NCBI WGS metagenome assembly WNGL01 (sample SAMN13153377, study PRJNA577476) | soil metagenome | isolation source: 80 cm soil or saprolite under Garry oak tree replicate 1 | place: USA:California | collected 2016-06-15
GGTTTCTTTGGCTTCGTCCCACAGTGCGCCGGCAGCCCTCCCGAGTCGGCCGCCAGTCGCGTCCCAAACTGCGGCTGCGCCAGACTTAATGTCGCGTCTCACTGATGATCGAGCACTCTTTGAGATTTCAGCAACAGCTTCAGCACGGGAACCACTGACTGCGTCCGCGCTGCGTTCGGCCTCGGCCTCCATCGGGTCATTCGCGTCTCCGACCAACACGCCGCCGGCCCGGCTTGCCGCCATTGGCATTGAGCCATTCCCCTGTTGCACCGTGTGCGTCAGTTCGTGTGCCAGCAGATGCTGGCCGTCTAGCGAAGCTGGGGCGTACTTGCCGGCGGCAAAATAGATGTCGCGACCCGTGGTGTAGGCATTTGCGGCTAGCGCGTCTGCGGACTCGGCGGCGCGGCTGTCGGTGTGTACGCGCACGTCGGAGAAGTCAGTGCCGAAGCGCGGTTCCATGAAAGCCCGGGTTCCGTGATCGAGTGGGTGGCCGGGACTGTCGGTGGGAATGACGTTCGCATCGGCAATCTCGTCGCCGTTGCTGGCGCTCGCGGATTGGCGCTGCACAACTTTGGACTCGGGCTCTTCCTCAACGCTCTTGCCCTGGCACGATTCGCATGTCCCGCCGCAGGAGCACTGGCGTTGAACAAGTGACGATCGCCGTAGTTGCGCTACCAATTGCTGCGTCTTGTGGTTGCCGATTCCCTGTTGCGCGCGACGTAGCGCCAGCATACGGATCTCTCCACTTGCCGGGTGGCGCATTACGGGATTCGACAACAAATTGGGGTTTGATCCGTTGCGTCCATCGGTGCCCAATGCGCTCAGGTATCCACCGAGTGCGGAAGATGCCTCGGGACCCGCCGACTCCTTCACCGGAGCCGACTCGGGCGACTTCCGCTGCACGTCGTGATCGGATTGCACGGCTTCGGGCGCGAAAGCCATGGGCTAGCCCTCTTTCGCACTCGGTTTCGCACTGGGTTTCGTGACTCGTGGCGAAGGGGACTTTTCGGAATTCAACAGGGGAGGCAGCAGGCGTAGGTGGCGCAGGCCGGAAGTGACATAGCATCCGCGAGTGAAATAAGCGACGCGGCTTTCCGAAGACGATTGCGGCGGGCCTGCAATCAAGTTCGCCGATCCGGGCGTAAGCGAGAACGCATCTGTATCATTCACGCTGCTCACTGGAGATGATTTGTGGGCGGGCAACAGAAGGAGGCGTCCGGTATTGCGGTGATGACGCCGAAAGAACCGTTCACGCGCGGGCTGTGAATTCGAAGAAGCAACCACGCCCCGCAAGGGCGGCGAGGCAGAAGTCGACTCTCGAGCCTCTACAATCACAGTCATGTGCTCAGCCTTGCCCTCGGGCAACGCGGGACTGCCTTCCGTTGCTGGTGGCGGTTTACACCGCCAAAAAAGCCACCACGTCATTGTCAATAGCAAGCGCGAAAGCGAAATGCGGGCGCCGAAGAATGCAACCGACCTTCATCACTGCCAGCCTGATCCGGACGCGTCTTCCAGCGCCTACTGTGTCTCACAACTCGCCCTCGCGACTTCCTCACACGACTCGCCGCGCGTACTGCCCCAGATCGGCTTTCATCACCAGTTTTCCCTGCTTCTGGTATTCATGCCTGAGCGCCTCAATCAGGTGATTAGTGGAGATTGGACCTTGCACACCGTGCTCCTCGGCAGCAAGAAATGCGGCCTCTATTACCACATTGCGAATGCTTCCGCCGGACATTTGAAACTGGCTGGCGAGAAAACCGAAATCGAGATCGGGCGCCTTCGGAGCTTTCCCGGACAAGTGCAATCTCCATATCTCTTCACGCGCGTGCTCATCGGGAAAAGGAAACTCCAGAACGAAATGGAGCCGGCGCAGAAAAGCTTCGTCCAAATTCTTGGGGAAATTCGTGGCCAACACAACCAGCCCCTGATATTGCTCAATGCGCTGCAGCAGATAATTCACTTCGATATTGGCGTAGCGGTCGTGCGCGTCCTTCACTTCTGTACGCTTGCCATAGAGCGCATCTGCTTCATCGAAGAAGAGCAGGCACTGACTGAGCTCGGCTTCCTGGAAAATTACGGATAGGTTTCGTTCGGTCTCGCCGATGTATTTGCTCACTACGGTTGAGAGGTCAATTTGGAAGAGATGCAGCGAAAGCTCGCGGGCCAGCACCTCGGCGGCCATGGTCTTTCCGGTTCCGGTCGGCCCCGAGAACAGCACACTCAAGCCACGGCCGCGCGCCAGTTTGTTTCCGAAGTCCCAATCGCGATGAACAATGCTGCGGTACCGCAGCCGCGCGGCGATGGCCAGCAGTTGGTGTTTTCGGTCCTCAGGCAGCACCAGGTCATTCCAACCGTATCTTGGCTCAATGGCGATCGCAAAGCGCTGCAGGTTAGGAGTCGTGAGATCGCGCGCCGCGATAAGCACGTCTGACATTTCGGGCTTTGGTTTCTCAGGACTGCGCAGGGTCGCGCGGGCGGTTGCCAGGCTTGCAGTTTGACCAACGCGTTCCCCGGAAAAAGTAAACAGATCGGCCAGGCGATCAGCGTCCAGGTCAGAAACCTCGCCCAGGGTGCGACGCCAGACTTCGCGGCGAGTATCGTAATCGGGAGGATCAATCTTGAGGCGCCAGAGCTGCGCCGAGTGTGGAAGTGAGCCGAATTGCTCTTCCGCATTGAGTACAAGCACAGGAACACTCGCTTCGGCGACCCTGCGCCACAACTCAGTCTCCGCTTGGGCGCGTTTTTCCCGCTCTGCTTCGGGAACTACAGTGTCGCCGCGATCCAACACCAACAGGTTGTCCCAGAGAACCGCATCGCGTACCAGTCCGGCTAGCCTGGCTGGATCCGGGTCGCCGCGAGTGATTGCGGCATAGAGAACATTGCGGCCAAGAGCGTAAGCCAAGGCCTCAGCAGATTCTTTGAGAGGGGCATCATTGTCTCCCCAGAGTTGGACGACCGTGCGGTCACTGGGATTGTGCGTGAGCGCCTCAGCGAGATTTTGGAGCTCTCGGCGGGTTTGCTGGGATGTTTCCAGTTCAGCAATCGCAATTTTCGGGATGATCAATTGCGCTCCCGCTGCGGTGCTGGGTTGCCGCTCAAGCAGGAAGCGGGTAACCGTGTCATTCATCTTGACGAAGCGGCGCAGCAGAGTGGGATTGCGATCGTAGTTCTCTTCGTGCAATTCCAGCAGACTGAAATGGAGAAGCGATGAATCGGGAGAAAAGATGTCGCGGGCTTGAAGTTTTTCTACTTCGGTGCGGCAGATGAGATTAAGGCAAAGGTCCACGGTGGGACGCTTGCGGGTAACGTCATTCTGCAGATAGGCGTAGAGCGTCTCGTAGCGGGGTTCGAGTTCGGGGGCAAGCGCAATCAGCAGAACATCAACCTCCGCGGGAGACAAACCGCAGGTCGCTGCGAGATGAGGTAGCGCCAGATTCTCTCCCGATTCATCATTTGCTTCCATGCGGGCGTGGACGTCCGCTTGCCTGCTCTCCAGCTCGCGATCAATGCTCTCGGCTGCGCTGCGAACGCTGTCGTCCATCTTCCACATGTCGCCGAGAAAATCTACGCTGTCGAGCATGCGGTCCACGTTGTCTTCCGAGATGACTAGTCCACGGAATTCATCGGGGACATCGCCAGATTTCGGTTTACGAGCCAGCAGTACTGCTCTGCGCAGCATCAGGTCGAGGCGCTTCATCTCAGCGAGAATGTGGTCGAGACTATTCTGAAATGGTGCGGCGTTCGCCATCACAGTCCCTCTAGAACGAACTCCACTCGTCTTCTGCCGAGCCATTCCAGGTTTTCCAGAGATTCATCCATTCCTGAAATGTGCAGAGCTACCGACCAGGGGCTCGGCTCAAGGACGACCAGAAGCCGCTGCTCCTCCACCAGCACGCGGCCGGGCATGCGAATGAATTGTTTGATGACCGCCTCGCGCGATGATTGTCTGAAGCCGCGAATGCGTTGCGCGAACGCGCGACAGAACTCCGTCGCCAGATTCTGCAGGCTTTCGGTCCAGGTTGTGCCCGGCAGCAGTACGGGGACTGAGCGCACATCGGCTTCGGCAAGAAACTGCTTTAGTCCGGCATAGTCAACCTCAGAAAAGATTCCCGCGAAGAGCGCTACCGCGGTTTCGAGCCTAATCGTCGGTTCCCAATCGCCGAGCAACGTCATGCCAGCAGCCGCCAAGAGAAAAGAGAACGCACGGGGGCCTCCGAACCTGACGAATTCCGGTTCCTGGGTGAGGCGCCAGAGATCCATTCGCCGCACCGCCGAAAGCAGCAAGAGCACACCGCAACATTCCGAGCTCACCCATCTGCCACGTTGACCTGCACTCGCAGCCGATGGAACCAGCGGACGCAGATCGGCAAGCACTCGGTCGAGACTCGATGGGGCTGAGCCGACAATACCGGCGAGGGTGGGGTGGAGACTGGTCGGCGTTGAGCCGGAAGGGCCCGCAACTGCGCCGTGCCTGGCCGCTGCTTCACATACCACGGTTTCGCACCATTGGGGAAACGGTACTGGATCAACAAGCAGGGTTGTATCTGCGCGCGTCAGCAACGTGGGTTGTTCCAATAACCGGACGAGGAGTCGCAGCCCGTGCCAGATGGATCGCACCCCGAAGCGCCCCGAGAGGCACGACCAGAGCCGCACTGCTTGTCGCCGACTGGCAACAGACCATTGCGGATGCAGGCCTCCACTCGCCGCCGCCAATCTGGCTAGCTCAATCAACCAGTTCAGCGTGAGGCCGCGATCTACCGCTTCGGTCTCAGAGATGACACGCATCAACTGCTCCATTCGAATGTCGTCCCACGAACCAAGCAGCGGTTCAAGCCAACGGTTTCGACCAAGTTGGGTAAACGTCTCAGAGATTTGTGTTCGGTCTCGGAGCAGAAATTCATGCGAGGCTTGCGCGGCACTTTGCCCGCTCCATTCATCTACTTCCGGAAAACGCCAGGTTGATGAGGCCCCTTCGGTTAACAAATATTGGAGAAGCGCAGCACGATACTCAGCTTGGGTGCTGTACCGGTGAACCGCCGATGTACCCTCGCCGTCGGCGTAGGCAAGTGCGCGATGCAGGGCAGTGGCGAATTCCCTCGCCCACGCTTGCGCAAGCTTCGTCGCATCCAGTCGCCGGGCAGCAAGTCTTACTTTCACCTGCAGACTGTGGAGCCGGACCACTGCCGGCAGACGATCGAGACTGGGCCCTAGCTGACCGCTCAATTCAGAAGCCAGCAAGCTGCGAGAAGCGTCGTCCACAAGCGTGCCTGCGTGGGCGAAAGTTTTCGAAGCGCGGCAGTCCGTGTTCAGCTTGTGGATGGTGAGAGTCATGGTTGGAAAATAATGACGTAGCCGACGGTTAACTTTTTTATCGGGAGAGTCGGAGGATCTGTAGCCTTACCTAATTGTACTGGTGGGCCGATCGTCCAAGTAATTTCTAGATCAATGGATTGAGCATCTTTTACTTGCGGTTGTGCCACCACGCGCAGATCGATATCTCCAGGAACCGAACCGGCAAACCATTTTGTTAGTGTGCCTTGATCCTGCCAATCTATCCATTGCAACGCAACCATGCACTGCGGTGGGAACTTGAAGCTCGGTAGACTCGTCTTCACAGTCTTAGCGAAAGTATCGCTAGTTGGATGGCCTGTCGGGGGAGCGATGTCGATTTCCACCTTATCAGCCTGAACGTCCGGAACCAGCGTTTTGATGTAATCCTTAAGTGACAGCCACTTCCCACCAGCCAGCCCATAAAAATCGCCCTTCAGGAAGAGATCATTTGTGACTTTCAAATTGCCAGCGGCGGGTAACGACGGAGGTAATTTTGGATCGGTCGCATTAGGAAAATCGTCGCCGATGACAACATTGTCCTCTACGATCAAGTTGCCGCGCGCAAGTATTCCCGGCTCGATATCGAGATATCCAGGAAGTGGAACACGGTCGCTAGGGTCAACATTCTGCGTATCTATTTTGAAGGTATCGACCTGTTGTTCAGCCGCAACCACTCTTTGGGCGCGAATGCCGACGTACGTTCGGCCCACCGCAGTCGGCGGTGAGTTAGAGCTAATCTGCAACCCGTACTTACCGTTTTCCAGTTTGACGGTTCCCAACTGAACGCCCCCGCACTCGGGCCGAACATGACCTGTTTTGGTGGTGTCCATCAATCTGAGCACAACTTCGAAAGTTTCCTGCCAGCGGGTCTGCTGATTCCTCTCGTTGCAGTCGCGGTAACCAGCGGCTGGCAAGCCGGTTTGGGCTTCTCGATAGCACAACCAGACTTCGTAGGTCTCGTTCGCTTTTAGGTTTGGGCGGTTGAGCACGTTTTCGGGGGAAAGGGAATAAGGAGCGGGAACGTAGATTTCCCTGCCGCTGTGGTCAATTGCCATGCCTGATGAAATTGAATAGAAGATTGCGTCAGGCGCAGACTCCTGATCTGGGACAATGTGGAGCCCGTTCACAATGCCACGCAGGTGCAGCTTATGATTCAGCCGTCGGCGCATTTCAATGTGGTATTTCTGCTCGTCGGTGAAGTCATAACTGCGCAGATATTCGCCGTCGTAGTAGCGAAGGCGCTCGATTTGGTTGCTCACGATTTTTCTCCTCCGCGGTCGCTAGGCAAATTTGCTTCAGGCTTTTGAGCGCCTTTTTGAGTTTTTTTCGTATCTTTCGGCTCTGTGGGCTTGGCCTTCGTTTCATCTTTTGAAGATTCGTCTGCAACGCGTTTGTAGATTGTGCTGATCAGTTCGCTGACCGGACGCTCCGGAGTCGCGTCAAAGAGATAGTCCAGAAGAACACGTTTGATCTCGTCTCCTTCTTTGTAAGCTCTCATGTGACTGCCGCGTCGAATTGGCAGTTGAGCTTCGATCTGCTGTCGCGCATTCAGTGGACGCAGACTCGATATCCTTTGGTCAGGACCTGTGAGCGTCACACCGACTTCCTGGGCCCGATCGCCCGCTTTTCTCACTGTGACAGCTGAGACCGATGCAGTATCAGTGAAATCGAAGATCTCGTGCAGCAGGCGCCGGATACTCTCGATGGTTCGAATTGGTGCTGTCGCCACGTGCCGGCGGCTGCACTTATCAAACTCGAACTCTGCGACGAAGTGCTCAGGCAAGAATTTCGAGTAATCTGGGCAGCAGTGCGTCTTTTCATGATCCACACGGCCGAACTCGCCCGTCAGCACCGTGTAAAGCAGTGTGGGGACTAAGTTAGCTGGTGTCCATAGATACCTTCGGGGCGTATTGCATACCCGGGTAAGTTTCCCGTCCACAACCTCTACTGTTCCCAACACCAGGCAATGGGCCTCGCAAGGCTGCTTACACTCGAAAATCAGCTCGCCCATGGCACAGTCGAACTGATAGCGCTCCATATAAATAAGGAGATTGTGGAAAGCTTCTTGCACCTCGCAAACATAGTCCTTCTTGCAGGTTTCGTCGTCTCCTTCGTACTCTTCCGGGCAGGTGAGGCATTGCACCTGCTCAAACAAGCCGCAATTGAACTCATCTGGCTTTATCTTCAAGTGGTTCAGAAACCAGGCGCGCAAGGTGCAAAACAGATCGCAGGGGTTGCATTGATCTCCTTTCCAATCTTCCCCACAAACGTACTTCTTTAGCTCGTCAATGCGGCCTTGCATAATGGCGCCAATTTCCCGGTCGCAATGAATTTCGAAACACTCCTTGAATCGCTCCTCGAGATCTTTTAGGTAGGAATGTTCTCGCGGCAACTTGTCGGTTACATCAAAGCGGTAGCCTTCTTTGGTTCTTGTGGGCAGGCATTGCTTTGGGCCGGAGGTACAACTGCTCTGAAACGGGGTTTCGTAGTTGGACTGACTTTCGTCGTAGCAGATCGTGATGTAGAAACATTGCTTGATCTTGCAACGTGATTGTTCGCGGCGCGGCTCGCAGTCGTCGTAGGGTTCGTCCACTACCAGCATGCCTTTCTTCTTGAGAGTGCCGATGACGTCGAAGCGCGTGGTCTCGCAGACGACCAGGTCGTTTCCGCAGTCGTCAATCGCGAAGCCCTGGTGAATGAGGACCTGGCCGTGGCAATGGTGGTCACAGGTGATCTTGAGACCGCAGGCCACGCCATAACCGTCAATCGCGCGGTGATACAACTTGTTCTTCTCGACGACGTATTTCTGATCGAGCGACAAATCGGCGTCGGTCAGCAGATGGCCGCAGAAATAGTTCGGGCGCTCGAAGCAAGTGATCCCGCAGCAGGTGCAGGGCGCTGGTTTTTCATCGTGGCAATGGCAAGGCGACTCGGTGGAATGCCCGTGTGGAGTTGCCGTGGTTGTGCTCATAAAGTTCCTCCGCGCTCTGCGCCTTTAATTGTTTCTCGCTCTCGGGCGGACCCTGATCCAGCTTTCAAACGTGCCGCCCTGAATGTGGTCGCCGGTGGGCAGATGGCGTCCGATAAAGTTTCCGTCCACGGCATGACCATGCTGATCGGTGATGACGTCGCATTTCAGAATCAGAAAGAGATCAAAATTGCGTCCATCGAGATGTTTGCGGGCATAATGCGGATCAATGCGAAGCTTGCACCACTTGGTTTCGTCGTCTGCTCGTTCAACATGCGCGGGCGCCATTTCCATGCGCTTTGGTTCCGCCATGTTGTCGGGCCGAAATACGACCAGCGCCTGGAAGCTGCGCGTGTCAATGCCCGCGGAGTGCACCTTGTGCGAGAACTCGATTTTGAAGCCGCGCTCGTTCACAAACTCTTCCATGAACTCGCGGCACAACATGCGCCGGCCGTGTTCCCAGTTCGTGTCCTCGATTCGCGTGAGTTCTTCGGTGGGCAGCTTGTGCAGAATGCAGCGAACAATCTTGTCGAGGGTCTCAGTGCTGGTCAGCTGCCGCCGTACCCCCCAGTTATCAATGTCGTCGGCCTTGACCGGCTGGCCGGGGACAAAGTTGTGAATCACCGCCAGCGGCAGACATGGGAAGCAATGTATTTTGTGGCAATGCTTGCGCGCGTCGCGGTAGTACTCTCCGCAGTCGCCGGATTCGCACTCTTCGTGCGGTACCTTGTCCCAACCCTCGGGCTTATCTTCGTGGTACTCGAGTTTGTAGCTCTCGCAAATGCGGTTTGGCTTCTGACTGGAGTCTGAGCAGGAGCAATCGTCGAATGGCGCCGGCCCAAATTCGGTTTCGCATTCTACATAGCGAATGCAGATATAGAGATCCGTCGGCTCCGGCGTTTCATCGCAGGGGTTGTATGGAAGTGGAGCGTCTTCATCGTCGTCTGGGCCACGAGGAGATTTGTAATCTGTTTTTGCATCGGGCTTGTCGCTGTACTTTCCCGCCGACCCATGTTGCGTCTCTTGCGATTCTGGGGGGGACGCTTTTCCCTCGTAACTCACATTCTTGTCGTAACCCGGCTTGTCTCCATAACTGGTCTTGGTCTCATCACTCGGCTTGGTCTCATAATTCGTTTTGGTTTCATAACTCGGCTTCTTGTCATAATTCGTTTTCTCTTCGTAACTCTTCGCAGGAGCTTCGGCCGGCTTCGGCAGGGTCAGTTCGTCATCTTTGAGCACCCGAATCTCACGCCCTCCGCTGTCGATGGCAAAGCCTTCCGTAACTACCACCCGCTTCTCAGGACAATGCTGATGCGGTTTCACGATCAGTCCGCATACCACTCCCCAGCCGTGCAGTCTCAGACTGTGCAGCCGCATGCGGTCGGTGAGATAGCGCTGCTCGTCAGAAAAATCGCGCTCGGTCAGCAACTTTCCGCGGTAGTAGTTGTTCCGGCAGAAGCCGGGGATATCGCAGCAGAGACAAGTCTTCTCGCGTGCGCCTGCTTCGTGGCATCCACATCCGCAATCTGCCGTTGATCTGGGCATATGCTGCTCCTTGTTACTGAAGTCGTGAAGTCACATCCACCTGGGGCCAGTGACTCGCGTTTTGGGCGAGCAGGTTCAACTCGGACGCCAAGCATCCCAGGATGGAGTCGTACCCCAGAGTGCCGGTCGTTCCCAGCAAGAGTGGCGTAGTCTCACCGATCCGCGTATCAACTCCGAGTGTTGACTGCACTCCTACCCGCATGCGCGGAAGAACCGGACAATAATTTGCTTTGGTGTGAGCTGGCTTCTCGCGCTCCACCACCTTTTCGACTTCTCCCTGCGTTTCCTTCACGTGATAGGGCTCGCAGTCGAAGAACACGCTGAACTCATTGGCCCCCCAGGCCAGCGGCTCCAGACCGGGTTCAGGTTCGCCGGTAAGGCGAAAGTACCCGACGCGGCTGTACACGCCCACTTGCAGCCGCTGATAGTAATCGCGACTCCACAGCCGAGTTCCGGCACATAGCGGTGACTCACCGAGTTGTGGAAGATAATCTGCGGTCGCCTGAGTCCCGCGGCCTGATTTGCCGAGAATTACGAGTTGTCGCAGGCGAAAATGTTCCACCAGCCGCGCATCCACGCCGGAGTATTCCTTGATTAACTCTTCGATCCCACCAGGAGTACCCCGGCGTGGATAGACACTTCCTGCCTTCTTCAGTGCAAATCGAGCGTCCTTCAGACTAGTCTTGCGATCTTTATTGAACCAACGAGGATTGAGTGGCAACGCGATCCAGGACGCCAGCCACGGAAACCAAGTTTCGGGTACCGAGGCCGGATCAAACCTCATCCAGAGGTCATTCACATTCCAGTCCAGACCATCGAAGGTTGTCTGGAAAATCGAGAGGAATCTTTCCAGGAACAACCGACTCTCGTCATCTTCTTGATAAACGGCCGGCAAGTACTGGAGATAACTCTCGCGTGGAAAATGAATTCGCAAGGCGCGCAGCACCGGCGACTTCACGCCGTTGGCGAGAAGACGCACTTGCACCCGCAAATATCGACCCGGAGCGCTCTGCACCAGGCAATCTGGATTGTTTCCGGTCAGGCGAACAGCAGTTTTCGTGTGCGCGGACGAATATGAAAATCCTTCATCCTTGAAGGCGGCATCTTTGGGCCATTCGGTTTCGGAGGTTTGAGTGCCAACTTCAATGACTGTCGCAGCGGGAATTGTCGCGTCTAATTCGATGCGATGCCAAGGACATCCTTCAATCTTGCTGTCTAGCGCCTTCGTGATCAGAACGCCAGCACCGCTATTGTCGCCAGCGCCGTTTGCCAGAGCGTCGGCGGTGTCGTCAACCGGGTCATCAACTGAAGAGGCGAACGCAGCGCAAGTGCATAGTGCGCACAAGTTCGGCCGTGATTCACATCTCTTCAATAGGATTCCCACCAACCTGTCATTGCGCACCCAAAGCAGATCCAGGAACTTCGCGTCTTGACCAGTGACACCGATTCCAGCTGGGCGGAGCCCTCCATTGACTTCCGGCGCGAACTTGTAAACCAGCCCTGTTGATGTTCCGGCGTAGAGATATCCAGCATCGTCGAAAGTCAGGCAACTGCCGCTCGGAACTGGAAACTTCTGCGCCCAAGTTGCGGAGTCGGCAGGAAATATCCGAAGAGTGTCGCCATCCTGCACCGCCAGAGTTCTGTCCGTGTGGACCGCAAGCGCGATAGGATCTAGGCCGGTGATTGAGTCGCGAGGTGTTCCGTCTCTTTGGACTCTCTGAATCCGTCCATTACCGCGATCAGCGATGTAAATCAACCCACATTTATCTGCGGCCACTTTCCAAGGTCGTTTGAATTGCATGGCACCGTCGCCGGGTTTGCCCGAACCCCACACAGCAAGCAGCGCATGCGGGAAACTGGAGAAAATCTTTATCTGGTTGTTTCCGGTGTCTGCCACAACCAAGGAACCGTCAGGCAGCATGGCCAGCCCACGCGCGTTCAAGAACTCGCGCGCTTGTTTTCCTTTGCCGCCGACCCCGGGCACGACTGAGAATTCGAGATCTCCGCAGTCCGGCTGCTTCGGATTGCGCATAGGATTAGCAGGTTCGTCCTTAAACTGGGTGCCGCACTGGTTCTCCATTTGCAGATTCTGCATCTGCAAATCCAGCACCTTGATGCGATTCTCGCCAGCGTCAAACAGATAGAGGCGTTCGTACTTCGCATCAATGGCGAGCGCCAGCGGGAACTGAAACTTGTCGGCGATTGATTTGGCAAAATCGAAAGGTTGGCCGGGAACACAATCAACCGCCAGACCGCCATCGGGAAGCTGCGACAAATGGTGCCTGATGTCGTCTCGCCAGCCGGAAACCTGGTCCAGCACTAGATACGTAGGTTGATCGTCTCTTGTCATGAGTATGAAGCCGTCACTGCATGGTCCTGCGAGAACACAAGCTCGTCCGGTTGCAGCAAAACGTTCGAACATGAAGCCTGCGGAATCTGGTCGAGGTAGGTCTTCATGGAGCCGGTGTCTATTCGTTGAACTCCATCCACATCGAAGATCCGGCGATAGGTCTCCGAAAAATCGATCGCGGCTCCGAACGCCCACCCTTTGCCATCCTCGCCGCCCCTCAGTGGGTGGAAATATGCGAGCAGCCGGTCGCGCACGCCTTGCTCTACGTTGCCAAGATCTGCGGTCGGCTCGGCAATCACATGGACTTCAATGCGCAGCTCACGATAACGGGGTGCGGCCACAAATAGTTCGCTGGTCAACAAACGGTGTTGGTCCAAATAGTTGGCGACCAATTGCAATGTGCCCTGCGTTGGCATCGGGTTGGTGGCGACCCCGTCGGGGACGACAATTACAGTCAGCGCGCCCGGGATCGGCACCTCGGCCTGAGGCATGCCATCCGCCGCCGATCGTACAAGCCGGAAATTCGGATTTAGCAATGGAAACGCCTGAGCACGCTTAATGTGTGCCCCCGGAGTTTGCTTTGCGAGTTCAGCAAAATCTTCCACTGTCACTGCCCGGTCGCGATTGCGGAGTGTGCTCGGCGCACGATCGCGCGCCTCCTCAACCGTCTCCTCATCCTCGCCGCCAAAAGAAGGATGAGGGTTGGTGACGCTCTGCACGAATGGGATTGCTCTCAGCAGCGTCGTGATGGTATCGGCACCGGAGTTACCGCGTGATCCCCCGCCCGAGCGATAGGAAGTTGCTTTTATATTGGCCTGGTCGGATTCGTCGCGATTGCTGTCATTACGCGATCGCCAGCGTGGGATCTTCCCGTGGGTTCCATCACCGAAGCTGATTTCGCCCGTGGCATGGTTCAGCTTGTAGTGTTTGTCATTGGCGCCGGATGCACCAAAATCGATGACCTCTTTCCACGGCTGGTAACCCTGATCATCACCTTCATCCACGGAGATAATGCCGGTTTGGTCAGTTTCCAGAGGCAGCACGGGGTATTTCGCTAGCTGGAAAATCTGGTTCGGCCTCCCATTGGAAGCTCCCACCAGCTCCTCTTTTTCATGGACGGCGTTGGTCGCCGAGACCGTGTTCAGAACGATGCCCTCCAGCAAGGGCGGCTTTTCGTAGCCGACCCCTAACACGTTCTTAATGGAATAGCGAATCCAAAACAATGCTTTGTCGTCGGGTTTGGTGAGGAGCCCAAGCTTGCGCGTCACCGCGTCGGAAGGCGCGAGGAAAGTCACGAAGCCGTTTTTTGTGAGCGCAAAAGTTGTGTCTTTCGTGATCTGAAGCTGGACCCACTGCGATTTATTGCTCCAGTATTCCCAATAGGCATCTACAGGAGGAGCAACTAACGCAAAAGGATCAGAACCGCCAGTCACAGTTGCGGGATTTTTTTCCTGTGAGACGTGGACGGTCAGCCGATGTTCGGCGTCTTGAGCGGTCGAGTCGTACGGAAATCCGGGATCAAACCCCAGGTACAAACCGGCATTGTTTTGCGGGGTATTGCTCAACGGCAAGTATCCGGGAGGTCCATCAACGGCGTTCGCGGCTGTGTAATCTGTGAACTGCGAGCCGTCGTAGCTTTGCACCGATTTCAAAACAGTGCTTACAACCGTCAGGTCTGCGTCGGTCTCGAAGATGACGGGTGGACCATCCGACGCCGCGCCAAGCTGCACCGGAGTTCCAGCGCCGACCGGGGCTTTGTCCGCGCCCTTGACCAATGTGAACTGCAGTTCGGCCTTCGCCGCAGCGGGCTGATGCAATTCAATTCCCATCAGCTCGAGAAACTTAACGTAATTTTTCTCCGGAACTTTATTCAGGCGGTAAATCACAACTTCGGCCAGCCAGGAGAACATCTGCATCAGCGTGATGCCGGGGTCGCTGTCGTTGTGATCGGTCCATTCCGGCGCATAAGCCGGGATCCGCCGCCGCAGCTCCTGATAGATCTGCTCGAACGTGCGATCATCCAGATTGAGGACCGGCAAAGGCATTTAGCCTGCTCCCTCCTGCACGTAGAGCGGATAAACCAGGTTGAAGAGTTCGTTTGTCGAGCGGATTTTGTAGTCAATCGAAATCAATACCTGGCTCGGTTCAGTACCCTCCTGCACAATCACGTTCAGCAACTCGATACGCGGCTCCCATCTCAGCAGCGCATCGTTAACGGCGGTGCGCAATTGCGTGCGGACTACATCGCTGTTGGATCGGAAAACGTAATCGTTGACCCCAGCACCGAAATTGGGACGCATGAGCCGTTCCCCCAACGAGGTGCTGAGGACAATCCAGATGGCGTCTTGAATTCTTTCCGGGCCGCTGGAATAGCTCAGTCCGCCCTTGGGATTGACTTTGATGGGAAACTTCCAACCCTGCCCGATCAGATCAACGTCGGTCATGAGTCGCACCCTCCTAGGCCATCAGCGACGATCTGGATCGTGGCGGTGACCGACTGGATTGACTGCACTACAGAATTCAGTGCTTGCATGTCAGTGGCGCTGCCCAAGCCCGGGAGTTGGATAGGCTGGACGCCCGCGATGCCGAACAGCGGGCCGGCCAGGTCGAGCAGGACTCCGACCGGGCCCAAAGAATTCATGAGTTGCGCCGCCTGCGTCTGCGCGTTTTTCTGCGCGCATTGCAGCGTGCTCACCAACTCGTCATTCCCATCCGCTTGCGCAGCCTGCAACTGCAAAGTAATTGGGCCCAGGATTTTCATCAGGGACTTCAGCTGGCTCAAAAAGCATTTCAAGACCTTGAGGATCAGGCACAACAGATCCTTGATGAAGGGCAGGATCGATGCTGGCGTGGGAACCAGCAGACAGGGAGCGAGGTCCACGGCCGCCTTCGCGAAATCTTGCAGGGCCTTTACCGGAGGCATGGGCAGGCCCTGAATCACGTCGATCAACGGCTTCAGTAGCTTCAGCACTTTCAGGAGGCATTCAGTGGCTGCAAGGAACGGCGCGATCTGGATCATCAGACTAAAGGTAAGAGCACAATCGGTTGGAATTCCCTTCGAGATGTCCGCGAAGGCCTGAATGCTGCCACCAGTCGGAAGCTGTATCTTCAGCGGCCCGGCATTCGGCAGCCCCAGCTAGGCTTGCTTCAGGTCCGCACTAACCTCGATATCGATATTCGGCATGAGAATTCAGCACTTCTCTAGATCGGGTTCGCGCTGGGAACAACCACGCGTCCATTCAACGTAATGTGCGGGGCCTTAATCTCCAGCAGCCCGACACTCTGGATGGAAATCTTTCCGTTCGACATGGTGATGCGATTGTGATGAGCATCTTCGATCACGATCGCGCCCTTGCTTCCGCTCGACGGAGTTGCGTCCAGGAATCGGATAGAGTGTCCATTCTTCGAGGTGATCCGGCGATCTCTGACGTCCTGCCCCGGGGGAGCGTCTTTGCCGTTCCACAGATATCCAACGACGTAAGGCATCCGCGGATTGCCCTGATCGAATGCGAGTAACACTTCATCGTGCAGTTCGGGCATGAAGAAGGACCCGCGATTGTCGCCGCTCATCATGGTGGCGATGCGAATCCAGTCGCTCTCATGATCGTCGTCAAGCCAGGGAAAATTGACCTTGATCTTGCCCACGTCCACTTGCGTGACCAGACCAACTACCATTCCGTTGATGTTGCTCATGCCGGCTCACTCCTTAGGGTCTGCGGGCAACTTCTCGTCATCGTCCAGTTTCTTCTCCATCGTCGCCGTAAAGTCGGTGGTGTACCCGCCGTCTCCAATGGTGTGGGTAGTGGTGTTCACCGCATAAAGCCCGCTGAATCGGCCTAGCCCCTTGATCCTGATCTTGCGGCCGGCTCGCAAGTCGGGGAGCCCGACTGTCTTTCCTTTGCCCTGGATCATCTTTTGCGCCAGCTTCAGCATGCGCTCTCGAGCTGCATCTCTAGCCTCGCCATCACTCTGCACCACGCGATCGGTCACGATTTCTGTTTTCTTCGCGAGCGGCCCCTGCTGAGTCTTCATGTCCTCTGGATCAACAGCGGCGCCGGGCGGCAGGTCCTTGCGAGTCGCCTTGCCTTCGAATTTTTTCTTTAAAGTCGGATTCCAGTGACGCACGATCACCTGGTCCGGCAAGTTGGCAGTCGCAAAACTTGGTTGGAAGTTGACCAGTGACTTACCCCACTCAATCACGTAAGTTGGCTTAACCACAGACTTGCTGGGGGCGTAGTGCAAAGTAACCAGGCGACGGCTGCTCGTCGGGTCCTTGTCGAAATCCAACCACAGGTCGTAACCGATCTCGCGGGCCCGATCGAGCAGAAAGTTAATGGCGTATTGCCGCTGTACAGGCAAAAGGCGGATTTCGTCTTCATGCGCCAGGTTGCGCTTGAGCTCTTCATCGTCAACTTGAAGCTCGAGGGCGGGCACCGTTTGCCGGACCTGTTTCGCGATCTCCTGCACCAGGTCGCGAGCAATAAAGGAGTCTCGTTTTTGAACGTAATCCCTCGTGACCGGAATAGTGCGGAAGCGTTGCAACAGATTTACGCAGTGAACAGTCAGCGTGGATGGGCCGGACTCAGGGAAATTCGGGGTCATGCGCACGATCTCGCCAACCAGCATTCGCGCCAGCTCGTCCTTCCCTTTGCGGTAGTAACCCATGAACAATTCGGCGTCCTGCCAAGGATTGAACGTGTCCTTGTCGCTGTACTTGAACCAGCCTTTGCCGGGCCCTTTGCCATCGGGGTCCCAGTTGTTCACGGTCAAATCGAACGAGTCCATCTGTTGCTGTTTCTTTTCGTCCCGGTTGTCGGTATCGGTATAGGTCACACTCAAGACATCGCTCTCTACCTGCAGCAACTCCTTGCCGCGCACTTTGACCTTGAAGGCAGGGACATAAAAATCCTGGCCGGCAAAAATCTCCTGCTCGGTCGTGGTCGCCGCCGTTGCCATTTATTTCC
>WNGL01015234.1_pt1 | contig 17154 bp, 15 predicted proteins | sample 5400591 | NCBI WGS metagenome assembly WNGL01 (sample SAMN13153377, study PRJNA577476) | soil metagenome | isolation source: 80 cm soil or saprolite under Garry oak tree replicate 1 | place: USA:California | collected 2016-06-15
GCCGCCGGCGGGCCGAGGGCCATGGTGCCGCTTGTTCGTTTGGGCCGATCGAGCGCGAAGGTTCCGGATGGCGTGTCAGCGCGGTCTGCGCCGGGAATGGAACGGCATGGAATGCGAACATCAACTTGGCGGTTTCCGGCGACCGTCTGCAGTGGTCGAGCGAGCGCGGCACGGCGGTTTACGTTCGCTGCAGCAGCGGTTGAGAGCAGTTCCAAACCGGACAAGAGTTGAAGGACGTTGGGGCCGCGTGGACGGATGCTCGAACATTGGAACCGGTGCCCCGGCTCCGGATTGGATTCCGTGGCGTTCACGAAACAACATGTGAGGCGGCCCATGTCCAGATGCGAAACTTGCGGAAACGACTATGACAAGGCGTTTCAGGTGGTCATGAACGGGGTGACCCACACGTTCGACAGTTTCGAATGCGCGATCCATGGCGTCGCGCCGACTTGCCCGAACTGCGGCACCCACATCGTCGGTCACGGCGTGGAAAAAGGCGGCACGATCTTTTGTTGCGTTCATTGTGCCCAGACGGAAGGCGTGCGCGAACTGCGCGACCGTGCCTGAGCGCTGCTCGCGCCCGCGTTGTGCGTAGTCACAGCTGAATGGCCGGGCCTGGTCCAATGAAGCGAGCATGACTGCCATCCCCAGGCCGGTCCGGTCTTGGGATGGAGCCGTCACGGCAATGCGCATCGCTCGGGCTTTAACGCAACATTAACCATGACCGGAGCAGCGTGGCCCCTGACGCGCACAGAAGGTCGGCAGCCGCCGCCGAAGGGGCCATGCAAAAATCCGGAGATATGCCGAAGCCAGGCGATGAAATGCGTGCTCCTGGCCCGGGAAGCCAAGGACTTTCCGTACAAGCTGATGTTGCTCAGCATCGCTCAATTGTGGCGCGCCATCGCCGAGACGACCGAGGAGGTCGAGGCGCTCCGGAACCGCGAAGCTGCCGGGAGCGTCGCGCCGGCGTAGAGGGTCTCCTTCAGCCATTGAGCGCCGTGGTCGCGACCCACGTCACCTTCATCATCCGGCCGTGAGGCGATCCTCGATATTGTTGGCCACCTCCTCGCAGACGGCGGCCAACCCGAGTAGCTCTTCCCTGACGAAGCGATCTTCGGCTTTCTCTGCGAGCTGCCGATATTGCTCGGCTTGGCTGCGAAGGTAGTCGTCGTATTCCATGCGACCTCCAAACGCTCGCTCCCGCGCCCTGGCTTGTCACGTCTCCTGCGGATTTCCCAATCGCAAATCGCACAAGCCCCAGTCCACCAGCTTGAAGGAGCCGCTCCTGATCCGCACGTCGATGCCGTGGTGGAAAAACAGCATGTGCTGCGCCTTCTCGATCTTCTTGGCATTCTCCAACGGGGAGAATGGCTTGCGAACCCGCCGCCAAGAAGTTCCCTGAGGGGTCCTGCCCAATTCCTGGAAGCCCGATGCGATGACATTGAGCTGAGTGAATCGCGGGGCAGCGTTGAATTCCTCGGTGAACTGCGCAGCATCGAATGCTTTCGGCCTGCGTGATTTGGCGCCGGCGAGCATGGCTTCGGCGAGAGTTTTTGCGTACGGGTTCTGCGGGGTCAGTTCGACGTAGGAGAGCAGATGCTCGGCCAGCAGCGCGTTGATGGCCGCATTGAGTTTTGTCGAATGGAAAAACATGTTTGCGCTCGCCTGCCGAACCCTGCACCGCGTGGGCAGCTTAGCTCATCCGGAATTTCAGCGCATCGGGGATCGGATCGCAATCGAGATTGCTGCGGCCCAATCCTCGTCCCTGTGCCCGAGGGCTGTCGACGAGGGGCCCATCGTTCCGGGCCGGGCTGGGCGGCGAACCAGCCGCCGTCGCCGCACTTTGCGGCAGATCCCGAGCAGACCATCCGAATTTTGTGCATCGATTTGTGCCGGTTCAGAGCTGCCGCTGTTGCCCAATATTGCGGCGCGAAGGACCAATTCCTTCTCGCGCTTATGAGATCATCGTCCCAGCTCCGCCGCAGGCGGGCGAGCCGCCTTGCGGCGCTTTGCAACAGGCTGCGCGACCGTACCGAAGCAAGCAAAAAGTGCTGCTCGCACAGTCCCTCCGGGGTCTGCGGCGGGACAGCGTGCGCCCTGCCGCCGTCGCAGCCCGGAACGCAGCATTCCGTCGAGATGATCATCGATCTACTCCCGTCGGCTTGGTATCCTCGAACCGCGCCGGGCACGGTTACGGTGTGCGCATCGAGACAACGAGGACCATCGGTCACGGTTCAACGCTCATGCCTTTCAGGCGGCTCGCGAGTTCGCCGCGCGCATCGAGAGCAGCACCTGAGATCGAGCGACGTTGAGCTGCAGCGATCCGCGGATTTTTGCCAGGGCCGCCGCGGATTCATCGAGCGACCGCGTCGCCTCCTGGCATTCCTGGGCTCCCTGAGAGAATCCCAGGACCGCAGCCGCTTCGCGGAGCGACTCCAGCAGCCGAACCTGTTCGTCAGCCTGCTTGCGGTCGGCCGCTTGTTCCAACTGCTCCAGCAGCCGGCCGGTATCCTCCAGGAAACCGTCGATGATCGATGCCAGTTCCTCGGGCCCCACGTGCTCGGCCAGCGCTTCGAACCGGGCCTGATTGAACTCGATGGTCGGTGGGCTGGATTGCAAGGCCTGGGGCCGCTTCGGTGCGTTTGCGCTCACCCGTGCGATTGCCGCCGCCAAATCCGGCACATTGATCGGCTTGCCGACGAAGTCGTTCATGCCGGCGGCGAGGCAGGTATCGCGATCGGTCTCGAAGACATTCGCGGTCATGGCAACGATGGGAATGGACCTGCCGCTCTCCAGGGCGCGAATGGCCGCCGTCGCCTCGAGCCCATTCATGCGCGGCATTTGCATGTCCATGAAGATCAAATCGTAAGCTCGGGATTTGACCTTGATGAGCGCGGCCTCGCCGTCTTCCGCGATATCGACCGCGTGACCGAGTGAACGCAGCATGCCCTTGGCCACTTTTTGGTTCACCGGCATGTCTTCCACCACCAAGATCCGCAGGGCCGCTTCCGGGCCGGGCGCGTCGGCTGCTTGGTCCGCCTCCGGCGGTGCTTCCGCGACGTGCAACGGGATCTCGAACCAGAATGTGCTTCCGGTTGCTGGCGTGCTGATGACCCCGATCGTCCCGGCCATTGCTTCGATCAGCCGCTTGGAGATGGCCAGGCCGAGGCCGGTGCCGCCGAAGCGGCGGTTGATGCTGGCATCGGCCTGCGAAAACTCCTTGAACAGCCGATCTCTTGCCGAATCCGCTATGCCGATCCCGGTATCCGTCACTTCGAAGCGAATGCCAGGCTCGCCGGCGCCGTGGCGGCCGCGCACCTGCAGGCGCACCGAACCCTGAGGCGTGAACTTGACGGCATTGCTCAATAGATTGAGCAGGACCTGGCGCAGCCGCTTTTCGTCGCCCTGCACGAACGACGGAAGATTCGCGTCGAGTTCGAAGGTGAGCTCCAGGCCTTTGGCTTGCGCAGCCCCGAGGCTGACGCGGACGGCGGAATTTATCAGGCGAGCGAGTCCGAACGGCACTTGCTCGATTTCCACCATTCCGGTCTCGAGCTTCGAGAAGGTCAGGATGTCGTCGATGACGCTGAGCAGCGCATCGCCGCAATTGCGAATGGTCTCCACATGGTCCGCCTGCTCGGAGCTCAGTCCGGTGCGCCGCAGCAAGGTCGCCATGCCGAGCACGCCGTTGAGCGGCGTGCGGATCTCGTGGCTCATGGTGGCGAGGAACGCGGACTTGGCCCGCGCGCCGGCTTCCGCGGCTTCCTTGGCGGCGACCAGCTCGGTGATGTCGGTGAAGGACTGCACCATGCCGCCGGAGGGCAGGGGTTCAATTCGAACCTCGATTACGCTGCCATTGGGTCGGCGCCTCACGTATGATTTCGGCAAGGTTCCCGTGCCCGTGAGGAAATACTGTCTGATATCTTCCGGCAACAACTCCCCGTTTGGCCCGAATTCGCCCTTCTTCCATTGCTCCGCGAAAATAGCCCTCACATCGACAGGCAAAGCAAATTCCGGCTGGGCGAACTGCGCTTCGTCCATGCCGCTATATTCCACAGCTCGCTTATTGAAGATCAACAGCTTGCCGTCAGCATTGACGAATGCAATTCCTTGATTCATATGGCCCAGAGTTATTTCGAGTAGATCCGACTTCTCCATGTAGCGCGCTTCATTGAGCTCGGCGCGCGCCTTGTATTTGACTTGTGCCTCTGCGAGTCGTTGGCGATGTATTTCTGAAGGCCTTTGATAAAGGATGTATGCGAACGATGCCGCGGCCAGGAGCATTGCGAAAAACGTACCCAAAGCGATCAGTAGAGGGTGCACGCCCCCTGATGTGACTGGACTTGTGAACCATAGGGCTCCGAGCGTGAGTAGGAGCAACACGCCGGCGATTAAGATGATGCATTCCAATACGCGAATTCGCGAAGAGGTCGTGGGTATCGGCACGCTTGTTCCCGCAGGTTCGCTCGCTGGGTCGCAGCGCAGATTGCAACGAATTCTGCGTGGAACTCCTTTACTTTCTGCGAAGGCTTGAGCGCGTCGGCCCCGCAACGGCAGGTTGACGAACCGCGGGCGTTAACGTTAATATTCGGTTATCCTTTCGCTACGACCCGGTTAACATCATGATGGCCATGGGCGTGAAAGGGGAGGGGGTCAGACTAATGCTTGCCATCGCACAGTCACCACACAGTTTTGCGGAACGTGTCGCCCGGTTTCTCTCACGTGTTGAGTACCGGCGCGCTGAAACCGAGATCGAGCTGGATGCCATCCTACGGTTGCGCCACGATGCCTATTTGAAAGAAGGCGCAATTCCTCCCAACAGCTCTAGGCGTTTGGAAGATAGTTTCGATGACGTTGATAATGTTTACAATTTTGGCATCTTTGTTGATGGCGAATTAGGCAATGCAATTCGACTGCACGTGCTTTCCAATATTGGCCAGCGGTCACCCGCAATGGAATCGTTCGGCGAGTTCCTGGTTCCGAAGCTCAGCGCCGGAAAACTGATTATCGATCCCAATCGGTTCGTTGCGAACTACAAGCTTGCCCGCCTGTACCCAGAGCTGCCTTACGTGACCCTTAGGCTGACTTACTTAGCCTGCAAATTTTTTGAAGCCGATATTATGACCATGACAGTGAGAGCAGAGCATCAGGCTTTCTATCGGAGAGGATTTTTTGCGGATCTAGTATGTCCACCTCGGCCTTATCCCCTTCTGAGCAAACCGATCAGTCTTCTGTTTATCGATTTTCCCAGGGACTCGGAGCGGCTTGCCGAACGATATCCTTTTTCCGCCTCTTCGGAGGCTGAAAGGAAAGCTCTTTTTGGGGAAGGCCCCACGCGCGTGCGCAGCGGTGGCGCAATGACCGCTACGATACCGCTGGATGCGACTATGCCTCCATTGAAGTTGATCGCGCGGTGAGGGCGAAGTTGCGGCCCCGGGGAGCACCCGCTCCTCACTCAGGCAAAGCTGCCCGCTAGAAATATCGCCCGCCGGCTGCGGCGCGGGCCGGCCACTGATCCCTAGTTCAAGATTAGGTGCAGCCCGACAGGAGCTGCCGGCCCGTTCACGCCCGCAACGGCATTCCGCCCGACTGGGCTTGCGGCGCTGTGTGCCCGGACCGCTTCCGCGCTGCCCGATATTCGCGGTAATCGTGCAGTGCCGCCCGGACCCGCCCGAACTCCTGTTCGAGCTCCTGGAGATAGCTATTGCCCTTGCTCGACAGCGTGGCGGGATCGATGCGCCGCCAGCCGAGGCACATTTCATAGACTCCCTGCGCGCCGATATTGGCCGCTCCGCTTCGCAGCGCGTGCGCGTGCTCGCGGAAGCCTTGGGCATCGCCGCTCGCCGCCGCGTGCGAGAGCTCCTCAAGCACGCTCGCAGCATCGTCGATGAATTGTTGGGCGAGTTCCTCGACAAAGTCATCGCCGCCGAGAGCCTTCAGCGATTCGAGTGTGCGGATGTCCAGCGGCGAGGGCCTGTGCTTGGTGACCGCTCCCGGCTTTCCGGTTCCGGCCGCTTGGGCCGGTCGCGTTGGGCGGGCGCGCCGCTCCGGCGAGATCGCATCGAGCACCTCGAGTAGCCCGGTCGGCTCGATCGGCTTTGCGATGCAAGCGTCCATGCCGGCCTCCTCGCAACGCCTCTGCGTCGGCTCATCGGTCTCATTCACCAGGCCCACGATGGGGACGCGCGGACGCCCGGCCGACAGAAAGCGGATGAGCTTGGCCGCCTCGATCCCGTTCAGGACCGGCATTTCGATGTCCATCAACACTGCGTCGAATCCGCCTTTGGCGACGGCCTCGGCGGCGACCTGGCCGTTATCGACGATTCGCACTTCATGGCCGGCTTTTTCGAGAATTTTAGTGATCACCCTCTGGTTGGTGACGTTGTCCTCAGCGACCAGAATGGCAAGTCGGCGCACCGCCTCCTCGGTCACATCGAGATCGGCAAGCGCGTGCGTGTCCGCCTCGGGTCCGCTGGACGTTGTCGTCGCCGCGGCCCCCGGCGTGGCCTGGTTCGAGATCGCCGCCATGCTCGTCGCGATCGGGCCGTTCACCCGGGTGGGCGCTTCGGTGTGGCGCCGGCCGCGCGGCAGTCCGCGCATCGGCGCACATACCTGGAGCGCGGGGACGGTGAGGCCGCCCAGTAGAGCGAGGCTCAGTCCCGCATGAGCCGCAAAGGAATCCGTCGCGACCGTCACCAGCGCGAAGCTCGCGACGGCCGTATCCGCGGCCGCAAGCAGATAGGGCGTCCCGAACCGAAACCCGTTGGCCAATATGACCAGCAAATACAACGGATAGAGCGGTGCCGCCGTCTCTCCGCCGATGTGCAGGCAATAGGACAACGATCCGAGATCGACGAGGATGCCGGCGAGGCGGCGAGCCGGGCTGGCGCCCGGTCGCAACAGGAGATGGGAGAAAATGCCGAGCGATGCCAGCTCGAAGGCAGCGAACAGCCCGACGACCGAGCGCAGCAGATCGGGACCGCCGCGCGTCTCGATCGAGCTGGCGATCAAGAGATAACAACCCACCAGCCCGCCCGCCCCCAGGCGATACAGCGCCAGTTCATGCTCGGAATCCGGGCGGTCCCGCAGCCTCGAGGCGATCCAACCCAGCGCGGGGATGCGCTGCAATGGCCTTCCCCATCGCGAGCCGCTGCCATAGCTTTTCGGGAATTTCATCGTCCACTCATGCGCTGCGCACGAGCGCCGGCGCATCGAAAGCGAGCGCCAAGAACTCGCTCACCGGCAGCGGTCGGCCGAAATAATAACCCTGGACCTCGTCGCAGCCCTCGGCGCGCAACCGCGCGAGCTGATCCGCGGTTTCTACGCCCTCTGCGACGATGTCGAGCTCGAGACTGTGGCCCAGGCTGACGATGGCACGAACGATGGCGGCGTCGCTCGGATCCGTCGGCAGATCCCGAATGAAACACTGGTCTATCTTCAGCCGATCGACCGGAAAGTTCTTGACGTAGGTCAGCGACGAATACCCGGTGCCGAAATCGTCGATCGAGATGCTCACCCCCAGCTCGTGAAGCCGACGCAGGTCCGTCGCGACCGCTTCGGTATCGGCCATCACGATGCTTTCGGTGAGCTCGAGATCGAGGCGTGCGGGATCGAGCCCGGTTTCCGCCAGCGCCTTGGCCACCAGCAGGGGCACGCTCTGCTTGCGAAACTGCACGGCCGAAAGGTTGACGCCGACGCGCAGCGGCGGAAATCCCGCACGCTCCCACGATTTCGCATCACGGCAGGCTTGCCGCAATACCCATTCGTTGATCGGGACGATCAGCCCATTCTCTTCGGCTCGTGCCAGAAACTCGCCCGGACCGACGATGCCGCGCCCGGGCCGCCGCCAGCGCAGCAGCGCCTCGGCCCCGACGATGTGCCCGGTCTTCATGTTCACCTGCGGCTGATAATACAGCACGAACTGGTTGTCCTGAATCGCCTGCCGCAACTCAGAATCGAGATGCCTCGCCTCCTGCGCGCGGCTGTGCATGTCGGCCGCGTAGAACCGCACCACGTTGCCGCCATCGGCTTTGGCGCGGTACATCGCGAGATCGGCGTGCTTCAGCAACTCCTCGGCGTCGGCTCCGTCCGCCGGATGCAAGGTGGTTCCCACGCTGGCGTTGGTCGTGATGCGCTCGCCGGCGAACTGATAGGGCTCGCAAACCGCAGCGACGAAGCGTGCCGCCAATTCCCCTGCTTCCTCGCTGCGCGCGAGACGACTCTGCAGGATGGCGAATTCGTCGCCGCCTAGCCGCGCCACGGTGTCGCCTTCACGGGCCAGCGACTGCAGCCGTTGTGCCACCACCTTGAGGAACTTGTCGCCGAGCACGTGACCGAGCACGTCGTTGATGTTCTTGAAGCCGTCGAGGTCGACGAGGTGCAGCGCGAACGGACGGTCGCCGCGCCGCGCCCGGGCGATCTCGCGGCGCAGCCGGTCCGCCAGCAGGGCACGATTCGGCAGGCCGGTCAGTGCGTCGTGGTGGGCGATGTGCAGCAAATGTTCCTCGGCGCGCTTTCTGTCGGTGATGTCGATCGAGCTGGTCAGCACGGCGACGACCGCATTGGCGCGGTCCCGCAGCGGCGACTTCGTCGTCAGAAACACGCGTTTGACGCCGTCGGCATCGATGATCTCTTCCTCATAGGTCGGCAGAACCGCGCCGCTGCTGAAGTGATCGATCCCCGCCAGCGCGGTCTGGAAGGCGTTGACGAACAGGAATTTGCCGTCGCGATTCGCGGCGCTGATCATGGCCGGGACCGTGTCGATCACCTGGGCGAGGCGCTCGCTCGAGTCGCGCAGCGCCTCCTCACGCGACCGCTCGCTGTACTCGAGCTTCTGCTCGAGGTTGTTGGCACGCCTGGCGAGCAGCAATTGCTGCTTGCGCAGCTTGAGCAAATTGCGTGCGCGCGTCTGGAACTCGTGGTGATCGACCGGGCTGCTCAAGAAATCCGTGGCGCCGGCCTCCAGGGCGCGCAGACGGAACTCGCGTTCCTCGTAGACGGTGATGACGATGACGGGCACTTCCGAGAGATTGGGCTGTGCGCGGAACCGGCGGGTGAACTCTGCGCCGTCCATGTGCGGCATCTTGAAATCGGTGACGACGAGGTCGGGTGTGTTGGTCTCGAGCCACACCAGCGCCGCTTGCGGATCCGCGAAGGCGCGTACCGTGACGCCGTCCTCGATCGAGGCGGCAAGCCTCGAGAAGATCTGGCGATTGGTGGCGCGATCGTCGAGGATCACGATAAGTGACATAACGCTGCTTTCTTCAGGTTTCGATCGGCCGAGCTTGGCTCGGGCGCACCCCGGAGCGGCCGAGTGCATCCGACTTGCGGCTGCCGCTCGCGTCGGGAAATCTAGATGATGCGCCTTAAGAAATTGGATCGGCTATTGCCTAAAATTTTAGTTAGGGACCACGAGCGCCTCGCCCCGCGGATCCTGGCGCCGAATCGGTCATGACCCAAGCCGCGGGCTTGACCGTTCGTTAAGGCTAAGCCCTCGCGCCCGAGCGGGGCGCAATCCTTGGGCCCGGCTGGCGCAGATCCGGCGCGCTTCCTGCAGAAGGCCAACTGAGCGCGAGCCCTCCCTGGATATTGCGCGCAAAACTCCCGTAAACTGCGGCGGACACCGCCGGAGGGTTCATGGATTTCGAGCTCAGCGAAGAGCATCGGATGCTCAAGGAGCTGGTGGCGCGCTTCACAGCCGATGCGCTCATCCCGCTCGAGCCGAAGGTGCTCGAGCGCGAAAGCCGCGGCGAGGCGGCGGGACTGACGGAAGCGGAGCGCATGCCCATCGATGCCAAGGCCCGCGAGCTCGGGCTTTGGGGGCTCGATGCGCCGACCGAGTTCGGGGGCTCGGACCTGCCGGTGGAGGCCATGGTCGGGGTCCACGAGGAGCTGGGCAAGACCGTGACGCCCTATACGTTTCCACCGGACTCGCCCAATTTGCGCATGCTGATGGTCGCCGCCAACGAAGAGCAGCGCCAGACCTACCTTGGGCCTTATGCGCGCGGCGAGACCGTGTCGGCGATCGGCATTTCCGAGCCGGGTGCCGGCGCCGATCCGGCTTCGATGATCACCCGCGCGGTTCGCGACGGCGATGATTGGGTGATCAACGGCCGCAAGATCTGGATCAGCCGCGCCCACGACGCGGACTTCACCATACTGATGGCGGTGACCGACAAGGCCAAAGGCGCGCGCGGCGGGATTTCGGCGTTCCTGGTCGACAAGGGAACGCCGGGGTTCAACGTCCTTCGCCGGATTCCCATGATCGGCGGTCACGTCACATACGAGATCGCGCTCGAGGACTGCCGCCTTCCCGCCGGCAAGCTTTTGGGAAAAGAAGGACAAGGGTTTGCACCGATGCAGGTCCGGCTCTCGACCCGCCGGGTGCAGATGGCATGTTGGTGCATCGGCATTGCCCAGCGCGCGGTCGACATGATCTGCGAGCATGCCCGCCAGCGCGTCACGTTCGGCGCGCCGCTCGCGGATCGACAGACCATCCAATGGTGGGTCGCCGACGCCGCCACGCAAATCCATGCCTGCCGTCTCATGGTCTATGATGCCGCGTGCAAGATCGATCGCGGCGGCGACGCCCGCTCCGAGGTGTCGATGATCAAGGTATTCGCCACCGAAATGGCCTGGGACATCCTCGACAAGGCGATGCAGACGTTCGGCGCCATGGGCATGACCAAGGAGATCCCGCTGCAATTGATGGCGAGCAAGGTGCGCCTGATGCGAATCTACGATGGCCCCTCCGAGGTGCACCGCTGGGTGATCGCCCGCAATCTGCTGGGACGGCGGTGATAATCTGCGCGCGTCGAGCCCGCGAAAGCGGGGACCCATAACCGCGGATCGTGCGAAATTCCGCCGCCGCTGGTCATGGATCCCGGCTCGCGCTCGCTCCGGTCCCTTGGCCGGGACGACGGCTCGAAAGGAAATGAATGATGTTGCCGTTGAGCGGGATCAAGGTGATCGAGATCGCCCAAAATCTGGCGGGCCCGTTCACGGGACAGATCCTCGCCAACTTGGGTGCCGACGTGGTCAAGCTCGAGCGCCCGGACGGCGGCGATGACGCGCGCTATTGGGGGACGCTGCTCACGCCGGACGCCTCCTATACGTTCCACGCCATGAACTACAACAAGCGCGGCTTCGCGCTGGATCTGCGCGATCCTGCGGCGATCGCCTGGCTCAAGCAATACATCGGTGGATGCGACGTGCTGGTGCAGAACATGCGGCCGGGCGTCATGGAGGATCTCGGCCTCGATGCGCAGAGCATGCGTGCCGCGCACCCCCGCCTCGTCTATTGCTCGCTATGGGCGTTCGGCAACAAAGGCCCGATGAAGATGAAGCCTGGATACGAGCCGGTCGTGCAGGCGTTCGCCGGCCTGTTCAGCGTCAACGGCGCGCCCGAGGCACCGCCGACCCGAATCGGGGTGCAGCTGCTCGATCTCGGCACCGGCATGTGGGCGGCGCTCGGCTGTGTCGCCGCGCTCTACCGTCGGCAGCTCACCGGCGAGGGCTGCGTCGTGGATACTTCGCTGTTCGAGACCGCGCTCGGCTGGCTCACGCTCGGCTTCGGCGCCTACAAGGCGACCGGCACGCTGCCGGTCCGGCATCGCACCGGATCCGGGCGCATCATCGTATTCCAGGCGTTCGAGACGAGCGATGGCGAGATCATGGTCGCGGCCGCGAACGATCGCCTGTTCATGAAATTCGCGCGTGCCCTCGGCCATCCCGAGTGGGAGGCCGAGCCGCGGTTCAAGACCAACGCGCTTCGCCTCGCCAACAAGGACGAGCTCATGCCGCACATCGAGACGGTCATGCGTTCGAGGAGCCGGGCCGAGTGGATGGAGCGGCTGGAAGCCGCCGGCGTTCCGTGTGCGCCGATCAACACCTTGGCGGAACTCGCCCACGAACCACAGACCGAGGCGGTGGAGATCCTGCAGGAAGCGCCGGGGCTCGCAAAGCAGTTCGTCGGGCTGCCGATCAAGTTCGACGATATCCGGCCGCCGATTCGGCGACCCGCGCCGCGGATCGGACAGCACAACGATGAGATCTTCGACGGCGCGCTCGGTCCGCCTGCCGCCCCGCGAGCGGGCGCTTGATCTCGAGCGGCAGCCAAACGATGCTGGCCGTCGCCCAAACGGGGAGGTTGCCATGACCGTTGCTGCTCAAAACCGAGACGTCGGCGTGAGCCTCTCCGGCCACGTGGCTACCGTCGAGATCCGGCGCCCGCCGCACAATTATTTCGACAATGCGCTCATCCGCGCCATTGCCGAGGCATTCGATGCGCTCGACGCCGATCCGCAATGCCGGGCTGTCGTACTTGCGGCCGAAGGCAAGTCGTTCTGCGCCGGTGCGGATTTCTCCAAGCGTCTCGATACCGCGGCCGCGAGCGATGTCGGAAACGGCGAGGCCAAGCATCTCTACAAGGAAGGCACCCGGCTATTCCGCAACAAGAAGCCGGTCGTTGCCGCCGTGCACGGTGCTGCGGTCGGCGGCGGGCTCGGCCTGGCGCTCGTCGCCGATTTTCGCGTGACCTGTCCGGAGGCGCGGTTTTCCGCCAATTTCAATCGCATGGCTTTCCACCCCGGTTTCGGGCTGACCGTGACCCTGCCGCGGGCGATCGGGCCGCAGCGCGCCGCGCTGCTGTTCTACACCGGCCGGCGCATTCCCGGGGACGAAGCGGTGAAGATCGGCCTTGCGGATCTCCTGGTCGCGCAGAGCGAGGTGCGCGCCGCCGCACAGGAGCTCGCGACCGAGATCGCCCAGTCCGGGCCGCAGGCAGTGGTGTCGACGCGCGAGACGCTGCGCCGCGGCTTGGCCGAGGCGGTCGAGGCCGCGACCGAGCGGGAGCTCGTCGAGCAGGAATGGCAGCGGCGGACCGCCGATTTCAAGGAAGGCGTCAAGGCGATGGCGGAGCGCCGGCTGCCGAATTTTTTGGGCCGATAGCAGCTGTTGTGGGCGAGGGGATCGGACGCGAGGAGTGTCCGACCGCCTCTCGTGCGCGGGATTCAGGGAGAGAGCCGATGTCGGACCAGCAGGTGCTCAGCGAAATTGCGCGAGGGATAGCCACGATCACGCTCAACCGGCCCGCGGCGCTCAATGCGCTGACTCCGCAAATGATGGAGGGGCTGATCGATGCGACGGCCCGGGCGGAACGCGACGAGGAGATTCGCTGCGTGGTGATCCGCGGCGCGGGCGAGAATTTCATGGCCGGGGGCGACGTCAAGAGCTTCCACAAGTCCTTGACCGAGGATCGCGACGCTTATCTGCGCCGTCGCGAAATGCAGGTGGTGGCCGCGCATCAGTTGATCTATCAGCTCCGGCGCATGCCTAAGCCGTTTGTTGTCTCGGTGAGGGGTGCTGCCGCCGGCTTCGGCCTGAGCCTGGTGCTCGCGGCCGATCTGGCGATCGCCAGCGAGGATGCGATCTTCACGCTGGCCTATCGGCACATCGGACTCTCGGCCGACGGCGGCGCCACTTATTTCCTGCCGCGCGTGGTCGGCGAACGGCGCGCGCTGGAGCTCGCCTTGCTCGGCGAGCGCTTCCATGCGGGACGAGCGCTCGAGCTCGGCATCTTGAACTGGGTCGTGCCGCGCGCTGGATTGGATGCGGAAACGGAAAAGCTCGCGCGAAAGCTCGCGGACGGCCCGACCGTCGCGCTCGGGCTTGCCAAGCGCCTGATCCGCTCCTCGCTCGATCATTCCTGGGACGAGCACTCGCACCGCGAGGCCGAGAGTTTCGCGGCCGCCGCGGCGACGCAGGATCATCTCGAAGGCGTCTCCGCTTTCGTGGAGAAGCGCCAGCCGGCGTTCCGGGGGAGATGAGCGCCAGCGGACCAGCTCCTCAGCGTGATAGTGCGCTGACGCCCGTGAGATTCGACAGCGACTCCCGCTGGCCTCCCTCGCGGTCGAAATTTCCCGGGTCGAGCCAGCGCTCGAACGCTGCTTGGAGCGCCGGCCATTCGCGGTCGACGATCGAATACCAGGCGGTGTCGCGGTTGCGGCCCTTGTAGACGACCGCCTGGCGGAAAATTCCCTCGAACCGGAACCCGAGGCGCTCGGCGGCCTGGCGCGAGGGCGCATTGAGCGCGTCGCATTTCCATTCGTAGCGGCGATAGCCGAGTTCGTCGAAAGCACGGTGCATCATCAGATACATGGCCTCGGTCGCAGCGCGACTCCTCTGCAAGCGCGGCGAATAGGCGATCGATCCCACTTCGATCGTGCCCATGGCCGGATCGATGCGCATATAGCTTGCCATTCCGACCGCGCGCCCGCTCGTGCGATCGATAATGACGTGGCAAAGCGGATCCGCGCCGGAAAAATGCGCCCGCATGAAATCGCGAAAATCCTCGAACCCCGCGAACGGACCATAGGCCAGATAGGTCCAAATCCGCCCCTCCTTATCCTCCGCGTAGGCATCGACCAGATCGGCGCAATGCCGATCCGCGTCGAACGGTTCGAGCCGGCAGAAGCGCCCGTCGACCGCGTCCCGCGGCGGCCGGGGGCGCGGCTCCCAGTTCGGCACGGCAGGGCCCACTGGCTGCCCTAGAGGATTGACATGCGCGCTCATGCTTGCTCCGCCCACGATGCTCGCCGGCTTCTTTGCCAAGAAGCATCGTCCGGGTCTACTGGTATGGCGTGGCAATGAACAGCGCGGGGACGATGGATGATCGAGGTGCGCGAAGCCGAGGCGGGCGATCTCGAGGCCATGCTGGCCATCTACAACGATGCCGTGATCAACACCACTGCGACCTATGATTACGAGCCGCGCAGCAGGAACGCGCAACGGCAATGGTTCGAGGCAAAGCACGCGCAGAACTTTCCGGTGCTGGTGGGGCTCGATGCGGGTGTCGTGGCGGGGTTCGCCAGCTACGGTCCGTTCCGTCCCTGGGCCGCGTATCTCTACACGGTCGAGAACTCGATCTACGTCGCGGCGGAACAACGGGGCCGCGGCGTAGGCACGGCGATCTTGGGTCCGCTCGTCGAGGTCGCGCGCGGAAGCGGCTTTCATGCGATGGTGGCCGGCATCGATGCGACCAATCAGGCGAGCTTGAAGCTGCACGCCAAATTCGGCTTCGAGCCGGTCGCGCATTTCCGACAGGTCGGTTGGAAATTCGAGCGCTGGCTCGACTTGGTGTTCCTGGAGCGGATTTTCTGATCCAATCGGTGTTTTCTCCCGCCGGCGGCCCGAAGCCTCATCCACGGACAAGGACAAGATGACCAGCAACGTCCAATGCTACATCGTCGGCGCATTCGAGCATCCCACGCGCAAGGCCGAGGACAAGTCGGTGGCGCAGCTCCATGCCGAAGTCGCGATCGGCGCGCTCGCGGATGCCGGATTGAGCAAACAGGATGTCGACGGCTACTTCTGCGCGGGCGATGCGCCGGGGCTCGGGCCGCTTTCCATGCTCGACTACATGAACCTCAAGGTCCGGCACGTGGACAGCACCGACACCGGCGGCTCCTCGTATCTGGTGCACGTGGCCCATGCTGCGCAGGCGATCGCCGCCGGCAAGTGCGACGTGGCGCTGATCACCCTGGCCGGCCGGCCGCGCAGCGAAGGCATTGCGACCGGCACGGCGCCGCGCACCTACAATCCCGCGCAGCCCGACGCGCAATGGGAATCCCCGTTCGGTCTCACCATCATCAACGGCTATGCCATGTGCGCGATGCGGCACATGTACGAGTTCGACACCACGAGCGAGCAGCTCGCCTGGATCAAGGTCGCGGCCTCCCATCACGCTCAGCACAATCCGCACGCCATGCTGCGCGACGTCGTGACCGTGGAGGACGTGGTCAACTCGCCGATCGTCGCCGATCCGCTGCACCGGCTCGATTGCTGCGTCATCAGCGACGGCGGCGGCGCGCTCGTGGTGGTGAGGCCGGAGATCGCCCGGAGTCTCGACCGGCCGCTGGTTAAGCTCATCGGCGCCGGCACCGCGCCGAAGCTCCAGGCCGGCGGCGATATCGATCTCACCTATTCGGCCGCTGCGCGGTCGGGGCCGGCGGCATTTGCGGAAGCCGGCATCAAACCGAATGACATCAAATACGTGTCGATCTACGACAGTTTCACCATCACCGTGCTGATCCAGCTCGAAGATCTCGGATTTTGCGAGAAAGGCCACGGCGGGGCGTTCGTGGCCGACGGCAACCTGATCTCGGGGGTCGGCAAGCTGCCGTTCAACACCGATGGCGGCGGCTTGTGCAACAATCATCCGGCCAATCGCGGCGGCATGACCAAGGTGATCGAGGCGGTGCGTCAGTTGCGTGGCGAGGCGCATCCGGCCGTGCAGGTCAGGAACTGCGATCTGGCGCTCGCGCACGGGACCGGCGGCTCGCTTGCCACCCGGCACGTCGGCGCCACCCTGATTTTGGAGCGGGAGTGAGCCATGGCGAGGACGCGAAAAATTCCCGCTCCCCAGCCGACGCCGGAAACGCAGGCGTTTTGGGATGCCGCCGCACGGGGCCGGTTCCTGATCCGCCGCTGCGGCGCGTGCGGCAAGGCGCATTGGCATCCGCGCTCGACCTGCCCGTACTGCTGGAGCGGGAAGACCGAGTGGACCGAAGCTGCGATTTCGACGCGCTCGCGATCGGGCAGGAGGTGCGGCTGAAATTCAGCGCGAGCGAGGGCGGCCCGCCGGTGCCGACGTTCACCACCGCCTAATCGTGAACAATTGCTTGTTGCGTTGCACAATATTGAATCACAGCATGGCGAGATGCTAGGCAAAAAAGCTTCTGCCTAATTTTTATCCAACGGCGATTCCAAAAGCGGACCAGCATCTTAGTCGACAGGCCCGACTGGCCTGCGTCTTGCAAATTCCAATCTCATCAGGTTCGCGCTCCGGCCGGCAGGCCGCCGCCTAGCTATTGGAGAACACAGAATGTACGCGGAAACCGTCGATCATTTCGCCGCGGTCGCAGCCAAGAAGAGCGAGTACCTGCGCCGGTCGCCGGGGGGATTCTGGATCAGCTCCATGCTGGCCGGTGCCTATGTCGGGCTGGGCATCATCCTGATCTTCAGCGTCGGCTCGGACGTCGATCCGGCCTATCGCGGGCTGATCATGGGCGCCTCGTTCGGCATCGCGCTCACGCTCGTCATCTTCGCCGGCTCCGACCTCTTCACCGGCCACACCATGTTCATGTCGCTCGGCGT
>WNGL01004883.1_pt1 | contig 17153 bp, 17 predicted proteins | sample 5400591 | NCBI WGS metagenome assembly WNGL01 (sample SAMN13153377, study PRJNA577476) | soil metagenome | isolation source: 80 cm soil or saprolite under Garry oak tree replicate 1 | place: USA:California | collected 2016-06-15
CATTGTAGAAGAGAGGTTGACGTCCTTCAACCGGGTCCTTCGCTAGCTCTGAGTTCTTGGTGCGGACGTGGTGATGACGATGGAGGTCGGGTTGCCAGCGAGTTATCGCGAGTTCTTTCAGCTTCTTGATGTGAGACACATTCGTCGGCGGGTTGATGTGATAGAGGGTGGAGTAGACTCCCGAGAATGCTTCTGTCCCGAAAACCTCTTCCTGGTACAACGAGCCGTCCGATTTTCGGAACTGAGTATGCCTCTTGGCGGGAAGTTTGCCAAGGCTGTAATAACTGGGCAATTCTGTCACTCTGGGCTTTTCTCGGGGCGTATAACTTTGTTTCTCAATACTCCAAGTCTTTCGATTTCGAGTTCCACTATGTCCCCTGGTCTAAGCCAAGGATGCGCATCTTGTCCGATCTCTAAGAGAGACCCCGTTCCAACTGTCCCAGATCCGAACACTTCTCCAGGTTGAAGCTGGACAGATTGCGATGCGCGGGCTATCATTTGGGGGAAGGTCCAGTGCATCTTGTCCATATTCCCCTGGGAGAGTTGTTTTCCGTTGACTTCGGCAGTCATCTTGAGGTTGAACTTTCCGGGGCCAGTTTTCCGATCTTGTAGCTCGTCAGGTGTGACAAGCCACGGTCCTAGAGAAGTAGCGAAATCCTTTGCTTTAGCTGGGCCGAGCCCAATTTTCATCTCGCCCACCTGAACGTCTCGTGCGCTCCAATCGTTCATTATGGTGTAGCCGGCAATGTGGGACTCGGCTTCGCTTTCGGGTATGTCTATTCCGCCTCGCCCGATTACGCAAGCGACCTCAAGCTCGTAGTCAAGCGTCTTAGTGTAGGATGGATAGGGCACATCTGCTCCGGGGCCATAGATTACGTGCGGATTCGAGTAGTAGAACGCGGGAAATTCGTACCATTCTTGCGGCATTGGAAGGCCTCGTCGTGCTCGGGCAGCCTTGACATGCTCTTCAAATGCATAGAAATCTCGCAGAGTGGGCGGGTTAGGAATCGGAGCCTTGATCCCGGCGTCTTCGGTTTTGCTCATGAATCGGTGAACATGCTCTGGCGGGACTCTGTGGAAGATTCGCCACGACAGGGATTGAAGATCGTCCAAGAGTTTGGAACTCTTGGATAGGATCTGTTGAATCGTCGGAGTTGCTGGGAGACTTCGAATTGAACGTGGAGGGCGAATGTTCAGCTTCTCGGCTACACTAGCAACCCGGTCAAAGTCTAGTATCCATTCTCCCCACAACAACCCCGTACGAGTCTTGTTCGGCGTTTTCTTTGTGGTGTAGGCGACCAGTTTCATCTGAGGTTAGAGGTTTCCCCGCTTCGCCTGTTCCGCCTCTATGGACTGGAACAGGGCCTTGAAGTTGCCCTTTCCGAAGGATTCGCTTCCCTTTCTCTGGATAATTTCGAAGAACAGGGTGGGCCGGTCTTGGAGGGGTTTGGTGAATATCTGGAGCATGTAGCCCTTCTCATCCTTGTCCACCAGTATGCCAAGACGTTTTAGATCATCTATTCTCTCCGAGATACCTCCGACGCGCTTGGGAAGCTCCGCGTAATAGCTGTCCGGCGTCCGCAAGAATTCTATTCCCCGCTCGGCTAATCTCGCGACTGTGGCGACGAGGTCGTCTGTGGAGATGGCGAGGTGTTGGACGCCAGCTCCTTTGAAATAGTCCAGATATTCTTGTATCTGCGACTTTCTCTTTCCTGCAGCCGGCTCGTTGATCGGGAACTTTACAGTCCCAGTCGGATTGCGCATAACCTTGGAGCGGAGGGCGGAGTATTCGGTGCTGATATCTTTGTCGTCGAAGCTGATGAGCTGGGTGAACCCGAAAACGTTGCCGTAGAACTCTACCCAGTAATCCATTTTTCCTTCCTCCACGTTAGCGACCACGTGGTCCACATGTTTCAGACCAACAGACTCTTCTTTTCCTTGGAACGGAATGTATCCGGGGGCGAATATTCCGTGGTAGTCGTGACGCTCGATGAACGTGTGTACGGTGTCGCCGTAAGCAGCTATGGCGGCACCTCTTATGGTGCCATGATCGTCCTTGAGAACCTTAGGCGCCTGTATTCCCTTGGCACCACGCCGAACTGCTTCCTTGTATGTCCAGTCGACATCCTTGACTCGCATTGCAACGTCGGCCACTCCATCTCCGTGGGTGATGACGTACCTAGAGATTGGATGGTCTGGGATAAGGGAGGAGGTTAGTAGGAGTCGGATATCGCCTTGTTGCATGAGGTAGGAGATCTTGTCTTTGACTCCCGTCTCGGGTCCGCTGTAGGCGACGGGTGAAAAGCCGAATCCGTTCTTGTAAAAGTAACTGGCTTGTTTCGCGTTTCCAACGTACATTTCGACATAGTCTATTCCTTCTATGGGTAACGCGTCATTCTTCAATTGGGATCGACGTGCGATAATCTATTGTTGAACCTTTTAACTTATTCTCGCAACGAGGCGAAGGCTACTAGGTCAGCAGTAGGTTAGCTTTGCCGCGGTAGCTGCTATGGGGGCTCTACTGAGCGAGTCAGAGAAGGTTTTCGGCGAAGAAGCCTAGCACGAGCTTTTCGACTTCGTCAGGTGCGTCCTCCGGGACAAAGTGGCCTGCCTTCACTTGAGTCAACTTTGCGTTTGGAATCATCTTGGTCACTCTCTCTGCATATGTTGGGGCGGTTTTTCCAGTTCCCCAAATTACCAGGGTCGGAACCTTGAGTCGGGGGAGACCCTGCTCTATCTCCTTCATCGGCTTGAAGCTGGGATGTGTTGGCGAGTCCGGGAACATTCTTGGAAATGCCTGGTAGGCTTTCTTCGCTTCGTCGTCCGGGAACGGTGCCCAGTAGGCCTCCATGGCACTCTCAGAGATAATCTCAGGATGTACGGATGATTCCTTGATGATCGCGGGCGTGATTTTCGCCGCTACTTGAGGAGGAAGGCGATAGTCAGATGTGAGGAACGTGTTCATGATGACGAGGCCCGCAACGTTTTGCGGGTGTCGTATCACGTACTGCATTGCAAGGGGTCCTCCCCAATCGTGCACGATCAGGATCAGATTCCTTAGCCCTAGAGATTCAATGTAGCTCGAGACTATTCTTGCGTGATGGGGAAAGTCGTGGAGGTCCGGGTTTGGCTTTTCCGATTTTCCAAAACCCATTAGATCGAATGCAAGGGCGCGATGGCCGGAACCCGTGATGGCGGGGACGAGGCGCCTCCACATATAGGACCAAGCTGGATTGCCGTGAATCATTACAACTGGCCGGGTACCGGAGCCCTCGTCCACATAGTGGATTGCGAGCCCGTCTAGGTGAACCCATCTTTCCGCGAACGGCCATCCGTCAAAGTATGGCCAGCCTTGTCGGATCATCTACAAGCCTCTCGTAAACAGCCTGTTCGTTGACGAGATGCGCGGCCCAGTTGCGATATAGGGATTTAGTAGCCTCCGACCGTCAATTCAGGTATCGGGTTCTCGACGGTACCCAAACAGGACTCGATGGAGATTTCACAACCACGTTGGAAGCTGGTTCTCCGGGAGTGGAATCTCAGATTCGATGAGAGGAGAAACTGTAATATCCCGTTGGCACCGCAACACCGTTTGAGCTGACATCGTCGTGGACTGGGGAATGAAGAACCGGTTTTCTAGAATAATCAAGCCTGAAACAGGTCGAACTGTGATGCTTGCCGTGGACCATGGATACTTCATGGGTCCCACTCGCAAGCTGGAGGAGCCTCGGAAGACGATCGAGCCGCTTCTGGATTATTCAGATGCGATAATGTGTACGCGAGGAGTGTTGCGAACCTCAGTCGATCCTAGATCAAACGTTCCCATTGTCCTTCGGGTTTCCGGTGGAGCTAGCATTATCGGGGACTCTCTGACAAACGAGACTATCACAACCTCAGTTCGCGACGCGGTCCGATTGAACGTGTCCGCGATGGCCCTCTCGATATTTGTCGGTTCGGCCCATGAGCACCAAACCCTGACAAACCTTGGAAAGCTTGTGAACGAGGGCGAGGAGCACGGTATTCCCGTTCTCGCTGTTACCGCGGTGGGTAAGGAGCTGGAGAAACGAGACGCGCGCTATCTTGCGCTGGCCTGCAGAATCGCTGCGGAACTCGGTGCCCATTTTGTCAAAACATACTACTGCGAGGATTTTGGAAAAGTCGTCAAAGGATGCCCCGTGCCGCTGGTTGTAGCTGGAGGGCCCAAGCTTGAGACGGAGATTGATGCGTTTCAGCTCGCCCACGACGCGATTCAAGAAGGAGCTGTAGGTGTGGATATGGGACGGAACATCTGGCAGTCCGAGCATCCGGTGCCCATGATTAAGGCGATTCGGGAGATAGTTCACGGAGGCGCGACTGTGAGGGAAGCTCAGGAAGTCTACAACCAGTCAAAGAATACCAAAGAGGCACTAATCGTAAAGCCGTCTGTTGTACGATAATCGTTTGGGTAGATCATCTATTACGAGGAAGTTGTACTGGGAAGAACCCTACTCCAAAGAATTCGTTGCCAATGTGGTTTCAATCGAGGGGCAAGCGGTCGTTCTGGACCAGACCTTGTTCTATCCGCGAGGTGGTGGTGTGGCTTGCGATACCGGGACCCTGAACGCGTCAAAGGTCCAAGAGACAACAAAAGCTGACGACAAAATACTCCACACAATAGAATCTCCAGCATCCCTGAAACCCGGAGACAAGGTGAAAGGACAAGTCGATTGGGAAAGGAGACATCGACTGATGAAGATGCATACAGCCGGCCACCTTCTTAGCTCTCTGTTCTATTCGCGAGCCAACTGTAGAATAACCGGGAACCAGATAGACGTAGACCGGTCCAGAATGGACTTCAACCTAGAATCGTTCGACCGAACCCAGATCGAAGGATACGTGGCAGAAGCAAACGAACTTATCAGAAAAGACGCGCCGGTCAAGACATACTTTCTGAAACGAGAAGAAGCCCTCAAGCTCCCGGACATGGTGAAACTTGCAGAGGCCGCGCCACCAGCTGAAGCCCAGCTAAGAATTGTCGAGATCGAAGGCGTTGATCGTCAGGCTGACGGAGGACTACACGTAGCCCATCTCAAAGAGATTGGACAAATCCAGCTGTTAAAGCTGGAGAACAAAGGAAAGACAAACAGACGGCTTTACTACGAAATACAAAGCCCTGTCGCTTGAAGATTAGCGAGCCTTGTCCCCTTTTCGGGCGTCATCACCATTTCTCGTAGTGGAGAAAATCCTTCACCGGTCGCCTTCCACGTTTCAGTGACGGCGAGGGAACTTCACTAGCTAAATCTGGATAGCCAAGCGATAGAACTCCGACGGGCTCATAGTGTTCGGGAACCCCTAGCTCCCTTCTCAGGATACCCGGCTTGAAGATTCCAACGCTACCCGCGAAAGAAGCTGCAAGTCCTTCGTTTGCGGCAGCGAGGAACACTAGCATGCAACTGCAGCCTACATCGAAGTACCAGAATGGGACTGGCCAGTCGATCTCTTTTCCTCCCGAGCGGATTTTGTCAGGTTCATGATAACGATCGTGGACAATCTTCTCGCTCACGCACGGTATCAATAGAACCGGTGCGTCACTTTTCAGATCCCTTAGCTCGCGTATTCTTTTTCGTCTCTCTTTGTCGGTTACGACTACGAATGCTACCTCCTGGCTGTACCCGGCGCTGGGATAATGTTGGGCGGTCGAGAGAATCCGATCTATCTTTTCTTTGGCCACAGGGTCTGGCTTGAAGGCTCGAATCATTCTGCGGCTGAGAACTGTTCTTGTGAAGTCCATCTTGATCGTGCTTTGCGTTGGGCTTCTTCAAAAGTGTGCGTGAGCGGAGTCGCGGGTTTTTATCCGGCTTCGCGGGAGCTCGCTGAGCAAGACAGCGTGCTGGTGTTCCCCGCGGTTTCACAATCTAGGACGGATTGTCCATGATAAGATTCGAGAGAACCGGAAAGCGTTTCGGCAACCTCGACGCAGTCAAGGACTTTTCCATTACAATCAAGGATGAGGAGATCCTGGGGCTTCTGGGTCCGAACGGTGCTGGAAAGACTACTCTGATGCTGATGATGGGAACGGTCTATCGCCCCACGAGCGGAACGATAACAGTCAACGGCTTTGACGTTGTGAAGCATCCTAACGAGGTTAGGAGACTCATCGGAATCGCGTTCCAAGACCCACGAGTAGACGGCATCCTGAGCGGGTTCGAGGTGTTGAACTGGCACCTCAAGATGACCACGACGCTTGACAAGGACGAGCGAAGAAGGAGAGTTGAGGATGCTCTGAAAGCTCTCGACCTCTGGGAATCGCGCAAGAAGCGGACCTGGCTGATGAGTGGAGGGATGAAGAAGAAGGTGGAGGATGCGAAGATACTGGTTCAGCGGCCCAGCATAGCGGTCTTTGACGAGCCTACAGCTTTCCTCGACGTTCCGAGCAGGTTGTTGGTATGGAAGATGATCCGCCAACTAAGAGATGAGGGCTCGACTGTTATTGTTGCCACGAACATGATGGACGAGGCTGAACGTCTCTCAGAGAGGGTTGCGATCGTCAACAAGGGGAAGCTGGTTGCAAGTGAAACTCCTGAGCAGTTGAAGGGAACCGTGAAAGGCGGAGAAGTGTTAGAGCTCACGCTAAACGATGGGTCCGAATTCAGGCCTGACATGTTGACAAAGTTCCCGGAGGTTCATGATGTCAAGAAACAGGACAACAAGATCCTGGTCTTCCTGAATTCGGGCACCCTTCTTCTGCCTAAGATAGTTGACACTCTAAGCACTCAAGGGTTCAAGATCGAAAGCGTCAAGCTGAAGGAGGTTAGCCTGGAAGATGTCTTCCTCACCTACACTGGCCAACGGCTTGAGTAGGACTACCACATCCGCCGAATCGCCTACTCGTCTCATTCTTCAGATGGCTCTCAGAGATGTATCGGTCCTTTTCCGTACTCCCTGGATCATCATAACTCGAGCACTGGCCTTCATCATACAGCTCTTTGTCTTCGCCTTCCTCATTAGCGGACTCATCCATATTCCAGGGCTCAACTTCTTCGAATACTACGCCGTTGGAAGCGTAGTAGCAACAATCGCTTCGATCTCATTCGTCATTGGCTACGACATTTTCGAGGAAGCGGAGGAAGGAGTACTCGATTATCTGCTAACGCTACCTATACCAAGACGGGAGTTTATCATTGGCCGAGCTCTCGGCGGAGCGATGAGAGCAATAATCTACACCATACCAATGTTCCTAATCGTCGCCTTTGTCTGGGGGTTTACTCAGCCACTCTCGATCATCATAGCGCTCCTATCCCTGTTTCTCCTTGCCTTCGGCGTCACTGGCATGTCGATAACCGTGGCTGTGAGTGTGAAGAGCGCCAACAGATTCGACGTGGTTCTTGCCCTTCTGGAACTCGCTGTGTCAAGGGGAAGCACTGCTCTCTACCCGATTGCGTTCATGCCGTTCTATGTTTCATTGTTCGCCCCTTTCTCGCCGGTTTCATTTGCTGCTGATACAGCACGCATGTCACTCGTCGGCTTCACTCTGGACATTCCCGCCCTCGCAGGGCTAGTTGCCTTTGTCGTGATTTTCCTCGGGCTAGGCGCTGCGTTCTATTTCCGCCGGCTCGAAGGAGGAATCTACGGTTGAGCACGCGACTCATCCCGCTAATCATTGAGAGGGACGTTCGGATCCTTTTCTCCGACGCGTTTCTTGTGGCGATAATGTTCGCAAACTTTGCGATCGACCTCTTTGTAACAGCCGCGACCTTCGGTCGACTCGTTACGGGACACGGGGCGAACTACTTCCTCTTCATCGCGCCAGGCTCCAACCTCATAACGGCCATGGTTGCTGCCTTCCAGTCAGGCAGAGATGTTTGGCGTGAGAAGTACATCAAAGACCTGACATCCTACCTTCTGACTCTTCCAGTGCAAAGGCCGGTTCTCGCTTTCTCAAGGGTCCTAGGCGGGGTAGTTAGAAGTGTGATCGCGACTTTCCCCGGGACCCTAGTCATATGCTACCTCTACGGGATACTTTTCACTCCAAAGATTTTCTTAGCCTATCTCATAGTAGGCCTTTTCTCGCTGGGAATAGTCGGCCTCTCAATGGCTATCTCGGCATTCTCTTCAAGCATCGAAATGTGGGTAACAGTCAGAAGCGCAATCCAACTCTACCTGTCATTTCTCAGCGCCCTCTTCTATCCGGCAAGCGTGTTTCCCAGCTTTCTAGCCCCAATAGTCTCGTCGAACCCGATGACATGGGCCATTCAGGCATTCAGGCAATTATCTCCCATTTCCTTTGCACAAGTTCCTGCAGGGGATTCACTGGGATCTATCGCGACCCTCGCAGGACCTTCACTAGCCTTCGCCCTGCTCGGAACCATATGCTACATTTGGTACTCGAAACTATAGTCGGCCCAAAGCCCCTTTAGTTCAATCTGCAACTATTCACCCCGGGCTAGCCATGATAGGATTCCCTGACAGCTTCCTGCCGTGGACTGCGGCAACTCTCATTCCTGCCTTCGTTGGGCTACTCATGATTGTCATGGCCGGGAAGGCCTTGAAGGCAAAGTATCTAGCCGCCTTTTCACTAGGCATCTTTCTCTGGTTCTTCGTCGACACGATCGGAGGTGCAGCAGGTCTTGATGTTGTTGATGCCTTCTCCGCGAGCTTCGCCCAGATTGCAACAGTTGGGCTCTTTGTGATGGGCCTGGCCGCCTTCTTCATGGTCGATCGTAGTCGGAATATTTTTTCTCCTCAGTTATCGATTGGAAAATACGGACTGGCCATTCCCTTACTAGTGGCAGCGTCAGTGGGAATCCATGGGCTAGGCGAGGGGGCGGCTTTCGGCGCACTTGCCTCCCAGACAACCGGCACAACCTTGCTCGATGCATTTGCGGGGCCTAGCGGCGGAGGATTAAACGCGGTTGTAGCGTACGTTTTGCACAAAGCCCTCGAACCAATGATGATAGGTGCTTGCTATTGCGCATACGCCAGGGGGCATGGTCGGAGCACCATGGGCTCTTTGAGAGATCTACTCTTGTTGAGCTTCATGTTCGCGATTCCCTCGCTTTTAGGAGCCGCCAGCGGCTATTACCTCGCCTACAACACCAGCTATTTCTACGCTCTTGGAACCGGGACCTCGATCTATGCTGCAGTAAGGCTAGCCGGGCCCCTTTTCGATAGCACGCAACCGCCAAGCTCGATGGAGTCGATCAAGTTAGCTCTATTGATAGCGGCCGGACTCCTTGTGATCTATTTCGCGGCTCTATTCCACTCAGGCTAGGCTCGAACGAATGCCAGCGTAAACGGTTGGCTCCGAAGTCGCGATATTCAGATTGTAGCCCGGAACAAAGGGATCTCTAGATCACCCAAGGGGTCTGAACCCTCTGCTCTCACTGCTCAGGTTAGGAAGTCTAGATGCTTCTGTTAAACCACAAGGAGCCTGACGCTTCTCAGCTTCTTCTCCTTCTGGAATGCACTCGTCATCGAAGCGACCTTCCTACCTTCCCCCTCTAGGAGAAAGAGCTCGAAGCAGTTATTTTGGCCTATCTTATTGTGAATGTGAGTTCGCACAATGTCATCGTAGGCATGCTTCAACCGAGTGATTGGCTCTTCATTCGACTCATCATGCGTAACTACGAGAATTGCAGCTACTCGGCCGGTAAGCGATGCTTTCTCTCTCGAGTCAGAGAGCAAGAGACGTATTGCGGCTCTGACCACATCAGATCTTCCAGCATATCCTTGGGATTCCTGAATCGTCGTCATAGAATCTACTAATTCGTTCGGTAAGGAGACGCTAACGATGGGCATTTGTCTTTGCCATGATAATTTCCAGCTGACTGCTTATATTAGGGTTATTAAAATCCAGAAAATACTTAATAATTCCATCCCCGTCCCGCGTGCCGTGATCCCTCTTTTCCCGGAATGGATCGTTCTCCTGCTAGGATCCCTGGGTCTCGGAATGCTGCACGGGGTCATTCCAGACGAACATACATGGCCAATCACATTCAGCTATTCAGTGGGCTCAGCAACCGGGAGAGGCGGAATGCTCTCAGGCATATTCTTCGCCTCGGCCTTTACACTCCAACGTGCAATTATGGCTCAGCTAGTCTACTTTGCCCTCGCTAGCTATCTTGCCTTCGATGAAGGCTTGAACGCGCTCGTCTATGTTGCTGTCGGAATCGCCATGTCTGTTGCGGGATACTTGATACTGTCCGGAAAGTTGCCGTCTTGGCATCCCCTGGCTCGATTCCTTCGCACTCGTGGTAGAACGCATTATGATGAGAAAGGTGTCTCAAGACGAGTTCCCACGCACTGGTGTGTGATCCATGGATTCATCGCTGGGTTCGGTGTCGATACAGGCCTGTTCACCACTTTCATCTATCTGGTCGCTGTTCCAGCCATGCCATCAGCATATCTTGGATTCGCACCTGGAGCAGCATTCGGATTTGGCACGCTAATCGTGCTGATCGCAATCGGTTCGGTGTTCGGCGGTATCCTCCAGATCGCGAAGAAGTGGGGTCCCGAGAGAGTCCAGCTCTTCGGCACAAGAGCTGGGGCACGCAGCCTTTTTTACGGCGGGATAATTTTCATCGTCGCGGGAGTACTCTTCCGAACCGGTATTCAAAACGCCATTCCGCTGGATTTTGGGAATCTGATCGTTCTAGCGTTTATGATAGGGGTGATCGTCCCAGTAATGATCGTCACTTGGAAAGAAGTCAAAGTGAGCCCTGTTTCCGATAATTTGACTCATCAACTGCCTTCAGCACCAGCTTAATCGTACAAGCGGCTCGGAGAGAGGTCCATCCTCGCGCAGGGAAGACAACACCTTTACATTTGTAAAGGACATTGCTCAAGTAGGCTTTCGAAGCAGGTAGCGTAGTCTGGTGGAAACTGAGAAGTGCTCCTATTGTGGGGCGTCCGTCAAGAAGGAGAACCTAACGGGACACCTAGCGAAAGTTCATCCCAGTAGACTTACCTCCTCGACTAAGGCTCCTACAGTCATGAAGGGCCGCTCTGTATTTAGTAGCCATCGAAAGAGAAATGTCGCTATTCTATCGTTGGTCGTGTTGGCAGTCGTCGGGATTTCCCTTCTCGCCCTTTCAGCGCAGGATATGAGCACGCCAGGAACAAATCCGGGTCCAGCCTCGGCTGGCTCTATTGAACAGTTCAGTAATTTGAGCCAACAGGACAGTCGTTGTTTGTGGGGAGCAAGCATGGGAGACGAAATGGGTTACACGAATTGGATTAACCGATTGGCGGACGATACCTACCTTCAAGGAGCATGCTGTAATTCCATGGTCGGTACGGACTATCATGGTCAAATTTCTGGACTTCATGATGTTTTGGCGTCAAATTCTTCATTGTCAACCGTCGTTGCTTCAGACCCGTACAATCTGCCTTCTCCGACTGTAAAGGCTGACATTGCCGGGGAAAAACTGGTTCTCACCCCCGACCAGCAATCCGTCTTCACTAGCGCGGCAACATTGTCAAAGGAGAATTGGTGCTGTTGCCAGTGTTGGAGCCGGTATCAGCACGAAGGACTTGGCAAGATTTTGATTGTCAAGTACGGATACTCTGCTCAGCAGGTCGCTCATGTTATTGACCTCGAAACTTGTTGTGGAACTGGTACTGGGCCTATGAGAATGAGTTGAAACGTCTTTGTGGTGGAATCTATCTCTTCTGACAGTTCTCGTCGCTTTCCGCTCTGGAGAATCTCTGACAGACTGAAGCCCTGGTAAAGACGCTGATTATTCAGCACTGGTACAATAACAACCGGGTTGTTTCGGTTATTGATCTCGAAGACTGCTGCCGCGAACGAGGCCCGATGCTAATGTAACCGAGCGGGCGCAAATTTGTACGGAATCCTCCCTGGACGGGTACGGAATGAGGGCTATGCTGCCTACGAGTACTTGCGATCCCTCGGGCGCACCCATGAGAAGAGCAACACGAGGCGAGAATTCACGCTTCGTAAGTTCTTAGCCCTTTGAGGCTAGTCCGTCGAGGGAAGTGAGGTATTGTGTCCGCCCGTGGTGCTGGGCACGTAGCTTACATCATTGTAGACAGAACCCAATGGTCATTTACCCGACAAGTCACTCCTCGTCATGGACAGCGGATTCAAATAATGTGAGGGCCTTAAGGGAGGTGAACGGCATGAGCATGGAGCAGAAGCCTGTCGCAGCTTTCGCGTTGGGCTTGGTTGCAGGAGTCTTCATTCTACTAGGGTCCATAATTATGTTCACGTTTACCTTCGGGAACCCCGTTATGGCAATGAGTGGGATGGGAGGGATGGGCATGATGGGAAGCATGATGAGCGGAACCATGGCGAGCTTTAACGGTGCGATGGCGGTGATGCTGGGCTATTCGTTTGCTTTTAGACTCGTGGGACTCGCGTCAGGAGCTCTCGTCGTCGTGGGTTCTGTGATGCTTTACAATCGCCCTTCCGAAAGCCAGACTTGGAGCGCGGTAATCCTCGCTTTCTCCCTGCTTAGCATTGTTGGAGCCATGGGAGGTTTCATGGTCGGCCTCGTCATTGGGGTACTCGGGGGTATCCTTGGGTTGGTTTGGAAACCATCAACCTCCTCTCAGATAATCGGCCCCCATCGACGAGACTAACTCAGCGGTTTCCCACGTCTCGGTGTGAGCACTCGGCTCAGAAACACAGCCAAGAGGTAGCCGATCGAACGCTCAATTTGGTGCGGGGGGTGGGATTCGAACCCACGAAGGCCTACGCCACGGGATAGCACACCCGCGCTCGCTAGGGCATCGATCGCTCCGATCCCTTCGCCATATTGGGTCTTGAGTGTAGCGCGCGCGTGCCAAGCGCGACCCGCCCATTTAGTCAGATGATTTGACCTGACTCTGGTACCCCCGCAGAGGGGAAACCATCAACAGCCTTCTCAAATATGCCTTAAGGCGCTCCATCTCGACGGAATGTTGTAGTCCCAATCCTCTCCAATTTCGAGGTTCGCGGGAAAGATATTATTGCTCGAATCCACCCTACACTCGTGTATAGGGCTCTCTCGATGTCTCAGACCCAGACCCGCAAGCAGAAGATTCTAGGAGATGTCAAGAAAAAACGCCGACAGAGAGCACTAACAACCTTCGCCATCGCAATAATTCTGATTGCGATAATCGTAGCCGCAGTCGTCTTTTTGCGTCCGCCACCGAACAATGTACCGTTGCCTGACTATCTGAGCCATTGCGTTACTGGAAGTCAAGTCTACCATTCTCACCCGAGCGTAACCGTTACAGTCAATGGAGTTGGAGTTCAGATTCCAGTCACATTTGACGGGGGATGCAACCAACCGATCCATACGCACACCACGGACGGCGTATTGCATGTGGAAACAGACCAGAATCGAGATTATGCTTTAGGCGACTGGTTCTTACTCTGGGGACACTCCGAAAACAGCGCTACGAGAGCTATCTTAAACTCCAGCGAAATATTTGGTTTCAAAACTGACGCAACTCATCACCTGACCATGACAGTGAACGGGCAGAATTACACCCAGACTCCTCCTCAGGACTACGTTTTCTTGAGAAACGCCCAGACGGGAGCCAACAATTGCTCGCCCACGCCCCCAACCTGTGTACCGGATACCATCGTACTAACGTACGGACCCTGATCGTTTTTTCGTTTGAAGGAAACAATTTTTGGCCGTGTTTCCATGAATCCTCCTCTTAGGATGATTACTGACCTAATCATTGACTCGAAAAGACCGTATGGGCCAAGACACTTTTAGCTCGCGTCTCGCACCTCATAATTGGCAAGGGTCTGCCCCTATCCACGGTTCGAGAGCTATGAGAACTAGCGAGATGATCATCATCGCACTTGTCGCCGTTGCGCTCGCAACAGGTGGAGTCCTGGCTGTGGTGTTATCTCCACCCCTTTCACCTTGCGCAGGAGTCACTGGAGCAACTCGCTCTTTCACAATTATTATCGATTCTACGGGTTACAACGGGAGTCTGTACAAGACTGGATCCTGGCCTGTTGTCATGGTCCAACGTTGTGATAATGTGGTCTTCACGGTGATCAATAATGCTACCGAGTCTCATGGGTTCGCCGTAGCCTACTACTCCAACGTTGGATTGGAGCTTGTAGGAGGAGCCCACCAGACTCTAAAGTTTCAAGCCACTAAGACTGGACAGTTCCAGGTATATTGCACGATCAATTGCTCAATTCACCGCCAAATGCAGAATGGTCTTCTGAACGTCACTTAGGCATCACTCGCGGAGACTATAATGCGACTGTTATACGCGATCGCGCCAATCCTTATCCTCATTTTCCTCTCCCCGCTCGCGTTCTATGCGTCTTCCCCCACTCATGTTGCTCACCAGCCAGATGTTGTCCAATCCGGCCCGCAAACATATGTGACCTTCATGCAGAAACCGCTAGATCCTAGCCCCAGCCCATGGGTCCTTTATCCAACAGATAATGCGGTGTGGGTCGCGGGAATATCCTCAGCAGCGCCCGCAACCTCTCAAATCCGGGAATACTTCATAGCGAATGGAACTTCGAAGCCGGTAGTCAATCTCGCGAACGTAACGGTCAGCTCCTTGGTCGCTGATTCTCGGGGCCGAGTTTGGTTCACGGACAATTCGACACTTGCATATTACGACAGCCAGCGCTTCACGGTGAATAAGACGATAACTTTTCCTAACCAAAGCCTGCAGTATCTGGCGCTAGACCATCAGGAGAGAATATGGATGACAATGTTGGGTTCTGGTGCCGCCAGCAGCAGCGTTGTGATGCTCGACCCTTCTGATGGCTTGAACCGGACCTATCCGGTTCGGACAAGTAACGCGTTCATTCAAGGAATCACCATAGCTCCTGACAATACGATATGGTTCGCAGAGGCTGGTTCGAGGAAGCTTGGTCGCCTTGCCTGTGACAGCTGCAATATCACCGAGTTTTCTCCGCCTTCCTCTCTCAACCTCGCAGCGCTTACGCAAGTGGCGGTCGACAACTCTGGCAACGTTTGGTTCACCGACCACGAGGGGGATAATCAATTCGGAGTGTTTAACCTGCAAAACAATGTTTGGAAAACCTTTCCGATCGGTTATTGCCCTGACGCTTGTGTTTCCGGGCTTCCTAATGCGATCTTTGTTGACACCCGAAATGAAATCTGGTTCTCGGAACACATTGCTGGGAGAATAGGACACTATGACCCCTCTAGTGATGTCCTAACAGAATATGTTGTCTCTCCCACTCCCACCACTTTCCCGTTGGTCTGGTGGGCAAGGCCCGGGCCCAACAATCTCGTATGGTTTGTCGCCAACGGGCTTGGCGAAGTGGGTTATGTCAACGCGAGTTTGCCTGTTCCGTTGACTCTTGCAGGTCCTGCAGGTGATGTTGTTATCCAGAAAGGAAGCTCAAAGAGTATTCCCACTAGTGTCAGCTTTCAGGGCCCTGGGACAGTGTCCCTCGGGGTATTCCCCTTGACCCAAGACCAGCCATCTTCTAATTCTCCTGCCCAGCTATACGGGTCCGGGCCGTCGGACATCGGGCCGAGTAACAGTCCTCAAACAACCACAATAACTGTCTCAGCTTCTTGGAGTGCGACCCCTGGGGCCCGGTACGTGGCTATTACTGCCACTGAAAATAACGTGGCTGTGAGTGTTCATGTTAGAGTAGTAGTCGTGGAAGCTTCGGCATCGGTTGTTGCTCTGGGTTTCTCGTCTGCGATCGTTCTTGGAGGTTTCGCGGTCTATTTGCGAAGACCGAAAAAGTCCAAGCTCCAGCCCGCGAAAGGAACAAGAAAATAGGTTGAGTGTTAGAGTAGTTCTATTTCGATGAAGACATCGTCGGGGGCTCTTATCCGCATCAGTCTCTTCAAGAATCGTTCGTTCGGGTCTACGTCTATGAGGCGTTTGTGAATCCTCATTTCCCACTTGTCGAAAGTGTGAGTTCCTTGACCCGCGGGTGATTTTCGGGACGGGACAATTAGCTTCTTAGTCGGCAGCGGTATTGGTCCTTTCAGCTTGACGCCTGTCTTGTCGGCTATGTCTTTGATCTCGGTGCAGATGGTGTCAAGATACCTTCATTGTCAACCTTTGTAGCGAAGAGTCAGGGCGGGTCCGGTGCGGTTAAAAACCTTGGTGTAAACTCTCGCGGAAATCTCTCGGTCCTGAACGCACGTGTTCCACTAGCAACAAACATCGTTCTGAGCAGGGCAGGATGAGTTACGAGCCCGAAAAGGAAGATAGGCCGGATCAGGTCGAAGACTGTGGACCCTTTGGGGACCGATAGTATCCTTGGATAGTTACTTTGGTGCTGAACTAGCCTTTCGTGAGGATCTCTTTGACAACGCCGACACCGACGGTGCTGCCCATGTCCCGGATAGCAAATCTTCCAAGCTCTGGAATATCCGAGAACGCTTCCAAGACCATGTTGTGCAAGGGCTTCATCTTCACCAAGGCGCTGTCCCCGACCTTGAGGAAGCTGGGCTTCTCCTCGACCACCTGGCCTGTTCGTGGATCGATCTTCTTGATCAGTTCCTCGAATGTCACACCGACTGTAGCAGTGTGCGCGTGCAAGACTGGCGTATATCCAGCAGCGATGGCGGTTGGGTGGTAGATGATAATGATCTGTCCAATGAACTCCTTCGCAATCGTGGGTGGCTTGTCCGTGTGGCCCATGACCTCTCCCCTTCCGATCTCGTTCTTCGCAACGCCTCTGATGTTGAAGCCGATGTTGTCTCCCGGCTCCGCCTTTGTCATGCGCACGTGATGGGTCTCGATCGATTTTACTTCGCCGAGTTTTCCGGAGGGATTGAAGATTACCTTGTCACCGTCCCTTACGACACCTGTTTCGACACGTCCCACTGGGACAGTTCCAACACCGGTGATCGTGTACACGTCCTGAATCGGAACGCGGAGAGGCTTGTCCAACGGCTTCGGTGGCGGAATGAAATCGTTGAGCGCATCGAACACTGTAACCCCCTTGTACCATGGAGTGTTAGTGCTCTTCTTCGATAGGTTGTCGCCTAGCCACCCGCTGGTCGGGACGAACGGGATTTTTGTAATGTCGAAGCCTACGGTCTTCAGCAATCCTTCGAGCTCTTTCCGGCATTCCTTGTATCGTTCCTCGGAATACTTGACAGTCTGGTCATCCATCTTGTTGATGGCGACAACCAGGTTCTTGACTCCGAGAGTTCTTGCAAGGTAGGCGTGCTCCCTCGCTT
>WNGL01004318.1_pt1 | contig 17151 bp, 17 predicted proteins | sample 5400591 | NCBI WGS metagenome assembly WNGL01 (sample SAMN13153377, study PRJNA577476) | soil metagenome | isolation source: 80 cm soil or saprolite under Garry oak tree replicate 1 | place: USA:California | collected 2016-06-15
CCCTGCGCGGGCGGAACCTCAGCCCTTCCTCGCGCCGCTGAGCTCGAGGTCGTGTCGGGCACGCGCCTGCTTGGCCAGCACCTGTTGGACGATCGGGTGATCCGATCCAAGCCGCGGCGCCAGGATCGCTAGGACCCTTCCGTAGAAGTGTCCTCGGCGTACCGCCCCTGGCCGGCGTAGGCTTCGGCCACGTGATCGAAGGTCATCGCCACGTGGAAGTCGTCGGCGCCGAGCACCCGCTCGAACACACCCGCGAGGCGCAGATAGAGCGGGGCGGCGTCATCCCACCGGTCCCACCTCCGGTAGAGCGCGGCCAGATTGGCCAGCGGACCGGCTACTCGGGGTCCTCCGACCCGTACGCTGTCTCGACGACGGCGAGCGCCGTCATGCTGTCGGCCAGCCGCGGATCCGTTGGGCCGAGCGCGGCCTCGACAATCGCCAGCGCGCCGCGAAACGCGGCCTCCGCGTCGGCGAGCGCGTGCTGCTCGATGTACCGCTCGCCGAGCCCGGTCAGACGGTTGGCCGCGTCGAGGTCGCCAGCGAAGATCGCTCGATTCACCGGAGACACTCCCGACGACCCACCGATTCCGGCGGCCGGCGTTGAGGGCAGGGCAGCGACCGGACTCACGCCGAGTCCGAGCACCATTCCCAGCGCGAGGATAAACTCTCTACCGGGCTTCGGATGTATTCGATTCATCGTGGCGTTCCCTCCTGTCCCTTATGAGGTCGATCGGAGTCTTCGCGATTCTCGAACGCGCGGCCGTGGCCAGGCGATCGGGCCGAACCAGGCGCCGCCGGCGACAGCTCCGGCGTTCAACAGCCCGTACGCGGCAAGCGCCGCACTGAGCGCGACGAAGACATACGAGACGTCGCCGCTCCATCGCAGGGCCAGCCAGCCACCGCCGGCCGCGATTAGAAGCCGCGTCATGTTCGCGACCAGTGGCCAGAGGAGCCGCCCGGCGCCCTGCGATGCGAAGGTCAACGCGAGGCCGAGTCCGAAGAGACCATAGAACGGTCCGACCGCGCGCAGATAGCGCGAGCCGGCGTCGAGCATCGCCGGGTCCGTGTCGAACACCGAAAGCCACGCGTGCGGGACGGCGGCGGCACAGAGCCCGATGATCTCCGTGAGGCCCGCGGCGATCCCGGCGCCGATCCAGGCCGCGCGCAGCGCGCGGTCACGCCGGCCCGCCCCGATGTTGGTTCCCACCATGGCGACGAGCGGGCCGCCGAGCCCGAACACGAGAGGGACCAGAAGGTACTCGAGGCGCGAGCCGGTGCCGTAGCCCGCGATCGCCGCGGGTCCGAAGCGGCCGACGAATCCGGTCGCGATCGCGATCGTGAGATTCGTCTGGACGGTGATCAGGGCAGCGACCGCGCCCACTCGCAGAATGTCGCGGAAGAGCGGCCACCGGAAGCGGACGTCAGCGAAGGAGAGACGGACGACGCTGCGCCCGGTGCGAAGATACGCGACCAGCGCGACGCTTCCGGCGACATAGAAGGCGATCACCGCGACGGCGCCACCGGCGACGCCGAGACGCGGGAACAATCCCCAGCCGAAGATGAGGCACGGGGACAGGGGGATCAGCGCCGCCGCGCCGACAGATGTGACCACGGCCGGAACCGCCATGTTGCCGGTGCCGCGGATCACGCTCGCGAGCGAGTTGAAGACCCAGATCAGGATCGCCCCCGAGAAGACCACAGTGGAATAGGTCAGCGCCGCGGTGAGGGACGCGCCGCTCCCGCCCATCGCACTGTAGAGCCATCGGCCGCCCCTTAGCATGGCGAGCATGAAGAGGAGCCCGAACGCGACGGCGATGACGAGCGCATGGACCACGAGCGCATCAGCGTCGGCGCGACGCCCGGCGCCGAGCGCTCGGGCGATCGCGGACGAGATCCCACCGCCCATGGCCCCCGCCGACATCATCTGCATCAGCATCAGCACGGGGAAGACCAGCGCCACACCCGCCAGCGCATCGGTGCCGAGTTTGGCGACGAAATACGTCTCGATGAGCCCAACGGACGCCTGCACGAACATGACCAGCACGTTCGGCGTAGCGAGCCGCAGGAGCGTGCTCGCGATGGGCCCCTCGAGGAGCACGCGGGTTCGCGTGTCGAAGCGCGGCGCCGTCGCCGCCGGCGCGGTGCTTCGAACCTCTGCTTCCATGGATTGCGCTTTTCCTTCCAGGCGCGCGCCTGCTACGCCATGATTCCGCCGTCGACCGTGAGGACCGTGCCGGTCGTCCACGCGGCGTCATCCGACGCGAGATAGAGGGCGGCCTGGGCGACGTCGTCCGGCCTGCCGAGCCGGCCGAGGGGGTACTGGGCCTCCATCGTCGTTCGCGCCGCGGCATCCCTCAGCCGTGATTCCGTCAGAGGCGTCTCGGTGACTGCGGGCGCGACGCAGTTGCAGCGGATGCCGTCCTTCGCGTAATGCGCCGCGATCGTCTTCGTGAGCATGGCCACGCCGGCCTTCGCCACGGCGTACGCGTGGACCGGAAAGGCCTGGGAGGCCTTCAGGCCGAGGACCGAACCGATGTTGACGATCGAGCCGCCGCCCTGGCGCTGCATGTGAGGGATCACCGCCCGGGAGAAGCGGAACACTCCCTTGAGGAACACGTCCATCACGCCGTCCCAGATCGCATCGGCCGTCTCGTGCAGCGGGCCGGCGTGCAACAGGCTTCCGGCGTTGTTGACGAGCACGTCGACGCGCCCGAACGTCGCGAGCGTCGCCTGCACGGCGTGCTGAACGTCGCCCTCGTCGGTGACACTGCCCGGCACGGCCAGCGCGTGGCCACCCACGGCGGCGATCGCGTCGGCGATCTCACCGAGGATCTCTTTGCGGCGGCCAGTGATCGTTACCTTGGCTCCTTCACGCGCGAACGTCGTGGCAATGGCGGCGCCGATGCCGGTTCCGCCACCGGTCACAATGGCTACTTTGTCTGCGAGTCGCATGGAAGTCTCCCGCTCAGGCCTGACTGGCCGAGTGCTCGTGTGTGTGTCTCGTGGCTTCGACGGAGGAGTCCGCACGGCGACGGAACACGATGCTCGTGACGCCGTCGCTCGCCGTCCGCCTCGTAATGGCCGTGTGCCGGGCGAGCAGGCCGAGCGCGCGGCGATTTTCTGTCAGCACGTCGGCGCTGAACTGATGGATGCCTCGCTGCTCTCCCGCACGAAGGATCTCCTCGAGAAGGATCGAACCGAGTCCGAGTCCCTGCCAGCCGTCCTCCACGACGAGACCGATTTCGGCGGTGGTCACTTCGTCGCCGGGGCCGTACCGCGCCACGCCGATCAGTTCGGGCTCCTGCCCGTCGGCGACTTCGGCGACGAGCGCCATCCGCTGGCGATAGTCGACGTTGGCCAAGGCGTGCGCTTCCTCTGGAAGGAGCCGCCGGAAGGAGAAGAATCGCTCGTACACCGTGCGTGGGCTCAACCGATGGCACAGGGCCATCAGGCGAGGCCCGTCGTCGGGGCGGATCGCGCGGAGGCGAACGGAGGCGCCGTTGCGCAGTGTCACGACCTGCTCACGATGTCCTGCAGCACGGTCTTGGGCGCCGCACCGACGACCCGGTCGACGACCGCGCCGTCCTTAACGAACAGGATCGTCGGGATCGACCGGATGCCGTACCGAGCCGCCAGCCCGGGGTTCTCGTCGACGTTGACCTTCATCAGCGTCACCCGGCCTTCCGAGGCCTCGGCCAGTTCCTCGAGGACCGGCGCGATCGCCCGACACGGGCCGCACCACTTGGCCCAGAAGTCAATCATCACGAGACCCTGGGTCGCGACCAGCGCCTCATCGAAGCTCTGCTCGGTCAGGTGCATCGTCTCGGCCACTCCGTGACCCCGGCTCGGGCTCATCGTGCGGATCCTCCTGTCGACTAGGATGGCGGTCGGAACCCGAGAGATTCGCAGATCCAATGCTGGTGCATGCACAAGGATGTATCTACATATGATGTGCTTGCCTGGCACGGCCGTGGCTGGTAGCATCACGTCCATGACTCGACGAGGCACCAGGCTGACGACCGGACAGGACCGCGGATGGCTGTCGCCTTGTGTCTGCAACACTCTCCGGATGGTCACTCGCGCGGTGACGCAACTCTACGACGACGTCCTGCGGCCGAGCGGTCTCCGGGTGACTCAGTTCAGCATTCTCGCGGCCATCGCCCGCATGGGCGAGGCAAATCTGAGAGTGCTAGAGGACACGCTCGCCATCGACCAGACGACGCTGACGCGCAGCCTCAACCTCCTGGAGCGCGATGGTGTGATCGAGCGTGCTTCGCACCCCGATGGGCGGATCAAGGCGATGCGGCTCACATCGAAAGGGAGAGGGGCCCTGAAGGTCGCGCGGCCGCTCTGGGCCCAGGCGCAAGACAAGGTCCTCCGCGAATTGGGGACGAAGGCTTGGGCTGAGGCGCAACGGCGGCTGAACCACTTGCGTCACGTCGCGGTCAAGAAGCGACGGCTGGGGCGGAAACGAAGGCGCGTTCGGCCGAGCAGCGCGCTGAGAAGAACGAGGCTGTAGACCTCAGAGTGCCCTGGCAATGAAGCCCTTCCGTTTCGGTGTGATCGTCCGGAGCGCGGGATCGCGGGCCGAATGGGTGGACTAGGCGCGCAAGCTCGAAGACCTTGGCTGCTCTTCGCTGACCGTGCCGGATCATCTCGCCGAGACGTTCGCGCCGATGCCGGCGTTGGTCAGCGCCGCAGCCGCTACCGTGGACCTCCTGACCGACGGGCGACTCGAACTCGGCCTTGGCGCCGGGTATGTGAAGTCCGAATACGAGCGGGCGGCGTGCGCTCGCCGGCCGCGTCGCTCGGCTAACGTAGACTGCCTTTCCCCTCATAACCCGAAGGTCGTCGGTGCAAATCCGACCGCCGCAACCAATCGTAGAGCACGAGTTCCGAAGTCGGGTATCATCGCCCCGGACTGAGCTTGACTTGGAGGTTGCCATGCTCAACAACGATCCGACCAACGCCCGGAAGCTTCGCTCCCGCCTGAGCCACCCGATCATCGACGCCGACGGACACTGGCTCGAGTACGCGCCCCTCATGCGCGAGGAATTCCGGCGCATCGGTGGGGACGCCGCGGCCGAGGCCCTGGCGCTCGCCAGCGACCGCATCCCGAGCTCGCTCCGGATGTCCCTGGCCGAGCGGCGGCGGCGTCGGGTGGGCCAGGAGGCCTTCTGGGGGTCGCCGTGTGAGAACGTCCTCGACCGGGCGACGGCGATGCTCCCGCGCTTCCTCTACGAGCGTTTGGACGACCTCGGCATCGACTTCTGTGTCGTCTATCCGACGGCCGGCCTCGGGTATCACCGCATGCAGGACACGCGGCTGCGCCGTGCGATCTGTCGCGCCTACAACGTGTTCACGGCGGACCAGTTCCGCGGGCTCGACGACCGCGTCATCCCGGCGGCGATCATCCCGATGTACACGCCGGAGGAGGCCATCGAGGAGCTGGAGTTCGCAGCGCGGCAGCTCGGCTACAGGGTCATGATGGTGGGCGGCCTCATGCGCCGCCCGGTGCCGGCCCTCGCCGAGGCGCATCCCGAGGCCTCGAAGTTCGTCGAGTGGTACGACGTGATCGGCATCGACAGCGACTACGATTACGATCCCGTGTGGGCCAAGTGCCGTGAGCTCCGGGTCGCGCCGAGCTTCCACAACGGCGCGCGCTCGATCCTCCTCCGCAACTCGCCCTCGAACTTCTGCTACAACCACATCGGCCACTTCGCCTCGGCGGGCCACGCGGTCTGCAAGGCGCTCTTCTTCGGCGGCGTGACGCGCCGCTTCCCGGACCTGAACTTCGCGTTCCTCGAGGGCGGGGTCGGCTGGGGCTGCATGCTCTATGCGGATCTCGTCGGGCACTGGGAGAAGCGCAACCGGCAGGCGATCGAGAAGACGAACCCGAACAAGCTCGACCACCCAGCGCTGCTCCAGTTCGCGCAGAAGTACGGTCGGAACGCGGTGGTGGAGGCGGTGCGCCGCGGCGAGGGTCTGGAAGGCGACTCGAACTCGACGCTGACCGGCGGCATCGAGGATCTCGACGACTACTTCCGCTGCAAGATCGAGCGCAGGGAAGACATCCGCGAGCTCTTCGTGACGCGCTTCTACTTCGGCTGTGAGGCCGATGACCCGATCAACGCCTGGGCTTTCAACCGCCGCGCGAACCCGCTGGGCGCCCGCCTCAACGCGATCTTCAGCTCGGACATCGGGCACTTCGACGTCCCGGACATGGCGGCGGTCGTTCCAGAGGCCTACGAGTTGGTCGAGCACGGGCTGATGACCGACGACGACTTCCGGGACTTCATGTTCGCCAACGCCGTGCGCTTCTGGGGCGAGGTGAACCCCGATTTCTTCAAGGGCACGGTGGTCGAGACGGCAGCCGCCAGCGCGCTCGCGCAGACCCCAGTTCAAGGTGGAGACCGCGACCACCAGTTGGAGGACGCTTAGCCCTTGACGCCGCCCATCGTCAGGCCGGCGGTCATGCGCCGGCGGAACGCGTAGTAGATCGCGACCGGCGGCAACGCGTAGATGATGGCCGTCGCCATCATGTAGTTCCAGGGCGATTGGTCGCTGCTGAGGAACTGCGCGAGCGCCACCGGCACTGTCATGCTCGACTTCGAGGACAGGAGTAGGAACTGATAGAGGTATTCGTTCCAGGCGAGCAGCAGCGCGTAGGTGCCGACCGCGACCAAAGCCGGCGCCATCAGCGGCAGGTAGATCCGCAGATAGACCTGCAGCGGCGAGGCGCCGTCGATGCGCGCCGATTCGTCGACCTCGATCGGGATGCTCCGGGCGTATTCCTGGAAGACGAAGATCGCGTAGGGCGTCGCGAACGCCACCAGGGCCGCGATCACCGACCACGGGTTGTTCGCGAGCCCGTAGTTCTGCATGATCCGGTAGAACGGGATCGCGAGGAACGACGCCGGGATCACGTAGGTCAGCAACGCAGCGTTGCTCACCAGCCAGCCGTGGCGGATGCGCATCCGGCCGATCGCAAAGCTGGTCAGCGAGCCGAACAGCAACGCGAAGAACGTCACCATCGCGCCGATATAGAGGCTGTTGGCGAACTGACGCCAGAAGTGCTCCAGATACCAGTGGCCCTGAGTCAGGACGCCCCAGAAGCTCTCGACCGACGGGACCCTCGGCCAGATGTGGTCGGTGAACACGTCGCCCTCGGGCTCGAGCGAGATCAGCACCATGTTGTAGATCGGCGCAAGCGTCCACACCACGAGCACCACGGAGAGCACCAGCGTCCCCGCGTTGTTCAGGTACCGGCGGCGCCGCACGGTACTGTGCGCCCGCGACGACGCACGGGCTGACACCCTCGCGTCCGCCGCGATCGTGCTCATAGCTGCACCTCCGTGGTGCGGAGCTTGCGCATCAGGACGATCACCAGCGGGATCACCAGCGGCAGCGCCGACATCACGGCCGCCACGCCCAGGCGCGGGTGAGCGATCTCGAAGGCGTTGCGTATGCCGAGCGTCGCCAGCACGTGCGTCGAGTTCGCCGGGCCGCCGCCGGAGACGAAGTTGACGGCGTTGAAGTCGCCGAGCAGGAAAATCGTCGAGAGCAGCGTGCAGATCAGGTAGAGGTTGGCGAGCAGCGGAAAGGTGATGTGGACGAACCCGCGCAGCCCGGTTGCGCCGTCGACCCTGGCGGTGTCGCGGATCTCGAGGGGGATCGCCATCCGGCCGGCGAGCATGATCAGCGTCCAGAACGGCGTCCATTTCCAGATGTGGGCGACGATGACCGCGCCCAGGGCCATCCAGCGGTCATTGAGCCAGAACGGCCCTTCGATGTGGAAGAGCGTATAGAGGACGTTGTTGAGGAAGCCCCACTCGCCGTTCAGCATCCAGTGGATCGAGATATACGTCGAGATCTGCGGCACCGCCCAGGGCAGGACGAAGATCAGCAGCAGCAACTTCATCCACCAGCCCGGGCGCATGAAGAAGCCGGACAGCAGCAGGGCCAGGAACATCTTCACGTTCACGCCGAGTGCGAGGTAGAGGACGGTATTCACCACCGTGCTCTGGTAGATCGGGTCGGCGAATAGCTCCCGGTACAGACTCGCCTCGCTGCCCATCCATAACCCGTAGACCACCGGGTAGGCGACAAAGGCGAGAAACACCACGACGTAGGGCACGACGAAGGCGACCGCCCACGCGTACTCGCCTCCGTGGAGGCTGCCGCGCAGAGAGCGCGAGAGCGTGCGCCGCCAGATGGCCGGGCGGGCGACGTCGACCACCGAGGCGCGGTCGACCGATGCGCGGTCCATCATTCGCCGCTCCGCTCTCACGCGATCTTGTACTTCGCGAAGATCTCCTCGATCCGCTTGAACGCCTTGTCGATCGCCGCGTCCGGTTTGACGCCCTCCTTCGCCACGTCGATCATCGCGATGCTCCACACGTGCTGGGAGTAGACTTCCGCCATCGCCGGGTTGAACACGTAGAAGTCCGGCCTGGTCGGGCCGAGCAATCCCTGGTGGGCGTAGCCCCGCAGGTGCGGGTCTTTCGGGTTCTGCCAGAACGCGCTCTTGGCGAGCGACGGCATGACCGGCAGCCACCGACCCAGACCCAGCTCGATGAACTCGCCGATGACCTTCGGCTGGATGAAGTACTTGAGGAACTCCTTGGCCACCGTGACGTTCTTGGCCCCCTTCGGGATCAGGCCCTGGGTGATCGGGACGATGCTCGGCACGGGCTTGCCCGCATTGTCGTTCGGATAGCCGAAGCCGTGGGTCACGATCTCCTTGTAGTACCACTCGGGGTGCTTGTCCTTGACCGCGACCTCGGTCGACAGCGTACCGTCGACGTCCATCACCATGAGCTTCGCGTGGAACGCGTTGTTGTCGTCCGCGTCGTTCCAGTTGATCGCGCTCGGCGGCACGTAGCCGTCCCTGTAGGCGCCGCCGAGGTAGCCCGCCGCCTTGATCGCCGCCTGCCTGACCTTCGGGTCGTCGAGATGCAGCTTGCCGTCCTTGGTGACGATGTCCTGGCCGCCATAGGCGATCAGGAAGGCGTTGAAGAGGTTGGCGGGGTCGACCCCGTTGGCCGTCACCTGGAAGCCCAGGCCATACACCTTGCGCTCGCCCTGCTTGCGCAGGTTGTCTTGCACCTTCTTGAAGAAGTCGAAGTACGCGTCCCACGTCTTCGGGATGTCCTCGATCCTGAGGCCGGCCTTCTCCACCAGCGATCCCCAGATATGACAGGGGATCGCTGCGGCCCTCAGCGGCACGCCGTAAAAGCTGCGCTTCCGGCTGACGCTGTTGTAGGCCTGGGCGGCCTGCAGGGCCGTTTCGCTGAACTGGGCCTGCTGGGTCTCAACGACGTCGCTGACGTCGAGCCACTTGTCCTGCCAGGCGAACAGCTGGAGGATCTCGTTCGGGTTGGACATCGTCATATCGGGGACGACCCCGCTGGTGATCGCCGAGATGATCTTCTGCCGATGGGGAGCGAAGGGGATGATGCTCAACTCGATCTGATTGCCGCTCGCCTTCTCGTAGTCGGCGACGGCCTTGCGCAACGCCACATCCTCGTCCTGGACGAAGCCCTGCGCGAACCACACGGTCGCGGTGGTCGTCGCCGCCCTGGCGATATGGGGTGCCGCAAAGGGGCGAGCTGCGGCGAGAGCCAAGGATCCATGCAGCACCGAACGCCTGGTGAGGTCGGTCACAGCCGCCTCCTCCCTGTTTCGCGAACGTTGACTCGCCCTAGCCTCGGGCGGGCACTCGAGCCCCCCATCTATCGGTAGATGCGGGATACGACATCTGACGACACCTGTCAAGGAGATGACGAACGGCCAACGAGCGGGACCGCCACGGACCGAACGGTTACGCCCTCCTCGGGAGCCTCCGCGACTTCACCGGCCGGGGATTCCTACCAATCGAGCGCGAAGTTGGACAGAGGGGTGGCGTCGGCCACCCCCTCCGTGTTCTGATACGTTGACGCACGGACGAATCGGATGGCTCGTGAGCGCCTTCGAGAAGCGAAGGTCAAGGTGATGAGGAGCGCCTGAGAGTCTCATGACGGAGCTGGAGGCGTTGTCAGCCTTGCGGGGCGATGACCTCGTGCGGGCCGCGCGCGCCGAGGCGGCGCTGTGGGAGATGTGGCACCAATCGGGCGATCCGCGGCTGGACTCGTTCCTGCGCAAGGGGATCGAGGCGATCGAGCGTAGCGATCTGCCCACGGCCAGGTCGGTCTTCACGCGGCTGATCGAGGAGGCGCCGACGTTTGCCGAGGGTTGGAACAAGCGCGCCACCGTCCGATACCTGGCAAAGGATTACTCGGGCTCGATCGCCGACTGCCGCGAGACGCTCGCGCGCAACCCGAACCATTTCGGGGCGCTTTCGGGCCAGGGCCTCTGCCATCTGGCGCTCGGCCAGTTCCGCGAGGCGGCCGATGTCTTCCGGCTGACGCTGACCGTGCATCCGCACCTCGGCAGCGCGCGAGAGAACCTGCGCACGGCGCTGGGCGAGCTCGTAAGGTGGAACTGAGCGTCGACTCCCGTGCGGCGCGCTGAGGCATTCGAGGACTGAGACTGTGGACATCGTGATCATTGGGTGAGGCTTTATGGCTACGCACTCGAAAACCAGGCGCGCTGTTCAACGACTCCGACGTCTCGCGCGTCGGCGCCGCGAAGCCGAGCTGAAGAAAGCTCGGCGCAGCGGGACCGATCATCCTTCGCCTCCCCCCGAGTCTGGCCCCACAACCTCATAGTGGAGGCCTCGCTTCCACGGCGCCCGTGAAACCCGCGGGCGGTATCCAGGCTCGCGACGTCAGTCGCAGAGGCGCTGCTCCCGCCATTTCCGTATTGCCTCGGCGTGCTGTGGGTAGTGGCTGTACGTATCGAGCCGTAGGCGGCGACGGAAGCGCGTGTCGCGCGTGAATTGCCCTTCGGATGTGCGCCTGACAAAGTCGATGAGGTGGCCGTGAGTGTCCTCCAGTTGCCTCAGCACCTCGGAGAGCGAAAGGCCTCGCTTCTCCTCCGTCATCTTGGCGTTGAAGGCGTCGATGCCGCCATAGCTCACGTACCGCGGTGGGCGGCCTCCCGCGATGATGAGCGGTAGGTGCTTCAGCGCCTCCCTCTCCCACGTGGTCACGTGCGCGAGGATGTCCTTCACCGACCAGTCGCCCGTCACGCCAGGTTCGGTCAGCCGAGGGTCTGACAAACCGGCGTAGGATTCTTTGAGGGCTGCCCACGCCTTGTCGAGTCTTCTCAGGAGGCGCTGTTTATCCGTCCCCTCCGCGATGATGGTCGTGTGCATGTGGCCCAGTCATCTCCATCCGTCCCCTGAGACACCGATGGGGGCGCGGTGTGAAATCGGCGGGAGGTCACGCTCTCACTCAATCGTTGGCGGGTACACCGGGTGTACCCTTAGCACGGTGTATGCGATGGTGACTGACCGTGACTCCCCTTAAGTAAGGAGACCGCGATGGCGGTGAAGAAAGTTCCCGAGGGGCACAACCGCGTCTCGCCCTACCTGATCGTCGACGGTGCCGGGCGCGCGCTCGACTTCTACAAGAAGGCGTTCGGCGCGGTCGAGTTGTTCCGGCACACGGCGCCGACCGGGAAGATCGGCCATGCCGAGGTGCGGATCGGCGACACCGTCGTCATGCTCGCCGACGTGCATCCGGACTCCGACGCGCACGGCCCGGCGCACTACGGCGGCTCGCCGATCAGCCTGCACATGTACGTCGAAGACGTCGACGCCGTGGCGCGCCAGGCGATCGCCGCGGGAGCGAAGGTCAAGCGGCCGGTCGCCGACCAGTTCTACGGCGATCGGCTGGGAACGTTCGAGGACCCGTTCGGCCACACGTGGCACATCTCGACGCACATCGAGGACGTGTCGGGCGCGGAGCTCGACCGCCGCGCGAAGGCGGCGATGGCGCAACACAAGAAGCGCTAGCGGCTACCTGACCCGACCGCTTTGGGGAGGTTGGGCATGAAGTGTCCCCGCTGCCAAGCGGAGAACCGTGAAAGGGCACGATTCTGCCGGGAGTGCGGGGCGACATTCGGTGCCGTCTGTTCGAGCTGTGGTGCGAAGGTCGAGGCTGGAAGTAAGTTCTGCGATGGCTGCGGAGCGCCCGTTGACGCTACGACAGCGCCCGGTCCAGGGTCCTCCCGTTTCGCTTCCCCGGAGTCCTACACCCCAAAGCACCTCGCCGAAAAGATTCTCACGTCGAAGAGCGCCATGGAAGGCGAACGGAAGCACGTGACGGTGCTCTTCGCTGACCTGAAGGGCTCGATGGAGTTGCTTGCCGACCGCGATCCCGAAGAGGCGCGCAGGATCCTTGACCCTGTCCTCGAACGCATGATGGAGGCCGTCCACCGCTACGAGGGCACGGTGAACCAGGTGATGGGCGACGGGATCATGGCGCTCTTCGGCGCGCCGCTCGCCCACGAAGACCACGCAGTGCGGGCGTGCTACGCGGCGTTACGGATGCAGGACGCCATCAAGGCATACGCCGACGGGGTGTTCCGAGCGCACGGCGTGAGCGTGCAGATCCGCATCGGGCTCAACTCGGGCGAGGTCGTCGTGCGCGCGATCGGCAGCGATCTCCACATGGACTACACGGCCGTCGGGCAAACGACGCATCTCGCGGCGCGGATGGAGCAACTCGCGAGCCCGGGAAGCATTCTCCTGACGCCGTCGACCTTGAACCTCGTGGGAGGCTACGTGGAGGTGAAGCCGCTCGGCCCGGTGCAGGTGAAGGGGCTCGCTGACGCCGTCGAGGGGTTCGAGGTCATCGGCGCCGGTCCGGCGCGGACTCGGTTCCAGGCCACCGCGCGACGCGGGCTGACGCGCTTCGTCGGGCGCGGCGATGAGATGGCCACGCTCGACGCCGGCCTGCGACGGGCGCTCGAGGGGCGCGGCCTCGCGATGGGTGTCGTGGGCGCGGCGGGCGTCGGCAAAAGCCGTCTCTGCCATGAGTTCGTCGAGCTGTGCCGTTCGCGCAGCCTCCCCGTCGTCGAAGCCCACTGCCTGTCGCACGCACGGACCGCGCCCCTCGGCGTGCTGCGCGTGGTGCTGCTGGGCGCCCTCGGCGTGGATCAGGACGAGGAGCCGACGCGCGAAAAGATTTCCGAACGCCTCGTCGCCCTTGACCCCGCGCTCGTCGACGTGCTCCCCCTCGCGCACGACCTCCTCGCCGCGTCCGATCCACCGTCCCCCGAGCCGGCGGGAGACCCCGTCGAGCAGGAGCGACTGGTCGCAGGCTTGCTCCGACGGCTGCTCCGCGCCCGCGGCGCCACCGGTCCGTTCGTGGTTCATCTCGACGACGCCCACTGGATCGATCCGCAGAGCGAGCGTCTGCTCGCCGAGCTCGCCGACGTGGCCAGCACGACGCGGGCATTTCTCCTGTTGAACTTCCGGCCGGAGTTCCAGGCCGCATGGATGGGTCGCTCGTACTACCAGCAGCTTTCCGTCGCACCGCTCGGGCGCGAAGCGACGCGCGAGATGATCAGCGGCCTCCTCGGCCACGATCCGAGCGTCGTCGAGCTCGGCGAGCTGATCCGCGAGCGCACGCAGGGCAATCCGTTCTTCATCGAGGAGGTCGTGCAAGCGCACGCCGCATCGGGCGCGCTGGCCGGAGAGCGCGGAGCGTACCGCTGGACGAGCTCATCCGCCGAGCTCGAAGTCCCCGCCACGGTGCAGTCATTGCTCGCGGCACGCGTGGACGGTCTCGCGGAGAAGGACAAGCTCGTGCTCCAGACAGCGGCCGTGATCGGCAAGCGCTTCTCCGAGCGTGTCCTGCGGCACATCGTCGGCCTCCCCGCCGGCGACGTCGACGCGTCGCTCGTGACGCTCGAGCACGGGGAGTTCATCCACGGCGAGAGCGAGGCCGAGTACGTGTTCCGCCATCCGCTCACCCAAGAGGTCGCCTACGGATCGCAGCTCCTCGAGCAGCGCATCGCGTTGCACGCCGCGGTGGCGCGAGCCCTCGAAGAGGTGTTTGCCGAGCGGCTCGGGGAGTGTGCGGCCCTCATCGCGCATCACTGGGAGCAGGCGCGGCGACCCGGTCAGGCCGCGCGCTGGCGACGACTGGCCGCGCTCCGTGTGGCACGGATACAGCCGCGTCGACCGCCGCGGCGCTGACGTCCGGTGACCGTGGGGAAGTGGCGGGGCGGTCGCCGAGCGATGTACCGCGAGATGGGCGCTCGGCTGGGGCGGCCCGACGCTCTCGATTATTCGTCGTGCGGGTCGACGGACCGACTCGGCGCGCCGCCGAGTGGCCGGCCCCAGGCGCTCGTCCGCCAGTTTTCGTGGGGCTCGGCGCCGGCGCGCCAGGCCGGCAGCGGCATCAGGAGGTGCTTGGCGAGCGCGGCGACGTACGGCTCGTACATCCGCCGCAGCTCGGCCAGCTTGTCCTCGGCACCGTCCTCCGCGTGCAGGACGACACCCGCGACCGCCAGACCCGCGCGTAGACGAGCGAGCTCGGACGATGGCAGCCGATCCGGCGCCGAGCCGACGGGCGGCCGGCCGAGCACCTGGGCGAGATCGACGACGGCGTGACGCGCCATCGCGAACGTCAGGCCGGCCTGGCGCGCGCACGCGCCTTCGATGCCGACCATCACGAGCGCGCTCGCGTCGAGCACCGTCGTCAGCGCGGCCAGCCACGACTGGTTGTCGTGCTGCGAGCGATAGTAGGACAGCACGGGATAGGACAGGTGCGACTCGAGCACCTCGGCGGCCCAGCGTTCCCATTCCGCGAGCAACACCGTCAGCTCCTCGTGGTCGGCGCCGAAGCCGCGCAGCAGCTCCTCGGCGCTCGGCGGCGACCCCGCGCGCGCGTCGAGCAGCGTGATGTTCACCTCCCGCCGCGAGAACGACTGGTACAGGACCGGCAGATATCCGATCACGAGGGCCAGGAAGCCGAACCCCACGCCCGCCTCGATCACCGTTACCGCGCGGCCCACGCGGGACATCGGCGTCACGTCGCCGAGACCGAGGGTGAAGAACGTCTCGCCGCTCAGGTACAGGTGGTCGAGGAAGGCGCCGTCGCCCTCCACGTTCAGCCGCGTGCCGATCCCCGCCTGCACCATCGCGAACGCGGTGACGAGGCTAGCGGCCCAGGCGGCGAGCAGCACGAGCAACGAGAGCGGACCGTAGAAGCTGAGGAAGGTCTCGCGCCGGCCGCCCGGACGCATGCGGCGCGGCACCGCCGACCACACCCGCCACGTCATGCGGTAAAACATCCGGGCCGGCCGCAGCCGCCGAGTCACGCGCCGGGGCAGGACGATCGCCTCGAAGGCGTCCCACATGATCACGGCGATCCAGAGCGCGCCCACGGCGGCGACCAGCGAACCCATGGCGGGGGTCATCAGGACTCGGAGCCTAGCACGAGACGGAGGACCTCATGGGCGCGAGCATCCTCTCATCAACCACGAGCATCCCAACGTGGGGAATAGCTGTAGAAGGGAGGGCATCGAGTAATGCGCGTAGTCTTCTTGATCGTCGTCGCATTGGTGGTGCTCGCGCTCGGGGGGCTCGAGGTGATCGCGTCCCACCGCCTTCCCGAGGCAGGCCCGTTGCCGAACACCTCTGTGTCGACTCCCTGGCGCTGAAGATAGCGTCTGAGCAGGGAGCGGCTGAGGCGATCGTCCGCGGACGACGGAGGTCACCATGGCGGGCGTACTGACGGCGATCGGTGCCGCCCTCGGCGTCGCGTTCGCGATGTTCTGGGAGATCCTGTGGGCGCTCGTCCTGGGGTTCGGGTTGTCGGCGATCGTCCAGGCCGTCGTCTCGAAATCAGAAATGAGCCGGCTCCTTCCGGACGACTCGCCGCGCACACTGCTGATCGCTTCCGGCCTGGGCGCGGCGTCGTCTTCGTGCTCGTACGCGGCCGTGGCGCTCGCCCGATCGATCTTCCGCAAGGGCGCCAACTTCACGGCCGCCATTGCCTTCGAATTCGCGTCGACGAACCTCGTTGTCGAGCTCGGGATCATCATGATCCTGCTGCTTGGGTGGCAATTCACGCTGGCGGAGTTCGTCGGTGGGCTGCTGATGGTCGCCATCCTCGCCGTCCTCTTCAAGGCGTTCCTCCGCCCCGAACTCGTGCGAAGCGCGCGAGCAGGCCGAGCGCGGCCTCGTCGGCTCGATGGAAGGCCACGCCGAGATGGATATGTCGGTGACCGAGGGGCCGCTGATCCAGCGGATCTTCTCTCGCAGAGGATTCACCGCCATCAGCCACTACTTCGTCATGGACTGGGCCGCGATCTGGCGGGACATCGCGGCGGGCCTGCTGCTAGCGGGCGCGCTCGGCGCCTGGGTGCCGAATGAGTTCTGGCAGCGCTTCTTCCTCGTCCAGCATCCAGTGGCCGCGTTCTTCTGGGGTCCTGTGGTCGGGCCTATTGTGGCGATGCTGTCCTTTGTCTGCTCGATCGGAAACGTGCCGCTCGCCGCGGTGCTCTGGAACGGCGGCATCAGTTTTGGCGGCGTCATCTCGTTCATCTTTGCCGACCTCATCGTCCTGCCGATCCTGAACATCTACCGCAAGTACTACAGGGGCCGGATGGCCCTGTTCCTCCTCGGGACGTCGTACACCGCGATGGTCATCGCCGGGCTGACGATCGAGCTGGTCTTCAAGGCGATCGGACTGGTGCCGCGTGAGCGCGCGGCCGTGGTCGTCGAGCCGCACGTCACGCTGAACTACACGACGGTCCTCAACGTGATCTTTCTTGGCATTGCCGGCGTGCTCCTGGTGCGGTTTTTCAAGACGAACGGCCTGGCGATGCTGCGGATGATGAACGTGCCGCGCAGCCACGCGTCCCACGCAGAACATCGGCATCATACGGCCTGAGCCGCAGCCGGGCTCGTCACGAGACGCACTCAGGCCTCGGGAAGCCTCACTCCGAGGGCGCGTGCGGTGGTTGGGCCCACTTCACCGTCGATCACGAGCCTGCGCGAAGCCTGGAAGGATACCACCGCCGCGTGGGTGCTCGGGCCGAAGTCACCGTCGATGGGACCGGGGTCCAACCCCTTTTCTTTCAGCTTCTGCTGGATCTCCCGCACCGTCGGCCCGATCATGCGGGGTTCGGTCAGCCGATATATCACGACCCTCGGCTTTTCAATCTCCTGGTCTCCAGCGCGCTCGGAGTATTCGATCTCGGGGACGAGAATGCCCATATCCCATCGCCGTCCCGAGAGTGTCGAGGCGA
>WNGL01005691.1_pt1 | contig 17151 bp, 7 predicted proteins | sample 5400591 | NCBI WGS metagenome assembly WNGL01 (sample SAMN13153377, study PRJNA577476) | soil metagenome | isolation source: 80 cm soil or saprolite under Garry oak tree replicate 1 | place: USA:California | collected 2016-06-15
TGATCGATACAAAATCTCCCTCGGCGATATCGAGGTTGACGTCGCGTAAGACGTAAAAAAATTGACTGCGCCCGAGCGGATAGGAACGCTCGACGTGACGAAGGCGAATCAATGCGTCATCCATTGTGTCCAAGAGTGATCATTGGATCGGCGCGAGTAGCACGCAGCGCGGGAATATAAGTGGCGAGCAATGCGACTGCACAAAGGATCAACGCGACTGTGGCAAAAGTCGCCAGGTCGAACGCGCCAACATTGTAGAGCAATGCCGAAAGCGCGCGCGTCGAGAACATGGCAAGTATGAGCCCGGCGAGCGTCCCGATAGCAACCAATCTTAGCGCATGGCCGATCACGAGCGCAAGGACATCGCGCGGTTGTGCGCCGAGCGCCATGCGGACACCAATCTCGTGCGTCCGCTGAATCACGAAATAAGAAATGACTCCGTATGTGCCGACTGCGGCGAGCACCAGTGCGATTGCAGCAAAAATGCCGAGCAGGACAACCGATAACCGACGAGGCGCGACGGACTCTGACACGACCTGATCGAATGTGCGCACGTTTGCCAACGGCTGATCAGGATCAATCGATTGGATTTCCCGACGGATTGCTGCAGTTAAACTGCGCGGATCCTGCACGCTGCGGACGGCCAGGATCATCCCCCGCATCGGGAGTTGCGCATGCGGGATGTAATATTCCGGCTGCGGCTCGAGCTCGAGCGCGCGGTGTCGGATGTTTGCAACAATCCCGATAATCGTGATCCACTTCACATCGGGCTTACGCGAATCCCCAAGCGTGATGCGTTTGCCAAGTGCGTCGCCATTGCGGAAATATTTGCGCGCCAGAACTTCGTTCACAATCGCGACCTGAGGTGCATCCGCGTTATCAGCCTCGGTAAAGAAGCGGCCTTTCAGCAATGGCGTTTGCAAGACGCGGAAATAATCCGGGGTGATCACGCGAATTTCTTCATCCGGGGATGGCTCATTTTTGTTCATTTCCCGACCTTCGATCGAGAAGGACGAATCGCTGTTTGTTCCGCTGAGTGGAAGAATATCCGTGCACGCGACGGCTTCGACTCCCGGCAGGCGAGCGATGCGGCGTAGACTTTCCTGATAGAAATTCCGCGTGCTGTCGCCGCCAAGATAACTTGGATTTGCTCCTGACGGATATTTGGCTTCCGGTAGCGAAAGTTCCATCATCAGCACATGGCCCGCGTTGAAGCCTGGATTGACGCCCTGCAATCGCGCGAAGCTCTTCATTAGCAAACCGGCGCCAACCAACAGAACCAATGCCAGCGCAATTTCCGCGATCACTAGCATGCTGCGGACACGATTGGGTCGCGCCCCGCTAGTCGATCCGCGACCGCCTTCTTTCAATGCTTCCGTCAACTCCGGTTTTGCGCTCGCCAGCGCCGGAATTAACCCGAACAGAATTCCGCCCCCTATGGCGACCACTGCGGTCACAAGCAAAACCGTCCAGTCGAGCGTGACTTCATTCAGTCGCGGAATCGTTCGCGCCCCAACGCGCTTCAGAAGTTCCAGGCCCCACACGGACAGCAGCACGCCAGCCGCTCCGCCTGCCAAAGCCAGCGCTATACTTTCGGTTAACATTTGCCGCAATAATCGCCATGTGCCAGCGCCGAGTGCCATTCGAATAGCGAGTTCGCGCTCCCGCGCGCTCGCCCGAGCCAGCAGCATCGTCGCCAGATTCGCGCACGCGATCAGCAGCACAAATGCGACCGCGCCGATCAAAATAAAAAGACCTTTGCGCATTCCACCGACCACTTGTTCATGCAGCGGATAAATCTTCGCGCCGAATCTGCTGCTGGCGGAATAGTTATCAGGGAATGATTTCAGCCAGTTCGCAACAACCGTGTCGATCTCGGCCTGCGCTTTTGCCGGGGTCACATCCGGACGCAGCCGCGCGATAACGCCGTAAGCACGGTTCCCCCGCGATTTCAGTTCGCCTTGGGAAAACGCGACCGGCTTCCAAATATCGACCCGCTCGGCAAATTGGCCACCTTGGAGATTGAAGAGCGGAATTGGAAATTCAAACTTCGCCGGCATGATGCCGATCACGACGTAATTCCGGCCGTTTAAGAGCAGAGTTTTACCGACGAGAGACGGATCGGAACTGAAACGCCGTTTCCAAAGCCGCTCACTGATGACAATAAGGTCATCGTGTCCTTCCCCTTGTTCTTCTTGTGCGAAGGTGCGGCCAGCAATCGGCTCGATGCCCAACATTGGGAAGAGAGCTGGCGAAACGACCGCGCCCGAGATTCGCTCTGGAACATTGCCGCCGGCCAGATTGAACGTGGAGTAATTGAACGTCGCGATCTGCGTAAAGCTGCGTAATCCTTTTTCAAGATCGATGTATTCGGGCACTGAAACAGGAATCCGCTCCAGGCCTTGTGCTGGGAATTGTTCCCACAGCAAGACCAACTTCGAAGGATCGTGATACGGCAGTGACTTAACGAGGAGCGCGTTAATCAAACCGAACACGGCGCTGTTCGCGCCAATGCCGAGCGCGAGGGTGATAACCGCAATGGCGGTAAATGCCGGCTTCTTGATAAGCTGTCGGACGCGCGGCGCGGCGCGCCGGCAGCAAACAGGCGAGGAACGCGATTCCGCCGAGCAAAAGCGCGACGCCGAGCATCGTCGGCACATCGGTCGCGCCGATGCCGAAGAGCAGACTTTGCAGCAAACGCGTGAAAGCGAAAACGCCGACAAAGCCCAAACCAACGCCCATGGCGACCAACTGCATTCCCTGCCTAACGACCAGCCGCAGCACGTTGCCGCGTTGCGCACCGAGAGCAAGACGAATTCCGATCTCCTGCGTCCGTTGCGCGACAGAATAAGTCATCACTCCAAAAATTCCGGCGGCGGCGAGCAGCAGAGCGATGAGCGCGAATAATGCGACGAGTATCGCGTTCAACCGCGGTTGCGCGATCGATCGCGCAGCGTAATCGGCGAGTGTGCGCGTTCGATAAACTGGAACGTCTTTGTCAATCTCGCTAACCGCGCTACGCAGTGCGGCGGTGAGCAATTGCGGATTGTTGTCAGTGCGCACGAAGATCGACATCGACTGAATCGCGAACTGTTGATGTGGAAGGTAAATCTGCGGCTTCGGCAGCAGGCGCAGGCTGATCAAGTGCGTATCGGCAACCACGCCGACGATCTCGCGCACGGGCGCATCCCCGGGATCAACCGATCCATTGGGCGTGATGCGTTTGCCAATCGGATTCTCACCTGGAAAGAATTGTTTGGCGAAACTCTCGGACACGATGGCGACGGACGGCGTGCTTCTGTCGTCGCGATCGGTGAAAGCGCGACCGCGCAGCAGTGGAACGCGCATCGCCTTGAAATAGTCAGCCGTAACAACGTTGAGCTGCGCAAGCGGCTGCTGGCCCTTTGGGATCGGACGTTCTTCGACGTCGAAATTGAAAGTAATCTCGCTGCCGCTCAACGGAATCCACCACGCCGCCGCGGCGGAATTGACACCAGGCAGAATCGAAACGCGGGCGAGCAGCTTTTTGTAAAACTCACCTGCTTGCTGCGGCTTGCCATAATTCGCGTCCGGAAGCGCAACACGCGCCGTTATTACATTTGTCGGATCGAAGCCGGGCCGAACTTTTTGCAGGCGAAGAAAACTCTCGACTAGCAATCCCGCGCTTGCGAGCAAAACGAGAGCGAGCACGATCTCGACGACCACGAGCGCCGCGCGAGTGCGGCGGCCTCTCACCCTTTCACTCGAGCCGCGTGAGCTTTCGTTTAACGAGCCGGCAAGATTCGGATGGGATGCGCGCCACGCCGGCAGCAGACCGGCGAGAATTCCGACACCGAGACTAACGCACGCAGTGAACGCGAGAACACGAATATCCGGAGAAATTTCATCGATGCGCGGAATGCTCGACGGCAGAAACGATTTCAACGAATCGATACCCCAGATCGCGATCAGCAATCCGGCGAGGCCGCCGAATACGCCTAACAACGCGCTTTCGGCGAGGAGTTGTTTCACGATGCGCCAGCGGCTGGCGCCGAGCGCGGCGCGGATGCTGATTTCTTTGTTGCGCGAGAGCGAACGGGCCAGGAGCAGATTCGCTACGTTGACGCAGGCAACGAGCAGAACGCAGCTCGCCATCGCACACAACATCAGCAACGCAGAATGGGCGCTACCGATCATTGCATTCAGTTCCGGTAAAACTTTCGCTCCGACATTTGCCTTCGAATCTGGATATTGCTGGCGCCAGTTCGCAGTAATGGTGTCGATGTGTGCCTGCGCCTGTTGGATCGAGACGTTCGGTTTCAATCGCGCGATGCATTGGAAAAAATCGTTGTCGCGTTGCTCGGTCATTGGCTGCGCGCCGTTTTTCGATTCGCGCAAGATCGACATCGACGTCCAAAGTTCGGGCGAGACCGAGCTGATCGGGAAGGTGAATCGCGGCGGCATGACGCCGATCACCTGGAACGGTTGGCCATCGAGTGTCACTGATTTTCCGATGACGCTCCGATCAGCTCCGAATCGCCGTTGCCATAACCCGTGGCTCAAAATCACAATGTGATTTCCAGGTTCATCTTCGCGAGGCAAAAATGCGCGGCCCAGAATCGGTTGAATACCAAGGAGCGCAAATAAATCGGCCGAAACAGCTTCACCCTGGATGTGCGTGGCCTCACTTCCGTCGGTGAGCGTGCTGACGCTTTGATTCGTGTAAACAGCAACCCGCTCGAAAACCTGATTTTGCGCGCGCCAATCGACGTAATCGAGATAGGAGATGCTATTGATTTCTGTTCCGGGAGCGGTCCTCTCGCGGACGTCGTATTCGCCCAAGGCGACCAGATTTTGCGGTTCGCGAAACGGAAGCGGGCGTAGCAGCACCGCGTTGAGCACGCTGAAGACGGCGGTGTTCGCGCCGATGCCAAGGGCAAAAGTCAGAATGACAATTGCCGTGAAGAGCGGCTGCTTGCCGAGAACACGAAATGCATAACGAAGGTTTTGCATAAGCTACTCAGATCGAAGAGCGATTATTGGATCGACCCGCGAGGCGCGGCGCGCCGGAATCCAGGAGGCGAAAAGCGTTGCGCCGAAAAGAAGAAAGCCGACTCCGAGATAAATTTTCGGATCGACCCCTTTGACTTCGAAGAGCACGCTTTGCAATGCGCGCGACAGCGCAAAAGCGCTGAGCAGACCAATCACCGACCCGACCAAAAGCAAGTGCATGCCATGCGAAAGGACGAGCACGCGGATCTGGGCCGGGCGCGCACCGAGCGCGAGCCGGATACCGATTTCGCGGACACGCTTGAGCGTGGTGTAAGCGAGGAGGCCGTACAATCCGACAGTGGCGAGCAGAAGCGCGAGACCGGCGAAGATCGAGAAAAGAAAACTGAGGAGACGCTGGCTGCCCCAGGTTTCGTGAACACGATCGATCATTGGCCGCGCGTCGAACACGGGCTGCGATGGATCGATCGAGCTGACGATGTCGCGGATCGATTTGTTGAGCGACGCCGAGCTGAGGTTCGAACGAACAAAAAGACCAAGACTGGTCCGTTGCGCCTGGGCCATCGAACAATAAATGACCGGCAGCGGCGCCATTTCGTCGATGGCGTGAAATCGCATGCGCACCACGACGCCGACAATCTCCGACATGACGTAGCCTTCTTCGTCGTTTCCAGCGTCGACCGAGAGACGTTTACCGATCGGGTCCTCACCCGGGAAAAATTGTTCCGCCATTGCCTGATCGATGATGATCACGCGCGGTGAATCTTTTGTGTCGCGTTCGTTAAAAGTGCGGCCGCGAAGAAGTGGCGCCTTAAACGTCGCAAAATAATCGCCGGTGATCACTTCGAGGTCGGCCGAGGGTAAATTACTGGGCGACGGCGCCGGCACACCTTCGCGGACAAACCCTGTTTGCCAGCCGCCCATCAAAGGAGAATTGGAGCCGATGCCGACACTTTGAATCCCGGGAAGCGCACGCACTCGATCGAGCAGAGCTTTAGTAAAGGTGCCGATCTTCTCGCGCCCGGAATAAGTTTTCCATGGTAACTCGAGCCGAGCTGTGAAAAGACCGCGCGGTTCGTAGCCAAGCTGGAGCGCCTGCATTTTCGAAAAGCTTTTCAGAACAAGGCCGGCCGCGACGAGCAAAGTCAAAGTGACGGCGATCTCGCTGATGACGAACCAATCACGCGCGCGTTTGGCCGAAGGTGGGTCACCGCCTCCGGCCGAGCCTGTCTTTAACGCGAGCTGAACGTCAGTGCGTGAAGTTTGCCAGGCCGGCCACAACCCGAAAATCATCGTGGTCAGCGATGCAATCAGAAATGTGAAACCGAGGACCGGCAGATCGAAGGAAATTTGCTGGAATCGAGAAACGCCTTCGGGACCCAACGCAATCAAGACATCGCGCAACCAAACGGCGATGAAAAATCCGAGCGCTCCGCCTAGGAGGGCAACCAGAAAACTCTCGAGTAGAAGCTTGCGAATAATTTGCCCGCGGGTAGCGCCCACCGCAGCGTGAATGGCGAACTCTCTCGCCCGCGCGGCGCCTCGCGCGGCAAACAAATTGGCGAGGTTCGCGCACGCGATGAGCAACACCAATCCAACTGCGCCAAGGAGCAGAGCGAGATTGGTTCGGTATTTGCCAACGAGATTTTCGAGCAGCGGTGTAACGACCGCGTAGACTTTCCCGTTTGTGTCCGGGTACGTTTTCTCCAAACGCGCGGCGATGCCTTTCATCTCAGTGCGCGCTTGATCGACAGTTACGCCCGCTTTGAGCTTGCCCCAGACGAAAATCATCGGGTGATGCGAGCGATCCATCCAGGCCGGGTTGTTGCTGCGCCGCATGATCGAAAACCACGCGTCGCTGTCCTGAGGCGATGTCATCTGCGGCGGCATCACGCCGATGATGGTGAAATTTTGATCGTGTAAGTTTATCGAGCGACCAATCACAGCGGGGTCGCGATTGAACGCGCGCTGCCAGAGACGGTCGCTGATCACGACCACCGGTGGGGCGCCGACTTTGTCTTCGTCTTCGCTAAAGGTGCGTCCGATTTCGGGCGGCAAACCGATCACGTTGAAAAAATTGCGCGTCACCGAAGCGCACGACACGCGTTCAGGCTCGCGAGCAGCAATACCGCTAAGATTTCGCGATTCCTTGTGAGTGGCGGCGAGATGTTCGAACGTTGTGCTGTCGTTTCGCCAATCGAAGTAATCAGGCAGCGCGACCGAGAAATCCTGCTTCGGACCAGACGATTCGTTCAACACCATGATCCGGTCGGCATCCGGATAAGGCAGCGGCCGGAGCAGAACCGCATTCACAATGCTGAAGATGGCAGTGTTGGCGCCGATCCCGAGCGCGAGCGTGAAGACCGCAACCAAAGAGAATGCCGGATTTTTTATCAACTGCCGAAAAGCAAAACGAAGATAGTTCATAATTATTCGTAACGGAGCGCGATTATCAGATCGACCCGCGTGGCGCGTCGCGTTGGGATGAGGCAGGCAACGAGTGACACCGCGGTCATGACAAGCGCAGTGCCGAGAAGAGTGGCGATGTGCAGCGTTGGCACGTCGAAGAGAACGCTCCGCATCGCTCTTCCTGCTAGCCACGCGCCGATCAAACCGAGGATGGTTCCGGTGGCGAGAAGTCGCAGGCCTAACGAGAGGAATTGTGTCCCGAGCGTCTGCGCGCCGAGCGCCATGCGAATATCGATCTCGCGCCGGCGTTGCGCCACGGCATAACTCAAGACGCCATAGGTTCCAATGGCCGCCGAGTGAGGGTGCGGAAAGGCGCTGAGGTTAAGCGTATTCACCTGGCTCACTCTTCCCGCAGGAGTTTGGATGGATCGACGGCAAGCGCTCGCAGGGCCGGAATGGCCGACGCCGCAACGCCCAGCAGCGCCATCGTTAGCACTGCGCCGACCACGACCACGGGATCGCGCGGATTCGCTTGATACACAATCTGCCCCAGCAACGAACTGGCGAAGACTCCGATCAGCAGCCCCACCAACGATCCGAGCCCGAGCAGCACGATTGGCCGCCCCACCGCCACACTCATCACGTGCTTCGTTCGCGCGCCCAAGGCAACGCGGATACCCAGCTCCTTCATCAGACGGCTCACGTTGTAGGTGGCCATGCCGAAGATGCCCGTTACCGCCACCACCGCCGCCAGCAGGCCCATCACGCCCAGTGCCGCTGCCGCCGCCCGGGCTGGGAAGAGCGCACCCGCCATCGCATCGGGCCAGCTCTGCACCGTCAGTATCGCATTCGGCTCGAGGCCGCTCAGGGTGCGTTCGATCGCCGCCGCCATCTCGTTCCGCGCCCGGTCCGACCGCACAACGAAAGTCCCCAACCACTGCTCGCTTTGCGACAACGGCAGATAGACCACAGGTTGGGGCGGATCCTGAATCGCGTGGTACTTGCCGTCCTCCGCCACGCCCACCACTTCTCTCAAGTGATCCAGGAAAATAAAGCGTTGCCCAATTGCCGGCGTGTCGCCCCACATCTTCCGAGAAAAAGTCTCGTTCACGATCGCGACATACGGCGTTTGGGTGGTGTCACGCCACGAGACATCCCGGCCACTCAGCAGCCGGGTGCGGGCAGCTTCGAGATAGCCCGGCGATATCGTAAACCGGTAGGGCGCCAGCACAGAATTATTCAGTGTGAACTCTGTCGTCCCTGGCGGGAAAACCGGGATCCCCCGGATCCCGCCAGTAAAGGGCAATTTGCTCAGAGTTCCCGCTGCCGTCACCCCAGGAAGGCTTCGCAGGGCATCGATCATCGCTTTCGTTTTCTCAACCGGCACGTCGCCTTCCACCTCGCTCGGGTCCATCTCGGCCACCATGGCGCCCTGCGGCTGGAAGCCCAGTGGTGCGTGCAGCAGGCGCACCATGCCTCGCACGGCGACAAGTGAAGCGATGACCAGCAGCATGCAGATCACAATTTGTGCGCCGAGGAGCAGGTCCCGCAGGGCTAACCGGCGCCGCGGCGTTGCATTCACTGGCCCGCTCTTCATCGCCTGCAATGGATTGCTCTGCCAGATTTGTCTCGCCGGAATCATCCCGAACAGCAGCCCACTTACGAGTGCCAGGATCAAGGCCGCCAGGTAGGGAGCTACATCGACATCCACTACCAGATCGCTATAGGCCGAATGCATCCCGTAGCCCGGCAATCCCCACCGGCCAAGCGCACCGAGCAGCAGACCTGCGATCGCCATCCCGGCTGCGCCACCCAGCATCGATAACACCATCGCCTCAGTAAGTAATTGCCGGACCAACCGCCAGCGGCTCGCTCCCAGGGCGACACGGAGCGCCAGTTCCCGGCTGCGATCCGCCGCGCGCGCCGCAAAGAGGCTGGCCAGATTCGCACACGCCGCGAGCAGCACCAGCAGCGCGAGCGCGGTCACGCTGAAAAGAAATCCGCGGATGAGGTCCCCTTCGTCGGCATAGAGTCCTGGACGGATCAGCCGTAGCGGCACTCCCGTGTCCGTCTTCGGATACTCCTTCGCCAGCTGGGCCGCGATCGCACTCAGATTTTCCGCAGCCTGCTGGGGTGTCACGCCTGGCTTGAGCCGGCCAAGCACCGTCAAAGGATGGCCCGTCCGATCCCGCAGGTGATCCGCGTCGAAGTGGTTCACAACCGGTATCCAGTAGTCTGGCCAGACAAATCGCTCCGTGCCGTGAAACCGCGCCGGGGCCACGCCCACCACCGTGAATGGATCTTTGCCAAGCCGCACGGTCGTGCCGACTACGCCGGGATCGGCGTTAAATGCGCTTCGCCACAGACTGTCGCTCAGCACCATGTAAGGCGCCGAATTCGGACCGCGCACGTCCGCCTCGTGGAAGAACCGCCCTATCGCCGGCTGCACCCCCAGCAGATCGAAATAGTTGCCGGTAGCCGAATAGCCGGAGACATTTTTCACCGTGTCACCCCAGCGCAATCTCCCCCCTGAGTATCCATCATAACCGGCCAGCCCGCTGAAGGTGGTGTTTCGCTGCTGGTAGTCTTCAAACGCAGGATACGACGTCGTCAGTAGTTTCCAGTTCGTCCACGGCTTGAGACGAAGCTCGTAGAGGTTCTGTGGCTCGCTCACATCCAGCGGGCGCAGCAGCACCGCATTCACTACTCCGAAGACGAGGACGTTTGCCCCAATCCCAAGCATCAGAGTGACTAAAGCTACGAGCGTGAACGCGGGAGACTTCCAAAGCACGCGCAGCGCATAACGAATGTCCAGCAGCAGGTCCTTCATGAATGGGCGGCCTTTTCGGCGTGGTAGTCTGCCGGATTCGCCTCCACCGCTGCGAATTCAAGGCAGGCGTTCATGGGATTTCTGATTGCTGATTTCGGAATGACGAAGGTCGAACGTCGAATACAGCGCGCCATTTTTTGTGCTTCGGGCTTCGTCATTATTTCGTCATTCGTCATTCGAGCTTCGTCATTTTTTCATTCCGAGCGTAAGGCTATGACGGGATCGACGCGACATGCGCGGCGAGCCGGGACCCAGCAGGCAAGAGCAGCTGCCGTGGCCAGCAATAAAGAAGCTGTGCCATAGCTTATTAAATCGTTATCGCCGATTCCAAAGAGCGAAGCGCGGAGGACGCGAGAGATCAGCAAAGCGCCGCCCAAGCCGCAGGCCAATCCGATCCCGACAGCGCGCATTCCCTGTCCGAGGATCAGCCGCAAAACCGAGCCGCGCGTCGCGCCGAGCGCGATCCGAATTCCAATCTCTCGGGTCCGTTGCGCCACACCGTACGCCATTGCGCCGTAAAGACCGGCGGCGGCGAGGGACAAGGCGACCGAGGAGAAAAATCCAAGCAACCAACCTTGCAACCTTGGCTGCCAAAGCGAATTCGAAACTTCACTCTGGAGCGAAACGAAGTTAAACGCGCCGGTTTCGGGAGCCGTCGTGGCAATTTGTTTTCGAATGGCGGGAATCAAACTCAGAGGATCGACACCCGTTTTCACGCGGACAACAAAATGCATCTGTTTCCAAGCGAGTTGAAGACTGCACTGATAGAGGTCCGGGCCACCCTCGCGTCCCAGCGCCTGATGCCGGACGTCGCCGACTACTCCTACGACCGTGAATATTTGCGCGTCCGCGTCGAGACCATTTTTCACGCGATTACCCACGGCGATTTCATTCGGCCAAAGTTGTTGCGCCAACCGCTCGCTGATCACGCAAACGCGTTGCGCTTCAAGGTTGTCGCGATCGTCGAAGATTCGTCCCTGCGAAACGGGAATGTGCAGCAACTGAAAATATTCAGGGCTCACTGTTTGAAAATTTGCGACTGGATTGAGCGACTGCGCATCGGGCGCCTGGCCTTCAGGGACGACACGGGCACGGTTCCAGGGCCGCTGCGGGACAAACGGCGGACTGTTATTAGCCGCTGCCGCCTGCACTCCGGGAAGTTCGGCGACGGCGTGAAGCAAGCGCACGTAACGATCGACCCTGATCTGCGCGGGTTCATCGCCTTGGTAGGTCGGATTGATTTCCATCATCAACACGTTGCGCGGATCGAATCCGGGATTGACTTCATTCAGTTTCATCACGCTGCGGAGAACAAGGATCGCGCCGACGAGGAGAACGATCGACACAGCGACCTGCGCAATGGTGAGAGCTTCACGAGTAAAGCCGCCGCGAGCAGTAGCTCCAGTACTGCCGGACGTCGCTGTTTTCAGCAAAGGCGTGATCTCCTGCCGCGTCGCTTGCCATGCCGGCAATGTTCCGGCGAGAAGGCCGACGATAACTGAGATCCCAACGGTGAAGAGGAGAACGCGAGGATCGACGGCGATCTTTACCCAAAAAGGCAATTCGATTGGAATAGAGGCGGCCACGAGATCGACCAGCCAGAAAGCCAGAACGCAGCCGGCGATAGTGCCGAGAATTCCAAGGAGCAGACTTTCGGCAAGCAATTGGCGCATGAGACGCCAGCGGCTCGCACCGAGAGCCGAGCGGACGGCCAGTTCGCGACCGCGCGTCGCGGCGCGCGCGAGTAAGAGCTGGCTGACGTTCGCACAGGCGATGGTCAGAAGACCGCCACACGCGGCCATGAGGAGCAGGAGCGATCCGCGCACATTTCCCGTCCAATGCTCACGCAGACCGACGACTGTGGCACCCACGTCTTTGTTCGAATCGGGATATTGGGACGCCAGATGTTTCGCGATCGAAGTCATTTCCTCTTGCGCTTGAGCTACGGTCACACTCCGATTGAGCCGGGCGATGGCTTGATCGATGCGCCATTCTCGACTCGTGCTCGTTTCAAATACTGATGCCATCGGCACCCAAAGATCGCTTTGCGAAGGGAAGCGAAATCCCGGCGGCATGACCCCAATTACCGTCCGCGGTGTGCCATCGAGCCGAAGCTGCTGTCCGAGAATCTGTCGATCGCTCCCGAGCGTTGTCCAGAGCCGGTGGCTGATCAGCATTACTTTGGGAGCACCGGGCGCGTCGTCAGCCTTGGTAAAATTGCGGCCGATTCGCGGTTCAACTCCGAGGACGCCGAAAAGGTTGGCGGTGGTGAATGTGGTCTTGAGTGTTTCCGTGCCGCCATCACTCAATTCGACATTGCCGTTCCAGCGCAAATTGAAAAAGGCGAGATCCCTGAAACATCGCGCTTGTTCTTTCCAATCCTTGAAATCGAGATAGCTCACGCCCAGGTCGCTGCCCGAGCGCGCATTGCGCGATTGCACCATAACAAGCTTCTCCGCTTCGGCGTAGGGCAACGGCCGCAACAGGAATGCCTGAATAACACCGAACATGGCCGAGGTCGCACCGATGCCGAGCGCGAGCGCAAGACTGGCAACAATCGTAAACGACGGGCTTTTAATTAGCTGGCGGATGGCAAAGCGGAGATCGTTCATGTTTTACTCCGCCCGCAACGCTTGAATTGGATCAACGAGTGTGGCGCGACGAGCCGGCAACCAACACGCGAGCAGAGAGACAAATGCGAGCGACGCAATTGCGAGGGCAAGAGCGGGAATATCGAGCGCACCGACGCCGTAGAGCAAACTGCTTAAGGCGCGGCTTGCCGCGATCGCACCAATCAATCCCAGACCAATTCCGAGGGAAACCAGGATCATGCCTTGACCCAGGACCAAACGAAAAACCTCCCAGCGTGCCGCGCCGAGCGCCATGCGGATTCCGAGTTCGCGCGTGCGCTGCGTGACGCTTAATGCCATCACGCCGTACAAACCAACGCTGGCAAGGCAGAGCGCCAGTCCGGCAAAAACCCCAAGCAGCAGCATCGTTAGGCGACGTGAGGCAAGACTCTCGCCGATGTTTTCCTGCATCGTCGCGACCTCGGAGACGGCCTGATCGGGATCGAGCGATGCGATTTGTTCCTTAATCGGACTAACGAGTGAATGCGGGTTGTACCCAGCTTGCGCGCGCACCATCAGATTCTGCCCGCCTTTGGCAAACTGCGACGCGCTGAAGTACATCATCGGCAAATTGCGCGCGTCACCTTTGTCGCCAGGCGCATTGTTGCGCGTGTGCGGCACAATCCCAACGATCGTGATCGGAACGCCGTTCTGATTGCTTTCGCCGATTGTCACCGGATCGTCGATCTGTTTTCCGATCGGATCGACGCCGTGAAAAAACTTCTGCGCCGCGAGTTCATCAATAACGACGACGCCAGGGGATCCTGCGGTGTCTTGCGCTTTAAGACTTCGTCCGCGCAAGATCGGCATACCGAGCACGCGAAAGTAGTCCGGCGAAATGATGGCCATTTCACTGATCGGTTCCTGGCCGGGGGGATCGGGCGGCGTGCCCGTCATGTGAAACGAGCTGTCCCATTCGTCGTGATCGAACGGCGCGTTATTGCAAATCGCCGCCGCACTCGTACCCGGCAGCTGTTTCACCTTCTCGAGCAGTTGATCGTAAAAGCGAGAAATCTTTTCCGGCGAATCGTAGCGCGACGACGGCACCGCGATGGTCATTGTCAAAACTCCGCGCGGATCGAATCCAAGTGGCACTTGCTGCGAACGCCAGAAACTTTTCAAGGTTAATCCGGCGGCCGCGAGCAGAACGATGGCGAGTGCCACCTGCGCGACAACGAGAATTGAGCGCGCCCGCTGCCGTTGCGCGCTATCGCTGCCGCGCGCGCCGCTGTCGTGAAGGTCGTTCGCCATCGAGATGCTATTTGAAATGCGCAACGCCGGCCAGATGCCGACGAGGAATGCGGAGACGATAATGATGCCGGTGGTGAAAAGAAGAACCACTGGATCGATGGTAGTTTCCTGAAAGCGAGACACATTTGCGGGCGAGATCACGCGAATGGTATCGAGACTCCAGAGTGCGATGAGCGCTGCGCAACATCCGCCGAATAGCGCGATCACTCCCGTTTCGACCAAGACTTGCCGTGCCAATCGCCATCGGCCCGCCCCGAGCGCGGCGCGCACCGCGAATTCCTGACGGCGCGCGATTCCACGCGCCAATTGCAGATTCGCCACATTTGCACACGCGATCAAAAGCACGCAACCAACCGCGGCCAGCAACAAATAAAGAAGATGCCTATACTCGCCGACAGAAAATTCGAGCAACGGTTTTGCAGAAACCTGGCGTCCGGTATTTGAATCAGGGAAACGCCGCGCAAGATCTGCTGCGATCGTATCCAGCTCCGCGATCGCCTGTTTCAAGGTCACATCTGGTTTCAATCGACCGAGACACGAAAAAGCTTCGTGATTGCCGCGCGAAAGAAAATCGTGATCGCTGCGCAGATCGGCCAGTGGAAGAAAAATGTCGGGGTTGCGCGGAAAGCGAACTTTCTCCGAAACAACGCCGACGATTTCGCGCGGGACGCCATCAACACTCAGTCGTTGGCCGAGCGCAAGCGGCAACGCGCCAAATCGATTGCGCCAGAGTCGTTCGCTGATTAGCACCACTTTCCCCGCGCCGGGAACATCGTCCTTCTCGACAAAATCGCGCCCAATGCGCGGCGCGACTTGCAAGACCGACAAATAATTTGCCGTGATCCGCGCCGCTCGGATTCGTTCGGGCGGTGAAGCGGAATCGGAGGCTGAAACATTTACGCCCTCGGTCCTAACGAGTGCAAGATCTGTGAAACTGCGGTGCGCCGCGCGCCAGTCGAGATAATTCATGTAGCTGACCGAGCCCGATTCAAAACCCGATGGTCCGACCAATCTTTCTCGCAGCAACACCAGTTCTTCCGAGTGCGGATACGGCAGCGGTCGAAGCAGAACGGCATTGACCACGCTGAAGATGGCAGTGTTCGCGCCGATCCCTAGCCCGAGAGTAATTGTCGCGATGACGATAAACGCAGGCTTCTTCAAGAGCTGTCGGACGGCGAAGTGGAGATCGTTCATGTTTTACTCTGTCCGCAATGCTTGAATGGGATCGACAGCCAGAGCGCGCCGCGCCGGAAGGAGGCAAGCAAGCAGCGCAACGCCCGTAAAGAGCAATGAAATCAAGACAATAGTTGCCGGGTCGGTCGCGCTGACGCCGAATAGCAAATTCGCGAGCAACCGCGTAAGACCCCAAACGGCGGTTAGACCGATCGCAACGCCTAACAATGTGAGCTTCAGCCCCTGGCCGAGGATGAGTTTGAGCACGTGCCTGGGCCGCGCTCCAATCGCGACGCGCAGACCGATCTCGGCCGTTCGTTGCGAGACCGAATACGCCATCACCCCGTAAAGCCCGAGCGCGGCGATCAAAAGACCTGACGCGGCCAGCAAGCTCATCAAGATCGCGCCGAAACGTTCGGTCACGAGAACGCCGCTAAGATTCTCGTTCATGGTCATGACGTTCGAAATCGGCTGATCGGGATCGATCGCGTGGACCGCTTCGCGTACCGCTGCAGTCGCGCTCGCTGGATCGCCGCTCGTCCGCACCACCAGATTCAATGGAAAATTATTTTCCAATTGCGCGTACGGCACGTACCAAACCGGACGGTTAATCCGGTAATTGAAGAGATCTTCTTTTACATCTTTGATGACGCCGATCACCGTCATCCACGGAAAATTCTGATCGCCCCGAACGCGCTTGATTCGTTTGCCGAGCGGATCTTCTCCGGGCCACGCTTGACGCGCCAGCTCTTCGCTGATTACAACCACGGGCAAACGGTCGGCGCGATCGCCATCATCGATCAGCCTGCCCTTAATCAAGGTCACACCAACTGTTTTCAAATAATCCGGACTCACCAGACGATGCGACGTAATGGGAACGTCGTTTGGATTCGGGCGCGGCCGGCCTTCCACGTCGAAGACCGAGTCGTAGGCAATTTCGCGCTCAAGTGGAATGTTCGTCGTTGTGCCTGCGGAGATAACGCCGGGCAAATTCTTGATGCGCTCAAGGACTTGGTCGGCGAACGCCACGCGCTGCCGGTGCTCTGAATATTTCGACGCCGGCAGTACCATCTTCATCGTTAGGAGATGGTCCGGCCTAAATCCAAGGTCGACATGTTGAAGCCGGTTGAAGCTCTGCAACATCAATCCGCCCGCAACCAGGAGAGTCATCGCGACCGCAATCTCCGCGACGATGAGAACATCAAGCCATCGGCGGCCGGGCGCGCTAACGCCGATTCTTTGATCGCCCTGCTTAAGACACGGCATCACGTCGCGTTCGCCGGCGCTTTTCAACGCCGGAATCAATCCGAAGATCACGCCGGTTGCGAGCGTTACGAGGAGAGCAAAACTCAATACGCGTCCGTCAATCTTGAAATTGTGAAAGAAGGTGGCAAGCGAAATACCCTGGATCGGATTCATCGCGGCGAGGACCGGCACGATCCAATGCGCGAGCAGCAAACCGCCCACGCCGCCGAGCACCGCCAGCAACATGCTTTCGGTGAGAAGTTGCCGCACTAATCGCCATCGGCTCGCGCCCAGCGCCCGCCGCAATGCGAATTCGCGTGCGCGCGTAATGCCGCGGGCAAGCTGAAGATTCGCCACGTTTGCGCAACAAATGAGCAGGAGAAATACCACACCAGCCATAAGCGCGAAAAGCGCTTTGCTAACCTTGCCGGCCAGGTCGCCGAGCAATTGTTGCCGTAGCCAAATCAACTTGACGGTCCATCCGCGCCGCAATTGCGGATACTCATGTTCCAATTGGCGCGCGATCGATTTCGATTCCGCATCCGCCTTTTCAATGCTGATGCCAGGCCGGAGCTTCGCCACCACTTCATACATAGGCGCTGCGCGATCGGCCAATGGCAAACT
>WNGL01005735.1_pt1 | contig 17146 bp, 14 predicted proteins | sample 5400591 | NCBI WGS metagenome assembly WNGL01 (sample SAMN13153377, study PRJNA577476) | soil metagenome | isolation source: 80 cm soil or saprolite under Garry oak tree replicate 1 | place: USA:California | collected 2016-06-15
GGGGGCACCACCGGCGGCACCACCGGGGGCACCACCGGCGGCACCACCGGGGGCACCACCACCGGGGGTACGACGACTGCCGCCGCGGGCTCCATTACATTCGTTTCCGCCACGCCCAATGTAATCGGTGTGACCGGCTCCGGACAGCCGACGACGGCGACTATCATTTTCCTTGTGGCTGATGCCGCGGGCATCCCGATCTCCGGGGCGCTAGTGAATTTTTTCATGGTGGGCCCGGGCGGCGGCACTTACATCGGCCCCCCGGGCGACGGCTCGCCCGCGACGGCCACCGGGACGACGGATGGGAGCGGCAACGTTCAGGTCATCCTGAACAGCGGTACCGCACCGGGCCCGGCCACGATCACGGCTAGCGTGACGTCGATCAACGGAACGTTCTCAGCGTCTTCCTCGGTGATCTCCATCGGCGGCGCCGTACCTTCGGAGAAGCATCTCGACCTGGCCGCGGTGCGGCTCAACCTTCCAGGGTTGGCAAAGGTCGGGTTTACGACCAACGTTTCGGCCTTTGTCGCCGACCGGTTCGGCAATTTCAATATCCTGCAGGGAACCCAGGTATCGTTCTTCACCGAGGCCGGAGCGATCGATACCAGCCAGTCCACCGACGCGAGCGGCATCGCAACAGTGGTCCTTCGCACGCAGAACCCCGCTCCGGTGACGGTGGGTGCGCCACCGCAGGCGAACGGCTGGGTCACGGTCATCGCGGTGGTGCGCGGCGAGGAGAGCTTTGTTGACACGAACGGGAACGGCATCTATGACCTGGGCGAACCCTTCACGGACCAGGAGGAACCCTACATCGATGCCAACGACAACGGGATGTACGACGTCGGGGAGCAATTCGTCGACACGAACCAAAACGGCGTACACGACGGGGCGAACGGCGTTTGGGATGGCCCGACCTGCTCGCAACCCGGGTGCAATGCCAGCCCCAACATCTGGCGCTCGCTGCGCTTGGCTTTTACGGGCAACATCGTCAATTGCACCATCACGCCCAATACCATCAATGTTCTCGATGGGGGATTCCAGGTGTTCGCTTTTTCCGTCAGCGACATAAATGGCAATGCGCCGGGACCGGGTACGTCGATAACGTTCTCGGCAACCGGCGGAGCGCTCCAGGGGCAAACGAGTTTCATTTTGCCGGATATCGTCGGCGGTCCGTACACGGGGTTCGTCACGTTGGCGGACTCGGCGCCGGGCGCACCGACGGGAGGGACCCTTACGATGACGGTCACCTCGAGCGACGTCGTCTCCTGCAACTCCGTCACGATCGGCGGCACGGTCAACTAGCGCTGCATCAGTTAGAGCGAAGCCGTTCGAACCCCGCCTCGAGATCCGCGATCAGGTCTTCCTCGTTCTCGAGGCCCGCGTGGATCCGGAAGCACGGCCCCTTGTGCGGCCACTTAGTCGCCGTGCGCGTCTCACGTGGATCGAAGGGCACGATCAGGCTCTCGAACCCGCCCCAGGACGAGCCGATTCCGTAGAGCTCCAGGCCGTCGATCATCGAGGAGAGAGCGCGCTCGGTGACGCCCTCCTTCAGCACCACGCCGAACAGACCGCAGGCGCCCGTAAAATCGCGCTTCCAGAGCGCGTGTCCCGGATCTCCGGGGAGCGCCGGGTGGAGCACGCGCTCGACCTCGGGCTGGCGAGCGATCCACTCGGCGAGCGCGACACCCGCCTTCCAGTGCTGTTTCAGGCGCACGGCGAGCGTACGCAGGCCCCGCTGGCCGAGATAAACGTCGTCCGGGCCCGCCGTCTGCCCAAGCTCGTGGGTCGAGCGCTTGAGCCCCGGCCAGGCTTCCTTCGTACAGGTGATCGCGCCGAGCATGGCGTCGGAGTGGCCGACGATGTATTTGGTAGCCGCCTGCACCGAAACATCCACGCCGTGCGCAAACGGCTTGAAGTACAGCGGCGTCCCCCAGGTGTTGTCGGCGATGACGGTGATCCCGCGGCGGCGGGCGGCTTCCGCAATCGCCGGGACGTCCTGCACCTCGAAAGTGAGCGACCCGGGCGATTCGAGATAGATCACCCGGGTTTCGGGCCGGATGAGCGACTCGATGGAGCGCCCCACGAGCGGATCGAAAAACGTCGTGCTGACGCCAAAGCGCTTGAGAAATCCGTTCGCGAAGTTGCGCGTGGGGCCGTAGACGGTGTCGCTCATGAGCAGGTGATCTCCCGCGGACAGGAAGGCGAGCAGGGCCCCGGCGCAGGCCGCGAGCCCCGAGGGGTACACGACCGAGCGGTGCCCTCCTTCCAGCGCGGCGATCGCCTCCTGGAGAGCTTCGATCGTCGGCGTGCCGAAGCGTCCGTAATAGGTGCCCGGCTGCTCCAGAATCCAGTTCTGGCGCCTGCGGCGGAACTCCGCCACGGTTTCCGAGAGGATCGTGGAGGCGTGGAACACCGGCGGGTTCACGGCGCCGTGATGTCTCTCGGGGTGGAGTCCGGAATGGACGACGGTTGTCTCTTCGCGCATGGAGCTCCTTCCTGACTGGACTAAAACGCAAAGTAGTTATTCTGACAGCAACGGGACCGAGAGTAGTCTCCACGTACAATTGCTGTTGAAGCGGACGCTGAGGCGCCGCTCTAAATCCGTATTTTCATCGAAGGACCGTTCTCCACGTGACCTCGATCGTTTCGCGCATTGTCGCCGTGGTGCGGCTTGCCTGGCCGGTGCTCGTCGCGCAGCTTGCGGTGATCGCGAGCGGCGTGCTCGACACGGTGATGGCGGGCCGCTACAGCGCGGTGGACCTCGCCGCTGTCGGGATCGGGGCAAGCGTCTATTTCAGCGTCTTCATCGGGCTGATGGGGGTGGTGCAGGCGCTCTCACCGATAGCCGCGCAGCTCTTCGGAGGAAAGCAGCTCGAAAGAATAGGCGAGGAGACGCGTCAGACCGTTTGGCTTGCGCTCGGCCTCGCCGTGCTCGGGGTCCTGCTGCTCGCGTTTCCCGAACCGTTCCTGCGGCTCTCGAGCGCGCCGCCGGAGGTCGAGGCGCGCACGCGGGCCTACCTTCAGGGCATCGCCTGGGCCCTGCCGGCGATGCTGCTTTTTCGCGTTTTTTTTGCACTCACCACCGCGGTGTCCCGGCCCCGCGCGGTCATGGCCATCAACCTCGTCTACTTCGCGGCCAAGATTCCGCTCAATGCCCTGTTCATTTACGGGGCGCTGGGCGCGCCCGAGCTCGGCGGTCCGGGCTGCGCGGTCGCAACCGCGATCGCGAGCTGGCTGATTTTCGCGATCGCCTGGCTGTATTGCGCAAAGCACCCGTTCTACACGCAATTTCGCATCTTTAACCTGTGGTCCTGGCCCCACTTGCCTACCCTCTGGAGCCACCTGAAGCTCGGCGTACCCATCGGACTCGCGTTTTTCGTCGAGGTGACTTCGTTCACTTTCATGGCGCTGTTCCTCGCGCGGCTCGGCGCGGCGACTTCAGCCGGACACCAGATCGCGTCGAACGTCACCGCCGTCCTCTACATGTTCGGGCTCGCGATCGGAAACGCGACGGCGGTACTCACCGCGCAGGCGATCGGCGCGGGCAACCCGCGCGAGGCGCGGCATACGGGGCTCACCGGCATTGGGATGATGTTCGCCATCTCCGCCTGCGGCGGCGTAGCGATCTTCCTTACCGCGCAGCAGATCGTGTTCTTGTACACCCGCGACCTGGCGGTGCAGTCGATCGCGATTCGGCTCATGGCTTACATCGCGTTTTTCCAGCTCTTCGACACTTCGCAGGTCGTGATCGTCAATGCTCTGCGCGGCTACAAGATCGCCTTCATTCCCATGCTCGTCTATACCGTCGCGCTATGGGGGATCGGATTGGGCGGAGGCTACGCGCTGGGGCTCCAGCGGATCGAGGCTGCGACTGCGCTTGGGCTCGCAACGCCCATGGGCGCCGCCGGATTCTGGCTTGCTGGCGTCGCCAGCCTCGTCGTTGCCGCAGCGATCCTGTTTGCCTACTTCATGCACGTGAGCCGCCAGCACGTGGTAGGGACGATCTGACTCGCCCGCATTGCGAGAGCTCTCTCTTTACACTATATTTCCGGCGCCTGTCCCCACTCCGCAGAGACAAGGAAACGTCATGATCCGTGCTCTCGCCGTCCTCGCCCTCGCGATTTCCAGCGCAAGCGCTTGGGCGCAGGCGTATCCGAACAAGCCCATCCGCCTCGTGGTCGGGTTCACGCCCGGGGGAGTCTCCGACGTCCTCGCTCGCGCGCTCAGCGCCAGACTATCCTTGAATCTCGGCCAGCAGGTCGTGGTCGACAACCGGCCCGGCGCCGGCACCACGATCGCCTCCGAGATCGTCGTCAAGTCGCCGCCCGACGGCTACACGCTGTACTTCTGCGATGCCACCACGCATGCGATCAACGCGAGCCTGTACGGCAAGCTCCCGTACGACAGCGTCAAGGATTTCACGTTCATCAGTCTGGTGGCTTCGACGCCGCTCTTGCTCGTCGTGAATCCGGCCCTGCCGGCGAAGACCGTGCCCGAGCTGATCGCTCTGGCGAAAACCAAGGCCGGGCAGCTCAACTACGCCTCATCCGGCAACGGCACCATCGTCCATCTGGCGGGCGAGACCTTCAAATCGATGGCAGGCGTCGATCTGCTGCACGTTCCGTACAAGGGCAGCGCACCGGCGACCGTGGCGGTGATCGCGGGAGACGTTGCCTTCATCTTTTCGACGATGCCTGCAGCGCTGCCGCATGTGAAGAGCGGAAAGCTCCGCGCGCTCGCCGTGACGACGCCGGCGCGCGTCGCGGCGGTGCAGGACATCCCGACAATCGCCGAAGCGGCCCTCCCCGGGTTCGATCTGGTGCTCTACAGCGGAGTGGTCGGCCCGACGGGCATGCCCAGGGAGATCGTCGAGCGGGTGAACGGCGAGCTCGCCAAGGTCGTCAATTCTCCCGAAATCAGGGAGTTTTTCGCGACCCAGGGCGCGACACCCATCGCGAGCACCCCCGAACAGTTCGCCGCGCATATGCGAGCTGACATCGTGAAGCTGGGCAAAATGGTCAAGGCTTCGGGCGCGAAAGCCGACTGACCGGAGGACGCGTGGCCAAGAATTTTCTTCCGGGGCATTCCCGCTACGACTACGTCCCGATCACCGAGCGCAAGGACTACAGCTGGCCGGGCGGCAAGCGCCTCGCTTTCTGTATCACCACCAACATCGAGTGCTTTGCCTTCGGCGCGGGGCTCGGGCACGACAGCGCCAAGACGGGCGAGCCCCAGACGCAGCGGAACTACGCCTGGCGCGACTACGGCAACCGCGTCGGCATGTGGCGCCTGTTCGACCTCGCCGAAGAGCTGAAACTGCCTCTCGCGCACAATACCAACAGCCTGCTCTACGACTACGCGCCGCAGATCTTCGCGCGAATCCGCGCAAGAGGCGACGAGATCGTCGCCCACGGCCGCACCAATTCCGAGAACCTGCGCGGCCTGTGGGAACCCGACGAAGAACGCATCATCCGCGAGGTCACCGAGGCCTTTGTCCGCAACGAGAAGAAGCGTCCGACAGGATGGATGGGCGCCGGCGCCTACGAGACTTCGGTGACTCCCGACCTCCTGAAGGAGGCCGGGTACACCTACTTCATGGACTGGCCTTGCGACGACCAGCCGATCTGGATGCGAACGCGCTCAGGGCCGATCCTCTCGGTGCCCTACCCGGTCGAAGTCAACGATTCGCCGATGATCGTGCACCGGAAACACAGCGCGCGCGAATTCTGCGACATGGTGGTGGATCAGTTCGACGAGATGCTGGAGCAGTGCGCGAAACATCCGCTCGTGTGCAACATCTCGATCCACCCCTACGTGTTCGGCCAGCCCTTCCGACTGCGGCCGCTGCGCGCGGCGCTCAAACACTGCGTCGAGCACAAGTCTCGGGACCGCGTTTGGTGGACGCGACCGGGCGAGGTCGCCGAGTTCTGCAATTCCATTCAGCCGGGAATCATCCCCGGCAGCTGAGAATTCCATACGGCGCCGCTAGGCGACGCTAAAAGCTCAGTGCGACGGGGCTGCCGGTTTGTTTGGCTGCGGCTGCGCCCCCCCTTGGGATGCCCCTGCCGGCTTGCTTGGCTGCGGGCCCGTTTGCGCCGTCCATGCCGGCTTGCTTGGCAAGGGCGGCGCACCCGCTTGGGTCGGAGCGGGCGCCGCCGGGGTCGCGGTGGCGCTACGGCCCTGATCGGCTGCGCGCGCCGCGCCTGCGCCCTTCGTCTCGGGGAGCGCAGCGATGTCGCCGGAGAGCTCGCCGCCTTCCTCGATCGCGATTTTCCCGTATCGGACCTTGCCCGACAATTTCCCCGTGGCGCGAATGAGCAATTGCTTTCGCGCGGTCAGCTCGCCCTCGAAACGCCCCCGGATTTCGGCGACGTCGATGCCGGCCTTGCCCACGAAAACGCCGTGCTCGGCGATCTGGATGGCGCGGCTGTCCATCGAGGCCTCCACGCGACCTTCGACCACGAGCGTGTCGCAGTCCGTGATCTCGGCGCCCTTCAGCTTGATGTCCGGACCGACTATCAGCTTGCTCACGGTTTCACCGCCGGACCGGGAAGGTTCCGCACCACCGCGCAAGTCGGCTTTCGGCGCTTCGATCCCGAAGGCTTCGGCGCCTGCGGATTCGTCACCGGCCGCGCTCAACGCTTCCTGCAGCCGGCTGTACGGCGACTGCAAGCGCGTGGATTGCGGGACATCTCTCCTGCGAAAATTGTCCAGCATGGATGCTCCTCTCGATCGGTACTTATCGTTCACGGGCGAAAATCCGCGACCCAAAGGTATTACCTTTAGCAATGCGCATGCCAGACGCAGCTCATGTGCAAAATCATGCAATTGCCGTACGCGCTCGCACGACGGCAGGCGACTGTCGTCGCTCCCGAGCGACGCGGCTTCGAGCGAGGTTCTTAAGCGGCTGTTTACAATGGAAGTGACACGTCGTGCAAAAGCGACGGCCCTGACGCCGACCGTCAGGACCGAAGGTTTGGAACGCCGCCGTCGCTCCCTGCGAATTCAGGGCCGAACGAACTTCAACACGAATTCGTCGACCGGCACTTTGGGGCGAAATACGATCGCGTCACGCGGATCCTCGCGATGGCGCAGGAAATCCGCTTCCGCCGCGAGCCTGAATCCCGCCGCCTCGATTTCCCGCCGCAACGTCGCCTCCTCGATGCGATGCAAGGATTTCGCGACGCTTGTGCCTGCGCCCGCCTGAGCCGAATGGTCGGCGATCACCAACATACCGCCCGGCTTGAGCGCCTCGAACAACGCGCGATTCATCTTTGCGCGGTCGACGCTCATGAACGCCGTATCGTGATAGGCAAAGAAGAAGGCGATCAGATCGAGATCGCGCACGCCCGGTGGAACCGGATCGTCATAGTCGCGCAGCACGCGCACGACGTTCCGCATCGCAAGCGTTTTCGCACGCTCGTCGAAGCGCTCCTTCGCTCTCGGCGAAACCGCCGGCGAGTCTTGGGCATAGACCGTTCCGCCGGAACCCACCGCGCGGGCGAGCAGCTCGGTCGAATAGCCTCCGCCCGCTCCCATGTCGAGCACCCTCATGCCCGGCCGCGCGCCGGTGAACGCGAGCAACAGCCCCGGACTTCTTCTCTGATCGGTCTGACGGTCGGCCTCGGACCGATCGGGGCTCGCCACGATGGCGCGGTAGTCGACGCTCTCGTTCTTGCCCACGCCGGCGCACGCCGCGAGCGAGGCTGCGCTAGCAAGAACGACCACCCGGATAAGCAATTCAGCGCCCACGTTCGCCTTTCCGCCGCTTCCTCAGCGGCCCCTGAACTTCGGTTTGCGTTTCTCGTTGAAAGAGCGAAGGCCTTCCCTGCGGTCTTCGGTTCCGACGAGCCGGTTGTAGGCTTCGACTTCGAGCCTCATGGCCGAAGGCAGATCCATCTGCAGCCCGCGGCGGATCGCGTCCTTCGCCTGCCGAACAGACAACGGTGCATGAGAGGCGATGCGCGCTGCCACCTCAAGCGTGTGCTCGAGCACTTTTCCAGCCTCGCAAAGTTTGTTGACGACGCCCCAGGCGAGGGCTTCCTCGGCCGAGAAGGGACGCGCCGCGAGGATCAGCTCTTTCGCGCGCCGTTCGCCGACCGCGCGCGGCAGCGTTTGCGTCCCGCCTCCGCCTGGCATGATGCCGAGCGATACTTCGGTAAGCGCAAACTTCGCTGTTCGCGACGCGTAGGCAAAATCGCAATGCAGAACGAGCTCCAGGCCGCCCGCATAAGCGGCGCCGTTCACCGCGGCGATCACCGGGATCGGGCAATCGCGGACCGCGCGAAACATGCGCTCGAACACCTCGTGCTGCGAGCGCCAATGTTCGTCGCTGAGAGAATTGCGCTCCTTCAGATCGGCGCCAGCGCAAAAGGCCTTGTCGCCGGCCCCCGTGACGACCACGCATCGGTACGGCTGTTCCCCTTGGAAGCGCTCGAAAAGTTCACACAGTTCGAGCGCCGCTCCGGTGTTGAAGGCGTTCGAAACCTCGGGGCGATCGAGGGTCACCAGCAATACATCACCGGGCTGCTCTTCGATCCGCAGCGTCTCGCGATTCGCCTTCATGCGTGCCGCGGCCGGCCGCCGGATGCGCCCCTAGTTCGCCGGTTTGATACCGTCCTTGCTGACCGTGCCGCCCGCAGCCGACAAGGTTCCGTCGGGCGCGACCTGGGCACCGATGACGACATAAGCGCCCGGCACCAGCATCGAGCGGTCGCCCGGTAGCGCCGTGAATATGGGAACGCCCTGGGGAACATGTACTTTCTGCGTGCCGCCCTTGTATTCCAGCGTCAAATCGCGGCCGCTGGAGGCCGCGACCGTGCCGGACACCGTGGCGTTGGTCATGAGCGAGCCAGGCTCGAGGTCCCAGGGCATATGGCCTTCGGGCACCTGGCCGCGGCGGTCCGGGGTGAACACTTGTACCGAGATCGCTTCGAGTGTTCCGTCGGCGCGCTTCCTCGATGCAGGGCCGATGAAATCGCCGGGCTTGATGTCCGCCAGGGTAAGCGCCTTCGCGTAGCGCACTGCGAACTTGGGCGCGAGATTTACCTTTAGGTCCTTGCCGTCGCGCGACTTCACGGAAAGGACGTCGCCGTCCAGCGAGGTGATGGTGCCCCGCACGAACATGCGCGTTTGCGCGCTGGCAACGGCGCTCACGAGCGCAAATACCCCGGCAAGTAATGACAATGCAACTCTTTTCATGATTGTGATTCCTCCTTGAGTGATCCGTCCGGGCCAACCCGGCGGGCCGATGGTAAACGCGATCCAGCGCACTTCCATTCCGGAGCGCTGCAACTATTCTGACAGATTCCGTCTCGACCCTCGCGGGCGGCCCCGCAACCCCTAGAGCTTGAACAGACGGCGCGCGTTCGCCTCGACGATCTTTCGCTTGGCCTCGGCGTCGAGGCTGGGGTGATCGGCGACAACCTTCACCGGTTGCTCGTAGGCGATGGGAAAGCAGTAGTCGCTCCCCATGAGCACCCGGTCCGCGCCGATCACCTTGACGAGATAGTCGAGTACGTGGTCGGAATAGCCCACCGTGTCGTAGTAGAAGCGGCGCAGGTACTCGAGCGGCGAGTGCTTGACGTGCTTCAGGTCAGCGCGCTTTTCCCAGCCCCGGTTGAGCCGGCCCACGAGCCACGGAAACGCGCCGCCCGCGTGGGGCAGGCAGACGACGAGCTTCGGAAACCTGTCGAGCACGCCCCCGAAGATGAGGTGGGCAGCCGCGATCGCCGACTCGAAGGGATTGCCGAGCAGGTTGGTGAGGTAGTAAGCGGCCAGGCGTTGGTGTCCGATCACCTCGACCGGATGTAAAAAGAGCGGCAGTCCGCTCGCCTCGATGCGCTCATGGACGGGCAGGAACGAAGCGTCGGACAGGTCTTTTCCGCGAATCTGTGTGGCGATGTAGAAGCCGCGCATGCCCGGAAGTCTCGCGGCGCGCTCCACTTCCTTCACCGCGAGCGCGGGCTCGTGCATCGGCAGCGTCGCGAGCCCGACGAGCCGCTTCGGATGCCGCCCGTGCGCCTGCGCGAGCGCGTCGTTGTAGGTTTCGCTGATGCCCTGGGCTAGCTCCCCGTCGACCCAATACACCATCGGTTGTGACAGCGACAGGGCTTGGACCTCGACGCCTTGTTCATCCATCGCTTCGAGCCGGGCGTCCAGGTCGACGAATTTGGGGCCGACCGGCCCGGTCAGGAGATGCTCGTGCTTGAACTGCGGACCCTTGCCATCGACAATCTTGTACTCGAAGCCATGGCTGGGACCGTGCTTGGCAATCAGATCGAGGAAACTTTGCGGAAAATAATGCGCGTGAACGTCGATCGGTGCGTAGTGTGTCATCGCGGCTCCGGTGCGCGATTGTACCTTGGCGGAGACCGCCGCACTTATAATTAGCCGCTCGATTTGCGAGAGGGTCGAGGGAATGGAAGAGCGGGTCAGCTTTGTATCGGACGGATTGAAGCTCGCGGGTATCCTTCACCTGCCTGGTGCGGGACCGGAGCGGCGCGCCGCCTTTATCGTCCTGCACGGATTCGGCAGCAACAAAGACGGTGGCGGCGGCACGACGGTCGCAAGAATGCTCGCCGGCCTCGGGTATGCGGCGCTGCGCTTCGACTTCCGCGGCTGCGGCGAGAGCGAAGGCGAGCGCGGGCGCGTCATCTGCAAGGAACAGGTCAAAGACACGAGGAACGCCCTGTCGTTCCTCGCCGCCCGCTCGGACATCGACCCGAAACGCGTCGGTGTCGTCGGCCAGAGTTTCGGCGCGGCGATCGCAGTATACGCGGCAGGGGTCGACCGTAGGGTCGCCGCCTGCATCTCCTCAGGAGGCTGGGGAAACGGCGCGAAGAAGTTCCGCAGGCAGCACGCCTCGCCCCGGGCTTGGAAAAAGTTCACCGCCATGATGAACGAAGGAAGGCGCCGCAAACGCGCCGGCAAGCCGATGAGCGTGCCGCGCTACGACATCGTTCCCATCCCGCCGCGCCTGCGCGGCAACCTCGCACCGGGCTCGATCATGGAATTCCCGTTCGAAGTGGTGGAAACCATGTATGCGTTCAACGCGAACGATGTCGTCGGAAGGATCGCGCCGCGGCCTTTGCTTCTGCTTCATTCGGCGAACGACTCGGTGACGCCGACCGAACAGTCGATCGAGCTCTTCGAGCGCGCGGGAAAGCCGACCGATCTCCACCTCATCGCCGACGTCGATCATTTCATGTTCTCGGAAGGGAACGCGCTGGTGGTCAACCTGGTGCGCAATTGGCTCGACAAATACTTTCCGGCGCAGGTCTGATCGCGGAATGAGCAAGAAATTGCGCGCCGGCGAGGCAGCGCTGACCGCCCCCGCCGAGGCGCTCGAGCGCTTTGCGACGGACGTCTTCGCGCGCGCGGGCATGCCCAAAGTCGATGCGGTGGTCGTCGCCGATGTCCTCGTCTGGGCGAATCTCCGCGGCGTGGACACGCACGGCATCATGAGGGTCCCGCGCTACGTCGATCTGATCGAAGCTGGCGACATGAACCCGAGGCCCGCGATCGCGATCCGCACCGAAACGCCCGCCTCGGTCCTGATCGAAGCCGACCGCGCGGCGGGGCCGGTCGCGATGATGCGGGGAACGGCCGAGGCCGTGCGCAAGGCCCGGGAGGCGGGCGTCGGGCTCGCGCTCGTCCGTGCGACCACGCACACCGCGGCGCTCGGCTACTACACGCTCGCCGCCGCTCGCGAGGGCATGGCCGCGATCGCGCTCGCCGCGTCCTGGCCCAATGTCGCCTATCACGGTACGCGCGCCGCGGGCGTTTCCACCAGCCCCATCTCGATCGCGGTCCCGGGAGCAGAGCCCGTCGTGCTCGACATGGCGACGAGCGTCGTCTCGATGGGGAAACTGAACCAGGCGAAGAGAACGGGCGAACCGATACCCGAGGGCTGGGCACTCGACAAGGACGGCAACCCGACGACCGATCCCCAGGCCGCGCAGATTCCTCTGCCGATGGCAGGCCCCAAGGGCTCGGGCCTGTCTCTCATGATCGAATGCATCACGAGCCTCGTCGCGGCCAACCCTCTGCTCGCCGAGTCTCTGGAAGGCACCCTCGAAGGGCGCCGGCACCGGCAAAACGGCTTCGTAATGGCGATCGACCTGGCGCAATTCGGCGATCCTCAGGGTTTCCGGCGCGAAGTCGACCGTCTGGTGAAAGCGCTGAAATCCCTGCCCGTCGATCGCGACGCGGGGGAAATTCTCATGCCCGGCGAGCGCGGCCGCCGCACATTCGAGCGCCGCAGCCACGACGGCATCCCGATTCCACGCGCCCTTTACGACGAGCTCCAGGTGCTGGCGAACCGGCTCGGTGTGGCGATGTTCCCGCCGTCGCGTTGATATACTTCCTGCAATGAAAGCGCCCCCTATGGCGAAGAAATCCAAGATCAGCTCGACGGCCGAACCGCAGCGCGGCGACACGGGCGCCGCCGCGCGACGCGGCTATCCCGACCTCCACGAGCACCTCGAGACCCTCGAGCGCGCGGGACTGCTCATAACGGTCGATCGGCCGATCAACAAGGACACCGAGATGCACCCGCTGGTGCGCTGGCAATTCCGCGGCGGCATCGAGGAGCCGGACAGAAAAGCGTTTCTGTTCACCCAGGTCACCGACGGCAAGCGGCGCAAGTACGACATCCCGGTCGTGGTCGGCGCACTCGCCGCGAGCCGCGAGATCTACCGCATCGGCATGGGATGCGCCCTGGACGGAATCAACGAGACCTGGAACCGCGCGATGGCGAAACCGATCCCGCCGCGAATCGTCGAAGACGCCCCCTGCCATGAGGTCGTGATCCAGGGCGGCGATCTCGACAAGCCGGGAATGGGTCTCGACGGCCTCCCTATTCCCATTTCGACGCCGGGCTGGGACATCGCCCCGTTCACGACGCTTTCGCAGTACATCACCAAGGATCCGGACACCGGCGTGCAGAACATGGGCATCTACCGCGGGCAGGTGAAGGCGCCGCGGCGGCTCGGAATGAATCCGTCTCTCGAGCTGCGGCCCGGAATCTACAACCACTGGGAGAAAATGAAAGCGCGCGGCGAGAAGCTGCCCGCGGCGGTCATCCTGGGTGCCCCGCCGTGCGTGGCGTTTACCTCGGCGCAGAAAGTGCCGGAGGCGCTCGACGAGCTGCACGTAGCCGGAGGGCTCGTCGGCGCACCGATCAACGTCGTGAAAGCGAAGACCGTCGACCTGCTCGTGCCGGCCGAAGCGGAGATTGTCGTCGAAGGGTATATCGACACCGAGTATCTCGAGCCCGAAGCGCCGTTCGGAGAGTCGCACGGGCACGTCAACCTGCAGGAGTACAACGCTTTCATGGAAGTGACCTGCATCACACGACGCAAGGACGCCGTCCTCACCTCCATCATCTCGCAGGTGACCCCGAGCGAATCGAGCCTCATCAAGCGCGTCGCGCTCGAGCCGCTCTATACCCATCACTTGCGAATTACGCTCGGCATCCAGGGCGTGAAGCGCGTTTCGATGCACGAGCCCCTCACGAACCTGCGCAAAGTGGTGGTGCTCATCATGGACCGCAAGGCGCCGAGGACGGAGATCTGGCGCGCGCTGTATGGCGCGGCCGCGTGGAACCGTGCGGCGGGCAAGTACGTGGTTGCCGTAAACGAAGATATCGACCCGGACAACGCGGACGCACTGCTCTGGGCCATGTCCTACCGCGCCAATCCGGCGCTCGACCTTCAGATCCTCCACCACCGCGACCAGGGACACGGCCCGAGGAGCAAGAGGAACGACGGCGAGGACGCCTCGGTGCTGATCGACGCGACGATGAAGGAGGATTTCCCCCCGATCTCGCTGCCAAAGCGCGAGTACATGGAGCGCGCAAAGGAAATCTGGGAGGAGCTGGGCCTGCCCAAGCTCAAGCCCGAGTCGCCGTGGTTCGGCTACTCACTCGGGGAATGGCCGGACGAACTCGAGCGCGCGGCGGAGCTCGCGGTGAAAGGCGACTACTTCGAGACAGGAAAGCTCCTGGTCAGGCGCCGTCGCAAGGACGTGAAGATGAACACCGAGGTTCGCGATTTGCAGGAACCGAAAAAAATATCCTGACCGGCGAATATCGAGCCGGGCAGGTCGAAGCGGATGCTGTTACGGGCGTTCCATTTCGCAAAACAAAAAATCCGCGCCGACTTCTCATCGGCGCGGATTACTGGTGTCGCCCTTGTTATAGCGATCGCAGGAAGTTGAGAAGGTCCTGCTTCTGGCTTTCGAACAAGGCGCTGTAGATGCTTATCACGACGTTCGCTTCAGAGGCGGTGCCGAAAAAAACGTTCCCGCTCTGATGCGCCTCGATCGCCTCAATGAGGTTCGAGGTCCGTCCGTCGTGCAGGAAGAATACCCGCTTCCCCAGCCCCCAGAGCGGGGCGCTGCGAAACTCCCTCGGCCCCGCTCGGCCCTGACTCACGCCATCGGCCAAACCTATTCCCATGTCGTGGAGTAACAAGTCGGAGAAGAGATTCACGGTTTGATTGCCGAGCGCAGCGACAGTCGAACTGCCCGTGTAGAGGGTAGGCGTATGGCAAAGCGCGCACCCGATTTGGCTGAACAGAGTTTTGCCTCTTGCGATGGACGCGGCCCCTCCGGGCGTATCGGGAGAAGGCGCCGGCGGCGCGAGGAAACGCATGAAGAAGGCGAACTTCTCGATCGCGCTGATTGTCTCCTGAGGCGTCGCGCCGGTGGTGTTGGTCGGCGCGAGGAAACGCATGAAGAAGGCGAACTTCTCGATCGCGCTGATTGTCTCCTGAGGCGTCGCGCCGGTGGTGTTGGTGACGGTGTTCGGGGCCGCCACAAACTGGCAGCTCGCTGTTTCATCCCGCTCGGACTGAAACAGCTCGTTCGTGATCCCCATCTCCACGTTGTACGCCTCGCCCGAGAACAAGAGCAGCGACTTGTTCTGTGCCTTCCACCCGAACCGCGTGATCGTGCCGTCATTGCCGTTTCTGTTGACTCGGCCAGAGATCCCGAACAGCCTCTTTGTAGACGCGTTCGCCACCCGGTTCGCGACGATCACCGAATCCGGGATCTCCTCGATCAGGCCCGCACCGAATGTCGGCGTCGGAATCCGGAATATGACGTTGTGGTTCGCGAGCTCCTGCTCGAAAGCCGGCTGCCCGAGCATGCAGCCCGGCGCGTCGTCCCGTCCGGTGACGGTGAATAGAGCGTGGACGCCACCGTCAGGCGTCCCGTCGGGGTTCCTCACGAATCTCGCCTCGCGCACCGGTCCGTTCGCCGTGATGAACGATGGAACGGTGTTGGTTGCATTCATCTTGTTCGCAAAGGCGACCTGAGGATTCACGAACGGGCTCGTCCCACCGACTTCGGGCTGCAGATGACAACCGCTACAACTGTCCAGGTTCATCCGCGGGCCGAGGCCCTCGTTGGTGCCATCTGCCTCTGCGAAATCTCCTAGGCCGGCCTCGAAAAATTTCCCCTCGGAATCGCTCAACCCCGCGATGGGGCCGCCAGCGCCTGAGGGTCCGACACGCACGCCGGGATCGATGGCCAGAAAACCGACCGAGGAGGCAATCTCAATTTGGAAAAACAGGAAGCAAACTCCTGCTGACGTCAAAACCAACGGAACGACAAACTTGCTTTTCATAGCCGCATCTCCTTCAACCAGCAATATGGGTCCCCACCGAGTAAGCTTGGCGCCCAGCGGTTGAAAGATTTATGCTTCTTGGGTGCTGCGGATTATTATTCTGAGGGAACTACCGCCGCGGACCGCTTGCCACTTCGGCAAGCACGGAAAACGCCCGCAGCCCGGCCAGATTACCGACGAAAATTCTTTGAAACAAGCACTGACTTTCCGCAAATGCCCAAAATTTCCGGTCGGAGAACAAGAGATACGACGGCGAGAAGGCTTCCGTGCTCGTCGATGCGGAGATGAAAGAAGACTCCGCGCCAAGCCGGGCGCGGCCGACCAGGCATCGGGGTCCTCGGTGCGCGACTCATCATCCTCGCCGCCACGCCCCCAACAGCAGCCAGAGCCCTATCGGGCGGTTATGGAATCCTTCCGTGCCGGTTCGCGCGGATTGCCGCTCCGCCCCTCCACGTACGAGAGCACGGCGGCCACTTCGTCCGGGCTGAGCCGCAGATTGGGCATGCGAGCGTACTGGTACTTCTCGAAAAGGGCGACGGCAATCGGATCGCCTTCTGCGAGGATCTTGTCCGGCATCATGATGTAGCGGGCGAGCCAGGCGCGGTCCCGCCGTGCGGTCACGCCCGCGAGGTCCGGTCCCATCTTGTCGCCTTGCCCGACGGTATGACAGACACTGCACTGGCTTTGGAAGAAGTATTCACCCTTGTCGAGCACGAGCGGACGCGCCTCCGCATAGCTTTTCCGCGGCGTCGTATCCTTCCAACCCAGGAAGTTCCCGATCGTCGTGGCGAGGAACTGCGGGTTGTCCACGGCCGAGTTGCGCATCCACAGGCCGCTCGGCTCGTTGCCGACCATGAGGCTCGCGCTGTGTCCATCCTTGCTGGCCGAGTCGCGCACCCGGGACAAGCCCAGCTTCTTGGTCGCGAGCCTGATGTCTTCCTCCTTGCCGGTGAGGAAGAGCCACCCCGGCCCGACGCCGTACTTCTCCGCGTACGCCTTGAGCACCTTGGGCGTGTCCCGCTTGGGATCGATGGTGATCGAATAGAAGAAGATGTCCTTTCCCATGCGCTCGCCGAGGAGGCGCTGCAACTGCGCGAGCCGCGCCGTCTCGAGAGGGCACTCGTCCTTGCAGCTGGTGTAGATGACGTTGATCGCCACCGACTTGCCCTTGAGCAGATCGTCGTAGAAACGAACGGCAGCGCCGTCCTGAGTGGTCAGCGCGACGTTCGGAAAATAGTCCGCGCCCCAGCGGTTGGCTGCAAACGCAGGGCCTGTATGCAAAGAGATCATCGCACTGGCGAGCAACGCCGCCGTGATGCTTTCTCGGTTACCGCCTCGCATGGTATTCAACGCCTCAGTACGGGAAGGCGGGACTCGCGATATTGGCCGTTCCGCTCGTGATCGCTCCGGTATTCGTGTCGAAGCTCAGGGCGAAGGTCACGACCCCCGAGCGCACCGAAGCTAGGCCCGTCGAAGACACGCTCATGGTCGTGCCCCGGGTAAACGGGAAAGTGA
>WNGL01004391.1_pt1 | contig 17145 bp, 13 predicted proteins | sample 5400591 | NCBI WGS metagenome assembly WNGL01 (sample SAMN13153377, study PRJNA577476) | soil metagenome | isolation source: 80 cm soil or saprolite under Garry oak tree replicate 1 | place: USA:California | collected 2016-06-15
CGGAGACTCTCGAAGAGCGCGGTGAGCGCTTCGAGCAGGAGGTGCTGCCCTTCCTGGATCAGCTGTACTCCGCGGCGCTTCGGATGACCCGCAACCCGGCGGATGCGGAAGACCTGGTGCAGGAGACCTTCGCCAAGGCCTACGCGTCCTTCCACCAGTTCCAGCAGGGCACGAACCTGAAGGCGTGGCTGTTCCGGATCCTGACCAATACCTTCATCAACACCTACCGCAAGCGGCAGCGCGAGCCGCAGCGCTCGGGTGCGGAAGAGGTCGAGGACTGGCAGCTGGCGCGGGCGGCGTCGCATACCGCAGGAGGACTGAAGTCGGCCGAGGCCGAGGCGCTGGAGCGCCTGCCCGATTCCGACATCAAGGAGGCGCTGCAGGCGCTCCCCGAGGAGTTCAGGATCGCGGTCTACCTGGCCGACGTGGAGGGGTTCGCGTACAAGGAGATCGCCGACATCATGGAGACGCCGATCGGCACCGTGATGTCACGGCTACATCGCGGCCGAAGGCAGCTACGAGAATTGCTCCAGGACTACGCGGCGGAGCGCGGGCTGGCGCGGACCGCTTCAGATGTCGGGGAGGAGGGGCGATGAGCTGCGGAAATCCCCATGAGACTCCGTGTACAGAGGTGCTGGACCGGGTCTACGGCTACCTGGACGGCGAGCTGGACGACATGGACTGCGCCAAGATCCGCCAGCATCTGGACGAGTGCGGGCCCTGTCTGCGCGAGTACGGCCTCGAGGAGGCGGTGAAACGGATCGTGCAAAAGCACTGCGGCTGCGACCCGGCGCCGGCCGAACTGCGCGCCAAGATACTCGTCCGCATCAGGGAAGTCCGCGCGACTATCGAGTTCGCGGAGTAACCTCCCCGTCCCGGCGTTCCGATTTGCCGGGACTGTGGCAATTGCGCCCCGTGTGCCGTCCTTGATCGCGCATTGTGACGATAATGCTCACGGTTTGTTCACGATGAGATTTAGGCCTGCGCGAACCTCTGCCCTCGCGTTATCCTGTGGTTGAACGATTACAAGACGAGTGCGGCGAACGCAATTTCGCCCAAGGGAGGTTCGCCTCATGCATACAGGCGGTGATGGCACAGCCGACCGGCGCGCGCTCCTCGCGGGCGGGTCCGGCGAGCCGCGCGCCCGCGGCGTGGCTTGGGGCTGACGTTACCGGTCCAGGTTCGCGGCGTACACACTCCTGACTGCGAGGGGGAAGTTTGGGCAGGCTCTCGCGGGTCGCACTGATCTACATCGGTGCGGTGGTGGTCATCGCCTTCGTCCTGGTGGCCAGGGGGCCGTTCACCGGCCTGAGCTGGCAGTACGTGGTATTCCTCGGCATCTTGGTAATCGTCTCCGAATCGCGGGCGACGCAGCTACGCAAAGGGCAGCTGTCGTGGTCGTCGAGTTCGGCCGCCATGCTCGCCTCGGTTGTCCTGGTTGGTCCGGTTGGCGCAGCCATTGTGGGGGCTTGTACCGCATTGGGGGTGCGGCGCGGCCCGCACATCTTGCAGCGCGTATTCAATACCGCGATGTACGCGCTCAGCGCGTACCTAGCAGGCCGCGCTTTTCTCGCCTTGGGCGGTCAAGTCGGGCTGCCGTCGCAAAAGTCTTTTCCCGGCATCATCGGGCCGTTCGCCGGCGCGGCATTGATTCATGTCGCGGCCAATCACGGGCTACTCAGCGGGGTGCTCTGGCTGACCAGGCCGCCCGGCCGGACACCCTCGGAGACGATCGGCGCAGGCGTCGGGCTCAGCGCCCGGCTGCTGCTGTCCGACATCGGCTACGCCGCCTACGGGCTGCTCATGGCCGCGCTGTGGACCGTGGTCGGGTTCTTCGCGCCGCTGCTCGTGCTGATCCCGCTGTTCGTGGCCCGCTGGGCGGTCGCCCAGTTCGCCGAGCAGCAGAAGGCGTACGAGGCCACCGTGGGCGCGCTGTGCCAGGCCGTCGAGACCAAGGACTTCTACACTCGCGGCCACAGCGACCGGGTGTCCCGCGGCTCGGTCATGATCGCACGCGAGATCGGCATGCGGGGCGAGCGGGTCGAGGCGATCAGGTACGCGGGGATGCTGCACGACGTCGGCAAGCTCGGCGTGCCGACCAGGGTCCTGCAGAAGACGGGCAAGCTGACCGAGGAGGAGTACGCGGCCATCCAGTTGCACCCGATGCGCGGGCTCGACATCGTCCGGGAGATCGGGTTCCTCGACGAGGCGCTGGCCGGGATCATGCATCACCACGAGCGGATCGACGGCCGCGGCTACCCGATGGGCCTGGCCGGGGACGAGATCCCCGAGTTCGCCCGGGTGCTGGCCGTCGCCGACGCCTTCGACTCGATGACCTCGACCCGCTCCTACCGCGGCGCGCGCCCCGTCTCCGAGGCGATCGAGGAGCTGAGGAAGTGGTCGGGCACGCAGTTCGACCCGGCCTTCGTGGACGCCTTCGTGGCCGCGCTCCAGCGCGACGGCTGGCCGCGGCCCGAGCCGCCGGTGCTCGAGTCCGACGACCTGGCCACCGTCGCGGCGCAGGATCACGACGATCCCGGCGCCCCCCTCCGCGTGATCGACAGCTTGTAGGGACCTGCTATGACCGAGCGGCGGCACGAGTTGCGGCGGTATCCCTGGCAGGTGAGGGATTCCGGCCAGCTGCTGCTCGTGGTGGCGGCCGGGGTGTGGCTGGTGGCCGCGGTCGCCAAGACCGCGGCGGAGGGCCTGAAGGATCCGCGGATCGCCATCGCGTTCGGCGCTCTGATCGCGTTCGGCGAGGTGCTCAGGCTCAACCTGCCCGGCGACCGCGAGTCCGCCCCGATCGGGTTCGCCGGCGCGCTCGCCTACGCCCTGCTCATCAAGGTCAGTACGCACAACGTCCAGCACAGCGCCGAGCAGGTGGTGACCGTCGCCACCATCGGCATGATCATCGGCGCGCTGCCGCACCTGGCCGTCGGGCGGCCCGCCCGGGTGAGTGGCATGGCCGCGCGCCTGCTCTGCATCGCGTGCGTCGCCTACATCTTCCGCCCGCTGGCCGGGAACACCGACGTGGACGAGCACTGGGGCCTGGCCTTCTCGCTGATGACCTCGCTGGCCGTGTTTGCCCTGCTGCTCGAGGCGGTGCTCACCGCCCTGCTGCGGGTGGACGAGCAGCGGGCCAGGTTCCGGGTGGCCCTGGTGGACGAGATGCGGGTCCAGCTGCCGCTGGGCGCGGCGGTGGGCGCTTCGGCGCTGCTGATCGCGTTCGCCGCGGAGGTGATGGGGCTCGCCGCGCTGGCGGTGTTCACCGCGCCGCTGCTGGTCACCCAGGTGGCGTTCCGCCGGTACTCCGGGATCCGGACCACCTACCTGCAGACGGTCAGGGCGCTGGCCAAGGTGACAGAGATCGGAGGGTACGTCGAACCCGGTCATTCCGAACGGGTGAGCCGTCTCGCCGTGGCGATAGGCCGGGAGCTCGGCGTCCACGAGCCCCAGTTGCTCGAGCTCGAGTACGCCGCGCTCATGCACGACATCGGCCAGCTGTCGCTGCCCGAGCCGATCCCCGGCGGTGCCACCGTGCTGGTCTCCCGCCAGGACCAGCAGCGCATCGCCGAGCTCGGCGCCGACGTGATCCAGCAGGCGCAGGTCCTCGGCTCGGTGGCCGAGATCGTCCGCCGCCAGAACGAGCCCTACCGTGACGTCGACTCCGTGCCCAACGGCTCCGCGGCCCACGTGAACCACGCCGCGCCGGCCGCGCCGCCGCTGAGCAGCCGCATCATCAAGGCGGCCAACGCCTTCGACGACCTGGTGGGCAGCTCGCTCGACCCGGGCCGGGCCGCCGCCGCCGTGCAGCAGTTGCGGCTGGACACGGCCAGCGAATACGACCCGGCCACCGTCGAGGCCCTCAGCCGGGTCGTGAACCGCCGCTCCGTCATGCTCTAATTTCCCGCTCGCCGCCGGGCCCCACCCACCTCCCCATCCCCCTTCACGCAGGCTCCTTCCCTCGTCGCTCGTCGCAGGCTCCTCGCTCCTCAGTCCAGTCGCCGCCGGCGCCCTTTGGCTCGCGGGGGAGGGCCGCGGTCCTTCGGCTCGCGGGGGAGGGCCGCGATGCGGGCGTGACGGAAGCCAGCCGTCCTGCTCCGCGCGACCTCGGCGCCCTAGCCCTGCTCCCGGCCCGGGCGGGCCAGGGCCAGCAGGCGCCGCGTTGGCTGTCGGCCACTAGGCTGGGCGGATGTTCGAATCGGTGCTGGTCGCGAACCGGGGGGAGATCGCCAGGCGGGTGATCAGGACGGCCCGGCGGATGGGGATCAGGGCGGTGGCCGTCTACTCCGACGCCGACGCGGAGTTGCCGTTCGTCCGCGAGGCGGACGAGGCGGTGCGGATCGGCCCGGCTCAGCCCGCCCGCAGCTACCTGGACGACGCGGCGATCATCGACGCGGCCCGCGCGAGGCGGGCGGCGGCGGTGCATCCGGGTTACGGCTTCCTCGCCGAGAACGCGGACTTCGCCCGCCAGGTGACCGAGGCGGGCCTGACCTGGGTGGGCCCCGATCCGGACGCCATCGAGCAGATGGGCGACAAGATCCGGGCCAGGAACCTGATGGAGCGGGCCGGGGTGCCGGTCTCGCCGGGAAGCCGGGCGCCCGTGACCGATGTCGCCGCGGCGGTGGCCGAGGCGGACCGGATCGGCTATCCCGTTATGGTCAAGGCGTCGGCCGGCGGCGGCGGGATCGGCATGGGCGCGGCCGCGGACGAGGCGGGCCTGCGGGCGGCGTTCGAGACGGCCCGTTCCCGCGCGGAGCGGTTCTTCGGCTCGCCGGAGATCCTGCTCGAACGGTTCGTCGAGCGCGCCAGGCACGTCGAGGTGCAGATCCTCGGCCTGGCCGACGGGCGGGTGCTCGCCCTCGGCGAGCGTGACTGCTCGGTGCAGCGGCGGCACCAGAAGGTCGCCGAGGAGACCCCGTCGCCCGGTGTCTCCGCCGGGCTGCGCGAGCGGATGCTGGCCGCGGCGGTGCGGGCCGGGGAGGCGGTGGGATACCGCGGCGCCGGGACCGTCGAGTGCCTGGTGGACCCCGACGCGGGCTCGTTCGTCTTCCTCGAGATGAACACCCGGCTGCAGGTCGAGCACCCCGTCACCGAACTCGTCACCGGCATCGACCTGGTGGAGCAGCAGTTCCTCGTCGCCGCGGGCGAGCCGCCGTCCTTCGGCCCGGCCGCCGACCCTGCCTATTTCCGGCCGTCCGGGCACGCGCTCGAACTGCGGGTCTACGCCGAGGACCCGGTCCGGTTCCTGCCCGGGCCCGGCACGATCACCGAGTGGGAAGAACCCGCCGGCGAGGGCGTGCGGGTGGACGCGGGCTACGAGGCGGGCAACACCGTGACGCCGTTCTACGACCCGCTGCTGGCCAAGCTCTGCGTCCACGGCGCCGATCGCGAGCAGGCGCTGGGCCGCGCCAGGGATGCGGTGGCGGCCTTCCGCATCGCGGGCCCCAAGACCAACCTGCTGTTCCACGCGGACCTGCTCGCCAGCCCGGACTTCACCAGCGGGAGCTACGATACGTCCCTGGTGAGCAAGCTGCGTCCCACGCAATAGATGAGGAGTCACCGGTGGCTGAGGTCCGCGCGGAGATGGTCGCGAACGTGTGGAAGGTCGTCGCTGCCGAAGGCGATCACGTCGACGACGGTGACACCCTGGTGATCCTCGAGTCGATGAAAATGGAGATTCCCGTCCTGGCCGAGGGCGCGGGCGTGGTGACCAAGCTGCACGTCGCCGAGGGCGACGTGGTCCAGGAAGGCGACCTGATCGCCAGTATCGGCTGACCGGGCCGCGGCTGACCGGGCATCGGCTGAGCCCGGGTTGCTCACACGCCGGTGGTGGAGCGCGGGTACGTCACCTCCGGGTCGGTGATCACGTTGACCAGGTACGGGGCCTGCGCCGCGAAGGCACGGCGCAGCGCGGGCGCGATGCCCGCGGCGGTGGTGACGAGCTCGCCCGCGCCGCCCAGGGCCCGGACCACCTCGTCGTAACGGCAGCCCGGCTGCAGGTCGGCGGCGACGTCGTAGCCGTACAGGGCGCGCATGGGATGCCGCTCCAGGCCCCAGCCCGCGTTGTTCCCGCAGACCATGACCACGGGCAGCCCGTGCCGGACCAGGGTGTCGGCGTCCATCAGCGAGAACCCGGCCGCGCCGTCGCCGAGCAGCAGCACGACCTGCGCGGAGGGGCGGGCGAGGCGAGCGGCGATCCCGTAGCCGAGTCCGGTGCCCAGACATCCGAACGGGCCGGGATCGAGCCATCGGCCGGGCCGGAGCGGCTCGATGTACTTGCCCGCGAACGAGACGAAATCACCGCCGTCGCCGATGACCACCGCGTCGTCGTCGAGAACCTTCATCAGCTCGCCGTAGACGCGGGCCGGGTGCACCGGATCGGCGTCGCTGGCCAGCAGCGGGGCGTCGCCGGCCACCGCGGACCTGGCCGCTTCGGCCAGTCTCGGCGCCCAGTCCGGATCCGCGCCGTTGGCGGCGCCCGCCAGCGCGGCGAAGAACGCGGCCAGGTCGCCCGCGGCCGACGCGGCCAGCGGGACGTGCGTCGCGATCCCGCCGGGCGAGTCGGCCACGTGCACCACCCGGGCCGGGGTGTCCTTCGGCCCGAACGAGCCGTAGCCGAGCCGGAAGTCCAGCGGCGTCCCGGCCACGATGACCAGGTCGGCCTGGCGCAGCGCCACCGACCTGGCCCGGGTGACGAGCAGTTCGTGGCCGCGGGGCAGCACGCCGCGGGCCTGCCCGTTGGCGATCACCGGCAGGCCCAGTTCCTGCGCGGCCTGCCGGGCCGCGTCCTCGGCGCCGCCCAGCCACACGTCGGAGCCCAGCACCAGCACCGGGCGCTTCGCCGCGCGCAGCAGCCCCGCTATCTGGTCGACGTCCGCGGCGTCCGGCGCGGACGCGGCGGCCGCGGCCGGCTGGCCGGCCGCGGGGAGGCCAGCATCGGGGAGATCAGCCTCGGCCTGGCCGTAGATCGCCTCCAGGGAGATGTCGAGGAACACCGGACCGCGGTGCGGGCTCATCGCCAGCCGGAACGCCTCATCGACCGACCCGGCCAGCCGGGCCGTGTCGTGCTCGGTCCAGGCGCGCTTGGTGACCGGCGCGAGCAGCGGCGGGTGATCCATCTCCTGCAGGCTGCCCGCACCCCAGCGGTAATCGGGCGCGCGCCCGGCCAGGACCACCACCGGCACGCCGTTGAACCACGCGGTCGTCACCGCGCTGACCGAGTTGGTCACCCCCGGCCCGGCGGTAACCACGGCCAGCCCGGGCGTTCGGGTCAGCCGCGCGGTGGCCTCGGCGGCGAATACGGCGGTCTGCTCGTGCCGCACGTCCACCAGGCGCAGCGGCGGGTCCGTCTTGACCGCCGCGTCGTAGAGCGGGAACACGTGTCCGCCGGACAAGGTGAACATTACCGACACGCCATGCTGCCGGGCCGCCGCCAGCGCGTGCGCGCCGCCATGACCTGATATCCGCGCCACGGGACTGACGTTACCAGCCAGTAGGCCGCAGTCGGCAGGGGGCCGCGCCAGCGCCTCTAGCCTCCGGAAGGATCACCGGCCGAACCCGTGCTGCCGACGCCCACCCCGGCCGGAGCCGCTGCCGGGGCCTCGACGGGATCGGCGGTGTACTGGTGCGGCAGGGTTTCGTCGGTTCCCGCCGGCACCCTGGCCGCCCTGAAGACGAGGGTCAGGACCGCCGAGACCGCGACGTTGAGGATGAGCGCGGACAGCCCGATGTAGTAGGTGTGGCCGAACAAGGTGTCCACGGAGCCGGCCCAGTGGGACGTGGTGGGCGTCGACACCTTGTACGCGGCGATCGTGCCGAAGATCATGCCGGCCAGCCAGCCCGCGAGCAGGGCGTAGCGGTGGAACCACCGGGTGAACAGGCCGAACACCAGCGACGGGAAGGTCTGCACGATCCAGATGCCGCCGAGCAGTTGCAAGTTGATGGAGAACGTCTTGGGCAGCTCGATCGCGAACAGCAGCGCGCCGACCTTGACGATCAGCGAGACCCACTGCGAGACCCTCGTCTCGAGCCTGGGGCTGGCGTCGGGCTTGAAGAACTCCCTGAAAATGTTGCGGGTGAACAGGTTCGCGGCCGCGATGGCCATGATCGCGGCCGGCACCAGCGCGCCGATGACGATGGCCGCGAAGGCGATGCCGGTGAACCAGCTCGGGAACAGGTGCTGGAACAGGTACGGCACCGCGAGCTGGGCGTTGCCCGCCTTCTTGACGTTCGCGGCCGTCACCTTGTCGGCCACGGCCACGTAGCCGAGCAGGGCGATGAAGGCCAGCATGATGGAGTAGATCGGCAGCAGCGCCATGTTGCGCTTGATGATGTCGCGCCGCTTGGTCGACAGCACGCCGGTGACCGCGTGCGGGTAGACCATCAGGGCCAGCGCGGAGCCGAGGGCCAGGGTGGAGAACGCGAGCTGGCTGTTGCCTGTGGTGGGGATGAACACGCCGGTCGGCTTGTGCGTCACCGGGCTGATCGCCTTCAGGTGGGCCTGGCCGACCGAGAAGATGTGCCCCCAGCCGCCGACCTTGGTCGGCAGGTAGAGGATCGCCACGATGATCATCACGTAGACCAGGGTGTCCTTGATGAAGGCGATCAGCGCGGGCGCCCGCAGCCCGGACACGTAGGTGAAGACCGCGAGCACGAGGAACGCGATGAACAGCGGCAGGTCCTTGACGAACGTGTTGGCCGACGTGGTGCCGACGCCCATCACGGTGAGCACGGCCTGGATGCCCACCAGCTGCAGCGCGATGTACGGCATCAGCGCGAGGATGCCGGTGAAGGCGATGGCCAGCGCCAGGCCCCGGGACCCGTACCGGCCGCGGATGAAGTCGGCCGGCGTGACGTAGTTGTGCACCCGGGCGATCGACCACAGCCTGGGCAGGAAGATCAGCGCGATCGGGAACACGATGATCGTGTACGCCACCGCGAAGAAGCCGGTCACCGCGCCGGCGCCGAACACCGCGGCGGGCACCGCGATGAAGGTGTAGGCCGTGTAGAGGTCGCCGCCGAGCAGGAACCAGGCGACGAAGGTGCCGAAGCTGCGGCCGCCTAGACCCCACTCGTTCAGGTGCAGCATGTCCTCCGCCCGGCGCCATCGTGCGGCGGCGAAACCGGTCAGCGTGACGACGAGGAAGAGGACGATGACGATGGTGAAGGTGACGGCGTTGACGTTGCTCACCTGGCCACCTCGCCATCGTTAGTGGCCGCCGCCCCCTCGGCGCCCGGCCCGGCTCGCAATCTCTTCTGCAGCGTAATGACGATCCACATCACGACCCCCAGCACGGGCATGTAGATCAGCAGGTAGAAGTAGAAGAAGGGGAAGTCGCCAACCTTCGGCGTGGCGCTGGCGTAGAGCGGGACCCACAGCGCGAAGAAGATCGAGGCGAGTACCAGAATGGCGATGATCGCCGAGGTGACCGGATTTGCGGCGACCGGGGACCGGGAGCCACCGGAGGTCTTCGGCGTGTCGGACGGCTGGGTCATGGTTGCCCCTCTCGTCAGGAGACAGCCTCTCACTGTGACTGGCATCACACAGGTTCCACATATGGTCCGCCTCAAACCATGAATCGGCAATGCCTGGCGAGCACAATGAGGAAATTGTCACCTGGTTATCGGGTGACCTATTATCGCGACCCGATAAACCTGACCTCGGCGGCTGCGGACACGGCGCGCATTCTCATATGATGAGGGCAACTGTCAGTTTGATCGCGAAAACTACTGTGGGCTCCGTCTTTGAGATGCGTCAGGGCTGCCGCCAGTCCCGCCCGGTGACCGGCCGCCACTGCCCGGACGCGACAGACAGCCGCATCGTCGGTTCTAGCGGGATCCTGTACTGGCGGCGCGCCGACGGCAGGGCGTCTTTGTAGTGCGGGCTGGCGAGGATCATGACAACCATGGCCGCGTCCGCGGCGAACAGGTAGGTCGGGTAGATCACCCCGGCGAGGATCCTGAAATCGGCTGCCGCCAGGACCAGGCCCGCGGCCGCGCCGAACAGCGCGTAGGGAACCCAGGGCTCCTCGCTGGGCCTCAGCCACGCATGCCGGAACGTCGGCAGGTACGCCAGGAAATCGGTACCCACCGACACGGCGACGGCCCAGGACATGGGGATGAGCCGGGGCATGGCCGCGGCCAGCGCGAGCAACGCCACGCCTTCCGCGGCCAGGGTCACGCACACCGCGTCCAGCCGTCCGAACTCCCGGCTGCCGTGCCGCCACCCCAGGAAGACCACGGCGGCGCACCCCACCGCGCAGAACAGGGTGTAACACGCCCCGGGCAGCTGCCAGGCGGCGAACCCGGAGACGGTCCCCACCGCCTGCACGACCGCCCAGATGCCCCAGGACGCGACCCGCGGCCGGGCCCGGCCGTGCACGATGTCCAGGATGTAGGGCAGCGCGGCGGCGGCCGTGAGCGCGCTGCCCAGGACGGTGAGAGCCGTCTTCACGGCACGGCCGCCGTCATGGTCAGCACGCTGCCGCCGGCCGCGGTGAACGAAGGCGGCGAACCAGCGGTGAACGAAGGCGGCGAACCAGCGCCGAACGAAGGCGGCGCCTCGGCGGCCGCGGTGACCGTCCACCTCGGCTCGGCCCAGGTGCTGGCCACCAGCTTTTCCGGCGCGATGCTGCTCATCCAGTCCAGGGACCCGAAGTGCCTGCGGCGAGCATGGTCCACCACCGCCGCCTCCAGCCGCCGGCCCGGCGAGTAGTGCCGCCAGGCCGGCGCGAACCGCCCGTCGAACACCCGGTAGGCCGGCGAGTCGACGAGCGCGATGACGTACGCGGCCAGGTGCCCGTCCAGGCGCAGCGTGGCGACCTCGAGCTCGCCGCGGGCGGCGTGCACATCGTACACCGAGCGCCAGAAGACGACGCCCGCGGTCCCGTCCAGGTCGCTCACCCGCCCGGCGTCGTGGTCGCGAGCCCGGTGCACGGCCTCGATCTCGTCGCGTAGCGCGGCCAGCCGGGCCGGCTCGCGCTCGAACTCGATCGTCTCGCGCAGCGCGTGCTGCCCGATCCGGTGCCCGGACCGGTCCAGGCCGCGGCGGATGCCCGGCGCGAGCGTCACCTCGTCGTGCGTGAACGCGATGCCGGGGACCGGCGGCGCCGGTACCGCGCGGCCGGCCGGCAGCCGCCCGGCCAGCCACGCGGCGTCATGGTCGTCGCGCAGCCCGGTCAGGATCAGCCGCCACGACCGGTCCAGCCTGCGGGCGAAACCCGCCAGTTCCCCGAGTACCGCCCGGCGGTAGCCGGGCGAGGTGGCCGCGACGTCCCAGACGTCGTCGCTGTCGGGCCGCCCGGAAATCACCTCGCGGACCCCGTCCCTGTCGCGGAGCGCGACCAGCGCGGTGGCGATTAAAGTGCCGCCCGGCCCGGCCAGCGTCAGCCCTACGGGGACGGCGCCGCGTTCAGCCGCGAGCGCGGCACGCCACCAGGAAAACCGCGCCGTCACCGGGGTTCCGGCGGCTCGCTGGAGCGTCTCGATCGCCGGTTCGAGCGTGCGCAGGTCGCGCCAGCCGCTCAGGATCTTCACCTGTGCAGGGGCGGCCGTAGCCGGTTCATGCCGCGTCCCAGGCATTCCCGGACCCCTCTCGCTGGGTCCCGCATCACGGTCATTACGGGTCATCTAGTACTTAGCGTAATCTTTCACATGCAGATTGTGAATAGGCCGTGAGCTGCGCCTTTTCCCGCTGTGTCGTCATGACAGTACGTTGAGTCACGATTTTGGATTGACGTGAAGCCCGCATGGGGCGAAAACCCGCCCCGGGCGGCGACGGCCCGGCGACGGCCCGGCGACGGCCCGGCCGGGGCCGCGCGGGGCCGCGCGGGGCCGCCGGGGCTACGGAATGAGACCGAATACGGTCGCGGGCGAGCCCGAGCCGCCGCGGGCGAGGACATGGCTGAGGAACACCACCCGGACGGAACCGAACGGGGCGGTACGCGTCACGGCGCCTGCTCAGTGCTGTCGACGGAAGGCCCGCCGGCGGGATCGTAGGACGGCGCGACCGGCTCGGGGGCCGTCTCCTGGCGCGTCCGGGCGCCGAGGAGGTAGAAGACCGCGCCGATGACGACGATGACGGCCAGCGGCACGATCTGCGTGAGCTCGTACTGCAGCCGCTGGTGGGAGAAGCTGAGCGCGGCCAGGTTGTCGTTCGGGTTGCCCCCGCCGCCGAACCAGTTGACGCCCAGGCCCGGCCAGATCAGCGCGACCGTCGCCAGCAGCGCCCAGAACGTCGGGACGACCGAGCAGATCCACGCTCCCGCCATCCCGCCAGGCACCCGGTAGGGGCGCTCCACGTCGGGGCGCGAGTACCGGAGCTTGACCAGCGCCGGGAAGATGAACAGGTACGAGATCGTGGTGGTCGAGATCGTCAGCCCCAGCACCGCGGCGAAGTACCGGCTCGAATCGGCCCCGGTGATCTGGAAGGCGGCGATCATCAGCACGGTCGAGACCAGCCCGGAGAGCAGGTTCATCGCGACCGGCGTGCCGAAGCGCGCCGAGAACCGGCCGAGCAGGCGCGGGCCGCCGCCGTCGGCCGACGCCACCGCCTCGGTCCTGTCCGATCCCATGATCCACGTCGTTCCGGCGCTGGCCAGGGCGAAGATGAACACGACCGCCGCGAGCCGGCCCAGGATCAGGCCGGCTCCGGTCAGGGTCGCGGTCCCGTCCGAGGCGACGTGACCGCCGTACACGGTGAACGTGGCCTTGACGGCGTCCAGGAACCCGGTCAGCCCGGATACCTGGCCCGACGGGAGCACGATGAGGATCGCCAGGATCGGGATGCCGTAGGCCAGCACCGTGGTGGCACCGGACCACAGGACCGCGAACGGCACGTCCCGCCGGGGATTGGTCATCTCCTCGCCCGCGGCCGTCGGCACTTCCAGGCCGGCGTAGTTGAAGAACAGCACGGGCACCACCGCGATGAACACCGCGTAGGTGGGCAGGAAGGCGTGACCGCCGAAGCCGTGCACCCCGTGCTTGGCCGCGTACACCAGGACCGAGACCACGAAGAACGTGAGCACCACGCCGCGCGCCCAGGCGCCGAGCGTCGGCACCCACTTGCCGTACTGCAGGGACACGATGGCCGTCCCGATGGTGAACCAGATGAAGGCCACCGCGTACACGTATTTCCAGCCGCCGCCGACCGACCCGAAGAATCCCTCGATCGCGGCGAACGACACGATCGTGAGCGATCCGCCGACCCAGATCGGATTGGAGATCCAGTAGATGACCGAGTTGACCGCCGCCACCCGGCGGCCGAACGCCAGCCGGCTCCAGACATAGGGACCGCCTTCTTGCGGAAACGCCGAGCCGAGTTCGGCCACGGAGAACGCGTAGGGCAGGAAGAAGAAGATCCCGAGGAAGATCAGCCAGGTAAACCCCTGCGCGCCGTTGGCGGCGACGGCGCCGATGGTGTCGATCGTCACCACCGTGCAGATCAGGTAGAAGAACATGTCGAACCGCCGGAAATGCCGGCGTAGCTTGCTCTTCTCCCGCAGGGCGCTGGCGGTTGTCTCGAAGACCGGCTGAGGCGCTTTGATCTGGGTCACGTCACATCTCCGGGTAATTCTCGCCACTGTTCCCAGGAATCACTGTTTCCAGGGCCACTGTTTCCAGGGCCACTGTTTCCAGGGCCACTGTTTCCAGGGATTACTGTTCCCTCGGGGCGCTCTCGCGCGGGATCTGGAAGAACGACGACCGCAGGCCGAAGCGCGCGACGAGCATCAAGACCACTCCGGCCATCACGATGCCGAACAGCGACCACCGCTGCGACCCGGGCGCGTTCTGCCACGACTTGAGCACGATCCAGACCAGGAACCCGGCGGCGGCGAGGGGGAGGATGCCGACGAGCACCGCGTCCCAGGCGTTGCCGAAGATGCGCCGCCGGTAGTACACGATGGCCGAGAGCGCGGTGAGGATGTAGAAGCTGGCGTACAGCACGCCGGTCACGTTGATGAGCTGGGTGAAGGCGTTGGCGATCGAGCCGGAGAGCAGGTACACCCAGGTGACCGCGATGAGGATGACGCCGACGACGACGCTGGCGACGACCGGGGTGGCGAAGCGCGGGCTTACGTTGCCCAGGACCGTCGGCAGCACCCGGTGGCTGGCCATCCCGTAGATCATCCGGGCGAGGATGACGATGCTCACGCCGGTGGACGCGATCACCGACAGCGCCAGGGCGAGCGCCATCACCTTGGCTGCCCCGCCGCCGCCCATCGCCTGGGCGACGTAGACGAGGACCGAGGACGAGTTGGCCTTCAGCTTGGCCGGCGAGACCACGCCCTGCAGGCCCACCTGGGAGAAGGTGTAGATGACGATGAGCAGGGCGACCGCGATGACCGCGGCCCGGCCCGGGTTGTGCCGCCGGTGCTTCACTTCCTCGTTGACGTAGACGGTGGCGTCCCAGCCGGCCAGCATGAAGACCGCGATGAGCAGTCCGGACGCCAGGCTGCCCTGTCCGCCGATGCCGCTGATGCTCAGCCAGCCCCGGCTGATCGGGAAGGTGCCGTGGTGGTGGGTGAGCACCAGCAGGAGTCCCCACATGGAGAAGCCGATGAGGATCACGTACTCGATCACGCCCATGGCGACCTGGGTGCGCGCGGTGAGGCGGATGCCGGCCACCGCGATCACCAGCAAGACCACGATGACGGCGGTGCTGATGAAGATGTTCGGCCAGGTGCTCAGGACGCTGGCGCCGACGATGGCCAGCACCGACGGGGCGAGGACCACCACGCCGGCGACGGCCGCGATGAGGCTGGCGGCGATCATCAGCCACCCGGTGATGAAACCGAGGTAGGGGTCGATCGCGCGGCCGACCCACTCGAAGGAAGCCCCGCAGTTGGCGCTCCAGAGGTTCAGCCGCCGGTAGGCGTTGGCGATGACCAGCATCGGGATCCCGCACAAGATGATGACAGGCCCGCTGCCGTAGGCTGCCGCGGCGGCCAGCCCGGCCATGGACAGCCCGAGCGCTACCGTCGGCGCGGAGTTGGCCATCCCGATGATCGTGTCCTGGGCGGCCCCGATCGCGTCGGGCTCGAGGCGGGCCGGGAGAATCTGGGTGGCATCAGGGGGAGCAGTTACCAATCGTTCCGTCATTTGTTCTCCTGTCCTGCCGCACCCGCCCCTGGCTCGGGTTTGGCAGACTTCTTTAGTTCACGCGTCCTTCCGCTCGCGTTCGACATCGCGGCGCCGAACCGGCGTCTGGTGCTTTCACACCATACGGTCAGATCCGGCCGTGTGTGATACGGACTGTGAATTTCCGTAACAGATCAAGGCGGGCGTCATCGGCCTTAAGGAAAGCCGGTCACGAGCCCGCCGGCGCCGCATCCTCGCTGGTTCGCCGCGAATCCATGGCTGAGACACCCGCTCTCTTCTGCGGAAACTGGGGTCGGTGTTGTTATTGTGGACAGCGCGGCAAACAAGAACTCACGATGCGCAACTAATTAAGTTAGCCACTCTGCAGTGCGCAGGGTCACCACTGTCATCTCTAATTTCATACCGGATTTTCCCGACAAAATGGGGAATCGGCATGTGCCGGCCGGTGACGGACTAGAGTGGCCCTTGGTAAGCCGGGACTTTCCATGCAAGACAGACCCTCAGGAAAGCGTGTCATGTCGGTTCCATCGCCGAGCCGCATGATCCTGGCTATTTACCGGGTGTGAGAAACAATGCAGGTTGAAATCCTCCTGGCGGCCCTGGTTCTCGCGGTGGCCGCCCTCGTGGCTGTCGACTTTTTCCGGCGAAAAGGCGATGCTCCGCACGAGCACGCCGCCCGCCCGGGCCAGGAAGCCGAGCGGGAGATCTCCCCCGCGTCCCGCGCCGGAACCGCCGTGTCCCCGCACCTGGCCGCCAGGGGCGGACGGGCCGCTGCCGACTCCGGCGCCGACCGGGCCGAGTCGCGGGAGGGCTGGCCGGGCGTGCAGAAGAACTGGCGGGTCGGCACCCGCCTGTGCCTGCTGGCGGCCATCTCGGCGATCGCCGCCGCCCTCGCGGCGGTCGGCGCCGTCCGCACGGTCGGCGCCTTCCAGGGCGCCTCGTTCCATTCGGATGTCAGCTCCGTGCACGACGGGGCCGTCGCGTCGGGCCTGGTGGCGTTCCTGTTCGCGGTCGTCGTCGTGGCGCTGGGCCTGTGGTGCACGCTCATCTTGATCAGGTCGGTGCTGCGGCCGCTGCGCACGCTGCGGGCGGGCGCGGTCAACCTGGCCGAGGTACGGCTGCCTGCCGCGCTCCGGCGCATCGGCCAGGCCGGCGGCGCGGGCCGGGCGCTCGAGGTCACAACGATCGGCGTGTCGTCCCCCGATGAGATAGGCGAGGTCGCGCGCGCCTTCGACCAGGTGCAAAGAGAAGTGGTGCGGCTGGCCGTCAACGAGGCCGGGCTGCACGAGCGGCTCGACGAGATGTTCGTGGACCTGGCCCACCGCAGCCAGGCGATGGTGGAACGCCAGGCCAGGCTCATCGACGATCTCGAGTACGGAGAACGGGACAGCGGGCGGCTGGCGAGCCTGCTCAAGATGGATCACATCGCGACCCGGATGCGCCGCCAGGCGCAGAACCTGCTCGTCCTGGCGGGCCATGACCTGCCCGGGCGCTGGAATCAGCCGGTGACGCTCGCCGATGTGATCAGGGCGGCGATCTCCGAGATCGAGGAGTACGATCGCGTCTCGTTCAGCGCGCAGCCGGGCATCGCGGTCGCCGGGCCCGCCGTCAACGACGTGGTGCACCTGATCGCCGAACTCGCCGAGAACGCGACGTCCCTGTCCGCGGCGGATACGCCCGTCGACATCTCCGGCCGCACGCTGGCCAGCGGCGGCGTCCTGATCGAGATCACCGACCAGGGCGTCGGCATGAGCCCCGATCAGATGGCGCGGGCCAACTGGCAGCTGGACCACCCGTCGCCGGCGGACGTCGCGGGCTGGCGGAGCATGGGCTTGCTCGTGGTCGGCAGGCTCGCCGCGCTGCACGGCGCCCGCGGCCATCGTCGCGGTGCCGGACACGAGCGTCGTGTCCGGCCCGGCCGGCGTCGATGGCTTCAGGTCACGGCCGGGCGCGCACGAGGCCGCCCGGCCCCGCTGGCCCGCCGGGACCGATCCTGACCGCGCGCCCGCCGAGCGGGAAATGGGCCAGATGGGAGCGCTGTCG
>WNGL01004321.1_pt1 | contig 17144 bp, 18 predicted proteins | sample 5400591 | NCBI WGS metagenome assembly WNGL01 (sample SAMN13153377, study PRJNA577476) | soil metagenome | isolation source: 80 cm soil or saprolite under Garry oak tree replicate 1 | place: USA:California | collected 2016-06-15
TGTTCGATCCGGTCAATCACGTCTCGAGATCCGCCGGCCCCGGAACGGGCAGCGTGATCGCGGCGTCGCCGCAGGCTCGGCGTTGGGAGCAAGTGAAGCGGCCGGTCGTGGTCGTCGGCGGCGAGCTGACGCTCGAGATGCTCGACCTCACGTTCAACCCGATCGCCAAGTTCTACGAAGCGCCGATCCAGATGAAAGCCATCGGCGGCGTCTTCGTCGTCGACGACTTCGGCCGGCAGCGGATTCCGCCGCGCGATCTGCTGAACCGCTGGATCGTGCCGCTCGAGAGCCGGGTCGATTTTCTGACGCTGCACACCGGACGCAAGTTCGAAGTGCCGTTCAACGTCTTCATCATCTTCGCGACGAACCTGAAGCCGGAATCCCTCGCGGACGAAGCGTTCCTGCGCCGCATTCCGTACAAGATCCGTGCGAAGAACCCGACACCGGACGAGTTCGTGAAGATTTTCGAGCTGAACTGCCGGAAGCGCAGCCTGGCGTTCGACCCTGTCATGGTCGAGTACCTGATCCGCAAGTACTACCAGCCTCGAAAGCTGCAGATGCGCGCCTGCCACCCGAGGGACCTCATCGAACAGGTGGTCGACATGTGCCGGTATCAGCAGCGGACGCCGGCCATCACGCGTGATCTGCTGGATGCCGCCTGCGCCAGCTACTTCCTCGAGGAGTCGGAGTCACAGGGCCACGAGTCATGAGCGTTGCCGTCACCCGCGGGCTGACGGGGTATCTGCTGCGCCTCGAACGGCCGCGGCCGCGGCTTTCGGCGGAGGCAGCGTGCGACCTCGGGGCGAAGATCCTCGTCATGACGCTGTTCTCGTCGATGGCCATCCGGATCGCGATGGACTCCGCCGCGACCGGCCACGTCACGGGTCTGCTGCTGGTCGCGAGCGAGGCGCTGGTTGTCGTCCTGACGCTCGTGCGCCGTTCGGCGCGCGCAGTCGATCGCTCGCTGAAGGCGCGCGCCCTCACGATTCTGGCGACGTTCGGTCCGCCGCTGATCCGCCCGGCATCGGCGTCCGCGGCGGCGCCCGAATCGCTCACCATCGCCATCTCGGCGATTGGCCTGATGATCGTTGTGATGGGCAAGCTGTCGCTCGGCCGGAGCTTCGGCCTCGTGCCCGCCAATCGCGGCATCGTGTCGACGGGTGTCTACAGATTCGTACGCCATCCGATCTATCTCGGCTATCTCATCACGCACGTGGGCTTCGTCGTGGCCAATCCGGCAGGCTGGAACCTGCTCGTGCTCGCGGGAGCCGACGTCGCCCTCCTGCTGCGCGCGGTCTGCGAAGAGCGGACGCTGGCGCTCGATGACGCGTATCAGGACTACATGCAGCGCGTCCGCTGGCGGATTGTTCCGGGGCTGTTCTGACAGGTTCGAGGGTTCTAGGGTTCTAAGGTTCTAAAGTTCGCGATCGTTGCGCCCAGGTGAGAATCCGGCGCGTCGTGGAAGCTCTCGACCAGCGGGTGCTTCTCGAGTACCGACTGCACGATGCCACGCTGGACGCCGATTCCGCGTCCATGAATCAGCCGCACCTCCCTCAACCCCTTCTCATGCGCAGCCCGGAGGTACTCGTCGACCACCGACGGGATGTCGCGCGGCTGAAAGGCGTGCAGGTCCAGCGAGCCTTCAATGGGGATCCGGTGCACGCTGCCTTCAGTCCTGAGTCTTCCGTTTTCCGTCTTCCGTTTTGGAGTACGTGGCACTCACGGTTGTGGATAGGCCGCCGCGCGGGGTGAAGTCGCCGACCACGGTCATGCGGCGCGGCGCGCACGCCGCGACCAGGTCGTCGAGGATCTGGTTGGTGGCGGCTTCGTAAAAGATGCCCTTGCTGCGGAACTCGAGCAGGTAGTACTTCAATGATTTCAGCTCGATGCAGCGTTCGTCAGGGACGTACGCGATGCGGATCTCGCCGAAGTCGGGCAAGCCCGTCTTCGGACACATGGACGTGAACTCGGGGCAGCGGATGGCGATCTCGTAGTCGCGCCACGGCTGCGGGTTGGGGAAGGTCTCCAGCGACATCAAAAAAAGTGTAGCATTCATGCGGGTTTTTCGAGGGCGCTGGTTTGACACTCCAAAACGCCGCGCGCTAGGATTGCCTGATTTTCACGATTTTGTCCGCTGCCTCCGCACGCGCGCGCGGCTCATGCGGGACCTTCAGGAGCGCGCCCTAGCAAGGGGAATAGCCGATGGCAGAGGCCCGCAGGATGGGCAAATCCGAACTCTTCTCGCACTTTGCGGATCGCTTCGAGGTGAAGCGTACGCAGGCCCGCGAGTTTTTCGACGAGCTCAACGTGCTCGCCGAGAAGGAGCTCAAGCGCTCCGGCGAGTTCGTATTGCCAGGAATGGTGAAGCTCGTCGTTCAGAAGCGGAAGGCGCGGATGGGCCGGAACCCCGCGACGGGCGAGGCCATCAAGATCCCGGCGAAGACCGTGGTCAAGGCGCGCATCGCCAAGCAGTTGAAGGACGCGGTCCTTCCGCGGAAGTAGCGCAGGCCTTCCGCCAGGCCTGCGACAGCCCCCTATGCGGCCGGGCCGATGCGCCCGGCCGTCGACACGTACGCCGGATCACGCCGCCACCGAACGCTTCGACGCCAGCGCCCGGCTGTAGATTGTCGCCGGCGCGAGCCGCGCGATCTTCGCCTGCAGGCTCGTCACCGAATCGTCATCGAGGATGATCCGATCGCCGGCGTCGAGGAGTACCTCGCAGCTGAATCGCCGCCCGCCCCGGACCGTCGTGATCTCGAAGTAGTGCGATACGTACACGTGCCCGTCGACTTCGACTTCTCCCGTCTGCAGCAACTTTCGAAACATCTTGAGCTCCCTGTTACCCGGCCGCCTGGGCCATGGGCCGCGCGCTGGTGCGCGGAAACTCCATGACGAATGTGGTCCCTTTGCCGACTTCACTGGCCACCGTGATGCGTCCGCCCAGCTGTTCCACGATCTTCCGCGTGATCGCCAGGCCGAGGCCGAGACCGCGGCGCTTGGTCGTGACGAAGTCCTCGAATACCGCCTGCAGCCGATCCGCCGGAATGCCGCAGCCCGTGTCGTAGACGCGGATCTGCACACTCTCGCCGCGGCCTTCGGTGGCCGCGACGACCAGGCCGCCGGGCGCCGTCGCCTGAATCGCGTTCACGACGAGATTGCGATACACGCGGGCCAGCGCGAACAGATCGCCCTCGATGTAGAGCGGGTCGGCCGCCACTTCCGCGCGCAGCGTGACGCCCGCCGTTTCGGCGAGCGGCTGCATCGATTCGATCGCTTCGGCCACCGTACGGTTCACTTCGAGGGGGAAGTGCTCGAGCGGAATCGGCTTGGCGATGTTCTGCAGGTCCTCCAGGACGCGCTTGACGATCGACAGCTCGCGCTCGAACATACGGTGAAAGGTCTCGCGGTACTCCGAGTCGTCCCACATCTTGACGATCAGCTTGCAGCCGTTGCCGATGTTCTGGATGGGATGCGAGAGATCGTGGACGAGGCCCGCGGCGATGCGGCCGAACATGACCTGTCGCTCCTGCTTCCGGATATCCTCCTGCAGCTCGACGAGCCGATCGGCCATCGAGTTGAACGCGTCGCCGAGCTCGCGGATCTCGTCGTGTCCGCTCAGCGCGACGCGCGTCTCGAGCTTGCCGTCGGCGATCGAGCGCGTCACGCGCGTCAGCGCGAAGATGCGCTGGATGAACGTGCGCCCCCAGAGATAGCCGAGGATGATCGTGCCGAGCAGCGCCAACACGATAGCGGCCAGCAGCTGTTTTTGGATGCGGTTCGCCGTCGCCATGGCCTCCGATTCCGGCTGTTCGACGATGACCAGCCATGGCGGATCGTTTTGCGGGAGTGCCGCCGCCACCGCCAGCATCGGGCGGCCGTTCTCGACGTACTGCGTCGAGCTGAGCGTCGGATTCAGTCGATAGTGTCCGGCGAAATCCAGTTCGGCCTTCGCCCTGGTCTGATCGGTGTCGGCGATATGGCGCCTCTCATCCGGATTACCATGGGCGATGAGCCGCATGTCTTCGCCGACGATGAGTGCATAACCCTCGTGGCCGACGCGGATGCGATCGACCATCCGCCACAGCTCTTCGAGGGCAATCTCGCCGACGACCCAGCTGGCTTCCTGCTGCGACGCCCTGAGGCGCACCGCAATCGTGGTTGTCGGCAGCAGGTCATCGTCGAACTTCAGCGGCGCGATGTACGGCTTCTCCTGCCTGCGCTCTGCCGCCTCCGGGATGGTCAAACGCGTCGTTCCAAGCGCGCTGGTGGCGAGCGGCCGTGCGGCGGCATCGAACACCGTGATCTCGCGGAACTCCGGGAACTGGAGTACATAGTCCTTCAGGAGGCGATCCTGCTGCCACGCACTCAGGCCCGTCGAGCCCAGCTCCGCGCCGACCGACTGCAGCACGCGCGTGTTGTGCTGCATGTACATACTGACCTGCTCGGCGACCTGCGTGGCGACTTTCAGGTTGCCTTCGCGGACGGACGTCCCGGTGCCCTTCTGAAGGGAATTGATCGACACCGCACCGTATGTCGCGAGCGGCAGGATCGCCGCGGTCGCGATCAGCAGGACGAAGCGGCTCGTGATTCGTCTCACCGCGCGGCCTGCTTGCCTGACGTTGCGGGACGCCACTGCCACGCGGTGATAAGGATGTCGCGATTCTCCTCGGCCTCGACGTCGAATTTCGTCGACACGGCGCGCGTCGTCGTCTGCCAGGCAAGAAAGGCCGCGGGCGGATCCTGATGGATAATGCGGGCGAACTCGGCCACGCCGGCACGGACGTCGTCATCGCTGCGGGCGGCCCGGATCTGGTCCAGAACGCCGTCAACCGATCGGTATCCGGTATTCATGAGGGCGCCCTCATGGTAATGCCAGAACTCGTACACCCAGCTCAGAGACCGGCCGAACATCTCGAACAGGAAAGCGTCGAAGTCTCCGCTGCGGAGCCGCGCCTCCAACTCCGGCTGTTTCAGCGGCACCAGCTTCATATCGATGCCGACATCCGCGAGCTGCTTCTGGACGAGCACTGCGAGGCGCTCGTACCGCGAGTCGTCCGCGAATACGAGGCACGTGAAGGAGAACCGAGATGGCATTCCCGCCGTGCCATTGCGCGTTCCGGTGAGTCCCGCTGAATCGAGCCTGTGGCGCGCGGCGTCCGGGTCGAACACGAATTGCGGACGTGATTGCGGTTGGGCCCAGTGTTCGGGCCAAATCGGTCCGTCCGCGGGCCTGCCGCGGTCGTTCAGTCCCTCGTGTACCAGCGTCGCCCTGTCGAGCGCCTCGTTGATCGCCGTGCGCACCTCCGCCTTCTTCAGGATGGGGTGGCGGACGTTGAATACGAGAGGAATGTAATAAGGACGTGAAAAGGTGTACGTCCGCACCGTCGACTCGGCGTTCACGAATTCGGCGGCATCGCGGCTGACCTCGTACAGCATGTCGACTTCCCCGCGCATCAGCGCCGCCCAGGCATTCCGCTGGGTGGGGTACGGGACGACATCGATTTCGTTGAGTGCCGGATGACCGCGGTAATACTGCTGGAACGCCGTGAGGACGGCCTGCTGACCGTCCCTTCTCGCAAGCTTGAAAGACCCGGTGCCGATGTTGGGGCTGCCCGGTTTTCGAAGCGCAACCAGCGACAAGTCGGGGAGCACGAAGGAGTTTGGTTCGGAGAGACGGACTTCGAGGCCGTCGCTCCCGCTGACCGATACTGACGTGATGCTGAGAAAACTGAGCGCCGCTTCGTCCCGGGCGTTCTTGACACTGCCTCGCAGCGCCTCGGCGGCGATCTCAGGCGTCAGCTTCGTCCCGTCATGGAAGTACACGTCGCTGCGCAACTTGAGATGAAGCACAGTCCGCGATTTGTCCCAGCTCCAGTCACTCACGAGGCGCTCGGACTGTCGGCCGTCGGGTCGGCCGGTCAACCATGTTTCGCTCATCAACGCGTTGATGACGCCGGACGCACCGGACCCCCGCACGCCTCTAGGCGGGGCGCCGACGCCGATACGCATCGTGACGGGGACGGGTGGAGACGCCCGGCGCGCACAGCCGGACGCCCACACGCCGGCTGCGGCGATGACAAACATGATGCCGAGCGGACGACCATGTAGCGGCGGCAAACCGAACACTACGATTATCGGCCGTACGAGGCTGCAGCGCCAGTTGATGGCGCGGCGCCCCTAATTCTTCGCTGTCGGCGGTTCGTCGATGATCCAGGGGCACACCGACATCGTCTGGACCTTGCCGTTGCTCTTCTTGATGACCGTAATTTTCATGATGGAATCCTCGTGATGGACAGAGTCTGAAGATTGTCCTGACGGCTAGTTCTTCGCGGTTGGCGGCTCGTCGATGATCCAGGGGCACACCGACATCGTCTGGACCTTGCCGTTGCTCTTCTTGATGACCGTGATCTTCATGACTGACTCCTTGTGTGCGCGTCGCGCACGAAATGCTGAATGGGTGACCCGGATCCGCTACCGCAGGCTGTCGATGACGACGTCGACCAGCCAGGGACGGAGCGTGCCGTTCTTCTTGTCGCTCGGCGTCTTCTTGCTCTTCACATGACCTCCTGAAACGTGCCGGTTGTCAGTTACGCGTTGCCAGTTACCAGTGACCAGTTGCCTGTTATGCGACTGCGAGCGCGCGCGCGGCCTCATGGGCCATTGCGATCACGCCCGCCTTGAAACTCGGCTTGTGACAGTTGGGCGCGTGCATGTCGCCGAGCTCGTTATGCGCCGCGACCGTGCAGCCGCCGGCGCAGACCGGGATGAACGCGCAGTCGTGGCACATCTCCCACGCCGACAGGTGCTCGAAGTTCTTCAGCGCCTGGCTGCGGTACTGCTCCTGGCGGCCGTCGATGTGCCCCGTCGACTGGAGCGCCTCGCCGGCGAAGCCGGGGCACGCGAACAGCGAGCCGTCGGGGCCGATCGTGTGCGAGTGCTCCTTGTGGATTTCGCACGGGCCCATGTGGACGCCGTCGGCCGTCGAGAAGCCGCGCTTCTTGGTTTCGTCGCGCAGGAATGCCATCTTCTCGTCGACGACGTTGCACGTGTCGCACACGCGGCTCACGCCCGTACCCGCCGATGTCATGCACGCGCCGTTCAGCGGCTTGCCTTCGGCGCTGACGGCGGTCAGCGGAATGAGCCCCTTCGCGATCGCCGCCTTCTCGCGGATCACCGGCTTGAAGGTGACCTTCGAGAGCTTCGGCGCGAAGTCCTGCGCCGCGAGGAAGTCGAGGAGCGCCGGATACGAGTCGGCCGTATCGACGTCGAAATTGCCGCCGACCGCGATCCGCGTGAGCGGCGCGACCTCGCGTATGTTCGCGACGATCTTGTCGAACGTGCCCTGGCCGCCGCGCAACGGCCGCGACCGGTTGTGCGCGTCGCGATCGCCGTCGAGCGTGATCTTGATGCCGTTGAGTCCCAGCGGATTGAGGCGCTCGACCATCTCCCGCGTCAGCAGGAGGCCGTTGGTGATGATATTGAGGAAGATCTCGACGCCGCGGGCCCGCGCCGCGCCGTGGAGCCGCTCGGCCAGGTCATAGAGCACCGGCATGTTCAGCAGCGGCTCGCCGCCGAAGAACGTCACGACCAGTCGCTTCGGCGCGATCGCGTCGAGGCGCGATTCGGTCCACGCCGCCACGCGCGCCGCCGTCTCCATCGACATCTTCGCGGCGCTCTTGTTGTAGTCACCGTGGTCCCCCTGGATGCAGTAGTCGCACGCGAAGTTGCACTGCAGCGTCGTGAGCACCGTGACCTTCAGCGTGTCGGAGCTTTCGCGCACCTCGCGGAAGAACGTCCGCAGATCCTGCCGCTCGGTCTCGCGATCGCTCACCACGAATCCCTGCGCCGAGAGTTCCGCGAGAGCCTCGCGCTCCGCGTCGCTGGCCGGCACGGCTTCATCGAGGCGATCCAGAAAGTCGACGACGTCGCGGCTGACGATCAACTGCGCGTCGGTGAACGTGTTCATCAGGAACACGTCGTCGCGATCCAGCGGCACACGAACGTTGAACATCGACGCCTGCATGCGTGCTCCCGTGACGGGCGCGACCCGTCGGAACCCTGGGACGATTTCTTGCTTGATGTTGAGAACCGCGGCTGCAATACCGCGGGCACAGGCCGAATTGCAACGGGTGTTCCGAAGAGCGCAAGGATGTCGAAAGAGTCCTATGCCGTACCCGGGGTGTGCATTTCAGCCCCTGATTGCAGGATCGTCAATCTGACTCTTTGGGTCGATGATTGGTGCGCGGAATCAGCGCACCGATCGTGATCGATGCCGATCGATCGGGCAATCCATTGGCCTCACCGGTCAAGAAATTGGCCGGATGTGCGCTCGTGTACTCGTATAGAAGCGCTACGCTCCGCGGAGTTTGCGCGCGAGGTCGCGAAGATCCAGCCGCGCCATCTTGTGTTTCAGCGTGCTGAGCGGAATCCCCAGATAGCGCGCCGTCGCGGTGACGTTCCAGTCCGATTTCTCGAGCGCGCGGAGGATGAAATTGCGCTCGAACGTGTCGCACGCTTCCTGAAACCGCGTCTCGTTGATCGTCGATGGGGCGTCGAGCTTCGCGAAGTGGTACTCGAGCGGGAGATCCTCGTCCGTGATCCATTCCTTGTCGCTGACCGCGACCAGTCGTTCGATCAGGTTCTCGAGCTCGCGGATGTTGCCCGGCCACCAGTACGACGCCAGGATCTTGAGCGCGGAATCCGCCACGCCCTTCAGCGGCTTTCTGAACTTCGTCTTGTAGCGTTCGAGGAACAGCCGCGCGAGCTCCGGCAGATCCTCGATGCGGTCGCGCAGCGGCGGCATCCGGATCGGGATCACGTTGATGCGGTAGTAGAGATCCTCGCGGAAGCGGCCTTCCTTGACGGCGCGCTCCAGGTCGATGTTCGTCGCGGCGATCAGGCGGAAGTCGGTCTTGATCGGCTTGGTGCCGCCGACGCGCTCGATCTCCCCCTCCTGGATCGCGCGCAGCAGCTTGGCCTGCAGGTCGAACCGGAGGTCGCCGATCTCGTCGAGGAACAGCGTGCCGCCGGCGGCGAGCTCGAACTTCCCGAGCTGCTGCTTGACGGCGCCGGTGAAGGCGCCGCGCTCGTGGCCGAAGAGCGTGCTCTCGACCAGCTCGTGCGGGATCGCCGACATGTTGACGGCGATGAACGGATCGCCGCGGCCCGATTCCTTGTGCAGCAGCCGCGCCAGCAGCTCCTTGCCGGTGCCGCTCTCGCCGAGGATGAGCACGGTGGCCGACAGCTTCGCGACGCGCTGGACGAGGTCCACGATGTCGCGGATCTGCGGTGATGGGCCGATCAGGAACTCGCGCTCGCTCTGTTCGGCCACCTGCGCGCTCAGCGTGATCACCTGGCGGTTCAGGTCCTGGCGTTCGCAGGCGTTCCGCACGAGCGACCGCAGCTCGTCGTAGTCGAAATCCTTCGTGATGTAGTGATAGGCGCCATGCTTCATCGCCTGCACGGCGGTCTCGATCTCGTTGATCGCCGAGATCATGATGCACTCGATGAGGCTGTAGTTCTCCTTGACGATCCGCAGCACGTCGAAGCCGCTGATGCCAGGCAGGCGGATGTCCTGCAGGATGAGATCGACGTCCTCGTCTTTCAGCAGCGACAGCGCCGCCTCGCCGCTCGACACCGTGATCACGCGGTAGTCGCGCTTCAGGATCGCCGTCAACGTATCCCGCATGCCCTGATCGTCGTCGCAGATCAGGATCGTCTTGGTGGGGCGGGTCATAGGAAAGCTTGCGGCATTGTAGTGCCTTCCGGCTCAAGCCGGAAGCTACAGAGTCTCGAGTGGAGCCGACCGACGAGACCATGATCCCGTCGCGTCCGACCATGATCCCGCGCTTCCGCCTTGAGGCGGAAGACAGTAAGATGTGGCGGTTATGCTGCTGTGGGCAACAGCCGGTGTAGCGCTGCTATTCGCACTCGCGTCGTGGCTGCGCGCCGCCCGGCTCGCGCGCAACCTCGAAGCGCTCAACCAGTCGTACTGGGAATTGCGGTACGACTTCACGCGTCTCAGATCCCAGGTGGCACGGCTCGATCCCGAAAACGCCGAGCAGCAGAACGCCACGCCGCCGCCGGTTCCAGGCCAGCTCGCTTTCGTGCCGCTGTCCTCCATCAAAAAGAAGAGCGGCTGACCTCTGACCTCTGGCCTCTGACCTCTGGCCTCTGACCTCTGACATATGCCAAACGAATACGACGTCGTCATCATCGGCTCCGGAACGGGCGGTTACGTGGCCGCCATCCGCGCAGCGCAGCTCGGGCTGAAGACCGCGTGCGTCGAGCGCGCGCCCGTGCTCGGCGGCACGTGCCTCAACTTGGGCTGCATTCCCACGAAGGCGCTGCTGGAACATGCGCACGCGCTGAAAGTGGCGCAGGACTGGAAGGAGTGGGGACTCACGCTCGGCGGCGGCGCCATCGGGATCGACATGACCCAGGTGCAGACCCGGAAGGACAAGATCGTCAAGGGATTGACCAGCGGCGTCGAGTTCCTGTTCAAGAAGAACAAGATCGACTGGATCAAGGGGTCGGCCCGCCTCGCCGGCAAGAACACGGTCGAGATCACCGAGGGCGACGAGCAGAGCCTCACGGTGAAGAAGGACATCATCGTCGCCACGGGATCGCAGCCGCGCGGCGTGCCGGGCATCGAGATCGATCGCAAGCGGATCATCACGAGTGACGACGCGATCGGGCTGAAGGCCGTCCCCAAGTCAATCGCGATCATGGGAAGCGGCGCGGTCGGCGTCGAGTTCGCCTCGATCTTCCGGCGCTTCGGCAGCGAGGTCACCCTCATCGAGCTCCTCCCGCGCATCGTCCCGCTCGAGGACGAAGCCGTCTCGGCCGAGCTCGAGCGCTCGTTCAGGAAGCAGGGCATCAAGCTGATGACCGGCACGAAAGTAACGGGCGCAAAGGCCGGATCCAGCGGCGTGGACCTCGAGGCGCAGACGCCCGACGGGAAGTCCGCGAAGCTCAGTGCGGAGTACTTGCTGGTCGCCACCGGCCGCGGCCCCGTGACGAACGGCCTGGGCGCCGAAGAGGCCGGGCTGAAGATGGAACGCGGCTATATCAAGGTGGACGCCGAGTACCGCACCAGCGTGCCGGGCGTCTCGGCGGTTGGCGACGTCGTCACGTTCGAGAAGCCCGGACATCCGCAGCTCGCGCATCTCTCGTCCGCGGAGGGCATCGCGCTCGCCGAACGCATCGCGGGACAGGAGTTCCGGCCGATCAACTACGACCAGGTACCCGCCTGCACGTACTGCGACCCTGAAATCGGCAGCGTCGGCCTGACCGAAGCCGAGGCCAAGGCCCGCGGCTTCGACGTCCGCGTCGGCATGTTCAAGTTCGGCGTGCTGGGCCGCGCGAAGATCGCGGGCGAGACCGAGGGCTTCGTGAAGATTGTCGCCGAGAAAAAGTACGACGAGATTCTGGGCGTGCACATGATCGGATCGCGCTCGACCGAGCTCGTCGCGGAGGCGACGCTCGCGCTCAGGCTCGAATGCACGGTCGAGGAGTTGATCCGGACGATCCACGCGCACCCGACCATGTCGGAGGCTGTGGGGGAGGCCGCGCATGCCACGCATGGGGCTGCGATACACAGTTAGTTGCCAGCCTCCAGCTTCCAGCTCCCAGCGACGGGGAGCTGGCAGCTGGTAGCTGGTAGCTGATAGATTACCCCTATGACCAACGTCGTCATGCCCCAGATGGGCGAATCGATCGCCGAAGGCACCATCGTCCGGTGGATCAAGAAGGTCGGCGAGACGGTCGATCGCGACGAGCCGCTGTTCGAGATTTCCACCGACAAGGTGGACGCGGAGATCCCCTCGCCGGGCGCCGGCGTGCTGACCGAGATCAAGGTCAGGGAAGGGGAGACCGTTGCGGTGAACTCGGTCGTGGCGGTGATTGGCGGGGTTGGCGAACAGGCCGCCGATCTCCCGCCTGGAGGCGGAAGCCAGGAGGTGTCGGATTCGACGGCCGCGAAGCCGTCTGAAGACATGCCGGAATCGGCCGTCGGCCAGCGTGAGGCCTCTCCGGCCGCAGTTGCCGTCGCCGCGGCGCCAGGACAGACGGTCGACGATCTCCGCCGTCAGAAGTCCTCGCCGCTGGTGCGGCGCATCGCGCGCGAACACAATGTCGACATCCGGCAGATCAACGGGAGCGGGATCAGCGGCCGGGTGACCAAACACGACATCCTTGATTACATCGAGACCGGTCCCAAGCCGGCGGGACCGTTCGACGGTGCTCACGGCGGGCCGTTCGACAGCGCTCAAGGCCGGCACGTCCCCGCGTACAAGCCGGGGGACAAGGTCGAGATCGTCCCGATGACGATCATGCGCAAGAAGATCGCCGAGCACATGGTGGCGAGCGCGCACACGTCGGCGCACGTCTATTCGGTCTACGAGGTGGACTTTCACCGCGTCTCGCAGGTGCGCGACAGAAAGAAAGCGCAGTACGAAGAGAGCGGCGCGAAGCTGACGTTCACGGCGATCATCGCGAAGGTCGTCGTCGACGCGCTCCGTGCGTTTCCGTTCGTCAACGCCTCGATCGACGGCGACAACATCGTCTACAAGAAGGACATCAATCTCGGCATCGCGGTCGCGCTCGACCAGGGGCTGCTCGTGCCGGTGATCAGGAACGCGGACGAAAAGAACCTCGTGGGCCTGAGCCGCGCGATCGAGGATCTCGCCGCGCGCGCGCGCTCGAAGAAGCTCAATCCCGAAGAAGTGCAGGCGGGCACGTTCACGATCACGAACCCGGGCGTCTTCGGCGCCGTCTACGGGCTGCCGCTCATCAACCAGCCGCAGGTTGCGATCCTCGGTGTCGGCATCATCGAGAAGCGCGCGGTGGTCGTCAACGACGCGATTGCGATCCATCCGACGTGCCATCTGTCGCTCGGCTACGATCACCGGCTGATCGACGGCGCGGACGCGGGCCGGTTCCTGTCTTATATCAAGGAGCGGCTCGAGAAGTTCGACGAAGCGTGGATGTAAGACGCCTCGGGACGGTGGATTACCAGTCCGCGCTCGACCTGCAGGCCGAGCTCGTCGACGCCCGCAAGCGCGGCCTGATCCCGGATCAACTGCTCCTGCTCGAACATCCCCCCGTGATCACGCTCGGCGTCAAGACACGCAACGATCGCTCGCACGTCCTGGAGCCGGCGGAGTCGCTCGCCGCCAAAGGCGTGACGCTGTTCGAAAGCGGCCGCGGCGGCGATGTCACGTATCACGGTCCCGGCCAACTGGTCGGCTATCCGATTCTCGATCTGAAGCCCGATCGCTGCGACGTGCATCGCTACGTGCGCGATCTCGAGGACGTGCTCATCCGCGCCGTCGCCGAATTCGGCATCGGTGCGACGCGCGTCAGGGGGCTCACCGGTATCTGGGTCGGGCCGGAGTCGCGCAGCGAGAAGCTCGCCGCGATCGGCGTGCGCATCTCGCGATGGGTGACGAGCCACGGCTTCGCGCTGAACGTCAACACGGACCTCTCACAGTTTGGACTGATCGTTCCGTGCGGAATCGCGGATAAGGGTGTGACCTCGATGCAGCGGCTGCTGGGCCGCTCGCTCGCCATGGCTGAGGTGGAGGACGCCGTCCTCCGCGCTTTCAAGGTGGTTTTCGCAGTCATCTGATCCGCGTATTTCGCGCATGCTGCCACGGTATTGCTCCGCGTTCTTGGCGCGGCTCGGCGGCGATATTCGGCAAATTCCTCGATGTAACTTACTGAAAATTAGTCGCTTACTGGTTGGAATAAAGCGGCGCCAGTGGGTGTTTTCGATGGTTACGGAGGCCCACAGAATGCGTCACGACACGGCGGAACGCGATCTGATCGGCCGCATGCGCGCCAGGGACGGCTCAGCCGTCAACGATCTGGCGTCGCTCTACGGTCCGAGGATCCAGCAGCTGGCGTTCCGGTACACGAAGAACTGGGAAGATGCCGAGGAAATCGCGCAGGACGTTCTGCTGAAGGTGTTTCGAAAGATCGACGCCTTCCGCGGAGACGCCGCGTTGTCTTCGTGGATATACCGGATCACGTTCAACACGGCGATGTCGCGCCTGCGCACCGCACGCTTCAGCCGTACATCGGAAGTGCAGACGCCGGAAACGCGTACGGACGCAGCCGGGCCGCTTCGGGCGGAGCCCGCCGATTGGACCGCCATGGCCGACGACAAGGTGATGCGCGCGCAGATGCGCACCCGCCTGGTCGACGCGCTCACGCACCTGCCTGAGGTCTATCGCGTGCCGGTGCTGCTGCGCGACATCAACGGACTGTCGACGGAAGAAGCGAGCGCCGTCCTGCACGTCAAGCCGCAGACGCTGAAGTCGCGTCTGCACCGCGGCCGCCTGATCCTGCGGAAACATCTCGGCGACTTCGCCGGCGGCCTCGAGCTTCACACCCGCGACGCTGTCAATTGATACGTACCAACTGCCCACTCCCAAGGAATTCGCCTTGTGTATTTGGGCGTGGTAGTTGGCAGTTGACGTTACTCAGCGAAGACCGTTTTCAAATGCCGTCCGCTCGTGGCGGCTCAGCGCGGGATTGAGCGTTCTCTCGACTCTCCCTTTCGCAATCTGAACCGGCACCGCCGCGATCAGGCCGCGGCCCTCCACGCCGTCGATGGACGCGAAGCACGTGTAGCGGCGTCGCGATCCGTTGGCGAGCGCCTCGGCGACGCGCGCGGCGGCGCTGGCGAGCGCGTACGGCGATGGCGGCCAGAGCGCCGGCAGGCGCGACGAGATGGCGGACAGATGATGCGGCGCAAGCGCGGCCGCGATCGGCTGGTTGAAGGCCGTCGCGGCGTTCCAGCCGATCACGCTGTCACGCGGCGGCACGCCGGCGACGCCGATTGCCAGATCCGCCGGGCTCGCGTCGAGGAGCGCCGCCGTGACCGCGCGCACGGCCGACTCGAGCGCGAGCGGCGCCGAGCCGAGCAGCCGTCGGGACCCGAGATGGAGCTCGCCCGCCGCACGCAGCATCAAATCGCGCTGACCGCCTCCCGCGAACAACAGCGGCGACGTCGTCTCGAGCCGCGCGACCTGGCGCAGCACGGCTAATCCGCTCTCGCCCGCGATCTCTCCGCCCGCCATCAGGTCCGCGAAGACGATAGCGTCCGCGCCCGCGGCGGCGGCGAAGCTGGTTGCCGCCGTCACCCGTGTGCTGAACTGCTCGACGGGCGATGACTGGAGGATGTCGAGCGCCTTGCCCTCAGCGATCCGTCCCTCCGGGTCGATCAGGCGGACCTCACCAACCCGGCCGCGGCGCGCAAGCGAGTGGGCGAGCGCTCCGCCGAGCGCTCCGGCACCGATGATCGCAACGGTCGACATGCGTGGTCGACCATTCTATCGATTAACCGTGGGGCTTCCGATTACCCGGGGGGCTTTGCCCCGTCCGCCTACGCCCGCGCGCCTGGTCGATGCGGGCTCCGGGGCGAGACCTCGCCGAAGCCGCTTCGCGATGCAGGCGGGCGGTCCCTCCTACACGGGCGCCCGTGGTTTATGCTGAAGGTGCACATGGTTGCTATCGTCACCGGCGGATCGAAGGGGATTGGGTTCGCGATCGCGCAGGCTCTGCTGAAGAGCGGCGCGCAGGTCGCGATCGGCGCGCGCAGCGCCGATGAGCTGACGCGCGCGGCAGAACGGCTCGGCGGCGGCGATCGGATCCTGACGGTCCGCGCGGACGTGCGGGATCCCGGCGACGCAGAGAAGCTCGTCGCGGACACCGTACGCACGTTCGGCGGTCTCGACGTGCTCGTGAACAACGCGGGCGTGGGCCGGTTCGCCAACGTCGCCGACATGTCCACCGACGACTGGCGCCAGGTGATCGATACCAATCTGAGCGGCGTCTTTTACTGCACACGCGAGGCCGTCAAGGAAATGCGCCGCAGGGGCGCCGGCTTCATCATCAACATCAGCAGTCTCGCCGGAAAGAACGCATTCGCGGGCGCGGCCGCCTACTGCGCGTCCAAAGCGGCGCTCAATCAATTCAGCGAAGCGCTGATGCAGGAGGTGCGCTACGACAACATCCGCGTCAGCTACGTGATGCCGGGCTCGGTGTCGACCGGCTTCGGCGATCACGGATCGTCGGGCGAGGCGCCGTGGAAGAGCGCGCCGGAGGACGTGGCAAAGGTCGTCTTCGATCTGCTGTCGCACGATGCGCGCAGCCTGCCGAGCCGGGTCGAGCTCCGGCCTTCGCGCCCGCCGCGCAAGAGCTGATCATGTCGATGACAGCGCTCGCGCATTACAACATCCTCGAACGGATCGGCGAAGGCGGCATCGGCGAGGTGTTCCGCGCACGCGACACCAAGGTCGGGCGCACGGTCGCGCTGAAGGTCGTCTCGGACGCGATTGCCGGCAATCCCGCGCAGCTGCAGGGCCTGCTCGCCGACGCGTCAGCAGCCACGGCCCTGTCTCATCCCAATATCGCGACGCTGTTCGACGTCGGGGAAGCGGACGGACGCCATTACCTCGCGTACGAATTCGCGGCCGGCCGGAGCCTGCGCGACGAAAGCGGCGGCGCGGCAATGAACCCGCGTCGCGCGCTGGATCTGGCGGTGCAGATTTCCGACGGCGTCGCCGAGGCACACGCGCTCGGCATCATCCACGGCGACCTCAGGCCCGACACGATCATCGTGACGGGCAAGGGCAGCGCGAAGGTTCTCGAGTTCGGCCTCGCGCCATGGACGAACGGCGGCGCTCTTCGCGCGCGCGGGGCGACGTCGCCCGATTCGATGCCGGTGGATTCGATTTCGGTGCTCGCGTACCTGTCGCCCGAGCAGGCGATCGGCAGCGCTGTGGATCAGCGGACCGACGTGTTTTCGCTCGGGACCATCACGTACGAGATGCTCACCGGCCGCAACCCCTTCGCCGCGGCCACGCCCGGCGAAACGATTGTGAACGTGATCCAGGGCCGCGTGGCCGCGCCGTCGGCGGTCAATCCGGGAGTGCCGAAGGATCTCGACGCCGTGGTCGAACGTGCGCTGCATCGCGATATCTCGCAGCGCCAGCAGAGCGCGGCGGCATTCGCTGCGGAACTCCGCAGCGTCGGCTCCATTCTCGACGTTCGCACCGGCGACAACGTGCAGTCAGCGACGATCCTGCCAATCGACGACACGCCCGATCGGAACGCCGCCGGCCTGCTCGTCGGCG
>WNGL01004324.1_pt1 | contig 17141 bp, 13 predicted proteins | sample 5400591 | NCBI WGS metagenome assembly WNGL01 (sample SAMN13153377, study PRJNA577476) | soil metagenome | isolation source: 80 cm soil or saprolite under Garry oak tree replicate 1 | place: USA:California | collected 2016-06-15
CGATCTGGGAGTTGGTCAGGATATAGAGGATGCGCTCGTTGCCCGCCACGTTGGAGAACGTCGCCGCGAGGTCCTGGCGCGGCTGCACCGGGAGCGCGCGGTAGTTCGTGAACCCCACGCCGCGCGTGAAGTCCACGAGGGAGTAGGCCATCCCATCGCCGCGGATCAGGATGGTGTGCGTGGTGTGATTAGCGCCCCAGCCGAGGCTGACTTCGTTGGGGCCGTCGGAGTAATCATGCCCGGCGCCCATGTTCGGGGCCGGCGTCGTGCTGCTCGTGACCTTCCACACCTTGACCCCGGTCACCGGGTCGGTGTAGGAGAAGCCCGCCGGCTGACTGGCGACGTTGAGCGCCGTGTACGCGGCGACATTCGGCGCCTGCCCGCTCGCCACCGGGAGCAGGGTCGGATCCGGCACGGACCCGGCCGGCAGGGGCGCCTGCACGGTGATGGCGGACGTGCCGCTCTTGCCTTCGCTCGTCGCCGTGATCGTCGCCGTGCCGCCATCGGCCACGTCGGTCACGAGCCCCGTCGGGGACACCGTCATGATCGTCGGCGTACTCGACGTCCACGCCACCGTTCGCCCCGTCAGCGTCGTGCCGTTGGCGTCCTTGAGCGTCACGTTCAGCTGCACGGTGCCCAGCACGGGGACCGTAGCCGTGGCCGGAGTCACGACGACGGACGCGACCGGGACGAGCGCCACGGTCACCGTCGCGCTACCAGTCCGGCCCTCGCTCATGCCGGTGATCGTCGCGGTCCCTACCGTGCCGCCCGTCACGAGCCCGCTCGGCGACACCGACGCTACCGTTGGCGCGCTCGAAGTCCACGTCACGGCCCGTCCCGTCAGCGCGCTGCCCGCCGAGTCCTTCGGCGTAGCGGTCAGCTGCGCCGTCTGTCCCGGTGTGAGGCTCGCCGTCGCCGGCGAGACTTGCACCGAGGCCACCGGCACAATCGCCACGTTGATAGTGGCCGTGGCGGTCTTGCTCTCGCTCGTGGCCGTAATCGTGGCCGAGCCTTGGGTCACCCCCGCGACCTGTCCGGTGTTGCTGACGGTCGCGACGCTGGGACTGCTGCTCGCCCACGTGACCGGCCGCCCGGTCAGCGTGTTGCCAGCCGCGTCCTTGGGTGTCGCCGTGAGGGAGAGCGTCTGACCGACGAACATGTTGGCTGACGCGGGAGAGACCTGTAGTGACGCCACCGGTACGGTCGTCACGGTGACCGGAACCGCGGTGCTTTGACCTTCGCTCGTCGCTGTAATGCTTGTGGACCCTTGGGCCACGCTCGTGACCAAACCGCTGCTGCTCACGCTCGCCACCGTGGCATCACTGCCCGACCAGGAGATCGAACGGCCGGAGAGGAGATTGCCCGCGGAGTCGGCCGTCGTAGCCGTCAGCTGGACCGCAGCGCCCACCAGCAGGCTCACGACGGCTGGGGTCACCTTCACCGAGGCCACCGCAGCCGGTACAACCGTGATGGTAGCCGTATCCGAGCCAGTGGCGGTGTTGCCGTGGCCGTGGGCGACGACCTTGAAACGGCCGGCATCCGACGTCGCCTTGTAACCCGCGTAGTGGCGACCGCCATGCGTGTTCGTATCCGCGATGCTACCACCAGTTACACTCCAGCTTACATCAATGGTGGCGGTATCGCCGGCGGGCGTAAGGGCCACCGCCATCAGCTGAGTGGCGCCGTCGGTTGGGAGCGTAATGGACCTGGGAGTAATCTGCAAGCGGAGCGTCGCATTGGGATCAGTGACCGCAACAGCTACCGGCTTCTCGCAGCCGAGGGCCGCGAGAGCCACGACCAGCCACGCATCTTTCAGCATGGCCAACCGGCGCGACAACTTGTGCATGAACGTCATGACAGGATCTCCTGCGCTAGGGCGTTTGTAGAACCGCAAAAAGTCCCACGTGGCCTAATGGGCTTTTCTGTGACGGCGTGACGACGGATGTAGGGAGAGGCAGCAACAATCAGGGCCGGGTGGATCAAGACGCGCCTTAGCGCGGACAACGCTCGCGCCGCGGTCGTGCGGACCGCTTTGGAGAGCGCCAGGCGCTTGGCCAGCTTGAACGTGAACGGCATGATCTCGAACCTCCTGTTACCAGCTCGCCCAAAAAGAAAAGGCCACCAACGTCGACCCGAAGGTCGATACGCTGGCGGCCCGGCGGGCATGGCGATCGACTCGCCGTAGCCCCGTAGCTCTGCGTCGCCGTCTTTAGACGGGTTTGCTCTGAGCAGCGACTACTCTAGATGTCCTGTGCGGGGACCTCAGTCGCAGCAGCGCGTGCGTGGTGTGCGAAGCGCCGGTGCCTGTGGCGCGGGCGCAATGCCGCGTCCCAGCAACGGCGCCAATATAGGGCCGGCCCGGGGGGAGGGGCAAGCGTCAATTTGACATCACTTTACGTGACCAGAGCCGGTGTGACGCAACTCACCTGGGTGTGCAGCCAGACACGCTCTCGCGAGCACGCCTGCGAGTGGCGTTCATTCGTAAGCTGAACCTGTTGGTGACGGTGGGTGGCATGGAATTCGCGCCCCTACCTCCTGGTGCTTTGCGCCAAGTTTGGAAGTCATCTTGCGGACGATTCCGATGGTCATCCTCCGGCGGGGCGGCTCGTGAAGACGCTACTGATCTGTCATCACGATGCCGCCCTCGACTACATCGGGATCGCGCGCTGGCTGGGGTCGTTTTCGGAGCTGGTCGGCGTAGTACAGGTCCGCGAACCGAGGCAGCGGCTGTGGCGACGGATCCGGCGCGAGGTGACCCGGGTTGGGCCGCTGCGGTTCTTGGATGTGCTCGCTTACCGCGCGTACCAACGCGTGGTGCTCGCCGCCGGGGACCGAGCCTGGGAGGCGGGTGCGCTCGAGCGGTTGCGCGCCGCTTATCCACCGCTCCCCCCGCGGACGCCCGTCCTGGTGACCTCCAGCCCGAACAGCCGCGAGGCGGCGGAGTTCATCCGGGGGTGTGGGCCCGATGTGACACTCGCCCGCTGCAAGAGCCTTCTCAAACGGGAGATCTTCGCGCTCCCTCGGCATGGCACATTCGTGCTGCACCCCGGCGTCTGTCCGGAATACCGCAATGCCCACGGTTGCTTTTGGGCGCTCGCCAACGGCGATCTTCACAAGGTGGGGGCGACGCTGCTTCGGATCGACGAGGGGGTCGATACCGGACCGGTGTACGGGTACTTCCGGTACGCATACGACGAAGTCGCGGAGTCGCCCTTCATGATCCAAGGACGCGTGGTGCTCGAGAACCTGGACGCGATCCGGCAGGCGCTGATCGAGGTGGCAGCAGGACGCGCCGCCCCGCTCGACGTCGCCGGCCGTCCTTCCGCCGTGTGGGGGCAACCGTGGCTGACGAAATACTTCCACTGGAAATACCGCGCGTGGAGACGCCGTCGTGAAAGCGCTTGCGCTGCTGTACCATGATGTGGTCGACGGGGGTGACTGGGATGCGAGCGGTTTTCCCGATCCCGTGTCCGCCACCTACAAGCTCGACCGCCACGATTTCGAGCGGCACTTGGAGGCCGCATCCAGGGTCGCGGCGCGGCGCGGCACGGTATACGATCTCCTCGACGGTATCCATGGCCCACCGCCTGTCCTCCTGACATTCGACGACGGCGGGGCGAGCGCGTACGCCTGCGTCGCCGATCTACTCGAGCATGCGGGCTGGCGCGGTCACTTCTTCATCACAACGGATTACCTCGGGACTCCGGGGTTCGTCGGGCGGGCCCAGATACGCGAGCTCGCGGGGCGGGGGCACGTGATCGGTACGCATTCCTGCTCCCATCCCACACGGATGGCGCGGTGCAGCTGGGACCGCCTCATCGAAGAGTGGAGCCGGAGCGCGCAGGCCCTGGCTGGTGTGCTGGGCGAGCCGGTGCGGGTCGGCTCGGTGCCGGGCGGCGCCTTTTCAGGGCGTGTCGCGGCGGCGGCGGCCGCTGCGGGGCTGACTGCGCTGTTCACATCCGAGCCCACCGTGCGGTGCCGGGTCGTGGACGGCTGCCTCGTCGTCGGGCGCTACACCCTGCGGCGTGGAGCACCGGCAGAGGTCGCCGCGGCGCTCGCGTCCGGCGCCGTAGCGGTGCGGCTGCGCCAGTTCTGGTCGTGGAATCTCAAGAAGGTGGCCAAGGCCGTCGGGGGCGATCTCTACCCGGCGCTCTCGCGTCTGGTGCACCGGCGCGCGCGCCGCGAGTCTCCGGGCGCGACGACGGGCGCGTGAACGCGAGCAACGACGTCGTCCTACGGGTGGAGTTACCGACTGGGGGAGTTACCGACTGCCCCGACGCAACAGCATCACGGGGACCGTGCGAAGCATGATCTTCAGGTCTTCGAGCGCCGATTGGCGGCGGATGTACTCGAGGTCATAGGCGACTTTGCGGCGCACGTCGTCCACCGAGGTATCGTACCCCCGGTTGACCTGGGCCCAGCCGGTAATACCGGGCCGCACCCGCTGGCGTCGCGGGTAGCTTTCGATTTGCTCGCGCAGATACACGAAGATCTCGGGTTGTTCCGGGCGCGGCCCCACGACGTTCATGTCGCCCGTCAGCACGTTGAACAACTGCGGCAACTCGTCGAGTCGGAACGTGCGCAGCAGTCGGCCGATCGGTGTAATGCGCTCGTCGTCCGCTTGCGCCCATACCTGCTTCCCGTTCTGCTCGGCCACGCGCATCGTGCGGAACTTGTACATCGTGAACGGCGTGCCACCCAGGTCCATGTTGCGCCGCGTGTTCCCGCCGGCGCCCGTGAGCGCCCGGCGATCCAGGCCGACACGGGCTTGCGTGAAGAGCACCGGTCCGCGCGACGTCAGCTTGATCAATGCCGCGATCAGCAGCAGCAACGGGGATGTGAGTGCGAGGCCGACGGCCGCCACGATGACGTTTACGAGGCGCCGGCCCCGGTGCTCTCGATCAATGGCGTGGAGTGGCGATGTGTGTACGAGCGAAAGCGTCGGTCGGCTGGATCGTGCCGGTCGGTAAGGCGCGAGCGTCGTCGTCATGGCGCGCAGACATGGCAAAGACCGTGCGCGCGCCGAGGCCGATGCCGCAAGCGTGCGCATGCCTTGACGTGCACCGGTTCGCTGCCGACCGCGCTGCGTTTCGTTGCGTCGCTCTATGGCGCAGAGGCGGCGAGTGTAGAACGCTCGCGACGGGTCCGCTCGGCCGTTCGCACGACGGCCGAGACAGCGCTCCGTTCCTTCTATTTCATATCGCGTGGACGCAACAGGTAGGGCGAGATCACCCAAGAGCGCCAGTCGCTCGATCCTAGCCGCCGCGCCGGGCGGGCGGGTCAGGTAGCCGAACTAACGGGCGGACAGTCGACCTCGAAATAGAACCGGGTTCCCCAATTGGGGTGGGTTTCCACCTGGAGCTCGGTGCCCATGACCTTCACCAGCTTGCGACAGATAGCGAGTCCCAGGCCGGAGCTGGAAAAGTGATGCCGCCCGTTCGCTGGCGCCGTCCGTGCGGGCTGATGCAGGGCGCGCTGCAGGACCGGATCAAACCCCGCGCCGGTGTCCCGAACGGAGAACTCGAGCCGGCGGGCGTCGATCGGTCGGGCCGCCAGTTCCACGTAGCCCGTGTCGGTGAACTTCACCGCGTTGGTGGCGAGGTTGAGGAGTACGCGCGACAGCGCTCGGGCGTGCCCGACGCGCCGTTCGGGCACGGGGTGGACGAGGCGTAGCGCCAAGCTCTTTTCCTCGGCGATCGGCTGGATCATGCTGCGCACCGACTCGAACGTCTCGGCCACCGAGAAGGGTGCGGGCGCGCGGTCTACCAACCGGTTGCCGCCCCGGGCCAGCTCCAGCACGTCGCTCGCCGTGGCGCACAGACAAAGCGCGGCGCTGTAGATCAGACCAAGTTGGCGACCCTGCTCCGCGGTCACGGAACCGCCCTGACCCTGCTGCAGGGCTTCCGCGAGGAAAAGGATGGACGTGAGGGGCGAGCGCAGGTCATGCGCGAGCTCCACGACGAGATCGAGCCCGTTGGGGCCCGCCAGGCAGGCCGTGAGATCCTGCGGCTCCGGCTCCGGCCTCGGGACCGGCGCGACGACTGGCCAATCGAGCTGTTCAGCGGTGTTCGACCGCATCTCCATTACCCCTCCGCGGATCACGCGGCCTGCCCGCCCGTTTCGCCCACATGCGCCTCGACCTCCTCCATCGCGCCCGCCGCCGACCCGGGCTCACGCTCGACCACCCACCCCGCGGTGGGGCTGCGCTGCAGTCCGTGGCGCTCCATCAGCCGGTACAACGTGGTCCGATCGACACCCGCAATGCGGGCGGCCTTCGACATGTTGCCGCTGGCTCGGTTGACGAGCCACGTCAGGTACTGCCGCTCGAACTGGGCGATTACACGGTCCCGGGCGGCGTGATAGCTCTCTTCGAGCAGGGTCGAGATCAACGACGCGGGATTCGCCCCCGTCTCCGCCGCCCCCGAGTCTCCGGTGAGATGCAAGTCCTCGGGCCGGATCTCGGCGCCCGGTTCCACGACCACGGCCACATGCTCGATGACGTTCTGAAGCTCGCGGACGTTGCCACGCCAGGCGTACCCGCACAGCGCGCGCAGCGCCGCGTCGGTCAAGCGCGGGAACGGTGCGCCCTTGCGGCGATGGCGCACCCAGTATGTGGAGAGGAAGTAGTCCGCCAGGAGTGGGATGTCCTCGGGTCGCTCGCGCAGCGCCGGCACGTTGATCGGCACCACGCGCAAGCGGTAGTACAGGTCCTCCCGCATCTCTCCGGCCTTGACGGCGCCTTCCGGGTCGCCGTTGGTCGCGGCGATGAACCGCACGTTCACGACGGCGTCGGTGGTCTCGCTGCCCACGCGGCGCACCACGCCGTCTTGGATGACGCGCAGGAGCTTGGCCTGAATCGACTTAGGCATCTCGACGAGCTCGTCGAGGAATAGGGTACCGCCATGAGCGGCTTCGAGCAACCCAGGTTTGTCCCGCACCGCGCCGGTGAAGGCGCCCTTGCGGTGGCCGAACATCTCGGACTCGAGTAGTCCTTCGGGCAGCGCTGCGCAGTTCACCGCCACGAAGGGGCGGCTCGAGCGCCGGCTGTGGTGGTGAATGAACTGCGCGATCATCTCCTTGCCGCTGCCGCTCTCTCCCGTGATGAAAACCGACGCGTCGGTCGGCGCCACCTTCCGGGCGAGCTCGATCGCTCGGCGAAAGGCCGGCGCGGTGCCGAGGAGTGTCAGCTTGTCCGTTTGCACCTGCGCCCGGTCGAGCGTGTCCTGCTGCTCACGCGTCTCGCGCGCGACCAACAGCGTGTGCACCGCGCGCCCGATCAACACCTGCAGGTGTGATGCGGAAAAGGGCTTGGGGAGATAATCGAAAGCACCCTGCCGCAAAGCCTCGACGCTCGATTCGACGCTCGGATTCCCAGTCATCACGATCACGATCGTGTCGTGATTGGTCCCGAGCGCGGCTCGCAGCAGTGCAAGCCCGTCGATCTGTGACATGTAGAGATCCACGAGCAGGACGTCGAAGGCGCGGCGCTTGAGCAGTTCAAGCGCGTCCTGGCCCCGGCTGCAGACTGTGACGTCGTACCCTTCGTGCCGGAGTACTGCGGCGCAGCTTTCGCGCAGCGTGTGCTCGTCGTCCACCACAAGAATCCGCACGCGGGCCTTGGCTTCCGGCCCGATCGCCAGCAACGCGGCCGGCTCCCGCACGTCGCCGGGCTGGACACCGTCCTGTGACATCGGCATGGACATCGCCCTCGTCCTCGATAACGGTCGAGCGGACTCCTACGCACAGTTCGGGCCACATTGTCGCGACCCCGCGGCGTGGCCCGGTTTGCCGCACGGATTCAGCAACAACCGGCCACGCGGAGCCGGGCGACCCGGTTCGAGCGCACCAAGGTGCATCCGTTCTTCGGCTGCGATTGCACTGAATTGTGGCATCAGCTCAACCGGTCTGCGGGCAGGGCACGGTATCGGACTTGCCACACTTTATCAGCCGATGAAACGCAGTTTTCCGAAGCCACACCGAGGGCCACCCCGAGAGGTACCCGTTCCATGAGCATGAGTCATCTGCCGCTGCCACCCGGTTCGACTGCACCGGTGATGGTTCCGCCATCCTCGCCACCCCCCACTGCGGGGTGGGGCGGTGCCGACTCCGAAGGAGGGGTGGATTGGAGGCGGGTGTTCAGCGCCGTGCTGCGGTTCAAGTGGTTGATCTGCGGCGTGACGGTTCTCGGCACGACGGCAGGCTTCGGGGTCGCACGCTTTGTCAGGCCCCAGTATGGGGCGCAGGCAACCATCTGGATTGACGCGACGGAGAGCGAGCGCTGGGGCCAGGGCCAGGACCGAGGGCCCATCCGGCAGGGCCAGTTGCTCGACCCCCAGGCCTGGGTGGATCTCCTCAAGTCATATGTGGTGCTGGACCAAGTAGTCCGCGACCAGCGGTTGTTCGTGAGCCCCAAGTCGCGAGCCGACGAAGCCGTCCTGGCGACGTTGCAGGTGACCGGGCAGTACCGCCCAGGCGTGTATCGTCTCAAGGTGGACTCTGATCGTCGGAATTACGCCTTGGCCACGGTTGAGGGCCAGGTCTTGGAGCGCGGGACGGTGGGTGATTCGATCGGAACCCGGCTGGGGTTGGCCTGGGCGCCCGCCGCCAGCACGCTGCCTGCCGACCGGGCTGTCGAGTTCGGTTTGTCGACCCTGCGGGATGCCGCGCGCTCGCTGGCGGACTCGCTGAGCGCGCAGCTGGATGAGAAAGGGAACTTCCTTCGGCTCGAGTTGCGGGGCCCCGACGCACCGCGCATCACCGCCGTGGTCAACGCGGTGGCCGAACGCTACGTGCAAGTGGCGTCGGACTTGAAGCGCAAAAAGCTTACCGAGCTCACGAAGATCCTGGCGGAGCAGTTGCAGAGCGCGCAAGGGAATTTGCGGAGCGCCGAGGCGGGGTTCGAGCGATTCCGGGAACGGACGATTACGTTGCCGGGCGATCGGACGCCGCCCGCGGCGCTCGGAATGTCGGGCGGGGCCGGCGGCGGCCAGGGCGCCGAGTCGGATCCAAAGTTCGGGACCTTCTTCGGCATGCAGGCCGACCGGGATCGGATCCAACAGGACCGCGAGGCGTTGCAGCGGTTGCTGGTGCCCACCAGTGACTCGAGCGGCCTCTCCGCCGACGCGCTCGCGGTGGTCGGGTCCGTTCAGGGGAACCCCGATCTCGCCGCCGCGCTCACAGAGCTGACCTCGAAGCGAGCGAGCCTGCGTGCGCTGCGGTACCGCTACTCCGACCAGTACCCGCCCGTACAGCGCTTGGTGGCAGAAATCGCGACGCTGGAGCACCAGACGATTCCGGCGCTGGCGCGCGGGCTGATGGATCAGCTCGCGGCCCGCGAGACCGAGCTCGGCCGCCGGCTCGGCGCAGACTCGCGCAGCCTGCGTCAGATCCCGGCGCGGGTCATCGAGGAGGCCCGGCTGCGTCGCACCCTGAGCATGGCCGAGGACCTCTACACCCTGCTGCAGAAGCGGTACGAAGAGGCGCGCCTGGCAGAGGCGAGCACCATTCCGGACGTCCGCATTCTCGACGCCGCGGTCGTGTCGCGGCAGCCCGTGAGGGACGTGGCGGGCCGACTGATCCTGCTCGGGTTCTGCGGCAGCTTCGGGCTCGCCGTTGTGGGGGCGGTGCTGCTCGATCGTATCGACCCCAGAGTGCGCTACCCCGATCAGGTCTCCCGTGAGATGGGGCTGGCGATCCTGGGCGCCGTGCCGCACCTGCGAACCCTACCGCACGCGGGGCGCCACGGTAAAGGGCGTGTGCCCGAGGACGTCAACCAGGTCGTGGAGGCCCTCCGGGGGGTGTGCCTCAACCTCGTGTACGCGCACGGGGGGCGGGCGCCGCTTCTCGTGACGGTGACAAGCCCCGGGGCGGGGGACGGCAAGTCGTTCCTGGCGGCAAACCTGGCGCATACCTTCGCGGATGGTGGGCACCGAACCCTGCTGATCGACGCCGACATTCGGCGCGGCGTGCTGCATCGCCGGCTGAGTGCGCGCCGCCGCCCGGGGCTGAGCGACTTCCTCCGGGGCGAGACCCCGCTCGACGCCATCGTGCAGGCGACGCCGTACCCCTCGCTCTCGCTGATTGCGTGCGGTACGCGCGCGTACAACGCCCCCGAGTTGCTCGGATCCCCTCCCATGTCGGAGCTGGTGAACGGCATGCGGTCGGGCTACGACGTGATCTTGATCGACAGCCCGCCGCTGGCGGCTGGCGTGGATCCTTTGATCCTCAGCACCCTGACGGGGACCCTCGCGCTCGTGCTGCGTACCGGGTACAGCCACCGCGACGTCGCGGCGGCCAAGCTCGAGATGTTGCAACGACTGCCCGTGCGGCTGCTGGGGGCGATCTTGAACGACGTGCCGGCGGGCGGGGCCTACCGCTACTACTCCTATTATCTACCGGGCTACGAAGCAGCAGACGAGAACAGCGGGAGTCGACGCGTGCCGGTCTAAGTCGGGGAAGAGGCCGGATTAGTGCCTTCGTCGAAGCGCCGCAGCCACCCACCCGAGTCTGCCCTGCCGGTCCGGACAGCGGCGGCGGCCCGTACCAAGAGGTCGACGGGTTCGATCGGGGCGTAGCCGACGTTAGCCACAGCCTCGTAACCGCAGCGGACTCGGACGGGTGCGGCGGCCGGGGCACCGGCTGCCGACGCGACGGTCGTGGCGGAGACCGAACTGGCGAGGCGCTCGGCGAGCCGCCGCGCGCCGCCCGCATCCGTGCCCGGGGCGAGCACCGCGAATTCGGTCGCGCTGAGGCGCCCGATCACGTCCGACAGCCGAGCCGCCGCTTTAATCGCCTGCACGTACCGACCGAGGCTCGAGCCCGGCTGCGGCCCGGCGGCGGGCTCGATCGGCTCGAGGTCGAGCGCGAGCACAACGCAGGCGAGCGGGCCGTGTTCCCGGAACGCCTGCGATCCCAGCTCGCGCGCCCGGCGGGCGAGCCCCTGCCGGTTATAGAGACCGGTCTCTGCATCGAGCAGACCCTCGGTTCGGGCCCGGTCCGCGTCGAGCTTGGCGTGCACGTAGGCGCCGATCTTGAGGAGGATTTCGTCCGCGTCGTGCGGAGGCGCGATGCATTCCCACGCGCCGGCTCGCAACGCGGCCAAGCGTTGCGTGCGCGTGGCCGCTTCGCGGATCATCAACAGTATCGGCGTGCTGCTGGAGACGCGCGGATCGGACCGAAGCACGCGACACAATTCGACGCCGGGCATGTCGGGCAGGTCGGCGTCCGCGAGAATCACGTCCGGCTCGGTAGTTCGCGCCCGTTCGAGCGCGTGTTGACCCGACCGCTCCTGGAGCACGGCATATCCGCCGCCCTCGAGCAGGCCGCGAAGCCACCGCGTGGCCTCGTGGCCGTCGCCGGCCAGAAGCACGAGTGGCAATCCGCCTTGTGGCATCCGATCTGTCATGCGCCCGCTCCAGCCAACCGCGTCCCCTGGGATTCCGTCAGCGTGAACATGTCTGCAAACCCGGGGCCGCCGCGTGGCAGGGTGCACGCGCCGCGCGGCGCCTTGCAACGCGGCCGGTTGCGCGGCCGTGCCGCGGCGGCTGCCGCGTGCGCGCAACGCAGCACACGGTGGAGACGGGCTCGCCAGGCCGCAGGGCACGGCGGCTAACCTCTTGTCGCCCTAATCGCTAACGCGGGGCGCGAGCACGATCGCCGTCGCCCGGGCCTCAAACTTGAAGTGCAGGGGCGTGACCTGAGACCACCGAGTATGCGCTGCAAGGCCTGTCAGAAACGGAGCAATGAGACCAGCAAACGCCCACGACTCTCCCGCCGTGCCATGGTGGCGAGGTGCGAGCGGTGCGGGGCTTTGATCTTGCCGCTGCCGGATGTGACGCTCGGCGCCGGTGACGGTACGCTGGCTCAGCTCACGCGGTTCGGTCTAGCGTTTACCGGTGATCCGTTGCTGGAACTCAAGCGTGAGGGCAGGTGAGCGATGTGCGGAATCGTGGGCTACGTCGGCTCGGGAGACGCGGTGTCGGTCCTCGTTGAGGGGCTCGCCCGCCTGGAATACCGGGGCTACGACTCCGCCGGGGTCGCGGTGCAGAACGGTGGTGGAGTAGAGACCCGCAAGCTCGCAGGCCGCATCGCCGGCCTGCGCGAGCTGCTCGCTCGGAGGCCGCTACACGGGCACTGCGGTATCGGACATACACGCTGGGCGACGCACGGCGCGCCGACCGAGCGCAACGCACATCCCCACATCGATTGCGCGGGGACGCTCGCGCTCGTCCACAACGGCATCATTGAGAACGCCGACGTGCTCCGCAAACGGCTCGAGCAGGACGGCCACCGCTTCGGGACTGAGACCGATACCGAGACACTGGTGCATCTGATCGAGGAGTCACCCGGCGGGACGCTCGAAGAGCGGGTCATCGCGGCCCTGGGCCACGTCGAGGGGACCTACGGTGTGGCGGTCGTCGCCGAGGCGGATCCCGGCAAGATTGTGGTCGCTCGGCGCGGCTCGCCGGTGCTGCTCGGCGTTGGGGACGGAGAATATCTGGTGGCCTCCGACGCAAGCGCGGTGTTGGGACATACCCGGTCCGTGGTTTACCTCAACGACGGCGACGTCGCCGTGGTGACCGCGGAGGGCTACCGCGTCCTGGACCGTGAGGCTCGGGAGCAGGAGCGGGCGGTCGACGATATCGAGTGGGATCTCGACGAGATCGCACTCGGCGGCTATCCGCACTTCATGCTGAAGGAGATCTGCGAGCAGTCCGACACCGTGCGGAGCACCCTCCGAGGGCGTTTGCTCGTCGCCGAAGGGACAGCGCGCCTCAACGGGCTGAACCTCACGGCGGAGCAGTGCGCGGCGATCCGCCGCATCGTCATCGTGGCGTGCGGCACGTCGTGGCACGCGGGGTTGGTGGGCCGTCATGTCCTCGAGGAGCTGGTCGGGATCCCGGTATCGGTCGAGTACGCGTCGGAGTATCGCTACCGACGTCAGCTTCAACTCCCCGGTACGGTCACCATCGCGATCTCGCAGTCCGGCGAGACGGCGGACACGCTGGAAGCGCTGCGGGCCGCGCGAGCCGCCGGCTCTACGGTGCTCGGTCTCGTCAACGTCGTCGGATCGACGATCGCACGTGAAGCGGACGGCGGGATCTACCTGCACGCGGGTCCGGAGATCGGAGTCGCCTCGACCAAGGCGTTCACCTCGCAGGTCGTCGCGCTGTTGCTGCTCGGGCTGTACCTCGGGCGCCACCGAGGGCTGGACGCGGAAGAGGGGCGTCGGTTGGTCTCGCAACTGGCCCGACTCCCGGAGCTGGTAGAGCGCGCGCTTGCCGTCGAACCACAGGTCCGGGCGCTCGCCGAGCGCTATGCGGACGCGCGCAACGCCCTCTATCTGGGCCGGGGCGCCAATTTCGCCGTAGCGCTCGAGGGCGCCCTCAAGCTCAAGGAGATCTCCTACATCCATGCCGAGGGCTACCCCGCCGCCGAGATGAAGCACGGACCCATCGCCTTGATCGACGAGAACATGCCGGTCGTCTGCCTGGCGCCCAAGGATCCCGTGTACTCGAAGGTCGTTTCGAACATGCAGGAAGTGAAAGCCCGGGGGGGCCGCATCATCGCGATCACGAGCGAGGGCAACGGCGATCTGAGCAGGCTGGCAGATCACCAAATCGCCGTGCCGGCGAGCCCACCCCTGATCGCGCCGGTGCTGACGGTGATTCCGCTCCAGCTCTTGGCGTATCACATCGCCGTCTTGCGCGGCTGCGACGTGGATCGGCCGCGCAACCTGGCGAAGAGCGTAACGGTGGAGTGACGCTATGATCGAGAGAATGGTCGTGCGCCTGCTGGCGATCCTGCTGCTCACCAGTCCGCTGGCGGGTCAGACCGCGACGCGGGCGCCGCAGGGCGATTTTGAGCTGGGTGACCAGATCCTGCTCGAGGTCGAGGGGGACAGTCAGTTCACCCATGTCTTCAGCGTGGGAGCCGGACCAGCGCTCACGCTTCCGGTGATCGGCGCGATCCCGCTCAGCGGGGTGCGGCGTGTCGACGTGGAGGCGTACCTTGGGCAGCAACTCGCGCGATATATGAAGAACCCCATGGTCCACGCGAAGGTGCTGGTCCGCCTGGGCGTGCTGGGCGAGGTGGAGCATCCCGGGTATTACGCCGTCGCCGCCGGCGCCGTCGTGTCGGACGCGCTCATGGCGGCGGGCGGACCCACGAAGGACGCGAAGTTCACGGCGGCGCGCATCGAGCGGGGGGGCAAGGGGCTCTACGAGGGGAACGCTTTCCAGGACGCGTTCGCGCGCGGCATGACCGTGGAGGGGTTGGGCTTGCGAACCGGCGATCGCATCATCGTGCCCCGGCGCACGGACGCCGAAGCCAAATGGCGGATCATCGGCATCATCGTGGGGATTCCGGCGGCGATCCTCGTCGCCACACAGCTGCATCATTGAGGCGATGCGGATTCTCTCCGTTGTGGGCGCGCGCCCGAACTTCATGAAGCTGGCCCCCGTGGACCGCGAGCTGGTGAAGCGGGGGGTCGAGCACGTGATCGTCCATACCGGCCAGCATTACGATCCCGACATGTCCGACGCCTTCTTCGAGCAACTGTGGATCCCGGCGCCCGACCACGACCTCGGCGTGGGGTCGGGGTCGCACGCTCAGCAGACCGCGGCCGTGATGCAACGCCTCGAGCCGGTGATCGTCGAGCTGCATCCCGACCTCGTCTTGACGTACGGCGATGTCAACTCCACCGTCGCCGCCGCACTCGTAGCCGCGAAGCTCCAGGTGCGGGTCGGTCACGTCGAGGCCGGTCTGCGCAGTCGCGACTGGACCATGCCCGAAGAAATCAACCGCGTGGTCACGGACCGGCTGTCGGATCTGTTGTTCCTGCCGTCGCGTGACGCGGCGGAGAACCTCGAGGCCGAGGGTATTCCAGCCGACCGGATGCACTTCGTCGGCAACGTGATGATCGACACGCTGTGCTGGGCGCTACCGCAGGCGCTGGCGGTCGACGCGCCGGCGCGTTTCGAGGTCCGCGGGCGTCCCTACGTCGTGGTGACGCTGCACCGCCCGGCCAACGTGGATGATCCCGCCGTCCTGCGGGAGCTACTCGAGGCCCTGACCCGGCTCGCCGACCACGTCCCCGTGCTGTTCCCGGTGCACCCGCGCACGCGCGCGCGCATCGAGGACCTGCGGCTGCGGCCGTCCGCCGACCGGGGACTGCGACTGCTCGAGCCGCTCGCCTACCTCGACATGCTGAGCCTCGTCGCGAAGGCCGGGTTGGTCGTCACCGACTCGGGCGGACTCCAAGAGGAGACGTCGTTTCTCGGGGTGCCGTGCCTGACCGTGCGACCGAATACCGAGCGCCCGATCACCTGCACGCACGGGACGAACCGCCTGGTGCAGGCGCAGCGCGATGCGATTCTCGCAGCGGCCGAGCGCGGTCTCGCGCGGCACTCCCCGGCGCGACCGGTCATCGAGCGGTGGGACGGCCAGGCCGCCGAACGGATCGCGCGGGTCGTGTGCGAGGGCGAGCGGTTCGAACTAGACGGTGCGGTGGCAGCGCCTTCACACGCGGCGCGACGGGCCGTCGCCATCCCGCAACCGCTGGGCGCGGGCTGACACGCGGATGGCGCCAGAGACATGCAGAGTGTGCGTAACCCAGGAGGTAGTCGAATGAGCGATGCAGCGACCAGCGGGGAGCGGACCGCACGCCGCTCCCCGCGGCGCTCCGTACAATGTCGCAACGCAGCCACTTCCGTCGTCGCAGCTGTGGCGCGCGCGTTCTAGTGTAGGCGCGACGACTGAGGCTCCACACCTGATGTGTGCGCCGCGATGCATGACGGCGACACTGCAACGTATCTCTCGATTCCACAACAGCCTGTCGAAAGCGCCGCGACTGGCACCTGTCTTGCCACGCGCCTCCCCACAGGAATCTCGAGTCGATGATCCTGCGAGGAGGCGGAGCATGCTGACACATACAATTCTGCGTTTCGGGCCCGGCCTGGCGGCCGGACTGCTGGTCGTGGCGTGTAGCGACCAGCCGAACGTCAACATGGCGCCGAAGCGCCCGAGTTTCTGGGTCACGCCGCCCCCGGCACAGTGCCCCACCGGGAAGTGGACGGGTGGTGGGCGTATCGACCCCACCGGCATGCGGACGGCAGCAAACTACGATAACGTCGATGAACCTTCACCAACTGGGGACCCGCCCCCAGCTCCGGAACCGGCCCCCTACTTCACCGGGAAGTTTACGTTCGGGTTCAACGTCTTCTTGGCGACGAACGCGGCCAATCGGTGCTTCGTCCAGAAGGGCGAGATCGAAGTCAACGGTCACCCCTTTAAGGTCGCGTGGCACGTTTCGATCCACGATGGGGTCGACAGCTTCAGCGGTGACAGCGTATTCGCCAATGTGTTCGCCGATAACTCGGGAAGGGGCTTTTGTCTGGTGGTGGGGACCGCCGACGCCTATATGACGGCGCGCGTCAATCCGGGAGACGGCCGCGAAACAGCGCAATTCGAGGTCTGCGACAACGATCGTGGCAAACCGCAGAACAGCCGCACGGATGCGATGCGCTGGCGGGCCGCTCCCATTCATTCAGGAGAAACGGGCCCCACCGGGGACACGGGCCTGACGTACTTGAGAGGCGGCAACATCGTGGAGCACGGGTCGTGAACGGACCGCACCATCCAAGCGCATTGGGGACCAGTGATAAGGAAGGAGTGACTGATGAACGGCAACAGCATGCACCGGGTGAATCGCCTCGCGGCCCTCGGGCTCGTCGTCGGGCTCGTGGCGGGGCTCGCGGCGGCCGGTAGCGCCCAATCGGTGGGCGGCCAGGCGTACAGCACGTACGTCAACACGCCGCTCGGTTCCAGTGGTCAGTCGCCGCTGGCGGTGCTGCCGGCTGTATCGGGCACCGACGGCGCTGAAGCAGACGCCGAAGGCAGTGCGTTGAATGTCGTGGGTGCGCTGTCGTCCGATTTCCTCAACAGCATCACGTCGGGCGAAATCGGAACCGCAGAAGCGGGCGCGCAGAGCACGTCGAGCGCGGCGAGCGTGAACATCCTGAACGGGCTGATCACGGCGGATGAAGTGGTCGCCAACGTCATGAGTAGCGCGAGCCAGGGTGGTGCGTTCAGCAGCGGCGACGGCTCGACGTTCACGAACCTGGCGATCGCCGGTGTGGGGT
>WNGL01005656.1_pt1 | contig 17140 bp, 16 predicted proteins | sample 5400591 | NCBI WGS metagenome assembly WNGL01 (sample SAMN13153377, study PRJNA577476) | soil metagenome | isolation source: 80 cm soil or saprolite under Garry oak tree replicate 1 | place: USA:California | collected 2016-06-15
CCGGTGTTCTTCGCCGACACCCAGACGCTGACGAGCGCTAACGCGGCGTCGGCCAACGACTACATGATCTTCGTGGGCAAGAACGACTACATGCGGGAGTTCAAGGTCGGCGTGAAGAGCAGCGGCAAGCCGTCCCTGAGCGACGTGAACAACAGCACGTTCACCCTGGGCTTCTCCTCCGGGGCCCCGGTGATCACCTCCAACGGCACCGATCCCGCCACCGGGCTCATCTGGGAGGAGCATCACAACGACAGCGGCGGGTCCGGCGCCTTCCTCGGTGCGTGGAAGCTGCTGGGGGTACCGCGCGCGGGCGGCGGGACGAAGCTGAGCGAGATCTGGGCCGCACCGGTCGGGACGGGTTCCAAGTTCACCGAGATCGCCACCGACAACGGCATGGTGTACCTGGGCAACAGGGACGGCAACGTGTACGGGTTCGGCATCACCGGCGCCGCGGCGCTCACCCGGAGCGGGACCGCGCAGTTCCAGGACACCGCGGTCGGCTCGTCGGCCGTCAAGCACGTCACGCTCACCGCGACCAGGACCGTGACCGTGACCGGCGCCACGGTGGACGCGGCCAGCACCCCGGCGCCGTTCACCCTCGGCCAGGTGACGCTGACCCCGGCCGGCGGCACACCGGCCGGCGTGAAGTTCCCGGTCACTCTGCACAAGGGCGACGTGCTGACCGCCGCGGTGACGTTCGCGCCGGCCGCGACCGGCGGCGCGACCGGCACTGTGTCGTTCACGACCGGCACCGGGTCGTCGGCGCCGGCCTCGATCCCGCTTGTCGGCAACGGGACCACGACCGGGCTGTTCGCGACCAATCCCGCCCTGTCGTTCGTCATCACCGAGCAGGACGGCATGCTGATCACCAACGTGCCGGTGGGGGTCTCCGCCCTGCAGGTCACCAGCATCGTCAACAACGGTGACGTGCCGGTGACGGTGACGTCGGTTACCCCGCCGACCGGCAACTACCGGGCGTTCGGCCTGCCCAAGCCGGGCACGGTGATCAAGCCGGGCGAGGCGATCCCGGTGAAGGTCATCTTCAGGCCACAGCACGCCGTGACCAGCAACGGCTCGTTCACGGTCAACGCCAGCAAGGGCACCAACGCCACCGTCAGCCTGACCGGCACCGGCCTGGCGCCGATCACCAAGTTCACCGCCTCACCGGGCGTCGTGCACTTCGGCTCCGTGCCGGTCGGGCACACCGCCACGAGGACGATCACGGTCGTCAACGCCGGCAACCAGCCCTCCATCATGGGGCAGACCGGGCTGCCGGGCGGGCCGTTCGGCGCCCCGCTGCGGGCCGCCGAGGGGCTGCCGGTCAACGCGGACTACGACCTGGTGCTGCCGGTGACCTTCCACCCGGCCAAGGCCGGGGCCTACCACGGCACCTACACGGTCACCTGGACGGACCGGTTCGGTCAGCACTCGCTCAACGTGCCGATCACCGGTACCGGCGTGGGGTAACCGGCTAGCCCCCGTGGCGCATGGAACGGGGGGATCGCCCGCTGAGGAGGGCGATCCCCCCGTTCGCGCTCCGTCAGGCTCAGGCCGGCGCGGGCCCGTCGGTGTCACCCAGGCCCTGCTCGGCCTCCTGCTGCTGCAGGGCCGACACCAGCCGCTCGATCTTGTCGGCGGTGTCGGTCCCGCCACGAGACGGCCGCGCCAAGGTCGCGGAACATGGCGTCCGCCCGGCGCTTCGCCTGGGCCTGGTCCAGCTTGGCCTTGCCCTGCTGGGCCGCCTCCTGGGTTGCCTGGGTGGCCCGCTGCGCTACCTGCGCAGCCTGCTCCTTCACCCGGTCCATCAGTCCCATGGCTGCCTCGTTCTCCTTCCTAGCAGCCGACCTGGGCAAACACGAGAAGGTTCCCCGCCGAGGCCCAGGCGCCGCCGTCGTCAGCAACATCATTCACCCATCCCGCCGACGCGGCCAGCACGGCCTCCCCCCGCCCACTCTGTTCGTGATCATGACTTTGGTGGGCCTCCAGCCCCACCAAAGTCATGATCACGTTGGCGGACGGCGCCGGAGAGCCGGGCCTAGCAGGGCTTTTGTGCCAGAAATATCACCTTTGCCCTGCTCGTGGCGCCAGTTACACTGGCAGGGACGAGGCATGAGTGCCAGCACCGCGGCTTCGGCCGGCTGGCAGGCGAGGAGGCTGCACCGTGACCCGCCCCGCAGGCGTACCCCGCTGGGTGCCGCTGGTGTGCCGTCGTCACGTAGACCTGCTCCGGGTCTCCAGCGCCATGTGTCCCTTCTGCTGCTGAACCTCAGCCCCTGCCCGCGCCCTGAGCGCTCTGCTCGCGCGCGGCTCGCCTCGCAGCAGAAGGAAAGGAACAATGCCATCCCGGACCCACCGTGGCCAGGGCCAATGGGCACTTGGCCATTTGGAGCCGCTGAACGCGGCCGAGCGGTTCAAGAAAGACGACAACGGGCTTAACGTCCGGCAGCGGATCCTCACCCGCTACGCCCACCAGGGCTTCGACTCCATCGACCCGCTCGACCTGCGCGGCAGGTTCCGCTGGTGGGGCCTGTACACCCAGCGCCGGCGGGCAGCTTTCCGCGGAGCAACTGCGCACCGTGGCGGGCATCGCCAAGGAATACGGGCGGGACCTCGCCGACATCACCGACCGGCAGAACGTGCAGTTCCACTGGATCCGGATCGAGGACGTGCCCGAGATCTGGGACCGGCTCGAAGGCGTGGGCCTGTCCAGCCTCCAGGCCTGTGGTGACGTGCCCCGTAACATCCTGGGCTGCCCGGTCGCCGGCATCGCCAATGACGAGATCATCGACGCCACCGCGGCACTGCGCGCCACCGAGGCGGTCGCGGCGGGCAATCCCGAGTTCACCAACCTGCCGCGCAAGTACAAGACCGCCATCAGCGGGTGCGCCGCCCAGTGCACCGCGCACGAGATCAACGACATCTCGTTCGTCGGCGTCATCGGCCCCGGCGGCACTCCCGGGTTCGACCTGTGGGCAGGCGGCGGGCTGTCCACCAACCCGATGCTCGCCCGGCGCCTCGGCGTGTTCGTGGCACCGGACCGCGTCCCCGAGGTGTGGAGCGGGGTCACCGGCCTCTTCCGCGACTACGGCTACCGGCGGCTGCGCAGCAGGGCGCGGCTGAAGTTCCTGGTCGCCGACTGGGGGGCGGAGCGGTTCCGCGAGGTGCTGGAAAAGGAGTACCTCGGCGGCGCGCTGCCCGACGGGCCCGAGCCGCCCGCCCCGCCGCCCGGCGCACGCGACCACGTCGGCGTGCACCAGCAGCGGGACGGCCTGTTCTACCTGGGGGCGGCGCCGAACGTGGGCCGCACCTCGGGCACCCAGCTCTGGCAGGTCGCGGACCTGGCCGAGACCTACGGCTCGGGCACGATCCGGACCACCACCACGCAGAAGCTGCTGATCCTCGACGTGCCTGGTGACCGGGTCGCGGACCTGACCGAGGAACTGGCGGGGCGCGACCTTCAGGTGAACCCGTCGGCGTTCCGCCGCGGCACGATGGCCTGCACCGGCATCGAGTTCTGCAAGCTGGCGATCGTGGAGACCAAGCAGCGCGCCGTGGACCTGTACGCGGAGCTGGACCGGCGGCTGCCCGGCTTCGACACGCCGATCAGCATCAACATCAACGGCTGCCCGAACTCCTGCGCCCGGTTCCAGGTCGCGGACATCGGGCTCAAGGGCTCGATCGTGGACGGCGGCGAGGGGTTCCAGGTGCACCTGGGCGGATCGCTCGGCACCGACCCGGCCTTCGGCCGGAAGCTGCGCGGCCTGAAGGTGACCGCCGATGGGCTGGCGGACTACGTGGAACGGGTGCTGCGCAACTACCTCGCCGACCGCACCGAGGGCGAGCAGTTCTCCGCCTGGGCCCGCCGCGCCGAAGACGGGTTGCTGCAATGAGCGAGCAGGGCGGCGAACGGCAGGTCCCGTTCTACTGCCCCTATTGCGGGGACACCGACCTGCGGCCGGAGGGACCGGAGGGCGGCTCGTGGCGGTGCGCCAGTTGTGCCCGGGCGTTCCAGCTGAAGTTCACCGGCGTGGTGGCCGCGGGGCAGGGATCGTCATGAACCCGGTCTTGCTGGCCGTCGCGCATGGCAGCCGGGACCCGGCCGCGCAGGAATGCGTCCTGTCCCTCACCGGCCGTGCGGCCACGCTCTCGGGTGGGACACGGGTGCATACGGCCTTCGTCCAGAATGCGGAGCCCTCGCTGGCGGACGGCCTGCACGACGCGGCGGCGCTGGCCGGCGCGGACGGGGTGGTCGTGGTACCGCTGCTGCTTTCCAGCGGGTATCACCTGAGCTCGGACATCGCCGGGGCGGCACGCGCCGCCGGGGTGCCCGTGGCGGCCCGGCTCGGGCCCGATCCCCGGCTGGTGCGCGCGCTGGCGGACCGGCTGGCCGAGGCGGGGGTCCCCGGGGACGTGCCTGTGGTGCTCGCGGCCGCCGGGTCGCGCGACCCGCGGGCGCTGGCGGACACCAGGCGGCAGGCGGCGATGCTCGCCGCGCACCGGGGCACCCCGGTGGTCGCCGCGTTCGCCTCGGCGGCCCGGCCGGCCGTCGACGAAGCCGTGTCGTTCCTGGCCAGCCTGACCGGCCAGCCGGTCGCGGTGGCCACCTACCTGCTGGCCCCCGGCCTGTTCCACGACCGGCTCACCCGCAGCGCGGGCCGCTGGGTCAGCGCGCCGATCGGCGACCACCCGGTGGTCGCGGAGCTGATCCTCGACTCGTTCCGCGCCGCGGCGGGCCTGGACGCAGCGCCCGCCGCCGCCTGACGTCCCCGTCCGGTGCCCGGGCCCGGCCGGGCACCGGGCGGAGGATGGCAGACTGGACGGGGGTGCGCATGGAGATCGACGAGCGGGTACGCGAGGCGCACCTGAGCCATTTCTGCCCGGGCGGCGCCAGTTTCCCGGTGACCGACTCCCGCCCGATCGGGCTCGGCCCGGGGCAGGCCGCCGCCCCGGCCGAGGCGCTGAGCGGCACCGCGGCACGGGCCGCCGGAACCCGGTGCGACCGCTGCGGCCAGCCGATCGTGGCCGGCCAGGACGCCCGGCGGCGGGCCAGCGGCGCCTGGGTGCACGAGAACTGCCCCGCCTGACCACGCCCGCGCCGTGCGCCGCGCGGTAAACCAGTTGCGCGGTTATCCCGTTGCCAGGCGAGCGGCGCGCGCTCACAATCGCCATCATGACCTCGCCGCACTGGCCGCTCACGGGCCTGCGGCTGCGCACACCGCGGCTGGAGCTGCGCTGGCCCAGCCTGGAGGACCTTGACGAACTCGTCACGCTCGCCGCCGCCGGCGTGCATGACCCGCGGGTCCAGCCGTTCAGCGCCGCATGGACCGACGTGGCCACCGCCGAACTGCCCGCCAGGTCGCTGCGCTTCCTCTGGTCGCAGTGGGCCTCCTGGCAGCCCGCGGACTGGGAGCTCAGTTTCGTGGTCGTGCACCAGGGCGCCATCGCCGACGTCCAGGGCCTGAAGGCGGCCGACTTCGCGATCCTCCGCGAGGTGCACACCGGGTTCTGGATCGGCCGCCGGCACCAGGGGCGCGGCATCGGCACCGAGATGCGGGCGGCGGTGCTGTCGCTCGCGTTCGACCACCTGCACGCGCAGTACGCGCGCTCCACCGCGCACAGCGACAACGCGGCCTCGCTGGGCGTGTCACGCAAGCTCGGCTACGCCGGCGACGGGATCGACCGCCTGGTGGTCCGCGGCCGCGCGATCACCGCGCAACGGCTCCGGCTGGACCGCGCGACCTGGCAGGCCCGCCGGCCGCTGCGGGCGCGGGTATCCGGGCTGGAGCCGTGCCTGCCCTGGTTCGGCCTGGACCCGGCCCTGCCCGCGGAGGTGCCGGCCGGCCGGTAGCGCAGCCCCGCGGCGGCCGCGGGCCGCACCTCCAGGGCACCGGCATGGCCGGCGCCGCCGCCCGCGGCCGCCGGGTCAACCCGTGGGCTGAGGCGCGGGTCAACCCGGGCTCCCACCCGTGGGCCGACGCCCGGGCACCAGGTCGCGAGGCACGCTGACGGCATGAATAACGCAACCATGTACCTGATCAACGCAATCCTCGTGCTCATGGTCATCCGCCAGATCCGCGAGCACCCCCTGGACCTCCGTTCGCTGGCCGGCCCGGTGCTGGCCGTCGGCGCCGCCGCCGTGCTGTTCCTGCACTCGGTGCCGGGTGGCGGCAACGACGTCGCCCTGGAACTGGCCTGTGTCGCGGCCGGTGCGGCGATGGGCGCCGTGGCCGGGCTGACCACCAAGCTGCGCCGCGGCCCCGACGGCCGGGCCCTGGGCCGTGCCGGGTGGCTGGCCGCCAGCCTGTGGATCACCGGCGTCGGCGCGAGGCTGGCCTTCGCCGTCGCCGCCACCAACGGCGCCGGCCCGGCCATCGCCCGGTTCAGCATCGCCCACCAGATCACCGGCCCGGCCGCCTGGGTCGCCGCGCTGATCATGATGGCGCTGGCCGACGTGCTCACCCGCCTGGTCATCGTCTACGCCCGCGGGCGCCGGCTGACCGCCGCCGCCGCCCCGGCCCCCCGTGGCCGTCCGGGCCGGTGCCGGTGCCTGACCCCGCCCCCGGAGCCGGCCCCGCCGCCGCGCCTGACCTGGTATCCATGCCCGCCGCGCGCCAGACTGTGTCCATGAAGGCACGGCCGGCCGCGGCGGGCCTGATGCATGCCAGCCGTCCATCCGGGCCTCCCCCGCCGGGCGGCACCGAGAACGTCCCCGCGTCGGCCCGGGTGAGCGCGGCCCGCTCGCGGGCCCGCGAGCGGGTGGACCGCCAGCGCCAGTTGCTCCGGCCGCTGGGCTGGGTGCTCATCGCGATCGTCGTCACGGCGGGGCTGAACAGCCATCCGGCCCCGGGCCTGTCCGGCGCCCGGCTGGGGATCAGCCTCGCCCTGATCGGATACGCGGCAGCGGTCGCCGCGACGGTAGCCGTCGCCTGGGCCCGGCGCGGCTACCTGTTCCAGGTCGTGCTGATCGGGCTCATCGGCGGGTGCGGGGTGGTCCTGGCCGCATTGCAGCCGCGCGGGCCAGCCGAGATAGCGGCGAGCGTTGCCGTCTGGATCACCGCGGTGCGGCTCCCGCTGCGGCCCACGGTCGTGGCCACCGGGCTGATCACCGGCGCCCTCGTCACGACGATCCTGCTGACCCACCAGCCCGCCCCGTACGCCCTCGCCGCGGCGCTGTTGTGCCTGCTGCTGGCGGTGACCGGGCAGTTCATCCGGCGCGGGCGGGAAAGCCAGGACCGCACCGAGCTGCTGATGGCCGAGTTGCAGGACGCCCGCGAGGCCGAGGCGGCCGCCGCGGCGCTCGCCGAGCGCAGCCGCATCGCGGGGGAACTGCACGACGTCCTCGCGCACGCCCTGTCCGGTCTGGCGATCCAGCTTCAGGGAGCCCGCAAGCTCGCCGACCGCGAGTCCGTCAGCGGCGCGCTGCGCGGCGCGCTGGAGCGGTCGGCGGACCTGGCCAGGGAAGGGCTCACCGACGCGCGGCAGGCCGTCGGCGCGCTGCGCGGCGACCGGCTGCCCACGGTGGACCAGGTTGGCGCCCTTGTCGAGGACTTCCGCCGGGACACCGGCGCGGCGGCGACGCTCCGCATCGACGGAACCCCCCGGCCGCTGCCCGCCGACGCGAGCCTGGCGTTGTTCCGCGGGGCCCAGGAGGCCCTCACCAACGTCACCCGTTACGCGCCGGGCGCCTCGGTGGCGGTGACCGTGCGCTACGAAACGGGCCGGACGACTCTCGCGGTCGAGGATCACGCCCGGGCGGCCGGCCCGCCTGCGGCGGCGGCGCCGGGTGGGCCGGGGGCGCCCGGCGGCCCCGCGCCCGGGGCCGGGAACCCGCTGCTTGCCGAGGCCGGCGGCGGGCACGGGCTCACGGCGATGCGGGAGCGGGCCACCCGGGCCGGCGGCACCGCGCGGGCCAGGCCCACCGCCGGCGGGTGGCTCGTCGAACTGGAGGTCCCCGGGTGACCGCCGCCCGGCCGGGCCGGATCCGCGTCCTGATCGCCGACGACCAGCGCGTGGTGCGCGACGGGCTGAGCATGCTGGTCTCGCTCATCGACGGGGTCGAGATCGTCGGCCTGGCCAGCGACGGGGCGGAGGCGGTGCGGCTCGCCGAGGCACACCGCCCCGATGTGATCCTGATGGACCTGCGGATGCCCGAGGTCGACGGCGCCACCGCGACGGCCGAGGTGCGCCAGCGCCTGCCGGGCACCCAGGTGCTGGTGCTGACCACCTACGCGGACGAGGCCGCGATCCTGGCCGCGCTCCGGGCCGGCGCGCTCGGCTACCTCACCAAGGACGCCAGCGCCGAGCAGATCGAGGCGGCGGTCCGGGCGGTGCACGCCGGCCAGACCCATCTCGACCCGGCCGTCCAGGCGCGCCTGGTGGCCACGGTCACCGGGCGGGGCCCGGCTCCCGGTCCGGCCCCGGACCAGGCCGGCCGGGCGGGGCCACCGCCAGCGGGGCTCACCTCCCGCGAGGCCGAGGTGCTCACCCTGCTCGCCTCGGGCCTGAGCAACGCCGAGATCGCCGAGCGCCTCTTCCTGAGCAACGCCACGGTCAAGACGCACATCAACCGGATATTCGCCAAGACAGGTGCCCGCGACCGCGCCCAGGCCGTCCGGTTCGCCTATCAGCACGGCCTGGCGGCGCCCGCCCCGTAACCAGGGTTCCTTATTGTCGCCCGGGCAGCACCGGCGGTCCCTGGCGGATCCGGGCCAGCGCGTCCGCCGGGGTGCCCCGCCACCAGCCGAGCGCCTCGATCCACCAGGTCAGCCCCGCCTCGGCATAGGGAATCACGTGCCGGCCGCCACGGTCCGGCGCGGCGCCGTCGGTCTGCCCCTCCAGCGCCACGTCGAACGGCCCGGCCCCGTCGCGGTGCTCCTGGGTGTACCGGACGACGGCGCGCAGGTCGTCGGGCGGCATGGTCTGGCCGAGGCCGTACCTGGCGTGGGTGGGCATCACGCCGTCCCAGCGGGCGGCCCGCCGGAACGGTGCCTTGTTCGGCCAGCGCCCCGCGCACCAGACCGGGATCCTGGGCCGCTGCACCGGGCGCGGCAGCATGGTCACCCCGGTGGCCTCCAGGTGCGCTCCGTGGAAGGTCACCGGCTCACCGCGCCACAGCGCGTCCACCAGGTCCAGGGACTCATCCAGCCTGGCCGCGCGTTCCCTCGGGTCACCGGGCTCCCCGAACGCGGTGAACTCCTCGGCCCGCGAGCCCAGCCCGGCCCCGAAGACGAGCCGGCCCTGGGACAGCCGGTCCAGGGTCACCGACTCCCGTGCCACCTTGCCGGCCCGGCGGCGGGCCAGCACGTTCACCAGGATGCCGATCCGGACCCGCGCCGTCCGGGCCGCGACCGCCGAGATCACCACCACCGGGTCGGCGACCGCCCAGCCCGGATCCCAGTAGAGCTGGTGATCCCACACGAAGAACCCGTCCCAGCCGTGCTCCTCGGCCGCCACGGCGAGGTCTGCCAGGAGGGACGGATCCCCGAACGTGCCCACGTTGGGCACGCCGATCGCGCACCGCGGAATTGGCGCCATGGCCGTCACCTTAGAGCCCGGCGCCCCGGGACGGCGCGCGCCACCGCTGCCGGCGGCGCGCGCCGCGCGGTGCTCAGCTCGTCAGCAGGGCAAGGTTGATGGCGTCGGCCATCGCCTCGTAACCGGCATCGTTGGGGTGCAGGTTGTCGCCGCTGTTGTAGGCCGGGTTGATGTACAGCGGGTTGAACCGGTCCTGGACGGCCCTGGCGAAGTCGATGACCCCGTCGAAGGCGCGGCTGGTCCGGATCCAGTTGTTGACCGCCTCCCGCTTGGCCTCGCCTGCCGGCGACCAGTAGCCGGCCCCCTTGAACGGGGTGAGCGTGGCACCGAAGATCTTCAGGCCGGCCGCGTGCGCCATGCTGATCATCTGCCGGTAGCCGGCTTCGATCTGCGCCGCCGTCACGTTGGTGTTCGGCACGGCGCAGCCGCTGTTCGGCAGCACGCTGAACCCGATGTCGTTGATGCCCTCCAGCACGATGACGTCCTTCACCCCGGGCTGAGACAGCACGTCCCGCTGGTAGCGGGCCAGGGCGTTGATGCCGAAGCACGGCGAGTTGTGCAGGACGCGGTTTCCGCTGATGCCCTCGTCCGCCACCGCCGGGGCCTGGGCGCCCGTGGCGGCGTCCAGCCGCCGGGCCAGGTAGTTCGGCCAGCGGGCGTTGGCACCTGTCTGCGACTGGAAGCCGTCGGTGATGGAGTCACCGAAGGCCACCACCGTGCCCGGCGCTGCCGTGTTGTGTGCCAGCACCCCATCGAGGAAGTACCAGGACGTGTCGGTGGTCGTGTAGGCGGTGCCGGCCGTGGCGCTGGCCTGATCCCCGGAGGCGATGTAACCGGTCTGCTGCGCGGTGAAGTGGTAGGTGGCCCGGCCGGTCGCCGCCGGCAGGTACAGGCTGACGGCAAGTTGTTCCAGCGGGGCCACCTTCAAAGGCACCGGGTCGCTGACGGCCTCGGCCCCTACGGGTATGGTCACCGAGGCTTGTCCGCCGAAGGTCACCGGGTGCGTAGTGCCGGGCACCAGCTGGGCCCCGGTGAGCGGGATGCCGACGCTGACACGGCCGACGGTCAGGGTGCGCTTGCCGAACGCGTTGCTCAGCCGGATCCGGATCTGGTTGCCGCCCACGCTGGTGAACACGATGTTGCGCACCGTCTGGTTGCTGAATCCCGCGTTCCCCGGGTTCGGGAACAGCGGGGTGGGGGCCTGCGGGCTGGCGGCCCAGGTCGTGACCCAGCCAGGCGGCATGGCCGGGCCCGTGCCCCGGTGGCCTGATGACGGGGCGCTGGGCGAGGCGAGAGCGCTGGGCGCGCCGCCGAGTATGGCGGCCAAGGCCAGCATGCAGGCGGCAGGTGCATACGTTCGTGGATGAATCCGCAACTCGATCTCCTTCCCGCGTCGCTGCAGCCACCTGAATCGAACCTAAGCGACATCAATATCGAGATCTAGTCGTGCGCCGGTGCCCGGCCCGGCGGGCTTAGGGTGCGTTATTGCGTTGCCGTCCGCGGGGATCCCGTGGTTAGGCTGCGCGCATGCTGCCCACCAGTCATCTGCTTGCCTTCGCGCTGATCTCCTTCGCCCTGATCATCGTTCCCGGGCCCAACGTGATCTTCGTGATCACCCGCTCGCTGATGCTCGGCCGGGCGGCCGGGGTGGGCACCGCGCTGGGCGGCCAGATCGGGGTCTACGCTCAGGTCGCGGCGGTGGCCTTGGGCATCGGGGCACTCGTCGAGCGCTCGGTGACCCTGTTCACCGTGATCAAGCTCGCTGGTGCCGGCTACCTGGTCTACCTCGGCGTCCAGGGGATCAGGCACCGGCGGGCCCTTCGTTATGCACTCAATACCGCTACAGAACCGAAGAGCATCGCGCGGATCCTGCGCGACGGGATCGTCGTCGGCGTGAGCAACCCGAAGTCGATCGTGTTCTTCGCCGCCGTGCTGCCGCAGTTCGCGGACCGGCAGGCCGGTGATGTCCCGGCGCAGATGCTGCTGCTCGGGGCGGTGTTCATGGCCATCGCCGTGCTGTGCGACAGCAGCTGGGCGCTGGCCGCCGGGACGGCCAGGGCCTGGTTCGCGCGGTCGCCGCGGCGGCTGGAGCTTGTCGGCGGCACCGGCGGCCTGGTGATGATCGGCATCGGGGCCAGCCTGGCGATCACCGGGCGCCACGACTGACGCCGGGAACGGCACAGGGCCCGCAACCCCGGGCCGGGCTGCGGGCCCTGTTTCCGGCTTCGGCCGGCCGGGTCCGGCCTACCTCGGCCTGGACCCGAACGACTTGAAGAACGCCGGGCCCGGGCTGCCGAGCCCGCTGACGGTGTCAAAGCCGACGCCGCAGGCCAGGTGGCGGGTGTCACCGCACTGGCCCATGACCGACAGGGTCGGCGGCAGGCCGTAGCCGATGCCGAACACCGTGGCCTCGGTCACCCCCTGCCCCTGCGGGTTCCCGGTGATGTCGTTGAAGGTCGGCGTGTTGGCGTAGTTGTACAGCGCCGGGTTGGCGAACCCGAGGTCGATGCCGCCACGGCCCTGGATCACGTCGGCCTCGAACCCGGTGAACATCGGTGAGGACAGGCTGGTGCCGCCGTTCATCTGGTTGAAGTACTTGATCTTGTGATGCCCGACGGGTATCGAGACCCCGATCTGGTAGCCGAGGTTCCAGTCACCGAGGTCGGACACGTCCGGCACGACGCGCATCGGCATGCCGTTGAGGATGTTGTGGGACACGACACCCTTCTGGTAGAAGGGCTCGGCGAAGGTCTTGGAAACACCACCGGTGCTGCCCTCGCTGAAGATCCCTGGCGGCGCCGGCTTCCAGAATTGGCCGTTCTTGCTGAGGTTGGCCTGGTCGGACTCCCAGCCGGCCTCCCAGAGCGCGTTGCCGTTCTTGCCGACGGCGATGCTGGTGCCGCCCACCAGCGTGATCCACGGGTCGCTGCCCGGGTACTGCAGCGGGGTTTCGTCGCCGAAGTCACCGGTGGCGAAGTTGACCCCGATGCCCTCGACGGTGGCGCGCTCCAGCACGCCTTCCCAGGCGGTGATCATGCTGGTCGGCACCGGCATGTAGCCCTCGAACCAGGAGCTGGACACGACCGTGGCGATCTTGTAGGTCACCACGGTGTCGAGCGCGTCGAGCAACCGGTCCCCGGTGATGCTGCCGTTCCCGACCACGTAGTTGACCCGGGCGGCCGGGGCCATGCCGTGCACCGACTCGACGTCCAGGGCGCTCTCGATGTCACCAACGCCGTTGGGCACGCCGTGCGCCGCGATGTTGGCCAGGAACTGGCCGGGCTTGAACGGCGGGAAGTGGCGGTCCCTGGCCCAGTGGTTCGCGTCCCGCAGCGCGGTCGAGTCGTTGTCCTCGCTGAGGATCGCGACGCTCACGCCGCGGCCGCTGAGGCCGGACCTGGTCGCGCCGTAGGCACTGCGCAGCTGCTGGGGCAGGTACCCGCACGGTGCGAAGGACAGCGTCTTGCCGAAGGCGGCGGGCAGCGTGCTCGCCTTCTTCTGGCCGTAGTAGACCGAGCAGGCCTGCTTGACCGTGGACCCGGACGCAGCGACATTGCCCGCCTTCAGCCGCTCGTGCCGGCCCACCGGGATGGTGGCCGGGCTCATCCGGATCGTGCTCACGGCCGCGCCGAGCGAGGCCGGCACCGGCATCGCGGTGCTGGAAACGATCTGGGCCACCCCGCCCCGGGGGTGGCTCAGGCCGAGCGTCGCCTGCACCGCCGACTCCGCCTGGGCGGCGGTCCCGGACGCGGAGATCACGAACGCGTCCCGGTGGGTCACCGTCAGGCCGGACTTGGCGAGCCAGGCGCTGACCGCGCGCTGCTGGGCGGCGGTGGCCCCGAACTCGGCCTGGACCTGTGCCGGGCTGAGGTAGTGCTCGTAACGCGAGCTCGACGGGTTCGATATGGCTGTCGCGGCCGCCGCCAGGCCTGCCTGGTTCCGGCCGATGAATACGCTCACGTGCACCCGGCTGGTGAGCGGGATCGCCCGCAGCCCGGCGGTCTGCCCGGCGAGCGGCGCGGTGCTGCGCACCACCTCGCGGGCGCTATGTCCTGCTGAGACTGCCGCCGCACTGGTCACGCCGCTGATAAGCAGCGTGGATGCGGCGGCCACCGAAAGGACCGACGTGGCCAGTATCTTGTGGGCTGGCATCAGCTTTCCCCTCTTGGGCCGCTCATGAGGTTGGCTTGAACCGAACTTGGCCGATTGCTCCCGTATACGCCCAGAAAATCCTCCAAAGGTATTAGTTCCTGGAAAATCCTACAAAGCAATGCGAAGAATGGACGCCAACCTTTCGGACAGGGTGCCGAGCCGAACCGGCCATGCAGTTAAGCCGCCCAGGTGCGCAACAAAACGGCGGCCCGGCGCTGACCTGGTGCCGGCCGGCCGGCCGGGGACGGGCGGGTCAGGAGGAGGGGTCGGCCACCAGGTCCGGGCCGATCGGCCGGTCCCGCCAGCGGGTCTCCGGCGCGAACAGGGCAAGGACCGCCGCCAGGCCGAGCACCCCCGCCGTGACACCGAAAGCCATGCCGTAGGACGCGACGTCCACCAGGTAGCCGGCGGTCACCGGCCCGGTGACGGCACCGACGTCGCCCGCCATCTGGTAAGTGGCGACGACCGTGCCGCCCTGGCCCTTGAGAATGTCACCGAGCATGGCGGCGGGCCCGACGTCGAGGAGCCCGGAGCCGAGCCCGAGGATGGCCAGCCCGGCGAGATAGCCGCCGACCCCGGGCACCAGCGCCAGCAGGACCATGCCGGCCGCCGCCAGCAGGCAGCCGCTGACGATCACCGGGCGCCTGCCGAACCGGTCCGCGAGCCGCCCGGCGGGCAGCAGGGTCGCCGCGTTGATCACGGCGACCAGCAGGAATCCGACGCCCGTCCAGATAGCCGACCGGTGCAGGATGTCGCGGACGAACAACGGGATGATGGCGCTGCGGACCCCGATGGTGCCGAACCCGTCGGCGAGGTTCGCGAACGCGGCGGCCCGGTAGGCCCGGTCCCGTAGCGCACTAGCAATTTCCGCGAAGGCGCGGCGCGGCCGGCCGGTGCTTTCCGCGCGCTGCCGCGACCCGTTGCGCAGCACCGTCCCGGCGATGACCGCCGGGACGATGAGCATGCCGCCATAGATGATGAACGGCGCTCGTTCCGACCAGGCCGCGATGATGCCGCCGACGGCGGGCCCGCTGATCCCGCCGATCAGGAAGCCGCCGGCGAACAGCCCGCTTGCCCGGCCCCGCTGCGCGCTGGGCACGCTGACCAGCAACAGCGTCTGGCCGCTGACGGCGAACATCGCCGAGCCGAGGCCGCCGGCCCCGCGCAGGATAATGAGCTCGGTGAACGAGCCGGAGAACCCGGCGACGATGCTGCTCACCGCGACGATCGCGATCCCTGCGGCCATCACCGCGGGCTGGCCAAACCGGTCCGCCAGGCGGCCCGCGGGCAGCGCCCCGACGATGCGCATGAACGCGAACGCGCTGATCACGCTCGCGGCCGCCGCGGTGCTGACCCCGAAGTGGCGGGCGAACGCCGGGATGTCCGGGGCGACGATCCCGAACCCGAGTGCGACGGTGAACGAGATGGCGGTGAGTATCGGCACCTCACGCGGCAGGCCGCGGAAGGGCCCACGCGAAGGGTGCGGCACGAACGGCATTCTGCCAGGCGGTTCTGACGGCGGCCGGTGCTGGTGCCGGCCGTCGCGGGTGGCCCACCGCGGGCGGCGGTGGCCGAATGGCGGCCTGGATCCGGCTGGCCGGCCACCTGGCCGCCCGGCCGGGCCGCCGGGGCCGACCGCCGGGCCGGGCCGCCCGGGCCGGGGCGCCGGGCCGGGGCGCCGGGGCCGTCTAAGCTTGCCGCGCTGACCAGAACCAGAACCGTGGAGTCGGAGTGGCGCTTCCGCCGGACGGGCACGTGCATACCGAATGGTCCTGGGACGCCACCGCCGGTTCGATGGAGCAATCCTGCGCCCGGGCGGTGGAACTGGGCCTGCCGTCCATCGCCTTCACCGACCACGCCGACTTCACCGGCTGGGTGATCGACCCCGAGGTCAAGGCGCGGATGCGGCCGCGGAACGCGGCCTGGGTCGGGCCGGATGACCGGTTCCGCCCGCCGCCGCTGGCCGCCGCCGGCTACCTGGATTGCGTGCGGCGCTGCCGGGACCTGTTCCCCGTGCTGCGCATCCTTTCCGGGACCGAACTGGGCGAGCCGCACTGGCACGGCGAAGCGGTCAAGGCCGTGCTCGGTGCCGGGACGTTCGACCGGGTCCTCGGGTCGTTGCACTCGCTGGACGTGGACGGCATCCGGCCGGTGGACTTTCTCTTCGACCGGGCCGGGCCCGCCGATCTCATCCGTGCCTACCTGGGCGAGACGCTCCGGCTGGTCGAATCGGCCGCGCCGTTCGCGGTGCTCGCGCACATCGACTATCCGCTGCGTCACTGGCCGAAGCGGGCCGGCCCGTTCGATCCCGCCATGTTCGAGGACGAGTACCGGACCGTGCTGGCCGCGCTGGCCCGGTCCGGCCGGACCCTGGAGGTCAACGCCGTGGTGCCGCTCCCGCCCGTGATCGTGCGGTGGTGGTACGAGGCGGGCGGCGACGCCGTGGTCTTCGGCAGCGACGCCCATCGGCCCGCGGCCGTCGCCCGGCGCTTCGCCGACCTGGCCGCCGTCGCCGAGGCGGCGGGCTTTCATCCGGGCCGCCATCCCCACGACTTCTGGCGCCGCATGCCCCGCACTGCCTAGCTCCAGCCGGGCCGCATCACCCGGGCCCTACCGGGGGCGTGCTCAGTAGCACACATTCGGGAAGTTCACCGTCACCGTTTCGCCCGAGTGCAGCACCAGGGACCGGGCGCCGTCACCCGATCGTGGTGCCGCGATGAGGTAATGGCCCGGCGCGAGCGAGAGCCGGTAATGCCCGCCGCCCGCCCCGGAGTGCACGACCTGTGTGGTGACGATCCGGCCCCCGCGCCAGGCGAAGACGGTGACCGGCCGCAGCGCCGCCCCCGGCGGGCCCGCGCAGGCCAGCGCGATGCCGGTGACCGTACCGGGCGGAACGGCGCGGCCGGGGTGACCGCCGCAGGCACCCAGGCCCGCGGCCAGGACCAGCCCCGCCGCCGCGGCAGGTATCCGGCTCATACCTGTCAGACGCGGGTCACACCGTCCCGGTTCCGTTCCCGGCTCGGTCACACTGGTGACGTGCCGCGCGAGGCATTCATCGACTGGGATTGTGCGGCCCGGGCTCGCGGCTGTGGGACGTGGCCTACGCCGTGCACGGCTTCATCCCGCTGTCGGCGGATCCTGCCTGGCAGCGCTCCGACGCCGCGGCCCGGCTGCGGGTCTTCGCCGACGCCTACGGCCTTGATGAAGCGGCTCGCCATGACCTGTCCCGATGCTGAACCGCCGGGCCCGCTCCATGCACGACTTCCTGCGCGCTCGGGCGGCGGCGGGCAGCCAGCCATGGGCAAGCCTGTGGGCAGCGGGTCACGGTGACGCCTGGCGGAGCGATGCCGGCTACATCAGGCAGCGAGAGCGCGACTGGTCCCGCGCCCTGCTCGCCGGCTGACCTCGCCCGCCGACTGACCTCGCCCGCCGGCCCGCCTTGCCACCACCGCCG
>WNGL01021037.1_pt1 | contig 17140 bp, 19 predicted proteins | sample 5400591 | NCBI WGS metagenome assembly WNGL01 (sample SAMN13153377, study PRJNA577476) | soil metagenome | isolation source: 80 cm soil or saprolite under Garry oak tree replicate 1 | place: USA:California | collected 2016-06-15
GCGCCGCAACTTCCCCATCTCCCACCTCGCCCCCCTCGCCCCGTTCGTCGACGCCGTGATCTGGATCAAGAAAGCGGCCGCCCTCACGCATCGGGAGACCGGGCGTCTCGAGGCGCGGCTCGCCGACGCCATCGTCCGCGCCGCCGACGAAGTCCTGAGCGGGGCGCACCGCGACCACTTCGTCGTGGACCCCTATCAGGCCGGGGCGGGGACGTCCCACAACATGAACTGTAACGAGGTGCTCGCCAACCGTGCGAACGAGATCCTCGGCGGCAAGCGCGGCGAGTACCGACCCGTGGATCCCAACGACCACGTCAACATGGCGCAGTCGACGAACGACGTGATCCCGACGGCGATCCGGCTGGCGGCCCTGGCCCAGCTGCCGGCCCTGCTCGACGCGCTGGGTCGGCTGGCGCGAGCCTTTCTGGCCAAGGGTCAGGCGTTCGACGGCATCCTCAAGTCCGGTCGCACCCATCTCCAGGACGCGACGCCGATCCGCCTGGGCCAGGAGTTCGTGGCCTACGGGGGGACCGTCGAGCGCAACCGCGATCGGATCGCCGCGGCCGCCGTCGCGCTGGGCGACCTCGGGATCGGCGGCAGCGCGGTGGGCACCGGGCTGAATGTGGAGCCCGAATATCCCCGGCTGATGGTGAAGCACCTGAAGGAGCTGACGGGCCTCGAGCTGCGAGAGGGGCAGGACCGGGTTCAACTGATGCAGTCGCTGGGCGATGCGACGGCCTTCAGCGGAGCGCTCCGGACCTACGCCGTGGACCTGGGGAAGATCGCGAGCGACCTCCGGCTGCTCGCCTCCGGCCCGCGCACCGGTCTCGCGGAGATCGTGCTTCCGGCCGTCCAGCCCGGCTCGAGCATCATGCCCGGGAAGGTGAACCCGTCGATCGCCGAGATGGTGAACATGGTCTGCTACCAGGCGATCGGGAACGACGTCACGATCGCGACGGCGGCGGAGGCGGGCCAGCTCGAGCTGAACGTGATGATGCCGGTGATCGCCCACAACCTGCTCTTCACGATGCTGATCCTCACGAACGCGAGCCGGATCTTCGCGGAGCGCTGCGTGGAAGGGATCGAGGCGGATCGCGCGATGTGCGAGCACTGGCTGGAGCGGAGCCCGGCCATCGTCACCGCGCTGGCGCCGCGGATCGGCTACGCCGCCGCGGCGCAGCTCGCCAAGGAAGCGGTGGCGAGAAACGTCACGGTGCGGCAGCTGGTGCGCGACAAGGGCTTGCTCACTGACGCAGAGCTCGACCGGGTGCTCGACTTGCGGGCCATGACCGGGCCGGGCGTGCCGGGAGAGCCGAAGCGGGAGCGGAAGGGGAAGAAGCAGTAGCCGGGGAGACGGGGGGTCTGCGGTGCACACTCTCAGGAGGGGCACGTATGAGCTGGATCGTCGCGGGGTTGATCGCAGGCGTCGGTGCATTCTTCTCCGATTTCGTCATGTGGGGAAAGGTCTTCACTGGTCCGGAAATGCGCACGTTCGGAACGATGCCGCCCACGCCCGAGGAAGGAAAAAAAATGATGGCGGCGAACATGCCCAAGGCGGCTGCGCTGGCGCTGATCTTCGGTTTGCTGCTCGCAGCTTCCTATCAACGGCTCAAGGGTGCACTCTGGGTGCAGGGTGGCGGGCCGCTGGCCGGGATGGAGTTCGCGACCCTCCTTTGGTTGTGCACGATCGCGTTGTCCACGATCGGGAGCGGCGTGTGGTATGACAAAGTACGACCGTTGCTCAAGGCGACGTTCTGGTCGTGGCTCGTCCGGATGAACGTCGCCGGGCTGCTCGTAGGATTGCTCGTGAAGTGACGTTCCCCGGGTGGGAGGCCGTGACCGACGTCACGGCCTCGCGCCTCTCGTCGGGTGTACCAATCGTCCATGCCCAGGACGGTCTTGCTCGTCGCCGCGCTCACACTCGCGAGCGCTGTGCCCCTGCACGCGCAGCGCCGCTTCCGACTCGGACCGGCGGTCTCGTCGATGTCGCTCCAGGACCTGTCGGGGGCGAGCCAAAGCTTCACGGGATACGGTGGCGCCGTCGCCTTGATCACCGGTGATGACGGCGAGAGCGGGCTCTCGGTCATTCGCTACGGCGACCTGGGTACCGATAGCCGCGTGCGCCGGCTCACCCTGTACGCGCTCGACTCCTACTACTACCCCGTCGGCACGCGCGGCATCGCCCCCTTCGCCGCCACGGAGCTCGGGCTGGCGCGCGTCACGGAGTCGACGTCGTTGTGTCTGCTCCTGTCCTGCACGGACACCGTCTCGACGTCGAGCCAGGTCGCGCTCACCTTCGGGCTCGGCGTCCGTATCAACGCGGGCAAGGACGCGGCGGCGGTCATCGAGGGCCGGTTCCTGGAGGTGCCGCAGAGCGAGATCCAGGCGCTCGAGGCGCGCGCCAACGTCTCGATCGCGCTCGGAAGTCCGCGCACCGGTCAGTTCACCGCCGGCACGCTCGGCCCGGCGGCGAGCTATCTCGTCCCCCTGTCCGGGCCGCTCCAGGCCCGCAGTCCCTTCGTGGGCGTCCGCTTCCGGCGCGACACCAAGAAGCCAGCGAGCAGCGTCGGGCTCGAGATCGATTTCGCCCCTATGAAGGTCGTCGGCAGTTGCACTGACCCGGGCTGCCGGCCCGCCGCCATCCTGTTCGCGCCGGGCTACGAGGCCGGGGTGTGGCCGCGCTGGGGACGGGTGTACGGCGAAGTGGGCTTCCTGCTCGCCGGCTTCTACACCGAGGGCCCGGACCGCGGTATCGCTCAGGGGCTGCACGGCGGGTTGGGGTGCGATCTCACGAGTGGCCCGATGACCTGGAACTTCAACGCCCGCCTGCTGTGGCTGCAGCGCAAGTCGGGGGAGAACGTGTTCGGCGTGCAGGTGGGCCTTAGCCTCTCGCCGGGATTGAGGAGGAAGACGGCTAGACCCTAGGTAGGTGGACTCGCTCGGCGTCTTGGCATCTTGGCGTCCCCCTATTCGCTTGTCTCTCCTCACCTTTGGCCATTGAATCCCGTGAGCCAGCTTGGCATATTGATGTGCGTATGCGCGTCACCACTTGGGCCGAATATGGTCTGATTGTTTCCCTGAACCTCGCCAAGCGCGCGGGGCGGGGGCCGGTGGCGGCGCGCGAGCTCGCCGAGCAGGAACGTCTCCCTCACGACTACGTCGAGCAGATCCTCCTCCGCTTGCGACGCGCCGGTCTGGTGGACTCCGTACGCGGCGCCAAGGGCGGCTACCACCTCGCGCGTGAGCCGCAGGCCATCACGGTCAAGGATGTGATGGAGGCCTCCGAGCACGTCACGTTCGAGGTCAACTGCGATCTGCACCCGGTCGACCCGCATCGATGTAGCCCGGAGGCGTCGTGTAGCATCAGGCCGGTGTGGCGAATGTTGGAGCGACGCATCAACGACTTGCTGGCCAGTATCTCGCTCGCCGACCTGCAGCGCGACGAATCCGACGTCCTCTATCAGATCGCCGGGGCTCTGGCCGGGAACTAAGTCCGGCTCCCCAACTGTTTTTTTTGGACCCATACCCGACACGGGTTGTCGGGTATTACTCGCTTGGAGGCTGCCGTGGGCTACGCTCATCCGGAAGTGCTCGTCTCCACCGACTGGGTGGCCGCACACCTCAACGACGCCGGCATCCGCCTCATCGAGGTCGACGTCGACACGACTGCTTACGACTCGGGCCACGTCACGGGCGCAGTCGGTTGGAACTGGCAGTCGCAGCTCAACGATCCCGTGCGCCGCGACATCCCCGACAAGGGCGCGTTCGCCAGTCTCCTCAGCGACGCCGGGGTGACGCCGAAGACGACCGTGGTGCTGTACGGAGACAACAACAACTGGTTCGCGGCGTTCGCGTTCTGGCTGCTGCAGCTGTACGGGCACGCGAATGCACGGCTGATGAACGGCGGCCGGGCGAAATGGGTGGCGGAGGGTCGCCCGCTCGTCACCGAGAAGCCGCGGGTGACGCCGACCAAGTATCCGGTGCCGAAGCAGGTGAACGCGACGCTCCGCGCCAAGCGGCCCGACGTGGAGCGCGCGCTCAAGAACAAGAAAGTCGCGCTGGTGGACGTGCGCTCGCCGGCCGAGTTCGTGGGTGACATCATCGCGCCGCCCGGCATGACCGAGACGGCGCAGCGGGCCGGGCACATTCCGGGCGCGCGCAGCATCCCCTGGGGCCAGGCGGTGTCGGCCGACGGTACGTTCAAGTCCCACGAGGAGCTGTTGCAGCTCTACAAGGGCAAGGTGATCGACGGCAAGGACGAGATCATCGCCTACTGCCGCATCGGCGAGCGGTCGAGCCACACCTGGTTCGCGCTCAAGTACCTGCTGGGCCAGAAGAAGGTTCGCAACTACGACGGCTCGTGGACGGAGTGGGGCAACCTCGTGGGTGCGCCGATCGTGAAGGGAGCGGGATGAAGACGGCGGTAGAAGGCGGTAGAGGACGGAAGAGGGCGGTAGAGGCGAGGAGCGCCGAGCCCGCGCTCTGGGGACTGGTCGGCAACACGCCGTTAATCCCGCTACCGCCCTCGACCGCCCTCGGCCGCGCTCGACCGTCCGTCTTTCTCAAGGCCGAGTGGCTCAACCCCGGCGGTTCCGTGAAGGATCGGGCGGCGCTGTTCATCCTGCGCGACGGGATCGCGCAGGGCGTGTTGCCGGGCAAGCGGCTGCTCGACGCATCGAGCGGCAATACGGCGATCGCCTACGCGATGCTCGGTGCGGCGCGGGGGATCGGCGTCACGGTATGCGTGCCGGCCAACGCGAGCGCCGAGCGGAAGGCGCTGCTCGACGCGTTCGGTGCGGAGGTCGTCTTCACCGACTCGCTCGAGGGCTCGGACGGCGCCATCCGGGCGGCGCGCGGGCTCGCCGCCCGTCGGCCGGACGACTTCTGGTACGCGGACCAATACAATCATCCGGCCAATCCGCGGGCGCACTACGTCACGACCGCCGAGGAGCTGTGGCGCCAGACCGAAGGGCGCATCACGCATTTCGTCGCCGGCCTCGGCACCACCGGCACGATGGTGGGCACCGGACGGCGCCTCAAGGAGCTGAATGCGGCGATCGAGCTCGTCGCCGTGCAGCCCGACGAGCCGTTCCACGGGCTCGAGGGGCTGAAGCACCTGGACACGGCCATCGTGCCGGGGATCTACGACCCGACGATCCCGGACCGGACGGAGTTCGTCGCGACGGAGCAGGCGGACCGCATGGTGCACCGGCTGGCGCGGGAGACGGGATTGTTCGTCGGCTGGTCCACGGGCGCGGCGCTGGTCGCCGCCGAGCGCGTCGCGGCCGCCCTGGACCGCCGTGGTCCGCCCGCCATCATAGTGGTGATCGCTCCCGACTCAGGGCTGCGCTACCTGAGCGAGCGCCGCCGGCTGGCGGGGGAGGCCGCGTGACCTTGGTGCTCGAGCCCCGCCACGTGACGGCCATCCGCCGGCACGGCGAGGCGGACTACCCTTACGAGGCCTGCGGCCTCATCGGCGGGCTGGCGGACGGATCGCGGCTCGTCGCGGTGCAGCTCGTCCCGCTTCCCAATGCGCGCAGCGACGCGGCCCGGAACCGGTACCTCATCGACCCGGACGCGTTCCGCCGCGCGCAGCAGCGGCTCGACCGGGACGGGCTGGACATCATCGGGGTGTATCACTCGCACCCGGACCATCCGCCCATCCCCTCGCAGTACGATCGCGACCACGCGTGGCCGCGGCTGGTGTACGTGATCGCGGCGGTCGCGGGCCGCAAGGCGGGCGACGTGAAGGCGTGGATCCTGGCGGACGACCGGGCGTCGTTCGCCGCCGCCCCCCTGAGCATCGAAGAACGGACGGTCGCATGGCAGTCACGGTCCTGATCCCCACGCCGCTCCGCCCCTTCGCGGGGGGGCGGGACACGATCGAGCTCGACGCCGCCAGCGTGGGCGAATTGCTGGAGCGGCTGACCAGCGAGTACGCCGCCTTGCGGAGGCACCTCTTTGCAGACGACGGACGATTGCGCAGTTTCGTCAACGTGTACGTGATCGCACCGTGTCGATCATCCCGAGCATCGCCGGAGGCACCGCCGTGGCGGAACAGCTGCCGAAGCTCTCGCACGAAGAGATCCTACGCTACTCGCGTCACCTCATCCTCCCCGATGTCGGCGTCGCGGGACAGCGCAAGCTGAAGAGCGCCCGGGTGCTGCTGGTGGGTGCGGGCGGCCTCGGCTCCCCGGCCGCGCTCTACCTCGCCGCCGCGGGCGTGGGCACGATCGGCATCGTGGACTTCGACGTGGTTGACCAGACGAACCTGCAGCGCCAGATCCTGCACGGCACGTCGCAGGTGGGCGTCTCCAAGCTCCAGTCGGCCGAGGCGCGGCTGCGCGACATCAACCCCAACGTGCGGGTGGAGACGTTCGAGGCGCGCCTCACCTCGGAGAACGCGCTCGAGATCCTCCGCGATTTCGACGTCGTGGCCGATGGCACCGACAACTTTCCCACGCGCTACCTCGTCAACGACGCGTGCGTCCTGCTCGGCAAGCCGAACGTGTACGGGTCGATCTTCCGCTTTGAAGGCCAGGCATCGGTGTTCTACGCCAAGGAGGGGCCGTGCTACCGCTGCCTCTACGCCGAGCCGCCTCCCCCGGGCCTGGTGCCGTCGTGCGCGGAAGGCGGCGTGCTCGGCGTCCTCCCCGGGATCATCGGGTCGATCCAGGCGCTCGAGACGATCAAGCTGATCCTCGGCGCGGGCGACTCCTTGATCGGCCGTCTGCTGCTGTTCGACGCGCTCAAGCTCAGTTTCCGCGAGCTGAAGCTCGAGAAGGACCCCGACTGCCCGGTGTGCGGGCCCCGACCGACCGTCACCGCGCTGATCGACTACGAGGCATTCTGCGGCGTGGGCGCGGAGCCGAGCTACGACGGCCTCGAGGTCACCGCAGCCGAGCTCGCCGCCGAGTGGAAGCAGAACCCCGACCTGCTCGTGCTCGACGTGCGCGAGCCGCACGAGCACGAGATCGCGCGCATCGAGGGCGCGAAGCTCATCCCGCTCTCCCAGCTGCCCGACCGCCTGGGCGATTTGGACGGCCACCAGGAGATCGTCACCCACTGCCACCACGGTGCGCGCTCGCTGAAAGCGCTCGAGATCCTCAAGGCCGCGGGCTTCTCGAAGGTGCGGAGCCTGCGGGGCGGGATCGACGCGTGGAGCGTGAACGTGGATTCGAGCGTACCGAGATACTGAGAGCGATCAACACAACAACGTGGGGAGTGGGGAGTGGTTCGTGACGGTGCGCGCCGGATGCGCGGCTCGCATCGGAGGGTACCACTCCCCACTCCCCACTCCCCACGCCGTTTCAGTGTTGATGCCGAAGGTGGGACTCGAACCCACACGGGCTTGCGCCCACTGCGCCCTGAACGCAGCGCGTCTACCAATTCCACCACTTCGGCGCGCGGGAACGGCAATATTAGCGGGCGGTATAACCTCAAGTCAACTCTTGGCTTGACCGCTTCGGACCCGGTTTCTATCTTGGCGCTGGCGCAGTGGACAGAGTCTCTATCGCACGCAACCCGCGGGCGCGACACGACTACCATCTCCTGGATACGTGGGAGGCCGGTCTGGTGCTCACGGGCACAGAAGTCAAGTCGCTGCGCGACCGCAAGGCGAGCCTGGCGGAAGCCTACGCCCACGTGCGACGTGGCGAGGTGTGGCTCGAAGGTCTGACCATCTCGCCCTACCAGCCCGGCAGCTACAACAACCCCCCACCCGCGCGCTCCCGCAAGCTGCTGCTGCACAAGCACGAAATCCGCAAGCTCATCGGCGCGACCGCACAGCAAGGCCTCACCCTCATCCCGCTCGAGCTGTACTTCAAGGATGGGCTCGCCAAGGTAGCGATCGCGCTGGGGCGCGCGAAGAAGCTGCACGACAAGCGCGAGGACCTGCGGCGCCGCGCGGCTGAACGCGAGCTGGCGCGCGCGTTCCGGGGCAAGCGGCCGTGATCCTGCTGCTGGCCCGTCTCCTGCTCCCCGCCCAGACGGTGTTTATCACCACGCCGCGCGGCCAGTGGGCCGTCCCCGTCGCGCTGGAGCGCGGCGCGGCGGCGGTCGCCGCGCCGCTCCTGGTACGACCGCTGGGGTTGACGGTGACGGTGGAGGTGGGCGGCTCGCGGGCGACGGTGCAGCTCGGCGGCGCCGTGTTCGTGTTCCACCTGGGCGCTCCCTTCGCCCGCGCGGGCGGGGCCATCTGCATGCTGGTGGGGGATCCGTACATCGCGCGGGATACGCTGTTCCTGCCCCTGCCGTGGCTCAGCGACTGCGTGCCGCGGGTGCTGGCGGCGCGCTACCGCTGGGACGCCGCGGCGGCCCGCCTCGAGGAGCTCGCTGCGCCGGTCGCGGCCTCGGCCACGGCCGCCTCCGGCCCGGCGCCGACCGCCGCCGTCGCCGCTCCCAACCCCACCACCGGCCTGCGGCTGCACCACGTGATCGTGGTCGACCCCGGCCACGGCGGCCCCGATCCCGGGAACCCCGGCCGCCACGTTCCGGGGGGACTGGTCGAGAAGGACATCGCGCTCGCGGTGGGCAGGCTGCTGCGCGCGGAGCTGACGCGCCGCGGCATCACGGCGTCGCTCACGCGCCAGACCGACACCTTGATCGACCTCGCGGACCGGGGGGCGTTTTGCCGCGCGGCGTGCGACCTGTTCGTGAGTATTCACGTCAACGCGATGCCGCCCGGCCGACGCGGCGAGCGCGTGAGCGGCGTCGAGACCTACTTCTTATCCGACGCGAAGACCGAGGACCAAGAGCGCGTCGCCAGGATGGAGAACGAAGCCCTCCGCTTCGAGACGGAGACGCCCGCCGGCGCCCCCGGGCCGCTCGGCTACATCCTGCGCGACCTCCAGCTGAATGAATACCTGCGCGAGTCGGCGCGGCTTGCGGAGCTGGTCCAGGAGCGGGTCGCCGTGGTCCATCCGGGCGGCGACCGGGGCGTGCAGCAGGCCGGGTTCATGGTGCTCACGACCGCGCGGCGGCCGGCCATTCTGGTGGAGACGGGCTTCGCCACGAACGCGACCGACGGGGCATTCCTCGCCTCCGCGCTGGGCCAGCACAAGCTGGCCAGCGCGATCGCCGACGGTATCGTGGCCTACTTGCTGGAGTTCGAGCGCAAGCTCGCCGTCGGCTCACCGGCCGGAGGCCGATGAGCGGGCGGTTGCCTCAGCTCGTCCTCGCGCTCGCCGCTGCCGGCGCGTGCGCCTCTGCCAACGCCATGTGGAGCGCCCGGCAGGTCGCGAACGAGGCCCGTGCGTTGGAAGCCGAGGGCCGGGCGAGCGACGCCGCGGCGGCCTGGGCGCGCGCTGCCGTGAAGGCGGAATCGGCGGCCGCCCGTCATCCCGGCGGCCCCTTGGTGGACGAGGCGCTCACCCTTCAGGGCGAGGCCCTGGCGCGTATCGGCTCCTGCGGCGTGGCCGAGGCGCCGCTGCGCCGCGTGCTGGAGGGCGGATCGGACGGGACCTTGCGGGAGCGGGCCGCCTTGGTGCTGGCGCAGTGCGCCCTTGATGCAGGCGACCCGGCGGCGGCCGAGCGCGCGCTCGTGGTGCCGCTCGAGTCGCGCGATCGCGGCCGGCGCTCGCGCGCCGCCTACCTCGCCGGCCGGGCGGCGGTGCTGCGGGGCGACGTGCCGGCGGCGCTGGAGCGGCTGGCTGGCTCTGAGGACGCGGCGGCGGGATTCACCCGCGCGCGCCTGCTCGCCGCCGCGGGACGCACGGGCGAAGTGGCGGCGCTGCTCGACACGCTGACTCGGCGACGGTTCGTCGAGGCGGAGTGGGCGGCGGCGCTCGATGACGTCGCGCGCGCGAGCGGGCCGGACGTCGCCGCCCACACGCTGGATCGCCTGCTCGCGCGGCAGCGCGTGCGGGACGGAGCGCGCGCGCGGCTCTTGCTGGCGGACGGAAATCGCCGGCTGGCGGGCGGGGAGCTGGATGCGGCGCAGCGCCGATACGCTCAGGCCGAACGAGCGGCTCGCGACTCGGTGGAGGGACAGGGGGCCCGCCTGCTGCTCGTGCGCGTGCTCGTGCTTGATGCGAGCGGCGACGCCGCGCTGTTCCGCGCCGCGGAGCTGGCGCGCGACTCGCTCGGCAGCGCCCCGCTGGCCGGGCGGCTGTTTCTGCGCATCGTGACGCTCGCGCCGAGCTCGCTCTTCGCTCCCAAGGCGCTCGTCGCCGCCGCCGGGTTGCTGCCCCAATCCCACGACTCCTTGGTCGCGCTGCTGTCCAGCCGGTATCCCACCTCGCCGTACACGCTCGCCGTGCGGGGTGAAGCGAGCCCGGCGTACGCCGCGGCCGAGGACTCCCTCGCCCGGGCGCTCGGCTTGGAATTGCGCTCGCCCCCGCTGGCCGGCGCCGCAACGGTCAGGCCGCCCGTGCCCGGGCGGCGCGGCCCGACGCTCGACGCCCCGTGAGCCCTGCGGCCTCCCCCCCGCTCCCCGTCCGCCTCCTCGGCACGACCTTCCAGAATCCCGTGCTCCTCGCCGCCGGGACGGCGGCCTTCGGCCGCGAGGTCGACGGGGTCATCGATCTCGACGCGCTGGGGGGGATCATCACGAAAGCCGTGACCCCGGAGCCGCGGCGCGGGCATCCGGCGCCGCGCGTCGCCGAGTTCGGCGGGGGGATGCTCAACGCGGTAGGCCTCGCCAATCCGGGACTCGAGGAGGTGGCGCGGCGCGAGCTACCGTGGCTCGCGGAGCGCCTCAAGCGCGCCCGCGTGCTCGTCAACGTGGCGGGCGCCGTCGTGGACGACTACGTGCGGGTGGTCGAGCGCCTCACGCCCATCGCCACGATCGCGGCGTTCGAGATCAACGCCTCCTGTCCGAACACGAGCACGGGCGGGCTCGAGTTCGGTGCGGATGCTCACGATCTCGCCGAGCTGGTGCGCCGCTGCCGCGGGGTGACGACGCGACCGCTCGTGATCAAGCTCTCGCCCGTGCTCCCGGACATTCCTGCCATGGCGCAGGTAGCCCAGCACGAGGGCGCGGACGCCGTCAGCTTGGTCAACACCATCCCCGGGATGCTGCACGCTCGCCTGGGCAACGGGTCGGGGGGCGTGAGCGGCCCGGCGTTGCTGGCGATCGGCGTGCTCGCCACGCGGCGCGTCGCTGAGCGCGTGGGTGTGCCGGTGATCGGCGTGGGCGGCATCCGCACGGCGGACGACGCGCGCGCCTACCTCGACGCCGGCGCCTCGCTCGTCGCGATCGGCACCGCCGCGCTCGCCGACCCGCGGGTCCCGGAGCGGGTCGCGCGGGAGCTCACCCGTGGCTGAGCTGGTCGTCGCCTTCGACGTGCCGAGCGGCCGTGAAGCCCTGGCGCTCGCCAAGCGCCTGCCCGGGCTCCGCTGGGCCAAGCTCGGCCCCGGGCTGTATGTGCGCGAGGGCCCGGCCCTGGCGCGCGAGTTTCTGGCGCGCGGCGTCCGGGTGTTCCTCGACCTCAAGTGGCACGACATCCCGAGCACCGTGGCGGACGCCGTGGCGGCCGCGCGCGAGCTGGGCGTGGCGATGGCGACCGTGCACTGCCTGGGCGGCGCCGACATGCTCGCCGCCGCCGCGCAGGCCGCAGGAGACGTCGCGCTCGTCGGTGTCACGATCCTCACCTCGCACGATGGTGCGGGTCTGGGACAGGTGCTGGGGCGCGGTGTACCGGACGTGGGCTGCGAAGCAGAGCGCCTCGCCCGCCTCGCGGTTCGGGCGGGGTTACGCGGTGTGGTCGCCTCGGGGGCGGAGCTGCCGCTGCTGCGCAGCGCGCTCGGGCCCGCGCCGTGGATCGTGGTGCCGGGGATCCGCACGGCCGCGGACCCCGCGGACGATCAGGCGCGCACCATCGCGCCCCAGGACGCCGTACGCGGGGGGGCGACCCATCTCGTCGTGGGGCGACCGATCACGCGGGCCGCCGACCCGGGCGGGGTGTACCAACGGCTGGTGGAGTGTCTATGAGGCGCACGCTGTGGGTCATGGGGTTGTCGCTCGCCGCGGCGCCGCTCGCGGCCCAGGGCTCGCTTGCCCAGGCGGCCGAGGCGGCGCGCGTCGCCTGGCTCGCCCACGATCCCCAATCGCTTGTGGGGCAAAGTGCTAGCGTCGTGCTCCAGATCCCTGGCGCAGATCCGTCGTCGCCGCTCGGGCGGGCGCAGGCCGTGGAGCTGCTGCGGCGTCACCTGCGCACGGCGAGCGAGCGCTCGGTGGCCGTCACGAGCCTGCGGGAAGTCGAGCCGGGAAGGGGCTTCGTGGAGCTGGATCGCCGCTACGTGGTACCGGGAACGGTGGACGAACGACGCGAAGCCGTGTTTTTGGGGTTTCGCCGCGCGGGGAACCGGTGGGTGTTGTCGGAGGTGCGAACCACGCCGTAATCCCGCCCCTTGCGATAACTTACGAGCCCGTCTATTGTTCAAGACTGACCCGGAATCTTGGCTCTGTCGTGGAGACGGCCCTGTGAAGGTGCGCTCGAGCGTTCGACCGATCTGCGAGCATTGCAAGGTGATCCGCCGCCGCGGCGTGGTCCGCGTGATCTGCAAGCGCAATCCCAAGCACAAGCAGCGGCAGGGCTAGGTCATGGCACGCATTGCAGGCGTCGACCTGCCGCGCGAGAAGAAAATCCAATACGCCCTGCCGTACATCTTCGGCATCGGTCCCAGCAACGCGAAGAAGATTCTCGCGGAGACGGGGGTGAACCCGGACGCGCGCGTGCGCGATCTCCGCGACGCGGAGGTGGCCCGGCTGCGGCAGGTGATCGAGCGCGACTACAAGGTGGAAGGCGCGCTGCGCACCGAGGTCGCGATGAACATCAAGCGGCTGATGGACATCGGGACGTATCGCGGGGGGCGGCACCGCAAAGGATTGCCGGTTCGCGGGCAGCGCACGCATACCAACGCGCGGACCAAGAAGGGGCCGCGCCGGGCGATCGCAGGCAAGAAGAAAGCCATTCTCAAAAAGTAAATGGCACAAGCGAAACCGACGGGCGCCAAGCGCGCCAAGAAGGTCGTGGAGGCGGAGGGGATCGCCCACATCACCGCGACCTTCAACAACACGCTCATCACGATCACCGACATGCAGGGGAACGCCATCACCTGGGGTTCCTCGGGCAAGGCCGGGTTCCAGGGGTCCAAGAAATCGACGCCGTTCGCCGCCACGGTCGCGGCCGAGCAGGCGGCACGCGAGGCGATGAACCTGGGCGTGCGTCGGGCCGCGAGTCCGCGATCCAGGCGCTGGCGACCGCCGGGCTGCAGATCCGCTCCATCCGCGACGTCACGCCCATCCCTCACAACGGGTGCCGGCCGCCCAAGAAGCGGCGGGTGTAGGCGGTGGCGCGCTACACGGGTCCCGTCTGCAAGTTGTGCCGCCGGGAGGGCACGAAGCTGTTTCTCAAGGGCACGCGCTGCCTCACGGAGAAGTGCGCCGTGGAGCGCCGCGCCTACGCGCCCGGCCAGCACGGCCAGTCCACGGGACGGCGGCGCAAGGCCTCCGAGTACGCCAAGCAGCTGCGCGAGAAGCAGAAGGTGAAGCGCATCTACGGGCTGTCGGAGCGGCAGTTCCGCAACATCTTCGACCGCGTGTTGAAGGAGCCCGGAGTCACGGGCGAGGCGCTGCTCGTGGCGCTCGAGTCCCGGCTGGACAACCTGGTGTATCGCATGGGCTTCGCGCTGTCGCGCAAGCAGGCGCGGCAGCTCGTGCGGCACCGCCACATCCAGGTGAACGAGCGCACGGTGGACGTGCCGTCCTACCGCGTTCGCCCGGGTGAGGAGATCGCGGTCGCCGCGGGCAGCCGCGAGCTCGTCCTGGTGAAGCACGCGCTCGAGCAGTTCGGGCGCGGACAGCCGGTGTCCTGGATCCAGGTGGATACCGATAAGGCGCGCGGCCGGATGAGGGAGCGGCCCACCCGCGACGCCATCCCGATCGCCGCGCAGGAACAGTTAATCGTCGAGCTATACTCCAAGTGATCACGACTCTCGATTTGACCGGGCTGGTCCGACCGCACCTGGTGGAGATGACCAAGCGGGAGGACAACCCGAATGCCGCCGAGTTCCGGCTGCAGCCGCTCGAGCGGGGCTACGGCTACACGCTGGGAAACGCGCTGCGCCGGATGCTCTTGTCCTCGCTGCGGGGCGCCGCCGTCTGGGCGTTCCGGATCGACGGCGTGGTGCACGAGCACCAAACGATCCCGGGGGTGGTCGAAGACGTGCACCAGATCATCCAGCGCCTCAAGCAGCTCACCCTGATGCTCTCCCCCGACGTGGACGAAGCGGTGCTGCACGTCAAGCGCGACAAGGCCGGGCCGGTCCACGCCCGCGACATCGAGGCGCAGGGGGCCGTGACGATCGTGAACGCGGACCAGCTGCTGTTCACGCTCCAGGACGACCGCGAGATCGCGGGCGAGCTGTACGTCAACAAGGGCCGGGGCTACGTCGAGGCCGAGCAGCATCCCCTCGATCGCACGCTCCCGGTGGACGTGGTGCGCATCGACTCGATCTACAATCCGGTGCGGCGCGCGAACTTCACGGTGGCCGAGACCCGGGTAGGGCAGCGCACCGACTACGACCGGTTGACCCTCACGGTCGAGACCAACGGCACGCTCTCACCGGAAGACGCGGTGGCCTACGCGGCGGCACTCGCGCAGGAGCACTTCCGCTTCTTCGTGGACTTCGGCAAGGTCCCGATGGTGGCGAGCGAGCCCGCCGGGAACGGCGGCGTCGCGACGAGCCAGCTGAAGGACGTGGTGGCGCGCAGCATCGACGACGTGGGTCTCTCGGTGCGCTCCGTCAACTCGCTCAAGAACTCGAACATCCGCACCCTGGCCGACCTCGTGCAGTACCGCGAGGAGGACCTGCTCAAGGTGAAGAACGTGGGCGAGAAGGCGCTGGGCGAGATCGCCGAGCTGCTGCGGCGCGAGGGGCTCAACTTCGGGATGAAGCTCGAGGAGATCGAGGGGGAGTTGCGCGTCGTCGATCCCGGCACGCCGCCCGTGGCGCAGCTGACCGAAGAGGAGGGAGTGGAGTAGATGCGGCACCGTGCCAAGGCGCGCCAGCTGTCGCGCACCGCCAGCCACCGCAAGGCGCTGCTCGCGAACCTCGCCACGAGCCTCATCAAGCACGACCGGATCGTGACCACCGAGGCGAAAGCGAAGGAGCTGCGCCCGTTCGCGGAGCGGCTGATCACGCTGGCGCGGCGCGGCGACCTGCACGCCCGGCGCCTGGTCGAGCGGCGCATCAAGGACCGCGCGGCGGCGCAGAAACTCTTCAAGGAACTGGGACCCCGGTTCGCCTCGCGGCCCGGGGGGTACACGCGCATCCTCAAGCTGGGCCATCGCGCGGGCGACGGCGCCGAGGTGGCTCGGATCGAACTGCTGGGTGAGTGAGGGAGCGGCGGAGCACCAGCACGGCACGGGGGACCCTGAGTCCCCCGTTTTCATTCCGCTAGGACGCCTTCGCGACGCGGTTCGACTTGAGGCACTGGGTGCAGACGCGCAGGTGCCGCACCGTCCCGTCCACCACCGCTCGCACCCGCTGCAGGTTGGGGTACCAGCGGCGATTGGTCTTGTTATTCGCGTGGCTGATGTTGTGCCCCGTGATGGGACCCTTGCCGCAGATTTCGCACACTCGAGCCATACGCCTCTATCCCATAGAGCATGAGCGCCACAGCGAAGCAGGGCGAAAAGCGGCCGAAACCTACTCCCGCCCCCGGGGAAGGGCAACCCCGCCGGACGGCGCTCGTCACGGGAGTCACCGGCCAAGACGGGTCGTACCTGGCGGAGCTGCTGCTGGAGAAGGGCTACGAGGTGGTGGGCGTCGTGCGGCGCACGTCGCACGACTCGTACGAGCGGATCGGGCACCTGCTCGACAAGATTCAGGTGGTCCCCGCGGACCTGCTGGACCAGCACTCACTCACGGCCGTCATCCGCGACGCGAGGCCCCACGAAGTCTACAACCTCGCGGCCCAGAGCTTCGTGCCGACGTCGTGGACCCAGCCGGTGTTGACGGGCGAGTTCACGGCGCTCGGCGTCACCCGCATCCTCGAGGCCGTTCGGCTCGCGCACCCGGAGGCCCGCTTCTATCAAGCGAGCTCGTCCGAGATGTTCGGCAAGGCGGTCGAAACGCCGCAGCGGGAGACGACGCCTTTTTACCCACGGTCCCCCTACGGCGCGGCGAAGGTCTACGGGCACTGGATTACGGTGAACTACCGCGAGTCCTACGGGCTCTACGCCGTCAGCGGCATCCTCTTCAACCACGAGTCGCCCCGGCGGGGGCTCGAGTTCGTCACCCGCAAGGTGAGCTACGGCGTGGCGCAGATCTTGAAGGGGAAGGCGCGCGAGCTGCGGCTCGGCAACCTCGACGCCCGGCGCGATTGGGGCTATGCAGGGGACTACGTCGAGGCCATGTGGCTCATGTTGCAGCACCCCGAGCCCGAGGACTACGTCGTAGGGACGGGGCGGCAGCACACCGTACGCGAGCTGTGCGAGGTGGCGTTCGGCCACGCCGGGCTCGACTGGCACCAGTACGTGAAGGTCGACCCGCAGTTCGTGCGGCCGGCGGAGGTGGATATCTTGCAGGCCGACCCGACCAAGGCGCGCCGGCAGCTCGGCTGGGCGCCCCGGGTCAGCTTCGAGGAGCTCGTGCGCATGATGGTGGACGCGGACCTGGAGCGGGCAGGGTGAAGGTTCTCGTCACCGGAGCGGACGGGTTCGTCGGCCGGTGGATGCTGCGGCGGCTGGTGGACGACGGGCGCGAGGTGTACGCCGCCGTCCGGCCGGCCGCGCCCGCGGGGCCTCCTGCCGGCCCCGCCGAGCTGTCGGCGGCGGAACGCGCCGCCGTGCGCTGGCTGCCGCTCGAGCTCGCGGACTTCGAGTCCGTCCGCCGGTGCGCGGGCGCGCCCTACGATGCCGTGGTGCACCTCGCCGCCGTCTCGTCCGGGGTCGAGGCGGCGCGAGATCCGGGCTGGGCCTGGACGGTGAACGCTGCGGGCACGGCACGGCTCGCCCACGTGCTGCTCGAGGGGAAGCGGGCGGGCCGGGGCGACCCGGTGGTGCTGATGGCGTCGACCGCCGAGGTGTACGGCCGCGGCGACCCGACGCCGCGCAAGGAGGCCGACCCGGTGGCGCCCTGCTCGCCCTACGCCGCGAGTAAGGCGGGGGCCGAGCTTGCCGCCCTCGAAGCG